>JAEIGA010002963.1_pt1 | contig 26772 bp, 26 predicted proteins | sample 9270691 | NCBI WGS metagenome assembly JAEIGA01 (sample SAMN17057246, study PRJNA624740) | gut metagenome | biome: biome; isolation source: fecal sample | host: Bos grunniens | place: China: Xizang | collected 2019 | reverse complement strand
TCAACCATCTCAGGAAAGTAACACAGATGACATTTCAAGAGATAACAATGATTCTCAATCAATATTTAAATTCCTGAAAGCGAACGGAACATATGTCGCTATGGTTGAAGGTCATGATGGTTGGTATACATCAGGCGGTGGAGATAAGATATGTCTATTAGCTGGTGAAACGGCAGATGACCTATCAATCTATTTTTATGCACAGAATCCAGATGGATTGGATAAAGTTAAGGTTGGTCAGGTCCCTCAGAGAGATGTTATCAAGTTCCTGGATGATAACGACTGCAATATGGTTTTCATTTGGGGTTGCAATGTTAATGTCAAGCCTATTGCTATGCCAAAGATGTGTAATATCAGCAGAGCTGGTGTTGGAGCATGGTTGGAAAAAGAGGGAATCATCGAAGCGTGCGACTCAAACAAAGAAATTCTGGAACACGCAATGAAATTAATTGCCCAATATAAGAGTGTTCCTCTGATTTGTGCAGACGCAAGCAAAATAAAGCAACCAGTCAGTGCTGTAAGAGATTTAGTGTGCATGACAGTTGATTCTCATAGAGGATGTCCATGCTTAAAAGCAAGCTTTGTAGATGGCCCAATAAACCAAGCAAAAGGAAAATATCCAGATAGAGATATGGGTGTTGCACAAGTTGCAGTGGACGTCGTAATGGAATCTCTCGAAAAAGACTTGTATTCTGGTATTTGGGTTGAAACAGACAAGGGCGGAATATTAATCCCCTGGGAGCTGTTATGTGCAATTAACTCTGACCTCACTGGAAGAGCACATTGTGTAAGACAGAGAATATTCAAAGATAAAGAGCAAGATAAAGAATACCAAATCAGAGTTATTAAAACATACGAAGCAATAACCGATATTGTAGGTGTTAATATTTTCACCAGCAAGGGTAATAATTTCATGGCACTGTATGGATATTGCTTAGCTGGTTGTTACGTTGACCAAAGCTTCAATCAGTATATGCAGAATTTCGACAATGCTGTACAAGCAAAACATCCAGATTCTATCTACAAGGCTCTGATTGATATGGCATATGCTGTTTCTGAAAAAGACGGCTCTATTACAAAAGAAGCGAAGTCGAAGATAGATATGGCATATAAAGTTTCGCAGAGACAGAAGCTTGGAATTGGTGATTTAGAGTTCCTGAAACCATCCGAGGGCTCTTCATTATATGAGTCAAATGTTTGGCTATATAGAACCCTTATCAATGACCATGAAGTCGAAGCGATGACAAACATCATGAAGCAGACCAATATGCCAGCACAAGATATGAACAAATATCTGGAGTTAGTTAAGAATAATTATCGCGCGGTGCTCAACGAATGGTTATCATCCATATCTGTAAATCAGATGAGAGCGCACGGTCTGTTTAAAGTGAATGGAATTGACATTAGAGCGACAACTCAAATTGTTAGACAACAGAACAGTCAACTAAATTCTGCAATGCAGATGCACTTTGGCTATCAGATGTTGCTGGATATGGCACTGGGTGACACCAGATATGTTGAACAAGCAAGAGCTCTAATGCAACAAAATAATAAATTTGATGCTGATATGGAAGCCCAAAGAGTTTCTAGATTCAATGAAGCTTTAAGAATGGGCGCCGCAGCATCTGCAACTATACCTGTATCAGAGTTGCCAGCAGATTTCAGACCAAGAAATCCACAGCCTACTAATAATACTCCACGCCCAACACCTATGGGTGGCGGAAAGATGAGTCCTGGTAAAAACCTGCCTACGAGTGTATTTGAAGAAGGCTGGACACAGAGAAAAATATTTACACGTGCCATGGAAGCTGGACTTGTTGACCTGAATACAAAGGATATTATCGGAGTGTTGATAGTTCCAAAGGGACATGAATACGAAGGTCAGGTTATGTGGGGCTGGAAGGCAATGACACGTGAAGATTACGAAAACGGAGGCTATGGACAGTACGCGCCAACACAACGTACAACTAGCCCTCAACAACAGTCATCTGGTCAAGTTTACGACATGTCAACATTTGGCAATGTAATAGATGATTATCCTCACAACAAGTGTGGCAGTGAAGAAATCATCACATACCTGATGAAAAATGGACAGAGATTCACATTTAAGGCGATTGACTTAAAAAGAGCAGAAAGAGCTGTTCTGGTAGAATTCCTGGTTAAGTTTGAGATGAGTAAAAACCTGGCAAACGATACTATGTTAAAGCTTTATCAATACCCAGACATTTTGATGGAATACGGTAGAGTGCTAATGGGAGTTGATTTAAGCAATGAGATATCTGTCGCTGGATATACAGCAGCTCAGATAAGACAGCAGCCCAATCTGAAAATTTCTTTGTTGGGCTCATATAATTATCTTATTTATTTAAGAAATAGCCCAGATGAAGCGCTCGTAGATTTACGTAACGGACAATCACCGAAATAAGAAAGGAGAACGAAATGGCAGACACACAGTCCAACCAAGATAAACAAATAACTTCAGTCGATGAGTTTTTTGTAGAAAAGCTCAAATCGTTTGAATTTAATAAAATTGCCGACGACGTACTATTTCTTTGCTATTTACTCGCGAGCTGTGAGGAATTGAAATGGGAAATGTCGATTAAGGAAAACAAGCTCGTATTCACAAACAACTTGATTTCAATGTGCTACGACTCAAACATCCACTATTCAACACAAGAATTAATTGATATGTTGCAGCACAAAGAAAATGGAAACTACAAGAAGTTGTTTAAGGATTCAAGTGGCGACTATACAACAAGTGCAATTAAGAGAACGTGCACTTCTCCATGTTTACACTCAATATGCCCCAAAACAGTCCTTGCACTGTTGCTTTGGTTAGCTCAAAGAGGTGAATTGGAGAAATACCTGTCTGCACGCACAGGCTCAGTTGGATTCTTTGACTTTGAGTGGAATCCACCCGATGGATGTAAATACGTAACACAAGAGATGTTTGATATCGCAATGGTATTGGTTGAGAGCGAAGCAGTAAGATTGCTCCCCTTCCTCGATGAAAAAAAGATGATTGCGATTAAGGACCCGCTACCATGCGACCAATACGTATCGCTACCCGTTGTAAAGAAAGCGACATCCGCAAAGCTTGATTTCCAAAACTTCCAAACTTTGAAAAGAAGCCCAAATAAGAAACTTCATGAAGGTGCTTGTAACGCCTTAGCATGTAGAAACGAACAGTGCCCTCTTCACGTCGCTGGTTATTTACAGTACATGAAGATGACTGGTCGTTGGGACCAAGTCGAGGCTGACAGAAAGTGGTACGAAGAGCATAAAGAAGAAGTTGAAAAGAAAGCCAAGGAAAAGTACGAGAAGGAACTTGAAGAGTTATATAAGAATAAGCTTTCAAAGAACGCTGTTGCTAAATTCGACGCACTGAACAACAAGATTGAGAATTTGGATATACTTATCAATAACGTTGCCAGCAAATACGCTTCCAATCTATATTGCGCAATCGAAGTTGAGGAAGGTATTGATAAGGAACCAATCATAAAGGCTATTACAGATGCATTGTTTGAAAATGGACACCTGAAAGATAAAGACGGTAAGAGAATTAAGAATGAGAGAAAGACTCTTATCCAGATGATGGGCAAAGACCCATTCACATCTGCTAAGCTCAATCCTAACACTCTGTATATCATTGAGGAAATCGATGAGTTTATTTTCCAAAATGAGGGTGACAGAGGAACAGCAAGAAGAGCTAAAAAGGCTATCTCAAAAACATTTGCAAACCCAGAGAAAGGTGTTTTCGTTATCTTTATCGGATATCCAAGCGAATTGCAAATGTTATTCTCATTTGACAACAAGATGAAGTATTTGTATGACAACATGAAAATTGTCGTCAAAGAGCTGACAAATGACGAATTGTTTGAGTTATATGTAAATAAGTTGGATTCCTTCGTAGCAGATGCTGTTAAAGCAGATGTTGAAGACCACAAGAAGCAGTTCGAGGAGTTCGTTGTTAATAACAGACACGTAATTCCATTTAAGAATGCTGAATTGGCAACATTCGCTGCTCAGTATGCAAATGCTAAGGGTGAATTTGCATTGCCACCTTCTGTGTATAAAAAGCAGACTCTTGATGAATCCCTGGACAGTGTTATTGGACTTGGCACTGTTAAGGATAAAATGAGAGAGTTAGAGAAATATGCATTGTTCTTAAATAAGGCAAAATCAATGAATTTGAAGATGCCTGCGCAGAACCTGCATATGATTTTCACTGGTAATCCTGGTTCTGGTAAAACTATGATGGCCAGAATTATGGTTCAGATGCTTTATGATATCGGTTTAATCAAGCACAATAAGCTTGTTGAGGTTGAAAGAAAAGACCTGGTTGCACAATATGTTGGTCAAACAGCTCCAAAGGTAACAGAAGTTGTCAACAAAGCTGTTGGTGGCGTCTTGTTTATTGACGAGGCATACTCGCTGACTGGCAGTGAAGGCAGCTATGGCGCAGAAGCAATCGCAACACTGATTAAAGCTATGGAAGATAGAAAAGACGAATTGGTCATTATCTTCGCTGGCTATAAAGATGAGATGAAGCGATTTGTAGATAGCAATCCTGGTATTAAGTCAAGAATTGGCTATACATTCCACTTCCCTGACTATACGGCCGATGAGCTTGTAGAGATTCTGCAGGCTAAAATGAACAAGAGTGGATTTAAAATCAACGAAAAGGCTTTGGAAGAAATCAAGAAGGTTATCAAGATTTATATCAAGAGAAAGAATTTTGGTAACGGTAGATTTGTTGACAAGCTGATGCAGGAAATCTTCATCAAGCACTCTCAGAACACAGAAGCTCAGATGAGTGAAATTACTGTTGGTGATTTGCCCACGGTTGAAGAGCTGGCCAATGAGTCGACAGTAAAGCTTGATTATAAACTTGGTTTTGACAATATTATTGGTATGACCAAGCTCAAAGAACAGGTCGCTGAATTTGCTGCATATGTACAGTTCCAAAAGAGAGCTGAGAATTCTGGTATGGCACTGCCAAAAACCAGTATGCATATGATATTTACAGGCAATCCAGGCACTGGTAAAACAACAGTTGCAAGACTTATTGCAAGAATGTTGTTTGATATGGACATTATCCATGAAAACAAGTTGATTGAAGTAGACAGAAAAGACCTGATTGGTCAATATATTGGACAGACTGCTCCAAAGACAAACGAAGTTATCGACAGAGCTATGGGCGGCGTGCTCTTCATTGACGAAGCTTATGCGTTGGTACCAAAGGATTCTGGTAAGGACTACGGTCATGAAGCTATTGCTACGCTTATTAAAGCAATGGAAGACCACAAAGACGACCTCATCGTTATTTTTGCTGGATACAAAAATGAAATGAAAGGGTTTGTTGATGCGAATCCTGGTATCGCTTCCAGAGTTGGATACACATTCCACTTTGAAGATTACAGTGCAGAAGAGCTCAAAGACATCTTCATGTTAAAGATGGACAAGACTGGTTTTGAAGTCAATGAAGAAGCGGAGAATAAGGTCCTGGATATCTGCAGATATTTCCACAGAGTTGAAAATCTTGGTAATGGACGCTTCGTTGATAAGCTGGTTCAGGAAACAATAATGAACCACGCAAAGGCAAATAAAGAGAATCTTGTATTGATTGAAGCGGATGTGGTCCCATCAATCGATGATGTTACTAAGTCTCTCTCAACAACTACCAGAATTATGGATGCGTCAAAAGTTACAGCCGACTCCCTACAAAAGACCGCTGTTCATGAGATTGGACATGCGTATGTTAGATATAAGCTGTATAAGGACCCTGGTATTGTAAAAATCACCATTAATGCAGAGGGTGTTGGAACACTCGGCTACGTCGAACATAAGGGCCATGATACGTTAACACAAAGTAGGCAGACTCTAATGAATGACATCGCGGTATCTTTGGCAGGCATGGCGAGTGAGGAAATTTTCAAGGGTAAGTTTGAAAATGGCAATACTTCTGACCTGCAGCACGCTACACATGTTGCATTAAATATGGTTACAAAATATGGCATGTCAGAAAAGGGGCTTGTGTATATTGAAGACCCAGATTTGTCAGACCCAGAAATTTATGGAGCTGTAAACAAGCTGCTCATGGAAGGTTTAGCTCTGGCAAAGAAAGTTTTGACAGAAAACAAGGCTGAGGTTGTCAAATTAACAAATGTGTTGTTAACGAAGAAAGAGATGACTGGTGAACAGTTTATGGAACTGGTTAAAAAGTGAGGTGAGGTAGATGGATGCAAATAAAAAAGCATTTTTACGAAAAGCATTAGAGAATGCATATGTACATCTTTTGTGCTTTGAAGTAACTCCCACTGGTTCGCCTGCAAGATTGGTTGTTTACGAAGCATCAACAGATTGTTACGTCGCTATTGATGCAGGGGCCAAAAATCCTCAGCAAGCATTAGATATGGTCACAAAGAATGCTGACTGTATTATCAAGAAAGCACCAGCTACTTGGGATGGGCTCATAGAAACGATGCACACAAATGGCTTTGATTTGGTAATCATTGGTGAGGATAAATCATCGATATACTCACTAAAAGACGTTGCAAACGAGTATCAGAATGACAGCGGGGCTAAAAAGTTTTGGGGCTCAATACCAGATGAAATGTTCAATGCGATTCAGAATTCGCAGAGACCCGCAAAGAAACCAACGCAGCAGCCAGCTGCCGCACAACCTACTCCTCCGCCACCTCCTCCGAAGCCTGCGCAACCAAATACCACTCCAACAACAGCTCAAGTAAAGCCTACAAAGGTTACATCAAGCAACGCCAATACGAAGGTAGCGGATGCGTTTAAGAATTCGGGTGATTTATTAAATCAACTCAGTCAATCTGCCGCATCAAAGAAAGAAACCACTAATAAAGTGCAACAGGCATTTAACAATAGTGACTTCTTTAAAAATATGTCAGGCGGAAATAAATAACAATAAGCCCAGGGTAACCTGGGCTTTCTTTATTGCCGTTTTGTTCCAGATTATTCAATATTAATTACATCTCAAAGGAGAATAAAAAAATAATGGAGGAATTACAAATGACTAGTTTTTGGAGAATTCACGAAAAGCACAAGAATGCTGAGCGCGTTCAGATGTTTGTGAACAAGATGAAGGAAGCAGGTGTTAAAGGCGGCTCCGAGTATGATTCTTATGTTTACGAAAAGGATGGTTTTGTTGCCGTGGTAGCATATCGTCCCGTAGACGGCGAACTAGTTGGCAGCATCATGACCAAGCAGGTGTTCGAGCAGATGCAGCTGGATAGACGCAACAGCATGTCTAGCCTCTCTGCCGCATATTTTGCGTGGGCTTATGGATATGGTTATAACTATATGGAAGACGGATTTAATCCTGAATACATTATGGCTCACATCCAGGGCTTCACCAATCTGCATGAAAGAATGAACAAGATGGGTAGAGCATATCTCAATATCATGTTTATGGTTCTCGAGTGGCGCGACGTTAAGCCTAAGGGCGAGTGTGGCGTCATGGAAGAGGGCTATCTTGTCGGAATCCACGAGGATATCGACCGTGCAGAATACATGATGGAGAGAGCAATGTCCAACAAGCCTGCCTGTAACAGCAGATTTTTCAACATCAAGCCTATTGCGGTAAATACGCAGCTCGAAGAGAACGAATACGTTTCTGTCGGCAGCGTGTGCCACATCGAGTAAAAACAAGCCCCGTGTTAACGCACGGGGCTCTTTCTTTTATTTAGCATTTTTATACAAACATTCGAGAATTGTATAATTGGCACAGCCGCATACTTCTATACTATAAGTAGAATGTTTTTAGAACGGAGGCGTGTTATGTTTGAAAATAATGACGAGCTGAAAAGAATAGACTTTATGTACAGTTTCAATCAAGAAAGTGACCATATTTTAGAGACATATTATATTTACAATGACAGTGGAATCTACACATTGGAATATAAAAAGGTCACCGCACAAGATAAACAAGAACACGTCGAATTGACCACAAAGAAGATTACAGATGAGTCTGTTATGAAGCAATTTTTTAAAGATATAAAGAAAGCGACCAGATTCTGGAGTGGTAATTATACAAACGCCGCATCAAATGCGCTATGGTACACACAGCAGGGTTATGCATGGAGAATCAGATGCAGAAAGCCCAGCATTGTGCATTTTGGAAAAGACCATAAGCCTAAGAATTTCGATGAGGTTGTTCTAATAATCAACAAATTATTTGAAAGGGGCTCATTAGAGTGAGGGTATTAATCGTAACAGATACACATGGCGCTTTGAGAGTATCTGATTTCCCAGAAGAAACGTATTTTGATTTACCAGATGCGATTTTTATTCTCGGGGATGTTTACAAAAATGACATCGCATTAACAAAAAAGCTGTATCCAACCGTTAAAATGATGGGTGTTGGAGGTAACCATGACCCGTGGGACCTTTTAACAGAAATGGGTGTCGAAGATTTACATGAGAGGGTAATCAAATGGCGCGGTTTATACATTGCTGGATTTGGTGGCTCTTTTAAGTATAAAGACTCTGAGTACTACATGATGCACACACAAGAAGAAGCATCGAAAGCAATGGCGAGAATGTATGAATGCGACTTATTGCTGACGCATGACCAGCCCTGCTTCAATCCTACGCACATTGTTAAGAAAATGGTACCAGTAGAAAAGGAACAAAACAAGATTGCTCAAATGCTAAAGATTAAGCCTGGTACATTATATCAGGAAATCGAAGTAGAGGAACCAATTGAGTTTGATACACACACAGGCCTTGTCGGTATTGCAGAATATATTGACAAGAATAAGCCAAAACTACACCTGCACGGACACTTACATGATGTCGGAACAGATTGGCATGGGACTACATGCATTAGACGTTTTTACGGTGTAGAATTAATCGAAATAGACTTATAATAAAACAAAACAGCCTTCCCTAACTTTATATGAAAGCGGGAAGGCTTTTCTTATGCACAAAAATAATGAAAAGGATTGATAAATATATGAAATTAGCATTTTTCGATACAAAGCCTCATGATGTAAACAGTTTTGATAAGAGACTGGCTGAGGCTAACATTGAGGTTAAATATTTTGACACTCATCTTAATGAAGATACTGTGCAGCTGGCGTATGGATTTGACGCCGTCTGTATTTTTGTTAATGATGTTGTTAATCAAGTTGTGGCCGATAAATTGGTTGAATTTGGAGTAAAGGTGATTTTGCTAAGATGTGCAGGCTTTAACAATGTTGATATCAAGGCTTGCGCTGGTAGATTGCCTATTTTTAGAGTGCCTGCTTACTCTCCATATGCTGTCGCCGAGCACGCAATGGCCCTGCTGCTGACTATCAACAGAAGAACCCATAAGGCTTATCTGAGAACAAGAGATTTCAATTTCTCTCTGAAAGATATGTGCGGATTTGATTTAAGAGGTAAGACTGTTGGCATTATCGGAACTGGCAAGATTGGTAGAGTCTTTGCAGACATTTGCACTGGTTTCGGTATGAACATTGTCGCCTATGATAAATTTCCAAGTGTCGAAGGTATGGAATATGTTGATTTAGAAGTATTATTCCAGCGTTCTGATATTATTTCACTGCACTGCCCTCTCACTTTCGAAACATATCACATGATTAATGCGATGGCTGTTAAAACCATGAAGAAAGGTGTTATTATTATCAACACTTCCCGAGGTGGGCTAATTGACACTGATGCGTTGATTGATGGATTATTAGAAAGAAAGATTGGCGCAGCGTGCCTGGATGTTTATGAAGAAGAAGCAGAAGTTTTCTTCGAAGACCGCTCTGGTCATATTCTGGATGATGAGAAGCTGGTTAGATTGATTGCCATGCCAAATGTTCTGGTGACATCTCACCAAGCGTTCCTAACAAATGAAGCTCTGGATAATATTGCAGAGACCACGATTGATAATCTGCAAAAGTTCTTAGCAGGAACTCCGAACGAAACAACAGAAGTAAAATAAATAGAAGAAACCCAGTCGCTGGGACTGGGTTTATTATTATCTTTTAATGTCCGCAATGTTCTGAATGTTGGAATCCTGTGTAACCTGGAATGGTTAAGCGGAATGTTCCTTCCCCTGGCACTTCTTCTCCAGCCCAAAATAGTTTTATAGGCAAATATACGCCTTTCTCAGGGAACACCACTTCTTTATCATGTAATGCCACTCCTGCATCCACAGTCAAATTGTCGCTGGCAATACAAATTGCCAAATCGACAAATATTACAATATCGTCAAACTCCCCAACCCAGTCCGTAACAGAATCCGCAGGACAAGTAGCTCCCGTTTCTTCTCCGTTCTTATCAAGATGAATACTAAAACCATTTTTTAAATCATCCATCAAAATAATCGAATCAGACACCTTTACGAAAATATCTTCAACAATCAGTTTTCCCTCAGTATTGCCATCCCAGTACAAGGTATCACAACCAAGAGTTGCGACAGCTTCATTTACAATATCTACATTGTAGTAGAAAGTGCCGCTCCATGTACCGAACAGAGCATTCTCAATTGCAGCAACAGAAACTGCTTCTGTAAACTTCTGACTGCCAGTATTGCTGCCTTTTTCAGAAATGCCATCAAAATGGACATCTAGAACTTTTTGGTCATCGGCCTTGATGCTGTTGGTCAATGTAACTGTTGGCTCAGCCGTAACAGTTATAATACGATTGTCAGCCCAAGTACCAGATAGTGTAACAGTACCATCTCCGCCAGGAGCTAATAGCGCGGGAACAGTAATAGTATAGCTCTCAGTGCCACTGGATGTGTAAATGACTTGCGTGCCCTGAGTGTAGTCTCTTGTTGCGCTAGCCATTGGCACAATTGAAAGCAACATGCAAGCTGCCAATGCTAATGAAATAATTTTCTTCATGTTGAATTCCTTTCATTGTTTGTCGTTTTTGTTGTTTTACGCAATATAATATAGAACAGCAGGATATTTTCAAAATACTTCGGTTTATTGTTCTTTAATTTTTCAATTCATCTACATTGAAATAAAACACAAAGAAAGAGGTAGTGCCATGGGAAAATTAGATAATGCAAATGTGAGAAACATGATAGCAGCCGCAGTTGTATCTAGCGGTAAGGTTACATGTTGTTTTCCTGACGTGCCGATTGAAGATTTAAAATTTCTGGATATTACGACTTGGGAGCCCTGCACATTAGAAGATGTAGTCTCTGGTAGATGCAAAGATGTTCAGGTTTCTGATGGTTACGACACATATGAGATGTTCGAAATCATCGACGCCCATGTCTACGAAGGAAAGTATCTAAAGATAGAGACAGAAGACAATGTTTTATCAAACGCAAATATTAACGTTGAAGTATTCGGCCAAGAAATCGAAACAAACTATCAAGGATATAGTGAACACGACGACCCATCTCAGTGGGGCGTAAAGGTTGGCCTTGATAAAATCCAAGTAGCAAAAGAAGATAAATGGTATAAAGGAATGGACAGCTCTGGATATTTATTCGGAGAACAACATAATGAATGTGACGGTGGACATGACGGTCATTGCAGATAATAAATAATAACAAACCCAGCTCGTTTGAGCTGGGTTTCTTTTGTTTGTATTAAGCTTATCTAGCTCGAACACACTGGTAAGAGATTTATTTTCGTATCTAATCAATGTTTTTCCTTATCATCTCTAATTAACTGTCTTAAAGCTTCAACCGCGACTTTGATTGCCATATCCGTATCGTGAGCAACAGGATTATCTAGACCGATAGCCTCTCTTTCCTGATTTGCTACAACTAAGAAAGTTGCGCCGCAACGAACTCTAAGATGGCTCGCGACAACAAACAGCGCAGCTGATTCCATTTCAGACGCTTTTACGCCTAAGCGTTTCCATGCTTCCCATTTATTAACCAATTCATAAGAAACAGGCATTCTTTCTGGTGAGTGCTGACCATAAAAAGAATCCTTACTCTGAACAACACCTGCGTGGAAGGTTACGCCTTTTGATTTACAAGCGTTCATCAAGGCGTTTACAACTTCAATATTCGCTACTGCTGGGAATTCAATTGGAGCATATTCTCTGCTTGTCCCCTCCATTCTCACGGACCCAGTTGCGACCACGATGTCACCGCCTTTCACATCGATATCAATGCCGCCACAAGTTCCCACACGAATAAAGGTATCCGCGCCAACTTGAACAAGTTCTTCCATTGCAATAGAAGCAGATGGGCCTCCAATGCCAGTTGAGGTGACACTGACTTTTTCTCCATCTAAATAGCCAGTGTAAGTAACATATTCTCTGTTGTCGGCAACCAAGACAGGATTGTCAAAATATGCAGCAATTTTTGCGCATCTCTTAGGGTCACCAGGCAGCAAAACATAACGGCCAACATCGCCTGGTCTTAATTGAATATGATATTGTAAACCAGTTTCACCAGAATAATTCATAAAAAAGTCTCCTTCATTATATTTTGTTCTTGTTCTATAGCTATTAATAATATAGAACCACGTCACGCGCCCCACTTTTTATCAACATTTTCAGCTATAATATTTTCATAAAACAAAAAGGAGAATATGAAGATGAGGGATACAGTTGTAGTTAATGCATTTGGTGGACCTGGCTCAGGTAAAACAACTGCATGTTTTTACGTGGCATGTGAACTTAAAAAGAAGGGGTACGTTGTAGAATACGTACCTGAATATTCAAAGGAACTTGTGTGGGACGAAAATTGGGACTTGCTAGACGGCTCGTATGAACATCAGAAGCAGATTCTTGCTGAACAGAAAAGACGTATTGATAGATTGGTTGGAAAGGTTGACTTCGTTGTCACTGATGCACCTATTCTATTCAATATCATCTATCTGAATGACTGTGATGAGAAGAAGCAGCATATGCAAGACCTATTAAAGATTTTCGGCGGATACACGAATTTCAATTTCTTTGTACAAAGAGATGAAGAGAACTTTGAAAAAGAGGGACGAATTCAGAATTTGGATGAGTCAAAGAAAAAGGATGAGGAGATTTTGAATCTTTTGAGAAATAATGGACTGTTTTACGGTCAATATTCTCATAAGAATCTCAAATATCTGATTCAGAACGCAATTACGACAAAGAATCGTGTTGCAAGAAAGAAGGCAAAAAGTGAAAGCTAAAATAATTGGCAATAAATTCACCTGTATTGTTGATATCGAAAATGCTGTGTGCATGAAAGAGAGCTCGCAGTTTTTAGAGGTATCAGCATATAATGGCGACGCATATAGATTCACGTTGTCTGAAAATGGCAACAAAGAGGTTTCTTCTTTCATCAGAGACTGTGAAAATTTCATCAATAACCTGCTTGACGAAAGAAAGTATGTTGTGTTGACACTGACAGACTATCAAATCAAATTCGAAAAGTCATCTCTAAGTAGCCACATTCACTGAAATATTTACGAAAGATGCGCATGTATACCATGTGCGTCTTTTTGTTTTGGACATCTGAAAAATCTATATTATATAAAAGAAAAGACAAGGAAGGTGTAAAACGATGCTAATCATTTTTATCGTTTTGGGCGTTTTAGCAGCAATCATCATCGGTGTTATTGTGGCATTAAAGTTTAACAATATGGATGAAGAGGTAAGAAGTCTCGACGGAGAATGGCCTCTTGTTGATGCGCAAATCGTTAGTGTGCAAGAATATACAAGCCGCAGCGGATTTAAAAAGAATAAATGCACGATTGTGTTTGAATATGGCTATCAGTTAACACATAAAACTATTATTGATTTGCCGACATCCCCAATCCCTATTCCAATTGGTGGAGAAATCGTCATTAAAGTCAATCCAGAAGATTTAAGCGAAGTCGTATTGATGGAAAGAAGTTATATGAACACGCCAGAATATGAAGCTGAAATGGAAAGACTTGGATACGTTAGAACTGAATATGGATATGAATTAAAATGAACTTATCCCTCTATCGAAAGATGGAGGGATTTTGTTTTGTTAATAGGTGTATTTTTCTTTTTAGGCCTATTTCTTTTATGCTAATTATATCGAACGGAGGATGACTCTTTCGAAACGAAAGGAGAAATGAAAACAAATGAGTGAAATGAAAGAAAAGCGTTCTCGCTGCAGACACTGTTTCATCGGATTAATCCATTCTTCTGCAAAGATGGATTTCGAGTACAACTGCACGCGCAACGGAATTGCGGATGATAAAGTCATCAAGAACATTTCCGTTGAAGAGTGTGAGAAGTGCCCGCATTTCAAGTCCAAGTTTATCGAGTATCCGATTACGGTTAACAAAATCGAAATCGATGACTTCGACTTCAATGATTCCATGAGACGACAGGACGTAGGCAAGCTTGTCAAGATTCGCCCCTGCGGTGCGAAGTACAACAACAAGACTTACCTCGGTATTTTCCTTGGTTATCTCCCCATGCATCCGTATATTACCTGGGACGAGCCCAACAGCATCCTTCACGTAAAGCCCATGCACAATCCCGCCATTTTCATCCCTAAAACTCAGGAAGTGATTTTTGGCGCAGAGAGTTGGTGGTGTATCGTGGAAAATGAAGACGAACTGACTGATATCTCTGATGAGATTATCAACAATCAGTGGTACGTCAAGTTACTCCGCGGTATTGGCGAAAAGAAAGAAGGTGCAGACAATGAATGAAGCCTATCAGATTGAGCAGCTTTGCCTGCTTCCTCCTGAGGACATTCTGGCAGTCCCTGAAAACTATGCGGACCCGAACTTCGATGTCCCGTTGGTTCGTGTAACCACAAAGGGCCTGGAAGACAATCCCACTCTCATTATGTTGGGCGTGGACGGTCAGGGTAAGAAGAAGAGATACTATCTGGTTGTAGAGGATAATGACATGTCTGAGGACCATTATCAGAAAGATGATGAAAGTCTTGTGACTATGTACAAAGAGCTCGTCCAGTGGATTCTCGCTATGGACCAGGAATGGTTAAATGGAGGTGCCAAGTGAACTGGAATGTATTAGACACTGTTTATATCGCAGCAGGCGAACGGATTGTCGAGTGCATTCTGCAGCAAAAGGACATTTTTGACGGACGCTTCCTGGTAAAAGAAAAAACCAATACGAATCAGTACATCGTAGACTTGAACGATATGTTCAAGACACCTGAAGAGTGCAAGCAAGCATTCGAGTTAAAGAAAGAGGCAGAATTCAATGAATTCGCCGCCAATTTCGGCTCTGTTGAGGCTATCATTGCACACTTCTTGTGTAAGGAAATGAACAGCTTCAACCATAATCCTACAGAAATCGCAGCAGCTATCAGTAAAGCTTCTGAGCATCTTCATGTTGACATGTGGTCTTACATGGAAGAGTACACAAAGCTCTATGATGCGGCGAAAGAAAAAGAAATTAGACAGACCATCGAGGATGACCTGTCCACTTAAGAAAGGACGTTTAAAGTATGTTCATTGAATTCAACGACAGAAGACTGGTAAAAATCGACGATATCATCGCAATTTTCTTTGGGGTATTCCCCAACAACTTCTGTGTCTTTACTAAGAACAGAAGCTACAAGGTATATCCTCGCCTTGACCCCATGGGCACTGAGATAGAGCTGATGGAGCAGCGGCAGGAGGATATCGAATCTATCGTTGGTGAAATCAAGAGGCACAGCGATAAGTTCATGAGAGAAGGCGGATACCTTTTCAACAAGGAATACATCGAATCTGCATCTCTGGAAGGCGACACCATTATGGTCGTCACTAACGATGGACAGGAATTCCCCATCGTATATCCTGGTGAGTTTTTTGCAAAGAAGGGCTATGAGGCTCTTCGCACTAAGATTTAATCTTCTACAACACACTGAAAGGAAAAATTAAAGATGATTATTGTTGCAAATACCGAAAGAAGCGCATTGGGTTTTCAGCCGCAGAAGCTGACCGTCAACGGCAACGTTTTGGTTGCAAAGGTCCGTGATAATGCAGAGGTCAAGATGACCTTTGTTGATGAGTCGGCAGCTAGCAGATGCCACGTTCTCCTGAAAAAGAACGAGGACGATAACGTGCCTCACGTTCACGTTCAGTGCACTCGCATTGAGATGACACGTGTTCGCCAGTAACAATAACGAAACAGCAGGCTTTTATAGTCTGCTGTTTTTCTTTTTGCCCTTTTGCGTCCAGGCTTTTTCTCCTATATTAATAATAATCACAATATTGAAAAAGCGAGGTTATATTTATGGGTGATATTAATAGCAAAAACGGCCTTAATGTCAATGGCGAAGATATTCAGCCACTAGACATCGAAGACGTCGCTGCTGACTTTGTTCCACTGTCATTAAATGATGACAATAAGGAATTGTTAGAAGAAGATTTAAAAGAAATCATGGAAGATGATATTCAAGAAGAAGCATCTCCTGACGCTGTTATTGAGTTTGATGAAATTCCCAATGATGGCGATGTCGACGATGTCGATATGGAGGAAGTCTCCCCTTTTGATTCTGAGTCAACGGAGCAAGTTTCAGAAAGCACTTACTGCCCTGCTTACGTGCCAGGCGATGGTAAGGCGAAACAATTCCCAAGTGAAAACCAGGCCTCTGGGATTAAGTTCTGGAAAACTGTTGGCTTGTCAGCATTATGTGGCCTGGTAATGGGACTCACTTTTCTTGGTGTAACAAGTTTTGCACCTGGAAACAACGACTCGTCAAAACCAACCGTTAGTGTTGGTGACTTTGATGCGGGCCCTGTTGAGATTGTTGAATCTCCTGAGCTGGAGCAAATTGAGACATCAATCACAAAGGTTGTCGACGAAGCAATGCCAAGCGTTGTGGCAATCACAAACATGAGTGTCCAAGAAGTTAAAGACTTTTTCTTCGGAACCGTAGAACAGTATGAAAATGAAAGTACTGGTTCTGGTGTTATTATCGGACAAAACGATGACGAATTATTAATTCTGACAAATAACCATGTTATTGAAGGAAATACAAGCCTAACCGTCCAATTTATTGATGGCGAAATTGTAGAGGCTGTTGTTAAGGGAACAGATTCGGATATTGACCTAGCAATTGTGTCAGTCCCAAAGAATCAAATCAAAGATTCAACTTCTAAGGCAATTAAAGTTGCTGTCGTCGGCGACTCAACAAGATTGAATGTCGGCGAACCAGCAATTGCAATCGGTAATGCACTTGGCTATGGTCAGTCTGTTACCACTGGTATTATCAGTGCTACCGACAAAGATATGGAAGGATTCTCATCGAAGCTGATTCAGACAGATGCAGCTATCAACCCTGGTAACTCTGGTGGAGCTCTTTTAAACATCAGAGGCGAGTTGATTGGTATAAACACTGCAAAGTTGGCAGACACAGCTGTCGAAGGTATGGGATACGCAATTTCCATCACAGATGTAAAAGAAACAATCAACACTCTTGTGAATAAAAAGACAAGACAGAAAGTTGCAGAGGAATACAGAGGCGTGCTCGGTATTTCTGGTACAGATGTAGACGACTGGTCCGCTGCAATCTACGGAATGCCCCAGGGCGTTTATGTTTCAGAAGTGCAGGATGATGGAGCTGCCGATAAAGCAGGACTGAAAAAGGGCAATATTATTCTTTCATTCGATGGCTCTGTAATCTCCAATATGACAAACTTGAAAACAATTTTGCAATACTACGAAGCTGGCGAAAAAGTAGAAATCAAGTATGCTGCTTTGAATAGTGATGGCGAATACGAGGTCAAATTTGTCGAAGTAACTCTTGGCGGAAACAGAAAAAACACATTTGGTGTGTATTAATTTCAAACCCAGCGTTAGCGCGCTGGGTTATTTTATATCCAGAAGCCCATATTGGGCCCGTAGACGCAAAATTAATACAGAGACGATTAAAATACCCATATAAATCAAAAATCGATTCTAGGGCCATTTAAGCGCGTTTTAGAGGCATGCGTATTAAATGCAGATTGTGCAATTTTACAAAAATCGCCCGTCAAAATGAGTATTTGTTGCCTATATTAATTTTAAGGAGTTGATACTGATGGCAAAAAAAGGTAAGTATGAACGGGTAGAACCCAATAAGAAAAACAACAATTCTGGTTCGAATAAAAACAACAATAATCGGACCAATTCAAATAATAAAAATAAGAACAAGCAGCCAAATAAAAATAGCTCAAATAAGCCGAAGCAGAACAATAGCAAACCTAAGGCAAACATCCAACCTACCCAGCAAGCTGTAATTGAGGATGCTGTTGTTGAACCTATTATTGAAACTGTTGTACAGCAAGAGACAGCTGTAACTACACCAGTTGAAAATACAACAGCTAGCAGAAATCCGATGAATGCTACCAGGTTTGACCCAAAGAGTGATATGCCTGCTTTGGTTAAGGATGAAAAGAAACCTTCACCAATTGATAAAAACACTGGTAAGATTATTTACCAGGACGCAAGCCAGCTGGGATTTACAAACACAACCAAACCCGTCCAGGACGAAGATATTCAGATATATTCAGACCAGCCAATTGAAGAGCCTCAGATGCGTCCTTATGAAAAAAGGAAGGCTTCTATTGAGAAAAATTCAAACAAAACCAACAAGGCCCCCAAGAAACAAGAAGCACCCAAATCTACAAAGGTGGTAAAAGAGAGGCCTCAAAAGAAACCAGTAGAAAAACCTCAAAAAGATGCCAGAGTGCTTGCTTATGAGGAAAGTATTCGTCAAGCAGAAAAAGAAGGAGCTATTGCTGGATTGTTTGTTCTGTTGTTCATGGGCATTATTGTTGGTGGTTATTATTTGCTGTCACTGGCATATCCTGCAATTAGCGTCGATGCTATTGCAAATAAGCTAATTGAAACTGTTATGATGGGATTTGTAGATATGACGCACAGACCGCCCGATTTAGAAACGATTCCTATCTTTGGAGATTTCTTACAGTGGCTTGGTGATAAATGGCATAGTATGGTATTTTAACGGAGGTACGTATGTACGAACACGAAGAAGAAACAAAATACAAGAAAAAGAAAAGTCAAAAGTCTAAAAGTTCTAAGCGCAGCGACCACAAGCACGCATATGAAACTGTTATTTGCAGTTCTGGTATGTTTGGTTATCACTGGATTGACCGTTGCTCAATTTGCGGAAGACTAAGAAGCAAGAGTTATCAGGAAGCCAGCAAAGGTATGCATAAGCCTGGCATGGAACACCGCTATTCTACCTATACATGCTACAATGCAGAAGAGTTGCACGAACAATACCCCGACGTAAAGATTTTCGACAGAAAGACTGATGAAAAAGGTTTTACGATGTGGGGAGACGAAGATTTAATTCAGGTTTATTAATATGAGAACGGCTGTTTGTTTACAGTCGTTCTTTTTTATACTGCAAAAATCCTTTTATATGGCCAATAGTCTATTCTAAAGAAAAATATTTGTGTTTAATCACAAAAAATGAGGTGTTATTATGCAAAACAACACTAGAGCAAATGGCGTATTGAATCCATATATCCCGTCGGATTATGAGATGAGATTTATTTCCAGTTACTGCGAGTCGGTTAAGATTCACACAAGGGATGCTGACAAAGATAAGGTATATGCGTTAAAGATAGCTGGGTTTGATGCACTAATACCATGCAAAACAGCAGATGAAGTTTTTAATAAGCTGATGAACCATGGCTATGATGAAAAATTTGCAGCAACAGTTTATTCAGATATGGATAAATCTATCAAATCTGATGCAGAGGCAATGAAGTTTTTGATTTCCAAGGATGAGTTGGCGTTTTTACACATCGACGATTCAATAAGAACACCAAAGTTTGTCGAATCGATTATTAGAGAGAATCCCGATGTTTATGGATTACTATCAAAAGTAGAAAAATGCAATTCAGCTATTGTTAAAGCATATATCGATGGTGTTCTAGATAGTATTGGAAGGTATGAAGATGGAAATAAGTATTTTGCTATTAATGACAATGAAATTCCATACATGATTCCAGCATACAGACTGCACGATGGATGTCCAAAAGATGAGTTTTATTCAAAACAAAACTATGGTATGGTATTTGAGCGCTCACTAAGACAACCACAGCAATTCCATTCTGGCTCGGCAGATTTTCATGACCAAACTATCGCATCTGGCGTAGAATCGACATATCTGGCAATGGCAAGATACACTCAGGTTGCTAATCGAGAGGCTTTTGACGAAATTGAAGCCCAATTGATTAGAGATAATTGGGACTTGGTTAAAGAGACTATCCAGCGAGAGGTAGAAGTAAATGATGGACACTCAGCCCTTGCTGAATTGGTAACTGAAAGATGCCCTGAGTTGGCGATAGAGGCACAAGATATTGCTCGTGGAGAAAACCAAGAAATCGAGCAAGATGTTGAAATCGGCAACAGATAAATAGTCACGGTATAGGAGATGCTTAAAATGAAAAAAGACAATGCAAATCCAGAGCGTAAGCATGTTAGTATGATTAATGAATATGACCTTACGTATAGTAAAGAAAAGGTTCAGACTCTTGCTCAGATGCAGACAGAACGAGATGATGAAGCTAAAAGGATGTCAAGATTTAAGCTGTTCAGTCAAATGGCCTCAGGAAAGGTCCCAACAGCGGATACACAAGAAGAACTTGTTGCAAAGGTTATTGAAGCCGTAGGAAAAGACCATCATGTCTATGACTGCTTAAAACCAAATTTACGTGAGAATCTAGATATAGCAAAGGCATATCTGGATGCAGCATTCAAAGAGGCTCAAAAAATCCCTGTAACTTCCGATAATGCTTATTACGACCATCATTTGGTTGAGGTTGCATCTATTAGTAGTAAATTCCCAGAATCACTAAGGTCTTCTGTTGAGTTATACCAGCATTTGTATGAAAAGATGCTTCGTAATGGACCAACAAGAGAAGATGATAGCCGTGACCGTCGTATCAACAGAGATGGCCCCGACAAATATGTGCCGCATGACATTGTTATTTATAAAGCAGAAATGGCATTCATGGCAAAAATGAGACAAGATAATCCAGAATTGGCTCGTCAATATGATGAAGCAGAACGAAAGGCTTTCGAGAGTCAAGTACCAAAGATGCTAGAAAAAGCCAAATACAGCCCTATGAGTTTCAAAACAATGATGGACGACTTGGAAAAGAAGTTCCCAGACTTGGTAGCGCAAACTCGTGAAGCTGGTATTGAGGCTAGAAAGGATTATTGGCGAGAGAGTGCGCGAGATTTAGCTCAGCAGTTAAATCGAACACCAGAGGGCTCCTATGGAATAGACAAAGGACTGGCTCGTGTTCTGGGGGAATTAGGTCTAGAGGAAACTCAGAAATATCTTGATGTAGAAGCCTATTGCAGAATGAGAGGCGCTTTTGCAGCTGACGTAGAAATGCATACGAGAGAAGACGCGCATGGTAACCTGATTTATGATAATGGAGAGTTCATATCCCCTCATTATGTTCACGCAGCAGAAGAGTTACAAACATTGTTCTTAGATTTCGAGCAAGTTGATGCGTGGATTCAAGAAGGCAAAGAAGAGCATTTCAGAACATTTGAGATTGACGGTGAAACTTTTGTACAAGAGTCGTTGTTTGAAATGAATGCAGAAGATGGATTGGCATTCAGAAATGAAGAGTCAATTGATGAGAAAGATATCGAGGATAGAGAGTTTTAATAATCACCCCACCACCAATGTGGTGGGGTTTTCAAATAATACTATGTAATCGCGCCCTCCATAATTATTAGATTTTTCCTAAGATATAAATGGGAATACTCAAAAATATCAAAAGAAAGTTGGATTGTTATGGATTTGCATATAGTTTCCCTGCTAGTTTTCGCACTAATTTCCTTTGGATGCATTGTTAGTATTCATAGAAAATTCATTGTGAAAGATTGCTCTGGACCGATTTGGCCAGAACTAATCATTGGCGTAGTTTGTACAATTGCACATCTCCTTATTGCCAGAGCGTCTATTGGCAGTGGAAGATTGGCAGCAACAGATATGATTAATTTTATGACTGTTGTTTATGGAATTGTAGGACCTGTGTTAATGATGTTTTTACCAGGCACAATGAGAATCATGAGTCTATGGTCAGTCTGCATGTCAATACCGTTCACTGCTATGGGAGCGTTTCTGCATTTGTTTAATATTATTGAATCACCATTGTGTGTTTATTATTTTGCCATCCCTGCTATTATCGGATTTGTAGCAATGTTTACGGTTAATAAGTGGGCATGCGTGAAAGACGAAAAAGAAGTGTGCTGAGTAAAGAATTATCCTCCGTTGGAGGATATTCTTGCTTTAGAAGTTGTATTTTCAATCTCTTAACGTCTACCCTATTTTTATCACAGGAGAAAAATCATGAAAGGAAAATGTTTATGAATGTGAATAAATCTTTTGCTGAAGCTTTCAAAGCTGGTGAAGTAAAGGCGAGTGATGTTCATGCCTACGTTGAATATTGGCACACACATGACACTGGCAATAAGCTTTACGAGTTCCTCGGTATGACAGAGGCACAGTATTACGATTGGGTAATGCAATCTGACGCAGCTCTGAAAAACATCCTGGAAAACGAAGAAGAATACGTCATCGACCCGAACATAAAGTTCAATGAAGACGGCGTTCCTATTTGCAAGGTTTGCGGATGTAAGATGGGTGTGAAGACGGCCGTTGGCATTATTGCTTCCAGCTGTTTTATTGGCACAGACACTTGTTACGAATGCCAGATAGAACACTGTTTGGAAACAAATTGCCTTGGTTGTAAAGTTGGTAACTATCCCGACTGCCCGTATCTCGAAACCAAGAAATTCTATCAGGAAGAGGCGCGCAGAGAATCGGAAGAGGAAGCTGCTGCTCAGGAGGAATCCAATGAGTGAAATGAAGGTTTGTAAGTTTTGCAAACATGGCTACGTACATTTTGATAAAAATAGCGTAGTAGCATATTGCTATCTAAAACACGGCCGATACCCCGAGAAAAAGGACCCTCACGATACCTGCCCGAATTGGGAACCTGACGAAGATGACGAGGAAGATGAAGAGGAATAAATCCAACATCTGACACAATGTAATTAAGATAAGGAGTTCAATCATTTGATTGGACTCTTTTTCTGTTATTAGTTATTTGTGATTTTGCCCAATGTTCTATATTTTTTAAAACACCAATTGAAGGGAGTTACATATGAAAAGATTACTAGCATTACTATTAGCTTGTTTGATGATGTTCTCGCTTGTTGCCTGTGGCAATAACAGTGAGAAGCCTGACGCACCTACTGACGGGGGAGCTATTGAACAACCTAGCGACACACCAGATGATACAAAGCCATCCGAAGAGTCTACCACGCCAGATTCAGAGGATACAACAGAACCAAGTGAAGAACCAACAGATACAATTCGCGAAAACGGACAGTTCCCAGAAGATGAAAACGATTTAACAGAGGCTGAACTCGAATATATTAATGGCGATTTGTACGACAAAATTGTTAAAGCTGTTATCGAGTTGGATATGGACGTTTTACGTGAATATACAGGCAGCCAGTATTTATATGGTTTTGAAAGAATCAACGAAAACGAAAAGTTTAGAACCATGTATTTAAACACAATCGGCAAATCTATCTATCTGCCAGAGTCTAGATATATTGTCAAGGTTGACACCCAGTATGTTTTTGCAAAGTGGCATACAGGTTTGTTGCTGACAAACGGTATTGTGCCTGCATCAGTTGCAGATATTACTCAGGAACAGATTGATTCTATTTACGAGAATATTTACAAAGATGCCCCTGTGAAGCTGTATGAATTACACCCTGATTGCTTCTACCTAGATGAGGGTTATGTGAAATTCAATACTGACCTGCTCCTTCACGACACCGATATGATGGTATCAAATATGACACCAGACAGAACATATGATAACGCATATGCAGAATTTATTTTTGCAGAAGAGGCGGAACACCTGGATAGCAATTATTCAACATTAAAAGATAACCAAAAGTTTGCAACTATGATGTTTAACAAAAACATTGATGAAGTTGTTGCATTCTTCCATTCCGACGAAGCAGATGCAAGCGATTCCACAACAAAGAGAGTCTTAGAAGTTCTCGAAGATGAGACAAAGAAGGCAGCTCTGCAGGAGTGGATAAACGAATATATGGAAGTTGTTTGCACAACTAGCTCACATCATATTTATTTACACTTAACATTTGATGGCGTGAGATTGGATATGCAGCCTTTCTACTACGCTCTTCCAGAAGCAGAATTGGCATCTCTTGCTGGAATTCATGCTGTCCAGTGGGACCTTGTCGGCGATGACGCTGATGATTTTGCAGACGATTGGTATGAACTAATAAGTACAGCTGAAGAGTCTGGTATTATTTAACAAAAATAACCACTGTCGCATGACGGTGGTTTTTCTTTTAGCAAAGTGCGCAAATCCCGTATTTTCCATAAATGTTCTAAACTAAAGGTAAGAATTTTTAAAGAGGTATTGCCTATGGCTGTGAACATTAATGAGCTCACCGATGAGCAGAAGTCTTGGGCCACTCTATTGCCTTATCTACAAATAAATGAAGAAGGTAGAGAAAAGTTAGAACGCGGAGAAACGATTAAATTATCGGAATTTGAGCAGTATCTAGAAGGACCAGACGAAATTTGGAGCAAGCGCGGAGAAATCTTAGCGCAAATGGGAGATGCTAGTCTTGTTAATGAAGATGCTTTCTTAACCAGAAAGGAACTTTTAGACAAGTTTAACGAGCTTGGTCTTGGTGACCTGGAATTAAAAGATTTCAGTGAAGAAAAAGGCGTCTTAACAACAGGTTTCCAGGCTTGCGCATTCCAAGATTCTCAGGGGCAAAGTGCTGTTGTTTTTAGAGGCAGCGACTTTGACTTTTCACATGGAGCTATTGATGATTGGCTGCATGCGAATGTGTTGGAATTTGTACGAGGAACATCGAGGCAGCAAGATGAAGCGTTAGCTTATTTTGACAAATGGAAAGACCCTGATGGACAGACTTGGGTTGGCGGTTCATCATTGGGTGGAAACTTGGCATCACACGTGTTTTGTGAAAGAACGGATGAGATAAGCCAAGCTTTTATGTTAAACGCCAATCCAATCAATGGAAAGCGAATAGATACTCCTGAGAAACAGGAAGCTTTCAACGACCCTGAAAGGTACAGTTTTAATTGTATTGCGGGGGATGTTGTTAGTCATTTAAAATCGCACGATGCATTTGCAGGTGGAGTTACATATATACACAATAACGGGACTCAACCTGACACGTTTTTAGGAGCCCACCTTCCCCAGTCAGCGGCTTTTGATAAAGATGGCAATTTTATTGAAGCATCAAAAGAGGAAGTCCGCAAATATGCCGAAAGTGGTCGAGGAGATTTTGCCCGATTCTTAAACGATGTTAGAGATGGGCTTAACTCTATTGAAGACAGAATTCAAAACGGCCGAGACGAATTGAATGATGTTGTGCAAGGCGTAAGATTCGCATTGTCAAAAGAAGGATTCGACCAATTCAGAGAAGAGCTGAGGCAAGACTTATCGGAAGGTGTTGGCAAGTTGCTTGGACGAGAGCAACCTGAGATTGAAAAACAACCGATTGGTAAAAATATGGAGGTGTCACCTATGGCACAGACAAATGGAAATGGAGTTAACATGCATGAGCTCAACGATGAGCAAAAGACATGGTTGACGCAAATGTCCTACCTCAACATCAATGAGGAAGGACGTAAGAAACTGGAGCGAGGGGAATCTATTAAGGTTTCAGAACTCGACCAATACTTAGATGCACCTGACAAACCATGGTGCGGTAATGGTGGTTTTGGCAACAAGATTGCGAACTTCGCCAGTCAGGTAGTAGTTAACAGAGATGCCTTTGAAACACAAGGCGAAATGGTAGAAAAGTTAAATCAATTAGGACTTGGTGACATCGAAATCACAGATGCTAGCAAAGAACACCAGTTTGGTGATTCTGGATTCCAGGCATTAACATTCAAAGACTCTTACGACAATGTCGGTATTTCTTTTAGAGGTAGTGACTTGGATGCTGGTAGAGGTTATATGGATGACTGGATTAGAGCTGACCTTGGAGAATTCACAAAGGGTGACTCACAGCAGATGCGTGATGCTCTTAAATATTTCGACCAAAACAAAGACCAAAATGGACAAACAATGGTGTTTGGTCACTCACTGGGCGGCCAATTATCCTCACACGTTCTCTGTGAAAGAACAGATGAGGTTAAACAGGCTTTCGTTATCAATGCAAACCCAATCAACAGCAATAGATTGGATACGCCTGAAAAACAGGCAGCGTTTAACGACCCAGAGAAGTACAGCTTTAATGCTGTCGCTGGTGACCTTGTTAGCCATTTCAAAGCACACCACGGATACGAAGGGAATGTCAATTACGTATCAAACAACCATTCTCAACCAAACAATATCGTAGGTGCGCACGTTGTCCAAGCAGCTTCATTTGATGAAAACGGAAACTTTATTAAAGCTACCCCAGGCGAGGTCGAAAAAGAAATGGGCGGATTGCGCGGAGACGTTGCGAAATTTATGAACAATCTGCGTGACAGATTAAATGATTGGGAACAAAAGGTCCAGGAAGACCCAGGTATTGTGGGAAATACATACAGGGCAGCAAAGACACATCAAGAAGCAGCTATTCAAGCAAAGGAAACATTTAAAGATTTCCGCCAAGACTTTAGAGAAGCTGTTTCTGGTGGATTCGGTGAAATGCTCAACAAGATGCATTTAGATAAAGAAAGACTGCAGGAAAAAGGAAGAAGTATCGCTGAAGGGTTTCAAAAAGTCGGTCAATCAATTGGAATCGAAGATATAGGCAGGGCTGATATCGATGGATTTACAATGGTAGGCGGAGCTG
>JAEIGA010002962.1_pt1 | contig 26782 bp, 23 predicted proteins | sample 9270691 | NCBI WGS metagenome assembly JAEIGA01 (sample SAMN17057246, study PRJNA624740) | gut metagenome | biome: biome; isolation source: fecal sample | host: Bos grunniens | place: China: Xizang | collected 2019 | reverse complement strand
TCTAATCCGCCAGTTAGAACAAATATCATTCCTTCAAATCTATTATCTAACACGTCAGTGTTTAAATTTTCATTCATATTTATTCCAGCATCTTTAAATTTTTGAATTAAATCTTTTGTTTGTTCTTGAGAGAAAAATTCAAAAACACTTTGTGCCATTATTTCTCCCATATCTTCTATTTCAATTAAACTTTCATAACTCGCACTAGAAAGTTCATCAATTGTTTTATATCTTTTTGCTAATTGTTTTGCAGCTTTTACTCCAATATGTCTAATTCCTAAACCGTTAATTAATCTATAAAACTCATTATTTTTACTTTCATTTAAAGAGTCAATTAAATTTTGAGCAAATTTTTTACCATTCTTCTTTAAAGATGCTATATCTTCTAATTTCAAATTATATAAATCAGCAATATTAGAAATTAAATTTCTATTTAATAATTCTTCAACGATACTATCTCCTAAACCTTTAACATTCATAGCTTCTCTCGAAACAAAATGTAAGATGTTTCTATATTGTTTTGCAGGGCACTCGATTCCTATACAACGAACTGCAGCTTCGCCATCTTCTCTTATTGCATCTGCTCCACATACAGGACATTTAGTAATCATTTTGAATTCAATTTCATTTCCTGTTCTTTTATCTTTATTTACACCTACAACTTCCGGAATAACATCGCCTGCTTTTTGAATTATTACAGTATCTCCCACTCTTAAATCTTTTTCTTTTATAAAATCCTCATTATGAAGTGTTGTTTTAGATATCGTTGATCCAGCAACTTTTACTGGTTCTAAAATTGCCATTGGTGTTATTGCTCCAGTTCTACCTACTTGAAAGGCTATTTCTTTCAAAATAGTTTCCTTTTGTTCTGGAGGATATTTATATGCAATAGCCCATTTTGGAGTCTTATAATTTGTTCCTAAAATTTCTCTTTGATTTAAATCATCCACTTTAACAACCGCACCATCTATTCCAAAAGTTAAATCTTCTCTATTTTCACCAATTTTTTCAATCTCTTTTATAACTTTTTCAACAGAATCACATTCTACTTTTACAGGATTCACATTAAATCCTAATTTTTCTAAATATTTTAAAGATTCAATGTGTGAAGAAAAATTTATCGATTCACATTTTTGCACATTAAAAATGTATATATCTAATGGTCTCGAAGCAGTAATACTGCTATCTAATTGTCTAAGAGAACCAGCAGCTGCATTTCTTGCATTTGCAAATAAAGTTTCTTCATTTGCCTCTCTTTCTTCATTCATTTTATCAAATTCTTTTTTCCCAATAAATACTTCTCCTCTAACAATTATATCTATTGGTTCTTTTAATTTTTTAGGAATACTTTTTATTGTTTTTAAGTTTTCTGTAATATCTTCTCCAACAAGTCCATTTCCTCTTGTTGCCCCTCTTGTAAATGTACCTTTTTTATATTCTAAGCTTACAGATAGTCCGTCAATTTTGGTTTCTACTATATATCTTAAATCTAGTTTTTTCTCTTTTTTATTTTCATCTTCAAAAAATTCAATTTGTCCATCTTCAAGTTCTGTTTCTTTTTCTATAGTTTTTCTTACTCTTTCATCAAAAGCATATAATTCTTCAAAATTAAAAATATCTTGCAAACTTTGAAGTGGTACTTCGTGTTCTACTTTATCAAATCCCTCTTTAACATTTCCACCAACATGTTGTGTTAAAGAATCTGATGTAATTAAATCTGGAAATTGATTTTCTAAATTTCTAAGTTCTAACATTAACATGTCGTATTCAAAGTCGCTTATTTCTGGTTCGTCATCATCATAATATTTTTTTGCATGATAACTTGTTATTTTCTTAAGTTCTTCGATTCTTTTTCTAGCATCTTTTTTATTCATTTTAATTCCTTATTTCTCTTTCATTAATATTTTAACACAATAATCAAAAATATTTTATTAAAATTTAATATAATTATTCTTTATCTTTAAATAAATCTTTTCCACCTTTTAAATAATCATATCCTGAGAATATAGTTGCAATTACAGAAACAAGCATTAATATTGATGTTAAACCATTGAATATTAATTCTGGTGTTGTCATATATACTTGAAAACTACTAGCCATAGCTTGTGCTTGATCTGTTGTTGCTCTTATAAAATCAAAGAAATTAAATTTATCTGCAAAAACTAAAATTATTGCAATCATTTGTGTAACTGTTTTTAATTTTCCCCAAATTGAAGCAGCAATTACTTTTCCACCTTTTTCAACAGCTACTAATCTATATCCTGATACTAAAAACTCTCTAGCCAACACTATAACAGGTATCCACGCTGGAATCTTTCCATATTCTACTAACATTACAAGAGCTGTTAAAACTAAAATTTTATCAGCCAATGGATCTAAGAATTTTCCAAAAGTTGTTACTTGATTTCTAGTTCTTGCTATATATCCATCTAGTTTATCTGTTATTGAAGCAATAATAAATATTATATTCATTAACCAGAATGACATTGGTATTCCAAGCCATTCTCCTGTTATTACCCCTAAAGTTCCTAAATATCCTATTATAACAAATATTGGAACCAATATCATTCTTAACACTGTTAATTTGTTTGCTAAATTCATTTTAATATCTCCTTTTACTTTTATTTTAATGAGTATTACTTATTTCATTTGTACTTCTTACTTTTGAAGTTTCAACTTCGTTTTCTAAAACTTCATTTTCAACAACATTTTCATTGTCTTCATTTTCATCGACTTTATTTAATCGTTCTTGTTCTGCTAATCTTTCTAATTCGTTCTTTCTAGCTGTTTCTAGTTGATTAATTCTTGCTTGTAATGTTGAAATATCTTTACCTATCATTTCGAAATCACTAGCATTTAAAGAATCTTTCAAATTATTATTTGCTTTAATTACAGAATCTACTAAAGCACTTATGTCTTCAATATTTATAAACTCTAAATCAACCGCATAATCATCATTAAATAAGTTTGAAATTGCTTTTTCTAAACTATCACCAATTGCAACAATATTTCCTGAAGCAACTATAACCTTTTTTAGTATTGGTATTTGGCTATCATCGTTCAACATAACTTGATATATTGGTTCTACATACAATAATGTATTATCAATAGGAACAATTATCATATCTTTTATTAGTCTTGTGCCACTTGTATTTATATCTTCTAATTGTTTTGTTATAGCAGCATCTTGCTCTATTTGATTGTTAAGTTGCATTATTCCAGCAACATTACTTTCTAAATTAAATTTGTATAATGATAAATTTAATTTTCCATTTTTTACTGTACCAACTAAATAAGATGTTATATTTTGTTTTCCATATTTATTATAAGTTAAGAATAGTCCTAATTTTGAACCATTTGTATCTATTGTTTTAACCATCGTGTAATATGGTTCCATTTCAACACCAACTACTGTTGATTTTGTTTGAGATGCTTTTGGTGTTATTTGCCAAATATCATCAGCTCTATATAATGTATCTTCACTAATATCATGATATGTATTAATCATATCCGCTTGAATTTCATATAAGAATTTTGGATACACTAAATGTTCTTTAACATCTTCTGGTATTCCTTCTTCAATAAATAAATCTGGATAAATATTTCTATATGTCATTATTACTGGATCTGTATTATCTGTGATATAGAATTTTGTTGTTCCATCATATGCGTCAATTAAAACTTTAACAGAGTTTCTTATGTAATTTAATTTTTCTTTATAACCTTTTATATTAATTGTTGTTGTTTGTGAATAAGGATAACTATTTGATCTTGTATATCCATCTAATACCCAAACTAATCTTCCTTCTCCATTTATTACAAGATATGGATTTTCATCATATAATACATCTGGTAAAAGTTTTTTCGCTCTTTCAATAATATTTCTATTATTTATTAATTTAGTATTTTCTGTTATATCTGAAGAAAATACTAATTTAAAGTTTCTCTCTGTTATAGCTAAAACTAATCTATCTAAAAATCCCAATTTCAATCCAGCTTTTCCAGCATAGATATTTTCTTCATTTTTTGAAGCTGTTATTGGATAATCGTACTCTTTTCCAAATTTTGTATTTGTCATTATTGTACTATTTGTTTCTAATCCAAAATAAATTCTAGGTTCTTTTATATTCAATTTTTCATGATTTGTAAAATCAGATAAAATATATTCTGCATATCCATCTGAATCTCCATCTACAGCAGAAGTTGCTACTACTGAATAACCATGAGTATATTTTAAAGTTCTATTATTGTAACTAATTGTTGAATCATTTAAAATTTCCCTTGGAGTTATATACATCAATTTGTCTTTTCCATCAACTTTATAAGTTGCTAAAAATGTATTTTCGTAGTTATAATAAACACTATTTTCTTGATGTTCCTTAACTGCATTTAATGTTACTTCTTCTGTTATCAAAGGAATATTATCAATTACATCATCATATTTCGAAGCTTGTTCTGAAGTTATTGCTGAATATGAATTAATGTTTTGTTGATCTATTTCAATTCCATATGCTGCTTTTGTGTTTCTAATATTATATCCTATAAATTCTTTTTCATTATCTAATTCATTATTTCCTATATGAATTGCTTGAAAATAAATCATTACTAAAAACATACAGAACAAATATGCAGGAACAATCATTACAGAAATAACAGATTGTTTAAAGTTTTGTTTTTTAATATAAATTAATAATCTTATTAATGCTGCAGCTACAACAAATGTTAAAATTCTATATCCCCAAAGTTTAATTGTTACATCAGCTTTCCCCGCTCCAATCAACATTGTTTCTGCTTCATCAGCAATTGTAAGCATATTTCCTGTTAAAATATTTTGAGCACTTATAAAAACATAAACACAAAATACTATCGCTAATAACACAAATATAAAAATTTCTTGTTTTACAAATGTATTTTTCTTTAACGTTTCAACATCAACACCATCAAAAAATGTATTTAAAGTTATTACATAATAAAGTCCTGTATAGATAATTGCCACTAAGAAGACTTCCATTAAGAAAATTAACATAGTTTGAATAAATGGTATTGCAAACATATAATAACCAATATCTGCTCCAAAAATCGGATCGCTTTGTCCAAATAATGCAGCGTTTGTTATTATTGCTAATTTATCTGTCAGCATTGCTGCCGCTATAGCACCACCAATCAAAGCAAGTATTAAACTTAAACTTTTATTTGGTAATTTGGCTGGCATTTCTTTTTTCTCATCTTCAAAAAATTTTTTCAATCCTCTTTTTATGAATTTATTTAATATATAAACAAAAATATATATTAAAACAAAAGCTGTTCCAAATACAGTATATTTATTTTTTATTCTTTGTTCAAAAACACTTAAATATTCTTCTCCAATCCCTGAAATATTTAAATATTCAGCTCTCAAAGAAATAGTTGTAACTAAACCAAAAACAACTAAAGCTAATAAAACTACTACTATTTTCATTGAAAACTTTTTCTTTTCTTTAGTATTTACTTCTGCTTTTTTTGCTTCTTCCATTTCCTTACTCCTTTATATAATAGCGTTCAAAAATTCTTCTGCATTAAATAATTGCATATCATCTATTTGTTCTCCAACACCAATAAATTTCACTGGTATTTGATTTTCAGATACTATTCCAAGTACCACTCCACCTTTGGCTGTTCCATCTAATTTTGTTAAAACTAATCCTGTTATATCAGTTGTTTCTTTAAATGCTTTTACTTGCGATATTGCATTTTGTCCAGTTTCTGCATCTAAAACAAGTAAAACTTCTTTACTACAATCAATCATTTCTTTTTCAATAACTTTTTTAATTTTAAAAAGTTCGTCCATTAAATATTTTTTATTGTGTAATCTTCCTGCTGTATCAACAATTAGAATATCAGCACCAACCTCTTTTGTTTTTTTAATTGCATCAAATACAACAGCTGCTGGATCAGCGCCCTCTTCTTTTTTTACAATCATACTACCTGAACGTTGTGCCCAAATTTCTAATTGTTCTACCGCAGCAGCTCTAAAAGTATCAGCTGCCGCAACAACAACTTTTTTCCCTTGTTTTACTAAATTGTTAGCAATTTTTCCAATAGAAGTTGTTTTTCCAACTCCATTAACTCCAACAACTAAAATCACAGATGGTTTAGTTTCTAGATTCAACTTTGGTTCTGCAATTTCAAGTATTTCTCTCATTATTTCTTTCAAAGCTTTTTTTACATCATTTTCATCTTCTATTTTTTCTTTTTTGATTTTATTTCTTAATTCATCTATTATTTTTACAGAAGTTTCCATCCCAATATCTGACATTACTAAAACTTCTTCTAACTCTTCTAATAATTCTTCATCAACTTTTCTAAAAACACTAAACACATTATTTATTTTTTCATCAATTGATGATTTTGTTTTGCCCAATCCTTGTTTTAATTTATCGAAAAATCCCATAATTCCTCCTTATTATATTCACCTTTATTTTATATCATTAAAAGCATAAAAAATCAATAGTAATTCAAGCTTTTTAACGGTTTTTAACACAAATAAAAAGTGTCCTCCGGAACCTCCGGAGGACAGCTTGTCTTGATATTATTTTTCGGTAGTTTAGTGTTTGTTTAACCACTCACAAATATCAGTCATAACAAAATCTTTGAAATTGTCATGGAAGATATCGTGTCTAGAATCAGGGTACATTTTTACTTCGACATCAGGATTCACTTCCGCAAATACGTTTGCCGCTTTTTTTACACCTTTTCCAAACTCACCAACCGGATCATTGTTTCCTGCCAAGAACAAAACAGGAACCATTTTGCTGTTTCTCACAGCTTCTTTTTTATTAACTCTTGCCATTCCGCCAAGCAAGTCCATAAACATACCAGGCGTAATAAACTTGTAGGTGTCAGGATCATCGATGTATTCCTTGATACCTTCTTCACTGCAGCAAAGCCAGTCATAGGCAGTTTTAGTCGGTTTGAAATATTTATTATAATTTCCAAATGCCAACTCATTAACCTTTTCAGACACATTGTCTGCGCCCACTTTTTTAGCTTCAACAGCAACCAATCTCTTTACAAGATTTGCCATAAAAGGTGCCAAATAACCTGTTCCCGCCAAAATAGCGCCATCGATGTGAAGTTCATTTTTTCGTTCAGCCATAGCTGTTCGAACAACGAAACTTCCCATAGAAAATCCAAGCAAATAGCAAGGAATTCTCGGATATTCCTCCTTAACAATTTTGTTCAGAGAAATTAAGTCTCCCACCAGGGTGTCCCAACCATTCTCTCCGAAATACATTGGCTTTTGATCAGGCCCAATTGATTTTCCGTGTCCCACAAAATCGATCGCATAAACAGCGACATTCTTAGCAACGAGCACCTCTGCAAGCTCCTTAAAACATCTACTGTGCTGTCCGATACCATGTGCAATAATAAGAGTCTTTTCGACCTTACCAACCGGTTTTAACACCATGCAGCTGATATCAGTTAATTTGTTTACAGATGTAAAAGTCAACGTTTTTTCCATATTTTGTCCTCCTTAGGGTTTGCTAGTTTGTAGTTCAAGACAAATAATCATGCTTCATTGTTATGTTGCGCATGATATTTATGGTAGAAATTTACCAATATAATAAATTATAACACTTAAATTTATTTTAAGTCAATTTCAAATTAAAAGAAAAAGACGGTCAATTTCTTAACCATCTTTTTAGCGTTTAAATATATCATCTCCATATTGTTTTTCATCTAAATTTCTCTTTTTTAATATAAGATATTTTTTTGATTTTAATTGTTCTTCTAATTTTTCTCTGCTTACTTTTTCCAAAGTACCACCTTCTTGATAAGCATAGTATTGACATTCATTTTCGTTCTTCTTAAAACAATAACACACTAATTTTTCAACATCACCTATCTTATGATTTTCGTATGGTTCTGCACACAGTAATACAAAACTCATTTTTTTCCTTTCTTCTTCTGAAAAGAAATTTTTGTATAATATTCCCAAAACTTTAGAACCTTCATGACCGCCCATAGCTTGCAAGTTTATAAAGTTTTTTATCAAATCCAATTTATAGCCAATTAGATTTTCTTCTCTATATTCTTCTCCTTCATAAACATCTTTTACATATTCTCTCATCTTTTTCGGATCATTCATTTCTTCTTTTATCATTTCTATAAAAGATTCTGTGTAAACTTTTTCTTCAAAAAATTGATATGTATATTCAATTTTATCATCTAATAATTTTATTTCATCATCAGATAAAATTACTCTTCGACCATCCTCCGAATTTTTCGCAAAATTCCAAGTTCTAAGCCCTAATTGAATATATGGCAAATCATATATCATATCTGCGACTATTTCTCTTCCATCCTTTAATTTTATAACTGTATATTTATGTGGCATCTCATAGTCTTCGGCCGCTTTAAAGTCTGGCTTTGTTATAGCTTCTATTCCAACCCTTTTCAATATTTCAACATAAATATCTGACATTTGTACACAAACACAGTTATTAGTTGGAATATCATCATAATCACTTATATAATTAAAATATATATCTTCTTGTTTTAACTCAAATGCAGTTATGTAATTTAAATTAAACCTAAATAACTTACCAAGCTCTATGTATAAATATCTAGTCATTTCTAATTCTGTCAAACCATCTTTACCGAATTTTTTATACATATCATTTATAATTTTATTTAAATCTATCTTTTTTTCAATAGAATCTAAATTATTCATATTCATTTCCTTTTATTTAATCATATCTTTCAATTTTACAAGAGTATTTAAAGCTTCAATCGGAGTTAATTCATTTATATTTATCTTATCTAATTCACGAGAAATATCTGAAAATTTAACATCAAATAAATCAAATTGTCCTTCAACTTGTTTTTTTGTTTCTTTTTCTTCTTTAACTTTTACTCCTCCTCTTTCTAATGAACGCAATATTTTATTTGCTCTTGTTACAACTGTTCTTGGAACTCCTGCAAGTTTGGCAACATGTATACCATAACTTTCATCAGTTCCACCTTCAACAATTTTTCTCAAGAAAATTACATCTTCGCCTTTTTCTTTAACAGCAACAGAATAATTTTTTATTCCTTCTACAGTTTCTTCTAATTGCAATAATTCATGATAATGTGTTGCAAATAATGTTTTACAACCTATCTTTTCTTTGTTTGCAATATATTCAGCAACTGCCCAAGCTATTGAAAGCCCATCATAGGTAGAAGTTCCTCTTCCAATTTCATCTAATATAACCAAACTTTTAGGCGTAGCATCTTTTAAAATATTTGCCACTTCATTCATTTCAACCATAAATGTACTTTGTCCACTACTTAAATCATCAGAAGCACCAACTCTTGTAAATATTTTATCTACAATCCCTATAGTAGCTTCTTCTGCCGGAACAAAACTTCCTATTTGAGCCATCAAAGATATAATTGCAACTTGTCTCATATAAGTAGATTTACCTGCCATATTCGGACCTGTTATAATTGCAACTCTTGTATCTTCACAATCTAAATAAGTATCATTTTCAACAAAAATTCCGTCTTCTACCATTTTCTCAACAACTGGATGTCTACCACCTTTTATATCTAAAACATCTCCGTCATTAACATTTGGATAAACATAGTTATTGTTTTCAGCAACAACCGCTAAACTCATTAAAACATCAACATTAGCAATTGAACTTGCAGAATTTTGAAGTCTCTCAATATTTCTCGCAATTTCAGTTCTAATTTTAGTAAACTCTTCATATTCCAAAGCAACAACTTTTTCTTCTGAACCTAAAATTTTATCTTCTATTGATTTTAATTCTTCTGTTATAAATCTTTCAGCTCCAGTTAAAGTTTGTTTTCTTATATAATCTTCTGGAACCATATTTAAAAACGATCTTGTAATTTCAATATAATAACCAAATACTTTAGTGTAACCTATTTTTAAATTTTTAATACCAGTTTTTTCTTTTTCTTTTGCTTCTAAAGCAATGATCCAATTTTTTCCTTCTGTAGAAGCAGAGCGATACTCATCTATCATCTCATTATAACCTTTTTTGATTATTCCGCCATCTTTAACACTAATCGGTGGTTCATCCACAATAGCACTTTCAATTAGTTTATGAATATCTTTTAATTCATCTAATTTTTCATATAATTTTTTAAGAAGCGGACTATTCGCCATTTCTAAAACTTGTTTTAATTCTGGAAGATTAGAAAGCGAATTTCTTAAAGAAATCATATCTCTTGCGTTTGCATTTCCATAAGAAATTTTTCCTGCTAATCTCTCTATGTCGTATACTTTCTTTAATATTTCTTGAATATCTCCTCTAAGCATCATATTGTCTTTTAATTCTTTAACAGCATCTAATCTTTCATTAATTTCTTCAACATTTAATAACGGATCATTAATCCATCTTCTTAAAAGTCTACCTCCCATCGAAGTTGAAGTTTTATCAAGAACCCAAATAAGAGTACCTTTTTTTGATTTATCTCTCATTCTTTCCGTTAATTCTAAACTTCTTCTAGCATTAATATCTAATGCCATATATTTTCTAACTTCATAAACTTGAATTTTATTTAAATGTTCTAATTTTACTTTTTGAGTTTCTGTAAAATAATTTAGAAGACCATTGATTGCACAAACAAGTAATTCTTCATCATAAAATTCTTCTTTTTGCTTATCAAAGCCATCTACAATTGTATAAAGATTTAAAAGAGTTTGAGCATCGTTTTCAAACATTTTGTCATCTCTTACAGTAACAAAACAATTACTTCTATCTTTCATTACATTCAATTCTTTTTCTGAATTTCCCATTGCTGTATTTACAACTAATTCTGCAGGAGCATATCTTGCATATTCATCTAATAATTTTTCAAAATTATTTTCTTGAAGTTTTATTTGTGTTGCATAAAAATCACCTGTACTGATATCGCAAATACCAAGACCATAGTACAATCCTTTTTTTACAATACTCATAATATAATTATTCTTCTTTTCCTCAAGCATATTATTTTCAATAACTGTACCTGGTGTTACAACTCTGATTACATCTCTTTTTACAATTCCTTTTGTTGTTTTTGGATCTTCTAATTGTTCACAAATTGCAACTTTATAACCTTTAGCAATTAATCTAGATAAGTATATTTCAACTGCATGATGTGGTATACCACACATCGGTGCTTTTTCTTCCATACCACAAGCTTTTCCTGTTAAAGTTATTTCAAGTTCTCTTGACGCAACAATAGCATCATCAAAAAACATTTCATAAAAATCTCCTAATCTATAAAACAAGATACAGTCTTTATATTGTTCTTTTGTTGCTAAATAGCTTTGCATCATAGGTGAATATTCTGCCATTTTTTCTACTTCCTTTTCTTCTATTTATTTTTGTATTTAACTTTTAGTTCTTCTATATCTATTTCATCTTCTTCGTCTTCAAAAGCTTCAATATCGTTTAAAATAATTTCTTTAATAAAATCTTTTAAATCATTTTTTATTAAAAATTCTAATCTTTTTTCAAAATAATCTGTATTAAATGTCAATATTTCACAATCAATTTTTAATAAATTTGCTAGTTCTTTTTCAGACATTAAAATTTTAAGTAACTTATAATTTTCACTCATTGTTTTATCTGAAGTACTTAATAATTCTGGATTAATTTCTAAAGTTCTTGGAATATTATCCAAATTTATATTTTTAAGAAAATTAACATTATTTTTAACTGTTTCCAATGTTGTTGTTATAAATAATGGATTTTCGTTAAAAATCATTTCTATTCCTTCTGCTGGCACTCCAGTTTTATTTAAAAATTTAATTTTTTCATATAATGATTCTATATCTTTTTCAGTTTCAACACTATCAAGAATTTCTTGTTTTAGCCCTTCTTGATAGTTTAACTCTTCAAAATATCTTTTTAGTTCTTCTTTTTTCATATCAATTTCCTTTAATCGTTTATAATTTCACCTTTCAAATACCATTTATGAGTTTCTGTTATTTTAACAGAAACAATATCACCTGGTTTCTTTTCAGAATGAGGTTCAAAAATAACTACTTTATTTGTAGAAGTTCTTCCTTCTAACATATTCTCATTATTTTTACTTTTTCCTTCTATTAAAAGTTTTTGAGTTGTATTTAAATATTTTTCATTATTTTCATCAACTCTAGATTCATAAAGTTCTTTTAATTTATTGAACCTAATATGTTTTATATTTTCTGGAACTTGGTCTTCTCTTTCTGCAGCAACAGTTCCTTCTCTAACAGAATATATGAACATAAAAATTTGTTCAAAATTAATTTGACGGACAACATCTAAGGTATCTTCAAACTCTTCATCAGTTTCTCCCGGAAAACCAACAATTATATCTGTTGATAAAACTAATCCTGGTATTCTATCTAACATTTTTTTGGCCAAATTTAAATATTGTTCTTTCGTATATTTTCTATTCATTTCTTTTAACACTTTACTGTTTCCTGCTTGAAGTGGAAGATGAACTATTCTTGTTACTTTATCATTTTTTGCAATAACATCAATAACATCGTCTGTAAAATCTTTTGGATGAGGAGAAATAAAATTAACTCTTTCTATTCCATTTATTTTACACACTTCATTTAATAAGTCTGCAAAATTTCCAATTTTTTCATTACCTTTATACGAATTAACATTTTGTCCTAAAAGCGTAATTTCTTTATAACCTTCAGCTGCCAAACCTTTTACTTCTTCTATAATAAGTTCTGGTTCTCTGCTCCTTTCTCTTCCTCTTACATAAGGAACTATACAATAACTGCAGAAATTATTACATCCATACATAATTGTTACTGAAGCTTTATAATTGCTATTTCTTTTTATAGGTAACCCTTCGTAAATTTCTCCATCTATATCTATAACATCTTTAACTTTTTCGTTTTTTATAATTGCTTTATATACATTTTCCGGAAGATTTTGCATTGTATGCGTTCCAAAGATAATATTAACAAAAGGATAACTTTTCTTAATTTTTTCTAGCATTGCTGGTTCTTGCATCATACATCCACCAATTGCTAAAATAACATTTTTTGATTCTTTAAGTTTTTTTACTTCTCCTATTTTTCCAAAAAGTCTCTCTTCTGCGTTTTCTCTAACACAACATGTGTTAAAAACAATCAAATCAGCATCTCTAAAATCTTCTATATATTCATATTGCATTTTTTCTAACATTCCTGAAATTTTTTCAGAATCGTTTTCATTTAGCTGACATCCCATTGTTAAAATAGAATATTTTAAATTTTTTCCTATATTTTTTTCTTTTACTAATTCTATAAATTTTTCTTGATTTTCTTGCATTTATTAATTCCTCCAAATACCTGTAACATTTTATAACAAATTTGGTCTTTTTTCAAGATTTTTAACCATATAGAATTACTTTTATTTAATATTTAACATTAATTTATCTAACTTGTAAAAAACATATAATTTATACTTTAAAAAGTCTCAATATTCCTTGTTTTTTTTATTAGATTTATTATATAATAATTTAAAGATTTTATTTTATTAATTATATTAGAATCGAGGAAACAAATGAACCATTATGAAACACTTGGCGTTCCTAAAACAGCTAGCCAAGCTGAAATAAAGGAAGCCTATAAGGCTTTAGTCAAAAAATATCATCCTGATATTTATCCTGGTGATAAAATTTTTGCCGAAAAGAAAATAAAAGAAATTAATAATGCTTATGATGTTTTATCTGATGAAGCAGAAAAACAAAAATATGATGCAGAAATAAATCCAAGGCCAACGTATAACTATAGTCCTCCAAACTATACCTATACTCCACCAAAATACGATTATTCTTCATCAAAATATTCTTATGAAAATTATAAAAAAACATATAAAACTTCTGGTTACGAATACGAAAAAAGATACACAGATTATCATCGTTCAAAAACTCCAAATTCTAATTACACATCCGCAAGTTCGAAAGTTAACGATTTTCATGACAACATAACGAATAATGTCACAAATACATTTAGTGGATTAAACCTTCAAAACAAATTTATAGTTTTAATCGCTATATTTTTAATATATTTGGTATTACTTGTAACAACTTTTATTGAAACCGACGCAATTTTAAACAGAAAACAATACGAAACAACTTCAAGCACAAAAGAATCAACTTCTTCTCAAAAGGTAGAAGACGAAAAAACTCAAAGTTCTACTTTCTCAAAACCTTCAAGAGAAGAATTCAATATAAATGATTATTATTCAAATGAAAGACTTAAAGAACTATATTTAAAAGGATACTACACTAATTTTGAAACATTTTCAGAATTTAAAGAATATTTTGAAGATTTTGTTTACGAATATTACTATTCTAATTAACATTAATATATCTTATAAAACAAATTTTAGGAGGTCATATGAAAGAATATAAAATAGCTGTTGTTGGTGCAACAGGACTTGTAGGAAGAAAAGTTATAGAAATTTTAGAAGAATACAATCTACCTATTTCTCATTGTGAATTTTTTGCAAGTAGAAAATCTGCTGGAACTGATTTTTATTTTAACGGAAAACTTTGTCTTGTAAAAGAATTAAAAGAAACATCGTTTGATGAAGGATTTGATTTTGCCATATTCACTGCTGGTGGAGATGTTTCAAGACAATATGCTCCAATAGCAAAAGAAAAAGGATGTGTTGTTGTTGATAACAGTAGCGCCTTCAGAATGGATCCAAATGTTCCTCTTGTTGTTCCTGAAGTTAACCCAGAAGAACTTCAAAAACACAATGGAATAATTGCCAATCCAAATTGTTCAACAATACAAGCAGTACTTCCTTTAAAAGTTTTAGACGACAAATATACAATAAAAAGAATTGTATATTCAACTTATCAAGCTGTTTCAGGAGCTGGTCATGAAGGTGTAAGTGATTTAGAAAGAGGACTTCAAGGTGAAGAACCAAAAAAATTCCCTCATCAAATTGTAAATAATTGTATTCCTCATATAGATTCATTTTTAGATAATGGTTATACAAAAGAAGAAGAAAAAATGATCAATGAAACAAGAAAAATATTGAAAAAACCTAATTTAAAAATAACTGCAACAACTGTTAGAGTCCCAGTTATAAATTCTCATAGCGAATCCATTAATGTCGAATTTGAAAAAGAATTTGATATTAATGAATTGAAAAACGAATTAAAAAATGCACCTGGCATTATAATTCAAGACGATATCGCAAACAACATTTATCCTTTAGCAAGTAATGCCACAGGTCATGACGAATCATTTGTTGGAAGAATCAGAAGAGATTTCAGTGTCGAATCTGGCATTAACTTCTGGTGTGTTTCTGATAATATTAGAAAAGGTGCCGCTTCAAACGCTGTTCAAATAGTAAAAAAATTAATCGAATTAGATAACAACTAAAATAAAAAACTCCTTTATCAAAAGGAGTTTTTATTTTATATTTTTTCTATAAAATTAATATATTTTATTTTTGTAAGTTCCAATTCTTCTAATTCTATTGATTTTTTCATCTCTCCAATTAAAATATATACTCTGTTTAAATTATGAGCATATTCTTTCATGTAATCAACATCATCCATCATTTCTTTATATTTATTTTCTGCTAATTCTATTGTTGCTTTTGCATTTTCCCAATCATATAAATTAGAATAATAGAAACTAGAAACAACTAAAGTTTTTACTTTTAATATATTTATTTCATTTTTATTTTCTAAATATTTTTCCATATATTGCGGTAAAAGAGAATATAAAAAATTAAATCTATCCATCACCAAATTAATATCTCGATTTGTACAAGCTATACTTAACTCATTTACTCCATTCCTAAATGCAATTATATCCTCATTAGATATTTCAATTTCAGAAAAATCTAATATTATTGTATCTAAAACATTACTTAATTCTATAGTGCTATTTTCAATTTCACTCCAATTTAATTCTTCTTCAACGTTTCCATATTCCCCTTTTGCATATTTGCTATAAAAAGTTAGAATTTTATTTTCTATAAATCTAATTTCTTCTGTCGTTTTTTCTTCAATTCTCAAATCTTCTTGATTTAAAAAATCACATCCAGAAAAAACAAACAACATTATACAAATGATAAATATACTAAAAATATTCAAAACATTATCCATATTTTTCCTCCTGTATTATTATTTATCATTTTCTTAAAAATATTCATTTGAATATTTTTTTCTAATCCGGAAATAATATTTATAAATATTTAATTTAGGAAAATAAAATGAAACCAACAATAAATTTTTATAGTGAAAAACGCGGTGAAATAAAAAAATTTTTAGATTTATATTATACAACAAACGAACTATTAGAAAATGATCTTATTTATAAAAAAGAATTCGAAAATCCAATCGATATGATTGATATTATAAGTTGTTTCATCGATAATAATAACAAATTTCAAATTAATTTATGGATTAGTATAGATCCTGATGTATATATATGTGTTACCGACCATAACGCTGAACATTTAATAAAATATCTTTACGAAAGATATCCTTAAAATTAGCAAAAGAAAACAGTAGAAATAAAATTTTCTACTGTTTTTCTTTTTATTGATTTTCTTTTTCTAAAATTATTGTAACTGGACCATCATTAACTAAAGAAACTTTCATATCTGCTCCAAAAATTCCTTTTTCAACATGAATTCCTTCTGATTCACATTTTTTCAAAAAATATTCATATAAAGGTTCTGCTTTTTCTGGTCTTGCCGCATTTATAAAGCTTGGTCTATTTCCGCTGCTCATACTATCCGCATATAGAGTGAATTGAGAAATTATCAAAAGTTCTCCTCCAACGTCTTTTAACGATAAATTCATTTTTTCATTTTCATCTTCAAAAACTCTTAAATTGCATAATTTTCTCGCTAAAATATCCGCTTCCTTTTCAGTATCATTATGTGTTATTCCGCACAAAACCATAAAACCTTTTTGGATTTCTCCAACTGTTTTCCCTTCAACTTCAACTTTAGAATTCAAAACTCTTTGTACGACTAATTTCATTATTTATTTTCCTCATTATTTTCTGTATTGTTATTATTTTCTTCATGGTGTTCTTCTGTATTATCAACATTGTTTATTTCAATCACTTCTGCTTCTTTGGCATTTTCAGGTTCTTCTTTCACTTCTACTTTTTCTTGTTTTGGTTGTTCTTTTCCACATTTACAACAAAAACAATCATCTAAATCTAATTCCACACCACAATTAATGCATTTTTTTGATTTTTTTAATGCTAAAATTTCTGTTTCTATTTTGGCGATATCATCTTTTGCTTTAGAAATTTCTTCACATTTTCCTGTTACTTCTTCTTTTGAAACATCTTTTCCGTCTCTCACTTCAATATAAACAATTTTTCCAATATCTTTATATAAATCATCTATTTTGTCTTTTAATTCAGAAATTTTTCCTTTTAGTTTCAATTCTTCAGTAATATTTGCAGCTTTTTCTTTTGTTGCTTGATAGGTTTTGCTTGCTTTTTTACCCAATTTATTAAAAAAATCCATTTTAGAATCCTCCTATATTATAATATTCCCTAACTTTCATCATTTCTATTCTTCTTTTAATGTTCTTGTCATTAAATTTTCAACTGCTGTTTTGGGGTCTAATCCATTATATAAAACATCATATACAGCATTTACTATAGGCATTTCTACATTATATTTTTTCGCTAATTTATAAGCAACATCAATATTATCAACACTTTCGATAGTCATTCCGATTTCTTTTCTTGCTTCTTCTATTGAGAACCCTTTTCCAATCATAACACCAGCTCTTCTATTTCTACTATGTTGACTTCCACAAGTTACTATCAAATCTCCAAGACCTGTTAATCCATAAAATGTTTTTTCTTGTCCTCCCATTGCAGTTCCTAATCTAGCAATTTCAACTAAACCTCTTGTTGCTAAAGCCGCAAATGTATTATCTCCAAGTTCAAGACCAACTGATACACCTGCACAAAAAGCAATAATATTTTTTAATGCAGCTCCAAGTTCTACACCTCTAACATCTTTTGATGTATATAATCTCATTTTTGGACTTTTGAACGCATCTACAACTGCTTTTTTTAGTTCTTCACTTTCAGAAGCAACAACTAATGCAGTTGGTATATCTAAAGAAACTTCTTCAGCATGACTTGGTCCTGACAATATTCCGCATCTTATATTTGGTAATTCTTCTTTCATTACTTGATCTAAAGTCAAATTAGATTCTGCTTCAAATCCTTTTGAACACATAACTAACATTTGATCATCTTTAACAAATTCTTTATATTGTTTTATTGTATTTCTTACAAATTTTGATGGTGTTACATGTAAAATAATTTCTGCACCGTCTAAAACTTCTTCAAAGTTTGTTGAACAAACAACTCCTTCCGGAACAACTGCTTTTGGTAGAAATACACATTTTCTATCTACATTAATAGATTTCATTTCATCTTCATTAAATGACCATAATTTTACTTCATTTCCATTATTTGCTAAATAAATTCCTAATGCTGCTCCCCAGCTTCCACTTCCTATTATTGCTACTTTACTCATTCACTTTTCTCCTTTTTCCTAAGTTTTTGTTTTAGTATATAAAATTCAATAGCGGGCTTATAAAAGTCCGCTTATTGTTTACTCTCAAACTATTTATTTTCTTCTTTGTTTTCTTCAATAGCAGCAGTTTCAATTTCTGTTTCTTTATTTTCTACTGTTTCTTTTTTTACTTCTTTTTCGACAGTTGCTTCTTTTTTCTTGAAACTCAATTTGTTTTCTGTACCATTTATAATTCTTTTTAAATTACTTCTGTGATTATATATAACCAATGCTGCAAGTAATATTCCAAAAATTATAAAACTAAAATCAAATTCAATTCCACCAATATAAGAATCTCTTATAAATATTGTTAATACAGCAAACAAAACAGAAGCAGATATAGAACCCAATGAAACAATTCTTGTTAATGCCATTAATGAAAGTGCAAATACTAAACAAATTAAACCTATTTTCCAATTTACTATCAATATTACACCTAAACTTGTTGCAACACCTTTTCCACCTCTAAATCCAAAAAATACTGGAAATGTATGTCCAATTACAACTGCTAATGCAGCTATTTCTACAACTATTGCTGAATTCGCAGATTCTCCCGCGATCAAACCTACAAGTAACGCTATTAAAACTGAAACAACACCTTTTAATATATCACAAACCAATGTTAACGCAGCTGCTTTTTTACCAACAGTTCTTAAAACATTTGTTGAACCTGCATTACCACTTCCTTTTTCTCTTACATCAAAACCAGCCATTTTTTTACTGATTATTACTGAAAAATTTATACTTCCTATTAAATAAGCAATTACTGCAATTATAATATATGCAACCATATATTCTTCCTCCTAATTTTTTCTATTGTTTATTTGTTTAATAATTTTTCAAATTTATATATGAAAAACTCTAGTCTTATAATATTATAAAATACCTTTATAGTCAATAATTTGTTAAGAATTTATACCGCCGTTCGATTTGTTTTTTAAAGAAAAAAACCTAATTGTTTTATTAACAATTAGGCACTTCTTCTATTTTTTCTTCCACTGAAGTTATTTTTTATTTTATAGTCTTTTAGCTAAACTAGTTTTCGTTTTCACCTTTTTCTCTAATTATCAATCTAATTGGAGTCCCCTCTAAACCAAAGTTATTTCTAAAACAATTTATTAAATATCTTTGATATGAAAAATGGAATAATTCTTTATTATTAACAAAAATAACAAATGTTGGTGGTTTTGTAGAAGCTTGTGTTCCATACATAATTTTTAATCTTTTACCTTTATCTGTAGGTGGTTGAACAACAGCAATAGCTTCATTAATAACCTCATTTATAACTGATGTTGAAATTCTTTTTGCATTTTCTGCAGCAACATTATTTATCATTTCAAATAGTTTATTAACTCTTTGTCCCGTTTTTGCTGAAATAAATATAATTGGTGCATAAGAAGCATAAGAAATTTTCTCATAAACTTCTTTTTTATACTTTTCTAAAGTTCCTGTTTCTTTTTCAAATTCATCCCATTTATTTACAACAATTATAATACCTTTTCCAGCTTCATGAGCTTCTCCTAAAATTTTAGCATCTTGATCTGTAACACCTTCTAAAGCATCTATTAACACTAAACAAACATCAGATCTTTCAATCGCAAAAAGAGTTCTCATTACACTAAATTTTTCTATTGATTCGTTTACTTTAGCTTTTTTTCTAACTCCTGCAGTATCTATAAAAGTATATTTTCCAAATTCATTTTCAAAATTAGAGTCTATTGCATCTCTTGTAGTCCCTGCAATATTACTTACAATACTTCTATCTTCACCTAAAATTTTATTTACTAAAGATGATTTACCAACATTTGGTTTTCCGATTATCGCAACTTTAATTCTTTCATCATCACCTTCATCATCTTCTTTTGGTGGTAAATTATCATATATACAGTCTAATAAATCTCCAATTCCAATTGCATTTGCAGCAGATACTGGATGTGGTTCTCCAAGACCCAAATTATAAAATTCATATATTTCAGCTGGTGGTTCTCCATAATTATCAGATTTATTACAAGCTAAAATAATTGGTTTATGTGATTTTTTTAGCATCATTGCAATTTCCATATCAGCAGCTGTAACACCTTGTTTTACATCTGTTAAAAACAAAATAACATCAGCTACACTTATCGCAATATTAGCTTGTTCTCTCATTTGAGAAACTATAATATCATCTGATTCTGGTTCTATACCGCCTGTATCTATTAAAGTAAATTCTCTATCTCTCCAAGATGTATCAGCATAAACTCTGTCTCTTGTAACACCTGGAGTATCTTCTACTATTGAAATTCTTTGACCTACTACATAATTGAAAAATCTTGATTTACCAACATTTGGTTTTCCAATTATTGCAACTATTGGTTTAGACATTTTATCTTCCTCTCTTTATAAACATTTTCCTTTTTTGCGTGTATATTATATCGCATTTTCTGCTATTTTTCAAGCTTTATCAATACATTTTACATAATATATCTAATTAAATCTTATATTATTTTTTATAAATTCAAAAAATCTTGTAAAAAAAGACTTTTTTACTTCAGTAACTATACTTTGTTCTATTTTTTCTTCTGTTTTTATTTCTGATTGATTAGACAAATCTTTAAATAAAAAAGTTTTAAATTCATCTTTTTCTTCTTCGCTTTCTATTAAATACTTTCTATAAACATAAGCAAGCATATCGTATGTTTCTGGTAAAAAATTTTGTTCATCTAATTGTTTTGTTTCATCAAATTTAAAATCATAATACATGTCATGTTCTTGGTATATCGTCTCTATAAAATCTGGTTCTATTTTATAAAATTCCTCTTCCGGAATATACTTAAAAACTTCTAACATTTCTGTGCATACTTTAGAAAAATTATTTTCCTTAATATTCATATTTTTTCTCCTATCTATCTGGTAATAAATCATCATCTATTGTATTAGCATTATCATCATTAAGTGTAATATTATTAATTTCTTTAGATTGAGAAACTTCTCCTACAACAATATCTTCTACTATAAGATTAGATTTTTTGATTTCATCACTTTTATTTGGTGCATTGTTTTTTGTTTTTTCTCGTAATATTCTTTTAGCTGTATTAATTAATCCAACCATTTTTTCTAATGAATTTGGATTTATTTTTTGAGCTAATTTAGTTCCAAAACTTCTTATACTATGTCTTTCTTTTTGGAAATCCAAACTACTTATATCAAGATTTGCTTGTTCAGCATATCTTTGTTGTATCATTTGTCTTTCATTTTTTATAATTTCAAAAGCACTTTCTCTTTGATTACTTATTTCCATTCTTTTTTCCTTAATTATCTTTTCTTAAATACATATATCGCTAATCCTGTAAAAGAAATTACAGAAACTAGCATTGAAATTTTCATTAACATTGTTCCCTCATATTCTACTTCTAATTTAGCAGAATCATCTTTTCCCATTGCTATTCCTAAAAATCCATTTTCAGTTTCAAATGTTTCTGTTATTATTCCATCAAGTCTAACTTGATATCCCGGATAATAAATATAAGGTAATTCGAAAACTGTATATTCTTCATCACCAGTTATCAAATCTGCAACATATTCATCTCCATTTTTTTCTTCATTTTCTATAATCGCTTTTCCTTTTAACACATATATTGCTTTTTCTCTTGAAGCAACATAGAACCTATTTTTATATGCATTTACTGGTAAATATTCAGCTTTAGCAATTCCTGCCACAGTTTCATATTCTCTTCCAGAAACATTTCCTAAATCAAATCTTTCTATATCTATCAAGCTTTCATCTGAATAACGAACTAATATATTATAAAAAGCTAAAATATAGCATATTGAAATTATCGATAATACAAAAACATCTTTAATAGAAAATTTCTTAATTATCGCTCCCATATTCATTGCACAAACTACACTCAAGAAAAATGCAGCCATCATAATCATTCTCCATGGGAATTGAATTATCGACAATTCATTTGGTAAATATTTCCAAGGGAAATATTTCGTTGACATCCACAAAGAAATTAATCCACAAACCAAGAAAAATATATAAGTTTTCTTTAATTCAGGTTTTAACGATGTTAGTGCCATTACTGAAAAAGCAAGCATTATCAATATATGTGGTCCCAATTCAAATACATAATCAATACCATTGTCAGTAGTGACAAATAATTGAGTTATTTTTAATCCATGTCCTGCTGTTTGTTCTGAAGTAGACATCATTCCATCTTCATAAACTTGATAATTTGCCGCCATTTTTGTTTCTATTAATGGTATCCAATAAAAACTAGAAACTAATAAAATAAAACAGATATTAATTAATAACCCTTTTCTAACTTTCGAATCTTTTAATCTATCTATATTGACTAATAAATATATAAAAGAAAATATAGCAACAATAACTGTTGATAAATTATGTGTTAAAATTAGTCCAATTGCTCCTATCGATAAATAATAGTTTTTATCTGAAGTATTAAATAAATTATATAACCCCAAAAATACTAATGGAATAAATATAAAAGATGTATATTCTCCAATCGCATTCCTTGTATACAAATCTGTTAAATGATATGGAAAAGTCATATATAAAATACTTCCCAAAACAGCAACTTCATTATTTCTAGTAAAATTTTTCAAAAATTGATACATAAAAAATCCTGATAAAAACATTGCTATAACCGTAAATATTTTATATGCAACAATATAATTTCCTACAATCAATCTTATTATAATAATCGAATATGTTGTAAGTGGTCCATAAAACAAATTCCAAGAATATCCATATTCGTTAGTAAAATCTGATATTATATTTGGGAATAACCAATTTTCTCTAAATGATTCAGCAGTTCCATAAGCTCTAGCAATATGTTGTATTCCATCATCCATATATATATCAATTTTAGAACTTAAAAGTGGAATCCCAATTAATAAAGCAACGATTATAATAACAAAAACATCGATTAAATTTCTATTTTTCAAAATTTTTTCTTTCATATTGCTTACCTCTTTTGGTTATTAATAAGACAATTGTCCATTCAAAAATTCATCTTCTTCAATCAATTTTTTTACATCGAAAATTTTATATTTTGTTGAATTTTCTCTTACTATAACTTTTTCTATTCCTGCATTTATAATAAATTTTCTACACATCAAACATGGAGCCGCACCTTCTTCGTATTCATGCGTTTCGGTTCTATAACCCACCAAATATAATGTCGCCCCAATCATATCATTTCTAGAGGCACTTATTATTGCATTTTGTTCAGCATGAACTGATCTACAAGCATCATACCCACCATGTCTTTGATCAGGAAGTAATTTTTTCTTTGTACAATATCCTATATCACAGCAGTTTACTCTTCCTCTAGGTGCACCATTATATCCAGTAGCTATAATTTGATCATTATTTACAATTACAGCTCCATATTTTTTTCTCAGACAAGTTGCTCTAGACGCAACAGTTTCTGCTATATCTAAATAATAATTTTGTTTATCAATTCTTTTTTCCATAATTTTTATAAAATACGAAAGTATTTCCCTTTCTTTAACAACATTTTTCACATATTTTTACTTCAATATTTTATAATAAAAAACACATAATGTCAAAGAAAAACTACTCTACTTTTAAATAAAAAACTCACAAAAATAATGTCTTTTAGATAGCACTCGCATTTATTTTTTGGCAACAAAAAAAGACATATAAAATATGTCTTTTAAAGTCTAAATTATTCAGCTTTTTTTGCTATAACTTCTTTTCCATCATAGTAACCACAGTTTGAGCATACTGTATGTGGTCTTACTGGTTGATGGCAGTGTGAGCATACTGATACATTTTCTTCTTCTAATTTCCATGTTGATCTTTTTAAACCTGTTCTAGCTTTAGACCATCTTCTTTTTGGTTGTGCCATTTCAAAATCCCTCCTTTAGTGACTTTTTATATATATGTCAAAATAAAATTTATTCCTTAAAGTTACTAAAATAGTATACAACCTATTTATGCGTTTGTCAAGCTTTTTTTATTATTTTTAATACTTGTTGGAATTATTATCCCCGCATTTTTACCATTATAATCAAATGTACCAAATTGGCTTTTTCCTCTTTCTAAGATTATTTGGTTTTCTAATTTTTGATTTTCTATTCTATAAAAGTTTATTTGATTTTTTATATCTCCAAAAATTCCTTTTGCCTTTTCTTGATGAACTATCGGCAAAAACGATTGACCTTTATTAATCTTTTCACATGCTAATAAATATATTTGTTCATCCGTTACTTTTTCTTCTTTACTACAAGTTCTTTCTATTTTATTATAAATATTTTGCATCTCTGTAGTGAAATTTCCACCCAAATTAGAAATAGCACAAGCGTATAAATCTGCCATCATGTCTATTGGCTCGTATTTATCTTTTCGCTCTATTTTTTGCGTTTGTAATAATTCAATTCTTAATTTTACATTTCTTGCTCTTTCAAGTTGTAGTGAGTTTTTTCCAGTAAAATTACCAAAGAAAGTTATTCTATCGGATGCTATTAAGTCGCTCTCTTTTACATATTTTTTTATTTTCGCATCCTTAATAATATTTTGTACTCTGATGTACATTGCTCTATTGGCAATTTCTTTAGTTTTTCTACGATATTCAGTTACCCATTCTTCATCCCAATTTGAAATTGCTAAGTCTTCATCAACTAAATTCATAATCTTGTGTACCTCTTCTTGAATATTTTATCAATACCTTTTAAATATTTCAATCATTTTTAATAAAAAGAATATCTCATTTGTGTGACAAAAAGTGACATTTTTTAAAACAAAAAAAGATAGAACACTTTCTATCTTTTTTTATAAACTCGAATATATACTTTAATCATTTAAGTCTTCTAATTTTATTTCTGGATAATCAGCAAAAATTGCACCAGCCAAATCATCTTTAACTTTAAATTCTTTTACATATCCACCAAGTGAATTTGCTTTATCTTTTAAAGCTTCTACATCTGAATTAACATAGATTTTTGCTTTTCCTTTACCATTTTTTGCTTCTTGAACTAAATTTGAAACTGGAGAATTCCCATCAAATGCAACTACTATTGAATTTCTTCTTTCAAATATTTCATAGTTAAAGCTTTTATAAATTCCCATTTCTTCTCTTTCTGTTGATATTCTAATTCCATTGATATTTTCTTTCAATAAATTATCAACTTCTTCAGCAGAAACTTCTTTCGGAACAATAGCACTAATTTCAAAATTTTTATTTAATTCTTTTGCAGCATCTAAAACAGCTTTTTCATAACCATTTACTTTATGACCAACTACAAAATAAACTTTTTCATCATCTAAATTTTCAACTAATCTTCTAATTGCATTTCTTCCATTTTCATCTAGTATTGTTTCTCTATTTTTTGCATTAAAACTTCCACCAGCAATAACAATTGGAATTTTATTTTCAGGAAGCATTTTTATTTTTCCTTTTAATTTAGCTTCTGAGTCTATTTTGTCACTAATTCTCATTTCTACTGAATTTTCTTTACTTGCTTCTATATTTTTTTGTTCTAATTCTAAAATAGCTTCTCTTAAAGATCTACCTGCTAAAAACGCTTCAAATCTTTTTGTTTTTTCTTCAAAGTATTTTTTTCTATCATTAATGATTTCATCTTCCACTTTTCTCATTTTAGCGAAATCATCATCGTCTAATCCAAGTAAATTGTGTAGGGCTAATTGCTCATCTATTGTGTCACTACCATAAAAACCACATCCATCAGTTCCTTGAACACATCTAACTCCAGCTTCTAAATATTGTTTTAATGGATGTCTTTCTATATCCGTTAAATTATTTAATCTAACATTAGAAGTTAATTGGAATTCTAAAACAGCTTTTGTTCTTACCATTTCTTCCATTAACTCTTTTCCTTCTTTAGTATTTAAATCTGCAGTATATAAACCATGTCCCAATCTAAATCTTGGCATTTTTTGTCCTGGTTTTAATGCACTTTTTATACATTCAATAGATTTTGCCACATTATCTCTTAAACAATCATTTTCACCAGCATGAATTCTTACTGTAAAACCTTCATCTTCAGTTACTGCATATTGAACTAATTCATCTATTGCTGGTTTTAAATCAGCTATATCATTAATTTCTTCACCAATGAAATCACTTCCCACAACATAAGGGCTTTTAGCAACCGCTTTTAAAACATCTATATTTTCTCTTAAGTAATTGCTTGCTGTTTTTTGATCCCTTATTATTGTAAGAGGTACT
>JAEIGA010002961.1_pt1 | contig 26782 bp, 17 predicted proteins | sample 9270691 | NCBI WGS metagenome assembly JAEIGA01 (sample SAMN17057246, study PRJNA624740) | gut metagenome | biome: biome; isolation source: fecal sample | host: Bos grunniens | place: China: Xizang | collected 2019 | reverse complement strand
GTTGCAGTTCTCGTTCGTGGGCATGCAAGAACAGTATGTCATCGTGCCTCAAGGCGGTGCTAAGTCGTTGACCGTACAGATGGCCGAGGCTGTACAGGGCTTGCCCGATATGGTCGTTACGGGTTATGCGCCAGAGACGGTCGAAGGTCTTCCTGCCAATCTCCTAATCTCCGAAACAAAGAGCTTTAATGGCAGCTTTGTGATAGTGGAAAATCAGCCCGAATACCCTGGTGGCATGGGCGAATTGATGAGATTCCTCCAAAAGAATCTCCGCTATCCCGCAGCTGCGCGGCAAGCCAGAGTGCAGGGCAAGGTTATCGTAGAGTTTCTTGTTGGCACCGATGGCAGCATCTCCGACATCAAGGTGAAGCATAGCGTCAATCCCGAGTTGGATGCCGAGGCCGTGCGCGTCATCAGCCTGATGCCGAAGTGGAAACCGGGCGAACAACTCGGAAAAGCCGTATCTGTTCGGTACGAAATGCCCATCGAGTTTCGTCTGAAGTAATGTTCATCTTCTTTGAAATGGCTTATAGGAAGTAGAGACTATACAATACCAATCAACACACACGCACACAAAGGGCAGCTTCAGGGCTGCCCTTTTACTTTCTACCCATTTGCAATAATATGAGTAAGTAGTTGTTTTGTCTCAAATGCTAAATCTCGATGAATGCGGACTTATTTGTCGCTGCTTTTGCAAAACTTTTCAAGGGCTTGCAAAAATTTTTTCACAATAGCGAAAATTTATTTTCAACAAAGCGAAAAATTTTTTTCAACGAAGTGAAAATATTTTTTCAATGCAGTGTAAAATGTCATCTACACTGCGGCCACATCATCTACATTGCTGCAAAGCCCGCATCCTTCATCGTCGTGTGTAAAAATGTACAACCCACATGGAGCGTTTTGTACAATAATCCACAAGCCACTCTGCCAATGCCAAACGAAGTTCGCTGGCCGAACCTTTAGGTCGACGCCCGAAGGGGCTGAAGTCAAGGGAAAAGCAACCCATTTATGAACTTTTATAACCTGAATTTAGGTATAAATGGGGCGAAAGATGCAGTTTTAATTCATCTTTTTACGATTACCCCTCACCCACGAGCAATGCCCTTGCCACGACGAGGTCGAAGGGTGTGGTGAGCTTGATATTCTCGCGGTTGCCCTCGACGAGATGTACGGCATGGCCGAGCGCTTCGACCACAGAGGCATCGTCGGTGAAGGATTCGCAGAAAGGCTGCTCATAGGCACGGCGAAGGAGCGAGGCACTGAAGGTCTGGGGAGTCTGCACGAGGCGATAGGCATCGCGACTGACCGTCTCGCTACCCTCGGGGAGGAGATGACGGATGGTCTCTACCACAGGGATGACGGGCACCACGGCTCCGTGGGAGGCAGCCTCCTGATAGCAGCGACGGATGACCTCGTGCGACACGAAGGGGCGCACACCATCGTGCACAGCCACCAAGGCATCGGCCTCATCAACCAAGGCCAAGCCATTCTGCACGGAGTGAAAGCGAGTGACACCCCCATCGGCTATGCGGTGAGGCACACAGAAGTCATACTCCCGGCACAACTCCTGCCAATAGGGCTGATGGTCGCGGGGAAGCACGAGAACAATCTGTATGGAAGGATCGCAGGCATGGAAGGTGTCGAGCGTGTGCATCAGCACGGGACGCCCCTCGACGGGGATAAACTGCTTGGGCAACTCACCGCCCATGCGGAGGCCTTTACCTCCAGCGACGATAATGGCGTACTTTTTCATTTAAAACTGCATTCCTTTTCTTAATTCATCGGCCTTGGCCTCACCACAGAAGTGGGCCACAAAGGTGAAGCCGAGTTCCCATGCTGCTGCAGGGCCACAAGCAGTGAAGACATTGCCATCGACGGTCACCTGAGCCGCGGTGTAAGTTGCTCCCTTCATGGTGTCTTCGAATCCCGGATAGCATGTAGCCTGCTTACCCTCAAGCAAGCCCAAGCCACCGAGCACGAGCGGAGCGGCACAGATGGCAGAGATGATCACATCATCCTGCGCAGCCTTCGCCACCAGCAATTGACCCAAGCCCTCGTGCTTCTCAAGGTTGGTGGCACCGGGGAGTCCTCCTGGCAGGAAGAGGAGGGCTGCATCGGCAAAGTCGAGCGCAGCAAATGTGGCATCGGCCACCACGGGAATGCCGTGAGCGCCACGCACCACCAGTTCATCGGACACCGACACCATCGTCACGGCCAAACCGGCACGACGCATCACATCTACAGGAGCCAAGGCCTCGATCTCCTCGAAACCTTCGGCAAGGAACACATACATAGTCTTCATAGATATTCTATTCGTTAAAGAATACTAACATTGTTGCAAAGATAATACTTATCTGCAATATGTTGCTATTTACAGCCCAAAAAGTAGGTTTCTTGCAGATTCTTGTCGTTCTCTCACCGAAAAAGTGTAATTTTGTACTCAAATAGAACAACGACCTATGAAACAACAATCACAAGTCATATTCGAGCGCAACACCATAGAGTTTGTCACCGTTGCCGCCGAGTATTGCGCCTTCATTGAGCGTAGCGAGGGACAGCAACGAGCCGAGTTTGTCGACACCCTGCTCAAGATCCTACCTTTATTATATATTAAGGCAGCGATGCTGCCCGAATGTGAGATGATGGGCGACGAGGGGCTCGAGACATTCGTCACCGAGGACGACTACGAGGTGATACGCATCAACCTGCAGGAGCTATTGGCCGACCGCGACGACTACCTCGACGTATTCGTAGAGGAGATGAAGTATAGCGACACCCCCATCCGCAAAAGTATCGCCGAGGATCTGTCAGACATCTATCAGGTGGTGAAGGATTTCGTGTGCCAATTCCGCAGCGGCCTCAACGAGACCATGCACGATGCATTGGCACAGTGCCGCGAGCTCTTCATGGAATACTGGGGACAGACCCTCGTCAACACGATGCGTGCTTTGCATGAGGTGAGATACAGCAAGAGCGACGATGACACAGATGAGGAGCAATACGATGATTGACATCAAAAACAACATAACCAAGGCCGACATTGCCCCATTGCCTACCGTGCTGTTCGGTGGGCGCATCATCGTGGTACACTCGACCGCCGACGTCGAGAAGGCCGTGAACTACCTCAAGAGCTTCCCCATCGTGGGCATCGACACAGAGACTCGCCCCAGCTTTGCCAAGGGCAAGACCTACAGCGTATCCCTCCTGCAGATCTCGACCGAGGACACCTGCTTCCTCTTCCGCCTCAACTACATCGGCATGCCTGAGGCACTCATCAGCCTCCTACAGGACGAACGCCAGCTCAAGGTGGGGCTCTCCCTCAAGGATGACATACAAAGCCTGCAACGCAAGCACAAGTTCACCCCACGCGGATTCCTCGACCTACAGACCTACGTGAAGGAGATGGGCATCGAGGCACAGAGCCTGCAGAAGCTCTATGCCCTACTCTTCGGCCAAAAGATCTCAAAGTCACAACGACTCACCAATTGGGAGGCCGACGTGCTCACCGACCGACAAAAGGGCTACGCCGCTACCGATGCTTGGGCTTGTGTACGCATGTACAACTACCTCGAGGAGCGCAAGCGCAAGCAGGACTACCGCGTGGTGGAGGTAGCAGACAACTGAAATATCCAATTGTAACCAACAAATAGAACTGCTTACCCCAGCAGCATCCAGAGGCTCTCCCCACAGGGAGAGATACCCGAAGGGAGAAGGGGGCTTTAGCATTATGTATAAGACAGTACACTTAAAGAAAGGCAAAGAGGAGTCGCTCGGGCGTTTTCACCCCTGGGTATTCTCAGGAGCCATACACCACATCGACGGCACTCCCGAGGAGGGCGACGTGGTGCGCGTAGTAAGTGCCGACGGCAGATTCCTTGCCGTGGGCCACATCCAGATAGGCAGCATCGCTGTGCGTGTGCTCTCGTTCGAAGACATCACCATCGACAAGAGCTTCTGGCAGCAACGCCTCGCAGCAGCCTACGACGTGCGCAAGAGCATCTTCCCTCAGTGGAAAAATCAGAAATCAGAAATCGGAAATCAGAATTCAAACCCCACCAACGCCTTCCGCCTCGTACACGGTGAGGGCGACGGACTCCCGGGCTTGGTCATCGACGTCTATGACCGCACAGCCGTGATGCAGGCCCACTCAGTGGGTATGCACGTGAGCCGACGAGAGATTGCAGACGCATTGGCCGAGGTGCTTGATGGCATCGTCGACAACATCTACTACAAGTCCGAGACCACCCTTGCCTACAAGGCATCAGAAGATGGAGGCAACGGCTTCCTCAAGGGCGGACTGGCCACAGCCAGTGACATCGCGGTAGAGAATGGGCTCAAGTTCCACGTAGACTGGCTAGGCGGACAGAAGACAGGATTCTTTGTCGACCAACGCGAAAACAGAGCCCTGCTAGAGCGCTACTCGAAGGGACGCAAAGTGCTCAACATGTTCTGCTACACGGGAGGATTCTCCTTCTACGCCATGCGTGGTGGAGCAGAGCTCGTACACTCCGTAGACTCCTCATCACGCGCCATCGACATCACCCGCGCCAACGTAGAGCTCAACTTCCCCGGTGATGCACGCCACGAAGCCTATGCCGAAGATGCCTTCAAGTACCTCGACCGCATGGGTGATCAGTACGACCTCATCATCCTCGACCCTCCCGCCTTTGCCAAGCACAAAGATGCCCTCCGCAACGCACTCATGGGCTACCGCAAGCTCAATGCTAAGGCATTCGAGAAGATACGCCCCGGAGGCATCCTCTTCACCTTCTCCTGCTCGCAGGTGGTGACAAAAGATAACTTCCGCACAGCCGTCTTCACCGCAGCTGCCATGTCGGGTCGCCGTGTACGCATCCTGCACCAGCTCACCCAGCCTGCCGACCATCCCGTGAGCATCTATCACCCTGAGGGCGAATACCTTAAGGGGCTGGTACTGTATGTCGAATAAACAAACTTCCTACACTTCATGATACAAAGAGCGGTTTTTGTTAACCGCTCTTTGCATTTCCCCTCATCGGAGTGGGAAAGAGACAAAAAACATCAAAAAACATGTTAAACAACATATTTTTCCACCCTTTTCCGCTTGCTAAAGCTCAAAATACCCGTACCTTTGCAATGTGTTTTTCATGGTATTAGATTTTTAAAGTTGGAAGATTGGTCGTCGTGATGACGACCTTCTTTTTTTATGGCCATGGGGCACCACCTGGGAAGAAACAAACGTATCTCTGGAGAATCGCTGTGAAAAATATTCAAGACCAGCCTTAGCACGTGGCTTGTCCAAAAAGCTTGATATTCTCGCTCACTTATCCGTATACATTCATATATGATGAAAGCCCGACCAAAAGGCCGGGCTTTCATCGTATAGCTACGTAGAGGGTAGAGGCTATAGTACCGCCACCTTCTTATTATTCACGATATACACGCCACGTGACGATACAGGCACTACCTCCTTGCTCATGGGCTTCACGGTCACGCGGTTCACGATCTGTCCACTGAGGCTATGGATGGTCACTACGGCCTCGTATTCGAGCGTAGACTCAATGTAGATAGCCTCACCCTTGCCCCAGATCTTCAATCCACGCTGGAGTATCTCTTCCGTAGGCTCCTCCTCCTGACCCGCATTGCCGATGAGGATATGTCGAGGAGCAGCACCCGAGAATGCAGACATGTAGGCACGGAAGGGAACGAGAGCACCTGAATGTGTAAACTTTTCACCCTCACCATCCAAAACATAGTTGCTTCCGATAGGCTCATTGATAAGCGCACCTGTGTAACTATAGTCACCCACCTTAGCCTTCTGTTCAGCCAAAGCTTCATCGGTAATAGCTATTTTTGCATTGTTCACTGAGACGAAAGTCACAACTTGAGGATCGAGCTTGTCTATATCGTCGCCCGTATATTCGGGTACAAACTGACCTGACATATCAAACTCATAATAGCGCACTCCAGGGAAGGCCATAATATAGGGCTTGTATGCCTCTATATTGGGATACTTAGGGTATGTACGATACTCTTGCTGATAATAGTCTTGATAGTTATCGCCATTGTCATCCTTGTCGTCGTTATAGCTATAATAATAATCGTAAAGGAAGGTGTTCTTCACCACCAAAGACTGAGTACCTGCAGCAGGACGTCTGAAGAGTGCAGATGTTTCTGTACCTGTGGTGACACTTTCGAGCTCACGCAACCAATACTCATGGTATGCTGTACTGCCCTCGTAGAAGTGAGTGATCCGACCCTTATCCTGCGTAGTCGTCATATCCGTCTCGAAAGGCAAGCACAGTGACTCCCAACCCTTACCTTCACCTTCTGTATAGTGGGAAGGTGTGCGTTGATGCCACATGTAGTAGCCATTGTCGAAGGTGTAAGCGATCGGTGCATTGAAGTCCTCCTTATCCACTAAGAAATGATGACGTCTAGCCACATAGGACCTATTTCCAGAGCCATCAACTACCAGGTCTACCAAGTGTCCATGCACGTTACCTATATTATCCTGCTTACCGAGCTCGTAATATTTATTGACATACTCTTCGCCCACCTTCTTACCGAAGATTAATACAGGCACATAGAGATCTTTAAGAACGGCATACGAAGCTGCATCGTTGATAGGATCAGCATAGATAAGTAAATTCGAAGTCAAGTCAGTAAAATTCACATGCTCCAACCCTTCATAGTCAAGATAGGGACGATAGTCGCCTTCAGCACCCTTATAAACAAAGTCATTATGTCCCGTAAAGTCGATAGCAGTAAGGTTGCTATGTATCGGCTGCCCGTTGCAGTTATTAGCAAAGTATGCAAAGGTATTGAAGTATACCTTGTCAATATTCATGCTCTGCTTATAGGCAGGAGCCCTATACACGCGATTGCTATTACTGATAACAATGCGCTCTACACCATCGACGAGAGTCTTATCGATACGTCCAGGCAACGACTCATGTACCTCCGTATTCATTTCTTGTGCCAACACAGGATCTGGCACATAGGTCAATTGTTGACCAAAGAAGATATAATCATCGGGATAAATAGGCACATATGTATGCTTCTCTGCATCGTAGCGTACATCCATTTCGGTAGGCACTGAGCCATCGGCATACCTAAAGTCACCATTAGCGAAATAATTCTCCACATACTTCATCAGATTATCATCGGATGCGTTAGTGTTATTTGCGCGGAATCGCTTGTCAAGGTAGAATGCATTGAGCAGGTAGGCCACCTCACCCATATCAAACTCGGCTTGTGACTTCGCAGTACCATTACCTCCAGTAAAGCCATTGTCTGCACGATAATAACTATTCACGACGGAACCACCGTCACCAATGACAGCAGCACCCTTTGCTGACTTGTCAGAGGTATATACCCAGCAGTTCTCAGCATAGCCACCACTTGGATCTCCGCCATTGTCGGCAACACCACCACCAGTGAACGAACCTGTCACACCGAGGTTATATACCTCACCGCAGAGATAGCCAAAGAGCGACTTGTCGAGTCCACTAATGGTATAACCATTACCGTGGAAGTTACCCGAGAAGCACTTATCTTCTTCACCAACAGAAGTCCAGTTGCCAGCATACTTCGGAGCAATGTTGCTACGGAGTATAAAGTCCATAAAGTGGCAGTTGCCCACCTTCGTTTGATCCAAGCTACCATCGGTAGTTGCCTTATACAAATCATATAGGTAATCGAGGTCATTCTTCTCGCTTCCAGCGGCAATGCTCGTACTTACATATTCTTCATCATCGAGATAGATCTTACTAGGTTCCTTCACATCCTCGTGGTCGATGTACATGTACTCATTGACGTCATCTACCTTATGATTCATCACCTCGCCCAATCGGTGATAGTTGGCGATGTTGAGAGGCACTGCATTCGAATAGGTACGTCCCAAGTAGGTCTTGGTGTAGTAAGCCACGTAGTAACCATTCTGATACCAATACATACGAGTAGCATTGTTCTTGTATACCGCACCATTCTGATGACTCTCGGCATCGGCCTGGCTCTTGTAGATTTCCCAACCAGAGCCAATTACTTCATAAGCACCAGGGATAACGGCAGGTACCGACAGACCAATCACCGAGTTGGGCAACACGGTACCAGGCTCAGCAAGTGTACCGATAGTGGGCTGACCATTGCGGAACTGGATGTTTACATTTACGATATGTTTCTCGACACGAACATCGTGCGTACCATCCGCCTTAGGCTCATTGTAACGATATTTATACTCGACTGATACCACACGATCCTTGCTCAGGTTGTAGATATCTGACTCACGAGGTACATACAGTTTAGCAGTAGCCAAAGTGGGGTCATTCTCAATTGTAAAGTCTTTTTGGTCGTTGGAAAGAAGAGCAAAAGCAGCAGCATCAATTATGCTTCCCTTTGCAACATCGACACCTTCATCTGACAGATAAGGTTCTGCACAATAGTAATAGGTGCCTTTAGTATCAAATTTCTTGGCCGCACATTTAGCTTTATTATCAGTGGATAGGTCTTCATATACATCATTAGGTACGACCTTTCCGATGTAGTAGATTACGTTAGCGTACTCAAACTCTTCGCTCACGATATGATATGTTCCTGGAGCCTCCACCTTTACGGGTTCGTAGTGGGATTGCTCATTGAGGATGAGTTCAAACTCGGCACGATTCAGCACTGTTCCATTAGTGATGTAATAGTCCTCGTAGACTGTGCCTGCAGCATTCAGTTTACCCAGTGTTGCATCTGGACCAGTATAGGTAGCACTGAAGTTCACATCTAAATTCTCATAGAAAGGCGTATGATACAACGTAAGATCCTCACTAAAGTCCGTGCTGAAGAGATCCAAGGCATCATAATTATAGGTAAAGTTTACGCGTTGGGCGCTAGGCAGGCTCACATATTTCAGTGCATCATAGTTTTCTCCAGCCTTGAACTCCTTACCTCCATAGAGACCCGATTGAGTACATACATAAGCCTCACTGAAATAATCCTCCACATCAAAGTCTAGCGCATCCAGCTCTTCGTATCGTGTTTCCGAGATGAGTTCACCATTAAGAATAAAGACCTTATCCTCTACCTCTATGGTGTTGGCACAATAGTATGCACGCTCAAATTTTCCCTTTGCGGTATCGTCGGGGTCAATTTTTCCAAAGATGATGGCATCAATGTAACTACCAGCAAACACCGTACGTGTCGTTTCGTCCACCGTGAAGGTCACGTCTTCGGTAGCAATATACGCAGCTTCAAAGATTGCTGCACCCGAATATTTGTCAGCGACATCTTGATGTTCATCATATATAGCCTTACCTATCAAGTCCTCTTCAGTATAGCTCTGCTGACCATACACGCCTCCTACATTACAGAGGAAGGTAGGTGGTGTTTTATCCCAATCCAACGGATTGCTCATCACATGGTTGAGCACATATCCTGCATCTTTGGACATTTCATTAGAGATACGGAACACCTCCTCAGTCTTAGCATCCAGTGTCAAGAGATTCTGGTAGGCATTGGGCAGCAACACCTGTCCTGTCTTGTAAGACATACCATTGAGGATAGCATCCGTTATGGCCACATAAGTCACAGGGACGAAGTGCTTCTTCTCCTGAGTCTCCAGTTGTGAATACTCCCAATCGCTTATAGGATCATTGAGTTGATACTCCTTACCATCTATCTGTATGCTTTCGCCAAGTTTCAACACCTGATAGTCGTACTGGCTGTTATAGGTTTTATAGTAGGTATACCAGTTGGGTTGCACACTGAGCATCTGCATCTCACCATTTGACTTCTCCGAGAAGGGCAGCGGAACGTTTATCGAGTTCACGAACGTCTGTGCCGAACCAGCATAGGCCGAAACTACCAGCGTGTGCAAATAATAGATTCCTCGGATATACCAGTAGTGAACTCCCTCCGAGAACATGTCATCGACAATATGCTTTTCGGGATGAATAAAGTTACCCGAGGTCTGCATGGGCTGAATGTAGTTCTGGTCGTATGTAAATGCCGACTGCGTGATGGCTCCTTGGTTGGCATCAGAGAGGACAAACTGCTTTGCCAATTCAGGACTCACAGCAGAGCGTTTACCATATTCCTTCTGAGCATAGACATAACCACCACCCTCACCCGTAGCAGCATTGATGAGGTCAAGTTCGAGCACGCCCGTGATAGGGCCATACACCTTATTGCCATTAGCATCGAGTTCCTTCACCAGTTCGAGGTACACGCCTGACGCTTGAGCCACAGTGTGTAATGCCTCACCTCTGTTGCGCTCGTCGTTGCCCAGATTTGTTTCCTTGTATTCGTAGTATGAGGTTGCATCGCTATGATTCTCATCGAACATCACGTCTGAAGTGAATGCACCAAGGAAGTTGGCCACATTGTAGATACCGAAGTAAGTGCCATGGATAGTGCCACCGACAATCTCCCTATTCAGAGAGATCTCTCCCACACGGTTGATAGCGTAGTTGGTGTAGTCCACCTTGTCGGGCACACGGTCTTGCGCTCCGTGCAGCAGCACACGGCTTCCGAAGATACCGCAGAAGTCGGCACGCTGTAGCGTATTGATCATACGTCCATCGAGACGGCGATAGATTTGGTCGTTCTCGGCATCCTTGTTCAGTTCGTAGAAAGCCTTATCGCGAGCTGACAAGTCTGAATAAGTAGCTTCGTCGATGGTCGACGCCAAGTAGTCATGCGATGTTCCATAGTTGGTGAGGTTCAGCTCGCGATATCCATCCACGAAGGTGAGGTTACCATCACCATAGAGTCCACCGATATGCTCACCACCTATATTAATAAGGTCTTTGTCAAAAGCGTCGACCACAGCAGCCGTAGCGTTACCATATACGGTCACGGCATTGGCATACACCACGTCACTACCAGAGCTCACGTTACCTCCTGCAAAGACTGCATTGTAGATGGTCACGCCCTCATCGTCGAGCGACTCCCATCGAGCATCATTGTGGGGGAGCAGGTCCAAGTATTCGGTAGGGACGTAAGAGCCCTTCTCGAAGGTCTTATCACCAATTTCCACGTCTTCCAAAGCCAAACATCTCACGCTGATATGCACACGGCAATCCTCGCTACGTTTTGTGAAATTGCCATCGGTATAGTAATGTCCATTGATTTTCGCGGTTGACTTATCGGTTGGATCCGTATACTTAACACCTGCGCTGTAGACATAACCGATGTTACCGCCACCGAATACGTTTCCACGTCCTTCGAGCAGTGTCTCAGCTGTACCGATAGTGCCACGATAGATCTCCACATCAGTCTTACCAAAGACATATCCATCGGTATACAAACGTGTGGTCTTGTAGGGAGAATCTTCACCAGTATAAGTATGTGTATAGGTATATCCTCGACCGCCACCAAAGACATCGCCCATCACCAATCCGCCATAGATGCGCACCTGTGCAGAGCCAGGAGTTGTGATAGTTGCATTGCTTCGGCCTAGTGCAGTCACACTACCCTCACCCACAGCAGCGATCTCACCACCGCCATAGACGCTATTGCGTACGGTACCACCATAAAGGTTGACCCATGTGTTGATAGCTATAGCCCCTTCACCATATCCAGCACCGTAGACATTTCCCTCGTCCTCAAACTCACGCACGGCAAGGTCTTCATCGAGGTCGAGCACGGGGTGATAATCTCCTATCGGAGTAGCCGCCTTTCCGATACCTGCATATTCGTATCCGATGTAGCCGTTATACATGTCTACAGTAGACGTTCCCCTGACTGTGGCGCGCTCGCTACCACCATAGACGTTACGCTGAACGGCAGGGATACCATAGTAGAAGGTGAGTCCATTGTGGTCACGGAGTTGAGGAGCGAGCGAAGAGCCTGCGTCTACCTCATCCTCAGGGAATACATTGGTAAACTCTTCCGATGGCAACGGTTCCTTAACACCTACGATGACGTGTGAATTTCCATCGATGTCGCCATTGAGACCACCACCGAACACCTTACGCACCTGCCCGCCGAGGATGCGGCATTCCGTGCCGATGGTCTGGTTGGGCTCTTCCTTGGCGATGTATCCAAGCACACCAGCTTTCATGCGAGGCATATCACCAGCATCACCACCACCGTAGATGTCCTGCTTCACAAGACCTCCGAGCAGATCCACGCGAGTCTCACCAGCCACATAAGCTGTGGTACCCTCACCACCACCGAAGGCCGTTTTCTCCACCACAGCACCCCTATGAATGATGATGTGCGTATTTTTCGTGTCATCGTCCAGAATCTTGGGAGCCGTCGCATCGGGCTGTATCTTGCCGTTCACCCAGTTGGCATGACGATGGGGTGCATTGCTGTAATAAGCAGCAATGGCGTACGCCTCAGAGCTCGGATTATCATCTGATGGTTGGTAGTAATTGTAGTGGTTATACACCTTACCCTCCTTACCGCCACCATACACATACGCAACTTGTGCTCCATCCTTGAGGTCAATGCGGGTGAATCCGGCTACCGTAGCAGCACCATATCCACCACCATATACCGTCTGCAGGTTGCCCACCTTATTTCTGAGGGGCACATTGAGCGTGATTCGAGTCTCGGCCGTGGCACGTGCATTGTTGTTACCACCGAAGAGACCCAGCTCGACGGATGCATCGGCCGACTCGTAGTTGATCTCCGAGATACCCACGTCGCACGGGCGACGCTCCTCTTCACCCATACCACCACCAAAGATGGCATGGGCCTGTATGGTCGACCCTGCGGGTACGTTGATTTGCGTAGCCAAGGTATATCCTTCGGTGAAGGCACCGCCATGCACATCGTTCACCTGTCCGCCATAGAGGTTGATGACCGCCTTGTCGGTACCACTGTTGGCACCAGCACCGAAGACATTAGTCAAATTATATTTCATGCCCTCATAGTAGTTGATGAGGGTGTTGTCTACATTATAGGGCACGTTATCCTTCGTGCTCACCGTCTTCACACCGTGTGTACCACCGAAGATGCGCTCCACGGTACCCGAGTAGGCGTCGATACGTGTGTTGTGCACCAATGAGAGGTTACCACCACCATATACGCGGTAAGCCATGGGTGCCTCATCGGTACGCTGTGTGTAGTCTGTACCATTGATGAGCACATAGGTCTGGTTGACCGTCACATATCCAGGTAGGTTGGCATATCCGCGTCCACCGCCCATGACACCCGTGATGGCCGTGCGATCGACAAATGCAGCATATCCGATGACATCTTTTGTGTCACGCGACTTCGAATCGATATGCACGAAGGTGTTTGTTGCGATGACGTCGGCATTGTCATCCTTAATCTCCGTGGTCAAGGTCGGAGCACTCAGGGGAATGCCTCTGCTATAGACTCTCATGTCGTTATAGTCGTAACTACCATACGAGCCACCATAGACAGCCTTCTCGATGGTACCACTGAGGTATTGCAAGTAGGTCTGCGAGCGCACCTGCATGGTCTTGAAGCTACCATCGGGCAAGGTCACCTTGATGTCGCGCTTGGTCTCACCTTCGATTTGTCCACCAAAGTCATTACCACCAAACACTGCGTTGGCCACATAGGGTTTACCATAGTTATACTGGTCACCCTCTTCGTCACGGTAGCCCACGATAGCAGTCGTATATCCTTCGATGTTGGCATTACAAGCACCGGCAAAAGCACGCAGCACACCACCAGCGTGGAGGTTGAGGGTCGAGTTGCCTTCTACAGGACCTGCATAGCCCGCGCCATAGGCCTTATAGACATTGATTTTGGGAGCTATACTATGGTCGGGGTCAGCAGGGAACAGCATATCGGGGTCGAAGTATACCTCCGTGTTGCCAGTCACCACACCCTGTTCTCCACCACCGAAGGCAAGCAATACGCTGGCCTCCCCTGTAAAATTGATCAGCGTGTTACCGCGCACCTCAGAGTTTGCTCCAAAGCCTGCGCCATAGACAGCCAAAGCGCTGCCGTACACATCATCACCCGTAGCCAAGAGGATATCTTTTGCTTTGACGGTCTTGTCATCCATCACAATATCGGAATCAAACACGTCGGGGTGAATGAGCGGCTTGCTGATATTGATGACCGTACCACCATTGATGATACCACTTGTGTAACATCCACCATAGATGTTAGCTTCCTGGAAGGTGCGGCTAGCCTTGAGTTGATTGTCATAGGTCTCGTATCCCACGATGCCAGTCAAATCCCAATCCAAGCTCCAGCCTGTCACGAAGCGACCATCGTGCGTAGCGTTCAACGTTTTGGGAAGCAGGTAGGCATACACGGTGAGGTTCACCTTCACGTTGGTCTGCTTGCCCACGGTCCCTGTACCACTACCTGTCACACCACCCTCATAGGCTGCGTTGTATGGCGACTCACTAACGTTGGCATCGTTACATCCGCCCACCACCTTCTCGTAGATGACTACGTCGCGCGGCACGGTGATGTTGGCCATGCCCTCATAGGTCATGCTACCCTTGTTACCACCGAAGATGAGCGAACCGATGAAGGTCTGCTCAAGGTTCTCTTCCCATTGGAGCTGCGGCTTGATGTTGACCGCCACACCATCCATATATCGCTCCATCTGTGTCTTGCCTGTTGTCGGGTCCTTCACATCAGAGGTGAGGTCTATCTGGCTGAAGCGTTTGTTGTCGCCCTCGATGGCCTCGTCCGTAGCCTTATATTTCTTGATGATCTCGGGAGTCACCATATTGGCACCATTACTACCGAGGAACGCGCCATTGATGATGACATGCTTGCCTATCTTGAATGTAGACTTAGCTTCTGCCTGGTTGCCTTCCTTGGCCAGCGTAGCGCTGTTACCACCGCAATAGACGTCGCCTGTCACCACGACCGTCTTCTCCTTACTTCCAGAGATGTGCACCAAGGTGCTCTCCACGTGGGGGCGATGGTGATAGAGCGCCTCTACCGAGCTGTCATAACCATCGGTGCTATAGAGCAGGTCAGCATCTTCGGGATGCTCGGCTACCCAAGCTTCGTTGTCAGTATAGGCATAGGAGCCGTTACCGCCACCATAGACATTGCCTATCAAGCCACCATGGATGTCCACATTACTGCCGTGGTACACAGTGCCCGCGATATCGTTACCGCCATAGACGTTGTTGACACGGCCTGCGGTGATATACACACGGGTGGCATAGCCGGCTTGGAAGTTGTGTCCGTAGAGTGTCTCCTCCTTCAGGTCGGGATCCCCATTGGCACCAGGGTTCACGTCGGCAATGCGGCAACCGCCATAGACGTTGTTGGCACGCAGGTCGTCGCTCTGGATGGGCAGGATGATACCGCTGGGATGCGTCATCTCTCCGCGGTTACCACCCGAGTAGATGTTGTTGACGGTCATCTTCTTCAGATGCCATGTGGGGCGTATGTCCATTGACTCCACATTGTTACCTCCAAAGAGACAGCCTACGTGGTAGTCGAAGTAGACAGCTCCGTTGCGGTGCTCGTGATGCTCCTCATCAAATGCGACATCACTGGCATCCTCTTCTGAAATATAGTGGAGATTGCCATTGAGTGCTGTAGCGTTGTCGGCATAGATAGTCGTACTTGCTGTTACGGTAGCTTCGTTACCACCGCCAAACACGTGGCTATAGATACCGCCGCCTAGCTCGATATAGGTGCGTGCCAACTCGGGGCGATTGCTCACGGTGGCAATCACCGTGTGGGCGTTGTCTCTATTCCTGACGGTATAGGTACCTTTCTCCTTATCATAGTCGTAGTCGTAGGCACCATTACCTCCTCCATAGAGCGAACCGACAACCATCGGGAACTTCGTATTGGGGGTAGCGTGCAACAGCGCATTGAGATTAGATGGATCAAGTGAAGGAGCCTCGGGTGTGAAAGGAAGCGTGCTAGTGCCCACCGTACCGATGGTACCAGCGATATCATTACCACCATATACGGCATTTACCAAGAGCTTGTCCGTCTGTCCCTCTCCGTCAAGGTTCACATAGGTATGTCCCTCCACGTTGGCCATACGTGCGCCACCATACACGCTACCTTGAATGACACCGCCCTTCAAGATCACCTTGGTGCTACCCTCCAAGACCTCATCATTTGCGGTCACTCCCTTCTTCAGGTCACCCACGTTACCGCCACCATACACGTTACCACCGATAAGGATTTCGGCTGTAGCTTGTGTGGGCAGTATCAGTGATGTCAATATAGAGATCGCGAGCAGCACTGCGCATCGCAGTGCGCCGTGCCTCGCCGTATGGTTATATGTGGTGCTATGTGTCATCATCTTGTTCCTGTTCTGAAAGTTCTTGCTCTGCTCTACACATCTCAACTCCTACTCTACCACCAGCGCATCGCTATCCAGATCTCCATCGGAGAGGACGTAGAGATAGCTGGGTACGAGGGGGATATAGAGTTTGTAATTGGTTGCTTCACTCAGCATTCCGCTAATCTTCTTGATGCTGTTCTCGGCCACGGCATCGGGTCGTGTGAGGTTGCCCTTGGCATCGTAGACGTCATAGGTGACGCGCATCCTCAGGCCAGAGATCTTCATCTCGGGGCAGAAGTAGCAGGTGCTGGGCGCTATGGCATTGGCCTTGCCATGTTGCTCGAGGACAACAGGGCTCTCGGTCTCTTCATAGAAGGTCACCGCACTGGCCATCTCGGCACCCGAGGTCCACGCTGTCGTGTATGAGCCGTCGGTGGCATAGTCTACCGTGGCGGTATAGGCCTTGTTGGGGTGTATGAACTCCACCTTCTTGATCTTGATGGTGCGCAGATCGGCATACTCCTCATCCTTGATGTAGAAGTAGGGTGTCACGCGGGCCATCAGGTGGTCCATCTCGAGGTCTATGGTTACTATATCTACTCCATTACTGATGGTCACTGGTGTTGGCTTTATCACCATGGCGTTGCTGGCGCTCATGCCCGCCAGGCCTGGCAGTGTCATGACAAGGTCGTCCTTATCAAATGTAGCGCCACTGTTATAGGGCATGTATCCATAGATGGTGTAGGATCCCTGCTCGAGCTTGAGCGAGGTGGTGAGTGTCTCGCCGTTCCACACGAGTGTAGAGGGGGTGACGTAGTTGTTGCCCTCGTAGCTGGCATGCACAAACAGTCCTGCGGTGAAGCTTGGATGCGAAGCGTCGATGTCGGCATAGCCACGGCTCACCACGCGCTCCTCTTGCATGTAGGCGCGGAAGTTCACGCTGCAAGGCCCCACGTAGGGTTCCTCCTTGCGACACGATGCCAATGTCAAGGTCAGCAATGCTATACTAGCTGCTATGTATATCTTTTTCACTTTCATCATCTTTTCCTTGATCCGAGATATTTCTTCCTTACCAGTTATGCTTGTCATCTTCATCCACCTCGATGTCCTGCCCATCCTGCACCTCTATCCACTGCTCGATGTCGAGCGAGGGTGTGATGGTGGCTCCATCGCCTAGCGAGAGGGTGAGCACATAGCGCTTGCCCGCCTCCAGCTGCGTGATGCCCGTGTCTGCCGTACCCTCAGATGGGTTTCCATTCGCGGTATAGCCCACCTTCACTTGTATGTTGCTGCTCCCTGTGAAGGGCACTACCAGATGCTTGGCCGTGGGGGTATCCTCAGGGTTACTGTTTATCACCTCACCGTCGGCATTGCTGTATGCGTTCATCGATCCTAGAACGACACCGCTCCATGCCGAGCTAGCGGGTGTGGTGTAGTCGAGGGTATAGGTAGCCGTGCCATCGGCAGTGGGCACGTTAGTATACTCCAATGATTTGAGCTTATAGGTGTTTTGGAACGTGGCGCCACGCACTACTCTTACTACGAGCTGAGCGTAGAGGTGATTGAAGGTGAGGTCCACCTGTCCGCCATACGTATTGAGATAGGTGGTGGCTGCTCCCTGCGAGGTGGCCACCACAACATCGGTCTCTGTGCCATCGATGAGTTGCCACTGGGGCAGGGTGATGGTGAGTGTGCGTGTGGCATCATTGTGCGTGTAGCTGCATCCGTCCTGTGCGGTGGCAGGGGCGTAGGCAGCAAAGTAAAATATAGCAGAGGAATCCCAATACTTCTTGGGGGTGTACTCCCATACACTACCATTACGAGTGACCAACTGGTTTGCAAACACCATTTGGCTTACTGGGCCTTGCTTGTAGCCATATACGGCAAACTCGCTGAGGACGTCGGCATCTTCGATGAGTGCACGTGTCACCGACTGTGCAACCATGCCGATAGCATGCTGCTCCACATTCGGGTCGCTCGGGTGTGAGTTTCTGTTGCAGCCCTGCAGGGTGAGGGCAGCCATACCCATAATATATATATATGTACGTGCGCGCATCGTTAGTTTTTTCTTTCGTAGTAGCCAAGTGGGGACATTCAACCCCACTTGGCTTAATAGGACTTTGATACGTAGATTAGTTCTCGATAATATTACCTACACCAGTTGTTGTCCAACCAGTTGTCATTGTAGCGTCGAACTGAATGTAAGCAGCACCTACTGTGAAATTGAAAGTAGTGTGTGTGTTTTGTGCCAACACTTGGCTAGCAACCTCTACTTCCTTCACATAATCCAAAGCACCGACCTTATAGGTCAATTGGAATGTCAACGTTGCTGTTTGAGGAACAATGAGGAAAGACGCTGCACCATCTGTCGCAGTAGTAGTAGCATTGTACACACCTGCTCCTGCATTGTAAACATCAGTATAGTCCGCTGTACCATCACCAGCAATCGCCCATGTTGGAGTAGCATTGCTAGTGAATGTACCGGCACCAGTCTTCCAACCTTTCATTTCGATTTTGTTAACTGTAACATCCGCACTACCAGTTACAGTTACAGAAACTTTAGACATGATGTGCTTGAAATCCAAGGTTACCAATCTCGCTGCGCTTGAAGGGATAGATTGAGTCTCTGCTACAAGATAATCTGTAACGTCTACGTCTGTAGCAAGACCCGACTTAGCGTTATTAATAGTATACACACCTGCATTGCTGAGAGAACCTGCAGCTGTTTTGGGGGCAATAGCACCAAACAAGTAAGTCTTACCAGCTTCCCAGGGTTTCAAAGCTGTATTTCCATCAACATAAGACCACTTCGTCTCTTCGATACTCCAATCCACATTGTCACCATTAAAGACAACATCTTCGGCGGCGGTACCAGTGTAACCCCAAACATTGAAACCTACACCTCTCAATGCAGTAAGGTCTGCAATCTCAGTACGAGTTGACTTACCAGCAAAACCCTCAAAACCGATGGTCTGAGAGGCATTGCTCTCTACAACAGCAGCTTCGTTAACGAAGTCTGTCTGTGAGCATGCTGCGAACATGGTTGCAGCAGCTGCCATCAAAAAATAACTCTTTTTCATAATGAATAAAATTAAGTAGTTAATAAATAAATGAATTAATACGTTTTTTCTTTCTTGATTAATGGTTAATATCTGTGTTTACGCTCTCTGCATTAAATTTCAATCTCGACATTCTCATCATTCTCCCATTGACTCACAGTGGGACTAAATCCTCCTGTAGGTTTATGGTTGATGATGCTATCAGGTATCTCCTTGGTGACATCGAGGAGTATGGTGATGACACCTCCAGTGGGGTGCTGCTGCATCTGTTCGGTGACGTTGCTCTGCATGACGTAGGTGATGCCATTGTGCAGGCGCAGTCCTATGCCGAGGTAGGTAGAGTCCTTCACCATCACCTCCTCACCTCGGGTGAGGGCCCGCATGGGCACGATGCCTGGGAGTCCCCAGGTCTGCACACGAGCACCGATGATATCGGCCACGGTGTCGGTGCCGTCGGGCAACGTCACAGCATGCTCCAGAGCCATGGGTGCGACAAGGTCTTGCGTGAGCGACACGGGCGTGTCGTGGGTCTGTCCCGTGAAGAGGTCCACGCCAGCAGCCAAGCCGTTGGCGGTGATGCCACTGTAACTGGTCACGATGGTGTCGCCCTTGTCGGTGCGGTTGTTCTTGAGGATGACCTGATATAGATATATATAGGTGTAGGGATGCAGCGAAGCCTCCATCTTGCAGACATAGGTGACTGAGCCATCTTCGTTGCGCTCGATGATGTAGTCTTCGGGGTCGTCGGAGATGTAGATGTCATCGATGAGCGTGCCGAAGAGCTGGTCGGGCTCGTTGTAGCCCACCTGACTACGGGTGTACTTGGCACGCGAGTTGGTACGTGTGGTGACATTGAAGGTGGCAAAGTCGCTATTGTTCTGGCGGTGCTCCTCACGGTCGGTGAAGTGGATCCACTCGGTGTCGTCGTTGTAGAGGAGCATGTCGTAGTACTCCTTCGTGGTGAGCTGCACGCGACCTCCCTTGTTGCTGACGTGGCGGTCATAGTGCCAGCGGAAGCGCTCCATCGCGTCGTCGAGCTGATAGGCGATGACATGCACACCAGTAGGCTCGGTGTAGCCGATGGGGCCATACTTGGCCTCGTCCCATGGGTATTGCCACTGCGTCTGCCAGTCCATTCCCCACAACATCTCGAGGCGCAGGTCAAACTCGGCCGTGGCGATGCTGACATTACCATGCTGCACCAAGTAGAGCGGCTTGCGCTGGCAACCGGTGATGAGGCTCGTGAGCAGCAGGGCTACGAACAACATGGGGGCGATATGTCGGGTGAAACTTTTCACGTTGTTTTCTTATCTTGGTTTCCTAGGAGGCCTAGAGGTTCTAGAAATTCTAGAGAGTCTAGAGGGTCTATGGTTATTTTCTATTGTTTCTTTTTACTCTTTTATATATAAGGTCATAACTTATGGTGACGCCAGCTCCTGTGGGTCCAAACCAACGGAGGCGGTGGTTGCGGGGGATGAAGTCCTCGGGCATGCCTTCCCAGTCGTGGTAGTACTTGCCGTTGAAGGGGTCGCTGGCATGGTAGGGGTCGTAGAGGGTCTGGTAGTAGCCGAAGCGCACGAAGGCATCGAGCTTCCAACGCTGGTTTCTCCAGGGCTGCCACACGTAGCCGAGGCCGAGGCCTGCGCCCCACCCTTCGCCCTGCCAGGCATCCTCGGCATTGAAGCTGAAGTCGTAGAGGTTGACTTGGCCATAGGCCGAGAGGTAGTAGCCGGTGGGGTGCGTGTTCTTGTCAAAGTAGCGACGTGCCTCGACGCTGCCATCGAGCAGCTGGAAGTAGTGGTGGCTCTGATCGTGACTCCACCAAGGGAAGGTGTAGCTGGCTGCGAGGGTCCAGCGCGAACGGGGGATGTAGAACTCCACGCCGACGTTGAGGGCGGTGCCGAGGTCGTAGAGGAGGTTGGTGCGCACATTGAGCACGGGGTCGCGCTGCACCTCGAGGTAGATGGCGGGAGCGGGGAGCTCGACGGGGCACTGTGACACCTCGGTGGGAGCGGGCACCGTAGCAAGGGGCATGTCGATGGGGGCATCGAAGTAGATGATGCAGAACACCGAGTTACGGATGCGGGGATAGTAGGTCTGCAACAGGTAGCGGTACACGGGGAGCTGCTCCATGCGCCACTTCTTGGTGCCTATGCTGATGGTGTTGTCGTCGATGACGCGGAGCACCTGCTCGATGGTCTTCTGCTTCATGCGCTTATCATTGACAACGTATTCGCGGAGGCGCTGCCACGACTCACCGTCGGGGTGCACGTGGAGGCGGTCGCTGAGCTCGGGGTGGCGCTGCATGAGGGCACTGCGCATGGTGGCGGCACGACGCTGCGAGAGCTTCATGTTGTGCTCATAGACACCCTCGGGCGATGACTGCGACACGATGACTACGGAGTCGATCATGTGGAGGCCGATGGAGTCGATCACGCGAGCAAAGTCGGCGAAGGATTCGCGGTTGCCCATATAGTCGAGGTCGAGCTGCGACTTGTCGAAGCGGAAGTGCACCTCGATACCCATGAGACTCTTCTGCCGCCCGTGCTTGACGCGCGACTGCGCACTGGCCGTGGCCACTCCAGCAAGGAGTAGCAGCAGCAGAGCGAAGGCTCTCACGGTTTGTCTCATAGCGCTTGTCATCGTGCTCGTTATTCTATTTATTTACAATCTCTTGGATGTGCGCAACGCCGCTTGCGTACGTACGCGCAGTCCTTATTTAGTATAGTTTAGGGTGCAAAGTTAGCAAAACTTTCAGAACTATTCAAATTATTTAACGACTATTTGTCTTTAGGGAAGATTAAGGGGAGTTAAGGGCGATTAAGGGAAACTAAGGGGAGTTCGGGGAAACCAAGGGGGATAAATGCTGTTTGGTGAGGTTTCCCTTTGCCTGAGGATATTTGTCTCCGCGGAGGCGGTTTGTTGTCTCCGCAGAGATATATTGTTGTCTCCGCGGTGATTGCTTTTCCTCTCCGCGGTGCCTTGCTGCACTTGTTACACGAAACAGGTCGCAAAAACGATGACGATGACGATGACGATGACAAAATGTGCACACCCATCGTCATCGACCCAGCGATGCTCACAATTTTTTATTATATATATATATATATAATAAATTTTATTACCATACTCCTTTTCTCCTCTCTTCATGCGGATTCGGCGCTGTAGGTGTGCGCATTTTTTGTCATCGTCATCGTCATCGTAATCACTTTCTCTACTGGAAGGGTTGACTGGTTTCACGGGAAGGGTTGACTGGTTGGTGGGGGGATTGCTTCGCTCGGGAATATTCAAATAATTTGATATTTCGTCGGTTTGCACTAACTTTAACGTCTCCGACGTTGAAGATACACTGCGCCTCGGGATAAAAAATAAATGAATTTATTTTGTTCTCCGCTCGCCTTGCACTAACTTTAATCAGTGCTTCGCACTATCTTTAATCAGTGCTTTGCACTGCTTTAAATTAAGCCAAGCGACTTCGTCGCACTCCTCGGGGGAGATAAATCTCCCTTCGTCGCAACCGACGCTTTCATACCGCGTCGGCGGAAAAATGCAAGTAAACTTGCTTTTTCGCTCGGTTTGCACTAATTTTGTCAGACAATATGAGCACTATGGAAAGATTGATAACTGACGAGGCGCTGCGACAGGCAGCAGAGGAGGGCATGGATGCGTTCCTCAAGGTGTTTACGGACGCTTACCTCACCCTCATCGAGGGGGAGCTGACGGCTGAGACGATGCCACGACTCACGGGAGCACAACATGCGCTTCTGGGATACCACTTCTTCCACGAGGAGATGATGGACGGCGGCTTCTGCCAGCTCATACAGAACGGCTATGGACCCTACATCTTTGACAACCCCTTCGCCAAGGCGATGCGCCTGTGGGGACTGAAGGAGTTCTCGAAGGTGATATACAAGGCTAAAGAGGTGTATGACGAGCATAAGGCGGACCTCACTCGCGAACGTTCGGACGAGGAGTTCATGGCGATGTATGAACTGTATCCGCAGTTTGACGACCCCGAAGACTACTTCATCGAGAACGAGGAGGAGATAACGGCTACCATCGCATACTATGTGGATGAGCATATAGAGGAATTTATCGTATAAATTGAAAGTTCTCGGAGTACTCGGAGAACTCTGAGAACTCTGAGTACTCTAATAAATCATAAATCACAAATCATAAATCAATCATAAATCATAATGAAGAAGATCTTATTTGCAATTGCATGTGTAATGACATTGGCTTTGGGCTCTTGCATCCCAAGCAACAATGGATTTGGATACTCGACGACGTTCTCACGCGTGGTGACCATCGACACGGCCAAGACGCCCGTTCAGCTGGTGGCGGACTACACGGGCGAGGCATTCAAGACATTTACCAATCCCCAATATGTGGAGCAGCTGGCCGAGGATGGCATGCGCCGTGCCGAGGTGATGATGCGCCTCGACGTGGATGAGGACTACACCCAGACGCTGACCCTGCTCACCGCACGCAAGATCGCCATACAAGCAGTGAGCAACACGGCTCCCACAGAGCCTCTGCGCCCTCTGGCGGGATGGCAGCCCTACCCGCTGGGTGGCACGGGATATACCCCTGCGGTGTGGGTGAGCAATGGCTACCTGAACATATTACCCGTGATCCCTGCGCTCTCGGCTGGCAAGTATTACCTCATGCCCGACACGGCAATGAGCGACACGCTGCACTTCAGCCTCAAGGCGTCGTATGAGCCCAGCAAGGCACAGATGTACTACGAGAACATACAGTGCTATGACCTGCGCACCCTACGCGACACCGCAAATGCCGAGGAGGGCCTGCGCGGCAAGATGACAGCGATGCTCGACGCCATGGACAAGCTGCGCCAGGACTCGATGCGCATCGTGGTGACCAGCCTCATCGACGTGCACTACTACGAGAAGGACACCCTCATGGAGCAGAGCGCCATGACGAACTTCTTCAAGTATGATTTCTAACGAGATAGGATGAACTACAAAGAGCTATTCCAACGCCTCTTCACCCTCATCGCCTCGCCCAAGAAGGCATGGGTGGAGATCACCAGCGAGACACCCCGACGCGACGTGATGGGGACCTTCGTGTACCCGCTCATCGCGCTGTGTGGACTGGTGGTGCTGGTGAGCGCACTCATCGGCAATGGTGCCCAACGCCCGACCTTCCAGAAGGCGATGCTCGACATCAGCGGATACTGCATAGCCCTCTTCGGAGGATTCTTCCTGGCAGCATGGCTGGTGGACATGCTGAGACAGAAGATGCTCGGGCACGAGGCTGACATGAGCGGCTCGCAGACCTTCGTGGGCTATGCCATGGGGGCGGTGTTTGCTGCCGAACTGCTCGGAGCGGCCTTCCCACAGCTGTTTGTCATCATGTGGGTGCTGCAGTTCTATGTGCTCTACATCGTGTGGGAGGGATGTGACATCGTCTTCGGCGTGACCAATGAGAAGCGATTCCCATTCACCATACTGGCATCGGCTGCGGTGGCATTTGGGCCGACGGTGATCCATGCTGCATTCAACATGTTGTCGAATATATAATAGAAGAATGGAGAGAGACAACCCATTATGGAAAAGAAGAAACCAACACCCATCAATATAAAGAACAAGAAGGCGTCGTTTGACTACGAGTTTGTGGACACCTACACCGCAGGCATCGTGCTCACCGGCACGGAGATTAAGTCGATACGCCTCGGCAAAGCGAGCCTCGTGGACACCTACTGCTACTTCATCAACGGAGAGCTGTGGGTGAAGAACATGCACATCGCGGAGTACTTCTACGGCTCCTACAACAACCACAACGCACGCCGTGAGCGCAAGCTGCTGCTGAGCAAGAAGGAGCTGCGCAACCTGCAGAACGAGGAGAAGCACCCAGGCTTCACGATCGTGCCCACACGACTCTTCATCAATGAGAAGGGACTGGCCAAGCTGGTCATCGCACTGGCCAAGGGTAAGAAGCAGTATGACAAGCGACAGTCACTCAAGGAGAAGGACGACAAGCGGGAGATGGACCGCATGTTTAAGAAATAGGGAGCTCTAGGCGGTCCTAGGAAATCCTAGGGAGTTCTAGGTAGTCCTAGGTAGTCCTAGGCGGTCCTAGGAATCCCAGGTAGCCCTAGGGAGTCCTAGGAGACCCTAGAAAAACAACAACAAAAAAACACAAAAAAACAAAAGACACCAGACACAATGGCCAATAAACAAATCATCAGACGACTCTACAAATGCCTTCGCCTAGCGACACCGCGCTCGCTGAGCATCTGCCTCTGGCTATTCAAGGTGATGTTACCCATATCGCTGGCCATGAGCGTGTTGCAACACGTAGGAGTCATCAGTTGGCTGGCTGGATACCTCTCGCCCATCTTCTCTTACATAGGGCTCTCGGGCGACTCGGCCATCGTGTTTCTCACGAGCATCTTCCTCCCCCTCTACCCCACCATCGCTGTGATGACCACGCTCACGATCACGCTGCGCGAGGCCACCATCCTGGCAGTCATGTGCCTCGTGTCGCACAACCTGCCCGTGGAGTGCTCGGTGGCACATAAGACGGGTTCGCCCTTCGGGAAGATCGTGGCATTCCGCATCTTCATGTCGTTCGCCTCGGCCATCGTGCTCAACTGGCTGATGCCGCAGAGCGACGTCCCCTTCACCTTCATGAGCATGGGCTCGGCAGAGGCCACCTCGTGGGGCATGCTCTTCACCGATTGGCTGAGCTCATCGCTCGTGCTCATCGTGACCATCGTGCTGATCGTCACCGCCCTGATGGTGCTGCAGCGCGTGCTCGAGGAGTTTGGCTGGATGCACCGCATAGCCCACATCCTGTCACCCTTGATGCGTCTCTTCGGCCTCCCCTCGGGCTGCTCACTCCTCTGGCTCACGGGCAACGTGGTGGGCATGGCCTATGGTGCAGCCATCATGATCGACGAGGTGGAGCAGGGCCGCCTCACCCGCGACGAGGCCAACCTCGTGAACCATCACCTCGGTGTGTCGCACTCGCTGCTCGAAGACACCATGCTCTTCGTCGCCATGGGCATCAGCTTCTGGTGGATCTTCCTCACCCGACTGGCCCTCGCCATGGTGGCGGTGTGGACGATGAGAGGGGTTAAGAAATTAGGAAGGTTCGTGCAAACGAGCGAAATGTAAACTTGTTTACAATTTCTCAGCGAGTGAAGCCGAAGCTCAACAACGAAGTTGTTAATTAGGAATTAGTCTCTACCTTATGCCATACAACACAAGCAGCGAGCCCGTGGGACTCGCTGCTTGTGTTTCATATTAGTAGCACATTACTCCTTGACAGGACGTATGGTGTGAGCGTCACAACGCTCACTATTGATCATGTAGCGATGCTTCTGGGTGAAGCCCAAACAAACTGCGAGGCCGCAATCCTCGCTGTACAACGAAGAAGACAGGTAGCAGCCCTGTGTTTCTTGACTAGTAATTTGTTTTACGTATTGTGAGCCTGCAGCAGGAAGGAAGATGCTGTTACCATTGCCGCTAACCTTGTAGCCGGGAACACCATTGACGGTAACCCACTCCCACTTGCAGCG
>JAEIGA010002960.1_pt1 | contig 26783 bp, 24 predicted proteins | sample 9270691 | NCBI WGS metagenome assembly JAEIGA01 (sample SAMN17057246, study PRJNA624740) | gut metagenome | biome: biome; isolation source: fecal sample | host: Bos grunniens | place: China: Xizang | collected 2019 | reverse complement strand
ATTTACTGTTTTGCCTTCGAGGCGCCAAAGTGTTGGCTCACCACCTTCAAAATCCACAAAACGTGAACCTAAACTATATGAATATTTAAGATGCTCTATTACATCGGCATAAGTCATATCCTGTGGCGACACATTATTATACACACTGCAGTGTTTGCATTGCAAATTGCAACGATTTGTAATAAAAAGCACAGTTTGAAGAGGTTTTTCTTTGCCTAAAAATCTAGTTTCAAAAAACCATTTTCCTAAATATAAATAATGAAATGGATTCATACTATAAAGTTTACTATAATTAATATCAAACAAAAGAATGTTACTAGGTTTCTGCACATATACCAGCGAATCATAAACCACTCTATGCCAGCAGCCTTTACCTTATCCCACATATCCATTGGTCCCATCCACCATTTTGGATTAAGTTCTACTGGTTTATTATATGCAAACTTACATACAGAAATAAACAAACCTATTGCCATAGGAAGCAGTACTAAAACAAGCAAGTTCCAAGAAGAAATCATACCCAAATACACCAATGCTGATATAATAACAAAAGGAGCAAACACACAAATGGCAGACCACAAAAGCATAGGAATTCTTTTTGCTAATAATCTAGCAAGTGTCATTTTACCAATTGCTTTATCTGGCTCTAGGTCCATAATGGCATGAGTATACACAATGTTCATAACAAGGAATCCCACTGCACATGAAATTGCAGTTACGCTCTCGCTAAGCTCACCAGAGGCAGAAAGATACACCCCAGCCATAAGAAGTGGTCCAAACATTATGCCTATTAGAAGTTCTCCTAGTCCATAATAACCAAGTCTTAATGGATAACCAGAATAATTTATTCCCAAAAATCCTGCAATAAGAGCAATATATAGAACATTTATACCTCTGTAATATAATATCGCACCTCCGCAAATAGAAGCAAGGAATAAATACACCGCTATAGCTATAGCCAACTGCTTAACAGTAGCCTCACCAGAGGTAAGGTAAGAACATTTAGCAATACGAGAACGCATACCTGCATCGGCAAGCACCTCACGTACATTTCCATTATCCTTTTTATAATCGAAATAGTCGTCGGCAAGGTTCATTCCAAAGTGTGCGAGCACCACACCTATAACAGCTAATATACTTAATCCCCAAGAAAAATCTTGAGTACCACTTGCAAGTGAGATTGCAAGCAAACAAGGTAATAAACTCTGTGGCAGAGATACATATCTTGCATTAGAAAGCCAAAATTTAATTTTTTTAAGCATCGTTTAATAATGATTGTCCTGTATATGATTCTTTGCAGTTTAATATCTCATCTCTAGTACCAGAAAATACTAAATATCCTCCTTTATCACCCCCATCTGGACCTAAGTCTATGATATAATCTGCTTGCTTAATCACATCAATATTGTGTTCTATAATAATCACGCTATGACCTCTCTCTATTAGTTTTTGGAAAGAGTTCATAAGCACCTGAATATCCGCATTATGAAGTCCTGTTGTAGGTTCATCAAATATAAACATCTGATGTCCAATACCTTCCGACGCCAAAAATGCTGCAAGTTTCACCCTTTGACTCTCACCGCCAGAAAGAGAAGAAGAAGACTGACCTAGTTTAATATACCCAAGTCCCACTTGTTGAAGCAAACTTAGCCTATCAACTATAGCCTTGCAAGTAGAAGACTTTTCGTCAGAGAAGAATTCTACCGCCTGATTTACAGTCATTTCTAGTACATCGTATATACTTGCACCCTTATATTTTACCTCCAAAATCGAAGATTTAAATCTTTTTCCTCCACATTCCTCGCAAGTAAGCACCACATCTGCCATAAACTGCATTGGCACAGTTATAGTTCCCTCACCCTCACATTTTTCACAACGTCCACCAGGAGTATTAAAAGAAAAATACGCTGCAGTATAACCCATTTGCTTAGAAAGTTGTTGGTCTGCATATAATTTTCTTATATAATCGTATGCCTTAATGTATGTGGCAGGGTTTGAACGAGAAGACTTTCCTATTGGGTTCTGGTCAACAAGTTCTACTCCTTTGAGCAAATGCAAACTACCTGTCATGCTCTCAAAACTTCCCACCTTTTCTACAGGTTGTTCAAAATGACGAAGCAAAGCAGAATAAAGAGTATCCTTCACCAGAGTTGACTTACCAGAACCAGACACGCCAGTAACTACAGTAATAGTATTAAGTGGGAATTTTACAGTAATATTCTTTAAGTTGTGTTCGCAACACCCTTTTAGTTCTATATAATTTGAAGACGTGCGACACACCCCACTATACTCACTTCCATTAGACTTTAAATACTCCAATGTCTTAGAGGCAGATGAATCAATATCACTATTTATCAAATCCTTTGGATTTCCTTCCAAAATCACCTCTCCGCCCAATCTACCTGCATTTGGTCCTATATCAATAATCCAATCGGCAGCCATCATCATAGTCTTATCATGCTCCACAACCACCACTGTATTACCAATATCTCTAAGTCTTTTCAGCACATTAATCAATGCCTCTGTATCTTTTGGATGAAGACCTATACTAGGTTCATCTAGCACATAAAGCGAACCAACGAGAGAACTACCAAGTGAAGAAACCAAGTTAATACGTTGACTTTCTCCACCAGAAAGGGTATTAGATGCTCTGTTAAGTGTTAAATAAGAGAGCCCAACATCCATCAAACATTGGATTCTATTATTTATCTCAAAAATCAATCTTTTTGAAGCAGCCACCTCATATTCACTAAGTTTAAGGTTGTCAAAAAACTCTTTCAACTCAGAGATTGGCATATTTACTAGCTCAGTAATAGATTTCCCTCCCACCTTCACATAAGTAGCCTCTTTTTTGAGTCTAGCTCCACCGCATGCAGGACAAATAGTCTTGCCACGATATTTACTCAGCATTACTCTATACTGAATCTTATATTGATTTTGTTTTAAGAACCTAAAAAACTCATCTAACCCCTCAAAATACTCATTACCAGTCCAAAGAAGTTTTTTCTCTTCTGCCGACAATTCAAAATATGGTTTATGAATAGGAAAATTAAACTTATGAGCATGAGTAATAAGCAGTTGTCTATCCACCCCCATCTTCTCTCCTCTCCAAGGAGCAATAGCACCAGAAAATACAGAAAGTGACTTATTTGGCACAACCAAATCCTCATCAATTCCTATTACAGAACCAAAACCTTCACATTCTGGGCATGCACCAAGTGGACTATTAAAACTAAATAGCTGTTCTGTTGGTTCTTCAAAACGTATTCCATCCGCCTCAAAATTGTGAGAAAACTCCACCCTACTCACCTCTTCTCTCTTCTCATTTAGAGTAATTACTCTACACACTCCCGCTCCCTCATAAAATGCAGTTTGCACAGAATCTGCTATTCTATTCAAGAAATCTTCACCAGAATGCACAGAGAAACGTTCTATAAGTAGTTCAGCATCAGAGATTAATGTTTCAGAAGAGAAATATTGATCTAATGTAAGAAATTTCTTTTCTGCATAGATACGAGTAAAACCTTGCTGAGAAAGAGTTTCTTGAAATTTATCATTAGAAAGCCCTGTATTCATATTAAGTGGCACAGTAAGTACCATTGAAGTACCTTCGTTTCTAGATGAAATATACTCCAAAACATCAGAAACCTGATGCTTTTTCACAACTCTGCCAGACACAGGAGAATATGTAATACCTATTCTAGCAAACAGTTTTCTTAAATAATCGTAGATTTCGGTAGAAGTACCCACAGTAGAGCGACTATTACGAGTCTTCACTTTTTGCTCCACAGCAATAGCAGGTGGTAATCCCGTAATAAAATCTACCTCTGGTTTGGCTTTTCTTCCCAAAAACTGACGAGCATATGAAGAAAGACTCTCTACATAACGTCTCTGACCCTCTGCATAAAGAGTGTCAAACGCTAGAGAAGACTTTCCACTACCAGAAACCCCCGTAATCACCACAAGGGAGTTACGAGGGATTTTTAGTTCTACATTTTTAAGGTTGTGAACCCTAGCACCTTTTATATGAATATTTTTATCCAATTAGATAGAAAGTGTTCTAAGAGTTGAAATAAGTTTCATATTGATAGGTTTGTCGTCGCGAATTGCTTTTGTAAATGGCACATAAACAATTTCATCATTAACAATACCCACCATTAGGTTACGTTGTTCTTCAAGAAGTGCTTCAATAGCAGCTGCACCCATTCTACTTGCCAAAATACGGTCTTGAGCAGATGGAGTACCACCACGTTGCATGTGACCAAGTACCACCACGCGAGCATCATACTCAGGATGTTCTTTTTTCACTCTTTCTGCCACACCAGCAGCACCACCTGTAGCTTCACTTTCGGCAACTAGCACAATACTTGAGTTTTTACTTTTTCTAAAGCCGTTTTTGATGACTTCAGAAAGCATATCGTCTTTGATACTTACTTCTGGAATCACAGCAGCTTCTGCACCAGAAGCAATGGCAGCATTAAGAGCCAAGAAACCAGCGTCACGACCCATCACTTCCACAAAGAATAGACGTTCGTGAGAAGATGCTGTATCTCTAATTTTATCCACCGCATCAATCACAGTATTAAGAGCTGTATCATAACCAATAGTAAAGTCTGTTCCATAAAGGTCATTATCTATAGTACAAGGTACACCCACTATAGGGAAGTTGAATTCTTGAGCAAAGATCCTAGCACCAGTAAAAGTACCATCACCACCTAGCACCACCAAAGCATCAATTTCATGACTTTTTAGGTTGTCATACGCTAGTTGTCTGCCTTCTTTTGTTTTAAACTCGTCGCAACGAGCAGTTTTGATAATAGTACCACCATGTTGGATAATATTACTAACATTTTGAGTTTTAAACTCAACAATTTCGTTAGTTACCATACCCTTATAACCTCTCATAATGGCTTTTACTTTAATACCATTAAAAATAGCAGCACGAGTCACTGCACGTAATGCTGCGTTCATACCAGGAGCATCTCCACCTGAGGTAAGAATACCAATAGTCTTAATACTATACATAATTAATTATATTTTGTAGTTTATCTTTTACTTCTTGCATTTGCCATTTAGGAGTAGAGGTTGCACCGCATATTCCTATCAATTTTGGCTTATCAGCCAATACATTTGCATCTACCTCGTCTGCAGAAGACACAAAATAAGTATTAGCATTTTGTTTTTTACATTCCTCAAAAAGAACTTTTCCGTTGGAACTTTTCTTTCCACTCACAAAGAACACCAAATCATGTTCACGTGCAAATTTCTTTATATTATCCATTCTATTTGCCACCTGACGACAAATGGTATCATAATAAACAAAATCTACCCCATCCGCCATTCTAGCTTTTATCTGCTCAACTAGCTTTTTAAATCCTTCTATAGATTTTGTAGTTTGAGAAAACAAATAAATAGGTTTTGAAAAGTCTATATTTTCAATTTCATCTTCATGCTCCACCACTATGGCTTGTCCTAAGGTTTGACCGACCAATCCATTCACTTCTGCATGACCTTTCTTGCCGTAAATTACTATTTGAGCATTTGGATTTTCTGTCCAGGCCTTTAAAATCCTTTTTTGCAATGCTAACACAACAGGACAAGTAGCATCCAATATCTCTACATTGTTGGCAGATGCCATCTTATATGTAGTAGGAGGCTCACCATGAGCTCTCAGAAGCACCTTTGTATTGGTTAGTTTAGATAAATCGTCGTGATCAATTATCTTAAGTCCCTTTTTAGCAAGTCTTTCTACCTCATCACTATTGTGCACAATATCGCCAAGGCAATATAAACTACCCACTGCATCCAACTCTTCTTCTGCTTTTTTTATGGCATTTACCACCCCAAAGCAGAATCCAGAATCCTCGTCTATTTCTATAATTACTTGTTGCATGCCTCGTTTACTTTATCTAAAAGCCAAGTATTTTGTTCATCTATAGTCATATAACTATTATCAAGAAGCAAAGCATCTGGAGCTTGAATAAGCGGACTCACCTTGCGATTAACATCATCATGGTCTCTCATTTTTATATTATCCAACACCTCTTGATAAGTAGCAGGCGAACCTTTTTTCAACAGTTCATCATATCTGCGTTTTGCTCTTACATCTGCGTCTGCAGTTACAAATATTTTTAGTTCAGCATTTGGAAGCACCACAGAGCCAATATCTCTACCATCCATTACAACACCCTTTTTCGCACCCAATTCACGTTGAATATCCAAAAGTTTTTCTCTTACAAAACCTATTGCACTCACTCTGCTCACCCAATTAGAGACTTCCAATCCTCTTATTTCACCCTCCACATCTTCGCCATTTAGATATACCTTTGCATTAGCATCCAGATTGATATCAAGATTTTTCACGCATTCTTTCAGTTTATCCAAATCAACTTCTCCACTTTCCATAACACCTGCACGCAGAGCCGCCAATGCCACTACTCTGTACATAGCACCTGTATCTACATAAATATAAGAAATAGCCTTAGCCAACTGTTTAGCCATTGTACTCTTACCACAAGAAGAGAAACCATCTATTGCAATACTAATTTTTTTCATAATGAATTCTTCTTATTAAATCCATTTATATCTACAGCCACAGAAATGTGACCAGTTATTCCTGATGAATTATAAACTGCCACTGCCCCACCTAAACTAAACATCTTGATTTTAAAACCAACCCCTCCGGTCAAACCTGCCAATGAAAATATATCATCATTTGCTAAGCCCAAACCTCTATCAAAATTATAAGCCAACGAAATCCAAAACTTTTTAGACTTTGGAACAATATCCATACCTAAAATAATTTTCCTGGCAAACATTTCACCTAAACTCACCTTACCATCACTATCTATAGATGTGTTAACAGCATAATCATAATCCCACTTTTGAAGATCTTGGAGAGTCAAATGCAGTACAATAGGAGCTTTAGAGAAACTTTTACTCACCCCTAAAGATACATTTATAGGTAACAAATCACTAGTCAAATGAATATCTTCTGGTCCATAAACTCTACCACCTATATTAGTAACCGACAAACCTGCAGAAACCAAATGTGTAGTATCAGAAAACATAATACCAATATCTGCTCCTAAAGAAAAACTAGTATAAGTCTCATAAGTAGATAATACAGGTTTAAACGTAACACCTACTGTAAAATACTTATTAAGGCTTCTAGAATATGTAGCATTCAGGGCAAACTCTTGCGCCGAAAATTCTCCCGTTGCCACTCCTCCTTCATCATAACCCTTCATCTTGCCATACTGAGCAAATTGAAAAGACCCCGCAAACGCATCAACATCGCTAAACTTTGTTGAATAAAGTGCAGATCCATAACCAGAATTAGCCATATAAATGGAATAATTAAGGTATAATAGATTATCCACACCAGTATGCAAACTTGCTGGGTTATTTATAGAAAACATTGGATCCTCACCCACATACGACACGTTATGACCACCCAAAGCTGCCACATGAGCAGATGATGGAACATCTAAAAAACTATCAAACACCATTCCTGCACCTTGCGAAAAAGCGTTCAAACAGTATAATAAAACTATGTATATAATAACTTTTCTTTTCACAATCTCCAAAAAATTGTTCAAATATACTTATTTTTACTCATATAACACGAAAATGATTATCAGATTTTATAAAAAAAGTAGTCTTAATTTTCTATTTCTAAAAAAATAATTATTACATTTGCAAACGAGACGCAAAATAAAATCATAAAACAATAATATGGAAATTAAAAAATCACCTAAAGCCGATTTAGAAAACAAGAAAATGATGGCGGTTTTAATCGGCTTGGTAATGGCACTAGGGATCATGTACATAGCATTTGAATGGTCTCAAAATGAAATTACCGTCTATGAAGAGGCTCTTCAAGGCCCAGTGGAAATCGACGAAGAAATGGTAGAAGTTACCTTCCGCGAAGAAACTCCTCCACCTCCTCCACCTCCACAACCAGAAACTGTATTAAGCGACATCATCGACATTCAAGACAATGAAGCTGAAGTAGAAACAACAGATTTCAACTCAGAAGATGACGCAGACGCACGTGTGGAAATTCAAGCTCCTATTGCTCCACCAGAAGAAGAGGAAGAAGAACAAGTAATCCACATCCGTGTAGAAAAAATGCCTGAATTCCCTGGTGGTCAAGAAGCACTAAACCGTTACTTAGTTAGAAACATCAAATATCCTCTTCTAGCACAAGAAAACGGTATTCAAGGTCGTGTTGTTTGCCAATTCGTGGTTAATTCAGACGGTTCTATCGTTGACATCTCTGTAGTACGTGGTGTAGAAGAAAGCTTAGACAAAGAAGCTATCCGCGTTATCAAGTCAATGCCAAAATGGACTCCAGGACGTCAAGGTGGTAAGAGCGTACGTGTTAAATACACATTACCTATCCGCTTCAAACTACAATAATAAAACTTTAATCTAAATATTAATAGGGTGACCCAATCAGTCACCCTATTTTTAAATATACTATCATGCTAAACAGTATCAACAAATCTTCAATAGAAACACCAGCAGAGAGAGCCATTCTTGTAGGTCTTATTACCCAAGAACAAAATGAGAGGAAAGCAAAGGAATATATAGAAGAACTTGCTTTTTTAGCAGATACTGCAGGAGCTGTAGTTGTAAGACATTTCTTCCAACACCTAGACTACGCCAACAAAAAAACATTCGTAGGAACTGGTAAACTAGAAGAGATACAAAAATATGTTGAAGAAAACGACATTCAACTTGCCATTTTCGACGACGAACTTTCTCCTTCTCAACTTAGAAACATTGAAAACGAGCTTAAAGTAAAAGTTCTAGATAGAACTACACTTATCCTAGACATTTTCGCAAAAAGAGCTCAAACCTCATACTCAAAGACCCAAGTTGAATTAGCTCAACTTCAATATTTACTACCACGACTTACCAGAATGTGGACTCACTTGGAACGTCAACGTGGTGGCATTGGTATGCGTGGTCCTGGTGAAACCCAAATAGAAACCGACCGCCGTATCATCCTTCAACGCATATCTCTATTAAAGAAAGAGCTAAAAAGCATTGATACTCAAAAGAGTACACAAAGAAAAGGCAGAGGTAATATGGTACGTATAGCCCTAGTTGGTTATACCAACGTTGGCAAATCTACCATCATGAACCTTATAAGCAAATCTGAGGTGTTTGCAGAAAACAAACTATTTGCTACCCTAGACACCACAGTAAGAAAAGTGGTTATAGAAAATCTACCATTCCTACTTACAGACACAGTAGGATTTATCCGCAAACTACCTCACGGACTAGTAGAATCATTTAAATCTACACTAGACGAAGTACGCGAGGCCGACATTTGGGTACACGTAGTAGATATTTCACACCCACAATTTGAAGATCAAATTCAAGTAGTAGAAAAAACACTTGCAGAAATAGAGCCAAACGGTAAACCAAGCATCATGGTATTCAACAAGATAGATGCATTCACATACACAGAAAAAGAAGAAGACGACCTTTCTCCTATCCAAAAAGAAAATCTTTCAATAGAAGATTTGAAACGCACATGGATGTCTAAAAAAGGAGAAAACTGCATATTTATTTCAGCAAAAGACAAAACCAATATAGAGGAATTTAAGACATTATTATATGACAAAGCTAGAGAAATTCACACATCTCGCTTTCCATACAATAATTTCTTATACGAAAACTATGAAGAATAATCAAAAACTATGGCACACAGAAATCTAACCGAAGCAGAAATTATTAAGCTAAAAGAGCAATATTGCACATGCTCTGACTGGTCTAAAATAACAGTTTCTGAGGAATTTAATCCTAAATATGTAAAACACGTCCATTTTTCAGGCCATATTAGCCTAGGAAAATTTGAAAGAGTTTTTGAATTAGAAGGTGGATTAAAACAACATAGTGGAATTTACCATGCTACACTATACAATTGTCAAATTGGTGACAATGTCTTTATTGCAAACATTCACAGATATATAGCCAATTACATAATATCAGATGATTGTTATATAGAAAACACACAACTTCTTGTTACAGAAGCAGGTAGTACTTTTGGCAACGGCAAAGACGTGGCAGTACTAAACGAAGCTGGAGGCAGAGAAATACGCATAACAGACAAACTATCTTCTCACCTAGCCTATATTTTAACACTCTATAGACACAGAAAAGAAACTATAGAAAACATTACAAACATTATAGATCAATATACAGAAAGTGTAAAATCAGACATGGGCTACATTGCACCTCATGTTAAAATTACTACCTGTAGAAACATTAAAAACGTAAAAATCGGAGCTTACGCTACAATAGATAGTGCTAGCGAACTAGTTAATGGTAGTATCAATAGTAACGAAAGCGACCCTGTATATATAGGTAATGGAGTAATTGCCAAAAATTTCATTATTTCTTCAGGCGTACAAGCGACAGACGACACCTTAATAGAAAACTGTTTCATTGGTCAAGGTACATTACTAGGCAAACACTTCTCTATTTACGATTCTGTATATTTCTGCAACTGTCAAGGTTTCCACGGCGAGGCTTGTGCTATATTTGGAGGTCCATTTACTGTAACACACCACAAATCAAGCCTTTTAATAGCAGGTTTATTCTCATTTCTAAATGCAGGTAGTGGTTCAAACCAAAGTAACCACATGTACAAACTAGGACCTATTCACCAAGGAGTAGTAGAAAGAGGTTCAAAAACAACGAGTGACTCATACATTCTTTGGCCAGCAAAAGTAGGTGCCTTCTCACTTGTTATGGGACGCCATACACACCACTCAGACACATCAAACCTACCATTCTCATACCTAATAGAAAACGACGACGAAACATATATCGTACCAGGTATAAACATCAAGAGTGTAGGAACAATTCGTGACGCACAAAAATGGCCAAAACGCGATCGCCGCAAAGACCCAAATAAACTAGACCAAATAAATTTCAACCTACTGAGTCCATACACCATACAAAAAATGTATGCAGGTATTGACATTCTTAATACATTGAAGTCACTTTCTGGCGAAACATCACACACATACAGCTATCAAAGCACCATTATAAACCAATCATCACTTAAAAAAGGTATTGGTTACTACAATATGGCTATAAAAAAATTCCTAGGAAATTCAATTATTAGCCGCCTTAAAGAAACCAAATTTAATTCTATAGAAGAAATTAGAGAACGACTTAAACCTAGCACAGAAATAGGTTTAGGTACATGGAATGATATTTCTGGCTTAATAGCACCAGCAAGTGAGATAGAAAAGCTATTAAACGATATAGACAACAAAAAACTCACTTCACTAGAAGACATTAACGATCGTTTCAAAGATATTCATGAGAATTACTATGAATACGAATGGACATGGGCTCTTAATAAAATAGAAAAAAGAGTAGGTAAAAAATATACAGAATTTACTATTTCGGACATTATAAGCATAGTTAACTCATGGACTAAGAGTGTGGTAGATTTGGACAAATTACTATACGAAGACGCAAAAAAAGAATTTGACCTTATTTCTCGCACAGGATTTGGTACAGATGGAGACGAAGAAACCAAAACACTAGACTTCTATAATGTACGTGGCAAATTTGAAGAAAACCCATTCGTAAAAGAAGTTTTAAAACACATCGAAGTAAAAACAGCTCTAGGCCAAGAACTTATAAACAGAATAGAACACCTAGCATGAAAGTTTGGCACTACATAAAAGAATATATAAAATTCCGTTTCACAGCCAAACATCACAAAGGTCACGGCATTCATTCTCCATTCGTTTTTTCGCTAATAGAAGACGTATTTAACGAAAAGCATCCTTTTTATGCCTTCAAAGACATAGAAAGGACACGAACAAGTTTGCTTTCAGACCATTCTACCATCTATGTAAACGACTATGGCACAGGTATTTCAAGAGAAAGAAAAGTATTAGACATAGCCCGCACTTGCCTAAAAAGTAAAAAGGAAGCCCAAATGCTCTTTAGATTTGCCTGTTTAATGCAACCTAAAAACATTCTAGAATTGGGCACAAGCTTAGGCATTTCCACATTATATTTATCAAAAGCCAGAACATCAGCCAAAATTTATACCATAGAAGGTTGCCCTAATATAGCCAAGATAGCACAAACTAATTTCAAAAACTCTAAAGCTAACAACATAAATAGCATCGTAGGAAATCTCGACACAAAACTACCAGAGGTTCTATCAAAAATAGATAGTTTGGATATGGTTTTCTTTGACGCAAACCACACCAAAGAAGCTACATTAAATTATTTCTACCAATGCCTAGACAAAGCAAATAACAATACTATATTTATTTTTGATGACATATATTGGTCTGAGGGGATGACAGAAGCATGGAATGAAATATACAAAAATGAAAAAGTAACATATTCTATAGACCTATTCCACCTTGGTATAGTTTTCTTCAATAAAGAATGGATTAAATCACATTTTAAAATTAAGTTCTAATATGAAAGTTTACACAAAAACAGGAGACAAAGGCACCACAGCCCTAGTAGGAGGTAAAAGAGTGTCTAAAGCTGATGACAGACTAGAATTATACGGAACTTTGGATGAACTAGATAGCTTCATAGGACTACTTAAAACAGAAATTCCATCTCCATACAAGGAATTCCTACATAAAATTCAAGAAAATTTAATCCAAATAAATGCCTTATTTGCAACAGATTGCATAGAATGGGACGAAAAAATAGGCTTCAACACAGATTTAATAAAAGAAATAGAAGATAAGATAGACGAATACGAAACAGATTTAGAACCTATTAAAAGTTTTTTAATTCCAGGTTCGTCTAAATTGAATGCCCTATGCAACGTTGTACGCACTATTTGCAGAAGAGCAGAAAGACAAATTTATCACCTAGAACTACTTCCTTGCCAGTCTCAAGCAACAGCATACATCAACAGACTTTCTGATTTTTTCTTTGTCCTTGGAAGAAAATTTTAAAATAGTTATTAAAAAATGTTGTTTTATGGAGAAAAAATGATTACCTTTGCGTGGTTTTTCATAAATAGACTTTTTATATTAATTATTTAACATTTTCGCAATGTATTGGACATTAGAACTAGCATCAAAATTGGAAGATGCACCATGGCCTGCCACTAAAGAAGAACTTATCGACTATGCGATGCGTTCTGGAGCACCTCTAGAGGTAATAGAAAACCTTAACGAAATCGAAGATGAGGGAGATATTTATGAAACAATAGAGGATATTTGGCCTGACTACCCAAGTAAAGAAGACTTCTTCTTTAACGAGGATGAATATTAATTTTGATTTTCACATTTTTTTATATACCTTTGCATATATTCGAGAAAACATTACGCATTAAAACAACATTCCTACAAACGTTATAGCACGATTTACTGAATTTAAAATGAAAAAAATCGTTACATCTGTAGTATTTTTATGTTTTGCGTATATATGTTTAGCTCAACAAAACATAATATTCAGCCAATACGGACTGAATCTTAACACGTACAATCCTGCAGCGGCAGGAAGCAATGACATGATAAATGTTTTTGGTACATTTAGGTCACAGTACGCAGGACTTGAAGGCGCTCCGATGACATTTGATGTAGCCGCGGATGCTGCTTTTGATATTGCAAACACAAAACATGGTGCAGGTTTATCCTTTTATGATAATAGCATAGGACTATTTGTTTTTCAAGACATTAATTTACAGTATGCTTATAGACATAAAATTGGAGAAGGCTATTTGAGCGGTGGTTTCTTTGTTAATTTTACAACATTAAAATACGACACAGAACGCCTACACAATGTAGAAAGCGACTACCACTCAGACAATGATCCAGCAATACCTAAGAGCGAAGCTAACGACTTCAAGATGGACTTAGGAGTTGGTTTTCTATACCAAACAAAAGATTGGTACGCTGGAATTTCAGCATTAAACCTATTAGCACCTGAATATAGTTTAAGCTCAAGTTCTGATTTAACATTATTTAACAAAACTAGAAATTTATTTCTAATGGGTGGATACAATATATCATTTGTAAACCCGTTATATAAATTGAAGCTATCAGCTCTAGTAAACACAGACTTTATCACTTGGACGGGCATAATTAATGCAAATTTCGAGTATAAAGAAAAGTTCTGGGGTGGTTTAGGTTACAGAATAGATGGTGCAGTAATATTCACTGCCGGAATAAAAGTACTAAACGGGCTAGTTATAGCATACTCATACGACTTACCTACTTCAAGCTTAATAAATTCAGCAGGTGGTCACGAAGTAGTATTATCATATAGCTTCAACATAGATTTATCGAAAAAAAATAAATATAAAAGTATAAGATACCTGTAAGTAAAACCTTAAATTAAACAATGAAAAAATTACTTGCTCCTTTATTTGCGTTAGCTATTCTAAGCAGCTGTAGTAATTCTTCAAGCGGAGAATTAGTTGGTGTTAAGAGTGAATCATGGACTGAACCAAACCCATACGGTATGGTATTCATCAAACAAGGTTCATTCACAATGGGTCCTAACGACCAAGATGCTGCATGGGCTGCTTCTACACAGTCTAAAGTTGTATCTATCGATGCATTTTGGATGGATGAAACAGAAATAACTAACCGCGAGTACAAACAATTCGTTTATTGGGTTAAAGACTCTATTACCCGCGAAAAATTAATCACAGCTGAAGAAGAAGATCCAGGCTGGGAAACTTCTGCATTTGTTGACAGACGTAAAACAGAATTAACTTACGAAAGCGACAATGAAGATGCAGCAAAAGGTTCTGTCCTTTACAAAACTGGCGGTCGTCCAAACGACTCAGAAGAAGCTGTAGAAAATCGCCGTCCAAAAATCAACTGGAAAGAAGAAATTCCATGGTCTAAACCTACTACAGAAGCGCAAGCTAAGGCTATAGACTCTATGTACTATTCTGCAGAAGAATCAATTTCTCCTTCCCTAGAAGTTAACGGTCATATCCTTAACTACAAATATTTGTGGATTGACTATAATCAAGCTGCATTAAAACGCAACAAATACAATCCTAACAAAGGACGTTTTGAAAGCGACTTATCATTACTAGGCAAAGGCAAAGACTCTGCTGATGTAATGGTTAAAAAAGATACTTCTTATGTAGATGAAAATGGCTACATAGTAAATAAAACTATGTTCGTTGAATTAAAAAGCCGTAGAGACTTCATTTCATCTCGTATCGTAAATATTTACCCTGATACATTATGCTGGATTCGTGACTTCACATATGCATACAACGAACCATACATGAAAATGTACTTCCACCACGATGGATATGGTGATTATCCAGTTGTTGGTGTAAGCTGGGAACAAGCAAGCGCATTCTGCCACTGGCGTACACAATATTACAACTCAGCTCAAGTAAGCATGGGTAACCCTATCGTTCAAGACTATCGTCTTCCAACAGAATCTGAATGGGAATACGCAGCACGCGGCGGACGTGAACTTTCAATGTATCCTTGGGGTGGCCAATACGTGCGTACAGCTAAAGGTTGTTTCTTAGGAAACTTCAAACCAATGCACGGCAACTACACTGTAGATGGTTACATGATTGCAGCTAAAGTTGGTTCATTCCCTCCAAATGATTATGGATTATACGATATGGCAGGTAACGTAGCAGAATGGACTTCATCTGCATTCCACGAATCTAACTATAGTTTCGTAAATGACCTAAACCCAAGCTATAACTACAACTCTAAATCAAACGACCCACAAATCATGACTCGTAAAGTGATTAGAGGTGGTTCTTGGAAAGATATAGGATATTACCTACAATGTGGTACTCGCACATATGAATACCAAACAGAAGCTCGTTCTTACATCGGTTTCCGTTGCGTAAGAAGTGTAATTGGAGCTAACTATCAAAACTAATTAAGAGATTATATAGCAAAAAAATATTTCAAACTTTAACAATTAAATACTTAAATTTATGGCAAAACAAAGCTTTTTAAGCAGCCCTAAAGGCAAAAAAATCGTAGGTTATGCATATGGTTTCGGTGCTGCTATCGTTATCGTTGGTGCGTTATTTAAAATTCTTCACCTTCCTGGTGCATCTGTAGTGTTAACATTAGGTATGGGTACTGAAGCTATCCTATTCGCTCTTTCAGCTTTCGAAGATCCACACAAAGAATACCACTGGGATCTTGTATTCCCACAACTAGAAGGTGGTGAAGGTGGTCCAATCATGGGTGCTGCAGCTCCAGCTCCTTCTAAAGCAGGTAACAGCATAGACGATATCGCTAACGCAGGTGGTCTATCTCAAAGCGACGCTCAAAAACTTAACGAAGGTATCCGTAAATTAAGTGAAACAGCAAACCAAATCGCTGACGTAACAGCTGCAGTTTCTGCTTCTGCTAACTATGCTAAAAACATGAACGCTGCTTCTGACGCAATCGCTTCATTCGCTGCTACACAAGCTACATTAAAAACATCTTCAGACTCTCTATTTGCATCTTACAAAACCGTTGCAGAAAGCATGGCTAACGTTGCATCTGATGCTGAAGGTTATATGAAAGAAATGCAAGGTATTACCAAAAACCTTTCTGCTATCAACGCAAGCTACGAAATGCAAGTTAAGAGCATCAGCGCTCAAACAGAAATCGTTGAAAGTGTTAATACCAACCTTAACAAAATCGGTTCAGCTATGGAAGCTGCTTCTGCTCAAACAGAACAATTCAAAGACCAAGCTACCAAACTTACACAACAAGTTAGCAGCCTAAACAACGTTTATGGCAACATGTTAAACGCATTTGGTGCTAGAATTTAATAACTGATTCATTAACCTAAAAACTACACAATAATAATATGAGTGCAGCGAATTGTCCAGAGACACCGAGGCAGAAGATGATCAGTATGATGTACATCGTGCTAACAGCGATGCTAGCATTGAACGTATCTACTGATGTCTTGAACGGTTTCTCTTTAGTACAAGAAAGTCTTAGCAAGACTATTCACAGTACAGAGATTAAAAATGAAGCTCTTTACGACCAATTTGCAGACTTAAATTCTCAAAACCCACAAAAAGTTGGAGAATGGTTAAAAGTTGCGAATAATGTAAAATCAAAAACCGACTCTTTATATGGCGTTATTGAAACACTTAAATTTGATATCGTTAAAGCAGCAGACGGTGAGCAAGCAGATGTAAATAACATCCAAGGCAAAGACAACCTAGACGTTAGTGCACAAGTGGCACTTCCTTCAGGAGTTATTCCACAAAACCAACGTGGTGTAATCCTTAAAAACGACCTTAATAAATATTCAGACTACATGATTAGTCTTGTAAAAGACACAGCTAAGATTGCAGCTATTAAGGAAACATTCAACACAGAAGACCGCATTGTAAACGGTGACCCTGTATCTTGGGAAACAGCTCGTTTCAGTTCTATGCCAGTTTCTGCTACAGTAACTCTTTTAACAAAGATTCAAGCAGACTTACGTAATACAGAATCTGAAGTTGTAAGCTACCTTAAAAACCAAGTGGACGCTAGTGACTTCCGTGTGAACAAAATTACAGCAGAAGTAATTCCAGATGCTTCATACATCACTCGTGGTGGCACATATAAAGCTCGTATCATCCTAGCGGCTGTCGATTCAACAAAACGTCCTAAAATTACCCTTAATGGTGCAGTGCTAGATAGCTCAATCTACGAAGTTAGCTGTCCTAAAGTAGGTCAATTTGACATTTCAGGTACAATCGAACTTCCAAGAGCAGACGGTAGTGTTCAACCATACGAATTTAATAGTTCATACATCGTAGGCGAGCCTACAGCTATTATCTCAGCAGATATGATGAACGTGTTCTACGCAGGTATCGAAAACCCTATCAGTGTTTCTGTTCCTGGTGTTCCAGCACAAAACATCCAAGTATCTGTAAGCAACGGTAGATTAACTCGCACAGCTAAAGGTTGGTCTGTACGTCCTACAAAAGCTGGTGTTGATTGTAAAATCGCTGTAGCTACTAAAGGCGAAAACGGAAAAGTTCAAAATATCGGTAGCAAACCATTCCGTGTTAAACTTCTTCCTCCTCCAGTAGCATATATCGAATATACAAGCGAAGGTAACCCTGCTAAATACAAAGGTTCTCGTCCTATCTCTAAAGGTGCTTTAATTAGCGCTAAAGGTATTAAAGCAGAACTAGATGACGCAGACTTAGATGTACGTTACCAAGTGCTTGGTTTCGACCTAAACTTCTTTGACTCAATGGGTAACTCTATCGTTAGAACAGCATCTAGCGGTAAATTCACCGGTGAGCAACAAGATATTATGCGTAAAATGAGTAAAGGTAAAAAATTCTATATCTCTCGTGTACGTGCTAAAGGTCCAGACGGTGTAGAAAAAATCTTACCTCCTATAGAAGTAATTGTAAATTAATATTTGAAAGATGAAAATGTTTTATCGAAACATATTACTTGGTTTGTTATCGCTATTTGCAGTATCTGCAGTAGCACAAGAGGCTGATAACGCATTCTTTGATGAAAATGGAGAAATAGTAGCTACAAACCTACCAACTAGCATTTCATTGGATGAGCGTGAACCAATAGAATACAACAATCCAAGAGCAGATGATATTATCTGGCAAAAAGTAGTATATCGTATTATCGACTTACGCGAAAAAATCAACTATCCTCTGTATTTCCCAGAAGAAGCTAGTGACAACCGCCAAAGTTTATTCACTACTATATTCCGTCTATATGAAGAAGGTAAAATTAAAGCCTATGCTTACTTAGACAATAAAGAAATCTTTACAGAAGATAACTTAATACCATTTGATGAATTCGTTAAAACATGCGACATCCTTTTAACTGTTCATACAGATTCTATTACAGGTGATACTCTAAGTACATCAATTGACGAAAGTAATATTCCTAACAGAGAGGTACTAAAATACTATGCAAAAGAAGTATGGTACTTTGACAAACACAATTCTGTGTTCAATGTTAGACTTATTGCACTTTGCCCAATTTGGTACAAACAAGACTATGACATGGGTCTTCAAAAACGTCCATTATTCTGGACTACATACGACGGTCTACGTCCATACCTAGCAAAACAAGAAGCACTTATTTCAGACAAAAACAACGGTGCTCGTGAAACTATGGACGACTTGTTTATCAAGCGTAGATTTGGTAGTTATATCTTTAAAGAATCATCTACTATGAACCGCAACTTGCTTCAATATAATAGCACAGCAGAAGAAATGCACAAAGAACAAGAACGCATTAAAACTTCTATTATAAACTTCGAGCAAGACCTTTGGGAATATTAATATATCTATAATAAGAATCAAGAAGCCGACTCACAAAGTCGGCTTCTTTTTTTACTATATTTTTATATTTTTTATGATTTAACTCATCAATATTTATTCTTGATATACCCTCTAAAACAAAGATATTCATTATCTTTGCATACTTAAACCATAGTTAGTTTTATATTGAGAAGATTATACTCTATTAAATTTATTAAATGAAGACTAAAAACATTCTTAAACATAAGAGAATATACACATTATTGGCTCTTATGTTCTTTGGCTATGGTTTATGTAGTGCAGAGTATAATCACGAGTTAGGACTTTCTGGTGGTACTACCTTTTACCTAGGAGATGCAAATCATATAACTCCATTCAACAGACCTAAATGGACTGCTGGTGCATTTTATAGATATAATATTGACACTAGATGGGCAGTAAAACTAGATGTAAACTATGCTGTAGTAGAAGGAGACACTAGAGATTTTGGATACATATTGCCTAATGGACAATCATACGCACGTTTCGAAAGAGGCTTCGCAGATATTCATGCAGCAGTAGAGTTCAACTTTTTTGATATAGGAGAAAATAGTATTTATAAATCGAAATTTGATGCCACTCCTTACATAATGCTAGGCGTAGGATTGTGCGCATACACAGACATCTATGGAGGTTCTAGCATGTATGAGCTTTCCATTCCAATAGGCTTAGGAGGGAAATGGAAAATAAATAAAAGATTAACATTGGGTATTGAGTGGAGCATTCACAAACTATTTACAGATAGCTTTGATGTTACAAACGCTACCAATGAAATCCTAGATAACCCTACTAATGCACCAAAAGTAGGATTCTTGGATACAGATTTTTATTCGTTAGCCAAAATATCATTATCGATTAATCTATTTGATACTAAAAAATTTTGTAGATAATATGAATAATTTTAAGGAACAAATCAATATAAACAACTTACCAGCACACGTTGCTATTATAATGGATGGCAATGGTCGTTGGGCAAAAAAACAAGGCAAACTGCGTCTATTTGGTCACAACAACGGAGTGAGTTCTGTGCGTGCAGTGACAGAAGCGGCAGCAGAATTGGGCATTAAGTTCCTTACTTTATACGCATTCTCTACAGAAAACTGGAATCGTCCAGAAGAAGAGGTCAAAGGGCTTATGAGTCTTCTAATTCACACTATTGAGGCAGAGACCCCTACCCTTAACAAAAACAACGTAAGACTTCTTAGCATCGGGGACAACTCACGTATGCCAGCCGACGTAAGAGAAAGACTTGAAGCTTGCATTAAAGTAACTGAAAACAACACTGGACTAACCCTAATATTAGCATTAAGCTATTCATCTCGTTGGGAAATAACAAAAGCTACACAAGACATAGCAAAAGATATTGCCTCTGGCACTATCAAAGCAGAAGAAATAACAGAAGAACTTATTTCTAGCTATATGTGTACCAAAAACATTCCAGATCCAGAACTTCTTATTAGAACAAGTGGCGAATATAGAATTAGTAACTTCCTATTATGGCAAATTGCTTATAGCGAACTTTACTTTACAGAAGTTCTATGGCCTGATTTCCAGAAGGAAGATTTATATAAAGCTATAGTTAATTACCAATCTAGAGAACGCCGTTTTGGCAAAACTAGTGAACAAATAACCAAATAAGCAGGTAATGAATTCATATTTAAGATTTATATTTATCTACCTGCTTTTACTACTAGCCATTAGTAACACATTGGCTCAAGTGGTGGATACTGATAGCACATCTACCGCTGAGGCTACCTATGTACTATCTGGCGAAGAAATCCCTAATGTAAACTACTCTCATCCACAAGAATATACAATATCTGAGATTACTACTTCTGGTAAAAACAACTACGAGGATTATGTGCTTATTGGTTATTCTGGACTAAAGAAAGGCGAAAAAATCACTATCCCAGGTGATGATATATCAAATGTAGTAAAACGTTTTTGGAAACAAGGGTTATTCAAAGATGTAAAAGTACAAATTGCTGCAATAAGAGGTCGTGACGTATGGTTAAACATTCACTTAGACCAGCGCCCAAAAATCTCAGAGATCAACATTCTAGGAGTTAAAAAGAAAGAGAAAGAGGAAATTGAAAAAGGGATGGGTCTTTCTAAAGGTGGACAAATAACTCCTTATAGCATTGACAAAGCTAAAAGATTTATTATCAATTACTTCCAAGAAAAAGGATATTATTACTCTAAAGTATCAATTACCCCAAGAGAAGAAGAGGGGACTGAAACAATTGTTGATATTAGAGTAGAAAAAGGATTAAAAACTCGTGTTAATGAGCTAATTTTTGAAGGTAATGACCAAGTTCCTGATAAGAAATTGGACAGAGCCATGAAGAAAACAAATGATAGATCTAATATCATGAACATCTTTAGAAGTAAAAAATTTATTCCTAAAGAATATAAAAATGATAAAGTTCTACTTATTGATAAATATAACGAGTTGGGATATAGAGACGCTGAGATTTTGGAAGATAGCGTCTATGCTGACACAGTAAAAAGTACCGACAAAAAGAAATATGTTAATGTTTATATCAAATTAAACGAAGGTCAGCAATACAAAATAAGAAACATTAATTGGATTGGTAATACCATTTACCCTACTGAATATCTAGGTCGTGTATTAGGATTCAAGAAGGGTGATGTTTATAATAAAAAGAAACTTGACGAAAGATTAAACATTGATGATGACTGTGTTAGTAATTTATATCTAGACAATGGTTATCTTTTCTTCAATCTACAAACTGTAGAAGCTAATATCTATAAAGACTCAGTTGACCTTGAAATACGCATAACAGAGGGTCGTCAAGCTACTATAAACAGAGTAAATATTGAAGGTAGCGAGTATTTATATGAACAAGTTGTAAGACGTGAGCTTAGAACCAAACCTGGTGATTTATTCAGTAAATCTGATATTATGCGTTCTATGCGCGAGCTTGCTGCTACAGGTCATTTCTCTGCAGAACCAGGGAAAATGGACATAAAGACCGTTCCAGATCCAGAGAATGGTACGGTAGATTTAACTTACGTATTAGAATCTAAACGCAACGACCAAATAGAACTTTCTGCAGGTTGGGGACAAACTGGTGTTGTAGGTATTGTTCGTTTGAAATTTACCAACTTCTCTTTGAAGAACTTATTTAACTTTAAGAAATATCGTCCTCTTCCACAGGGTGATGGTCAAACTCTTACTATTAGTGCACAAACTAATGGTATGTATTATCAAGCATATAGTTTATCATTTACAGAACCATGGTTGGGAGGCAAACGCCCTAATTCATTCTCATTCTCAGCATACTATTCTATCCAATCTGGGGTAAGTAACACATATAGTTCTTATTATAGTAATACTTATTATGGAGATAATTCATGGTATTCATACGACTATGACCCAGACAAATATATTAAAACTTTAGGTGTTACTGTAGGATTAGGAACAAGACTAAATTGGCCAGATGACTATTTTACATTATATGGTCAACTTGCTTATCTAAACTACAACTTAAGTAACTGGAATTATTTTGCATTAACTGATGGTATAGCAAATAACTTCAATATATCTGCCGTACTTCAACGTAATTCTCTTGACCAGCCGATTTATCCTAGTAGAGGTTCTGAGATTTCACTTTCGGCAGCTCTTACACCACCATATTCTGCATGGGATGGCATAGATTATGAAAATGCCACCATGCAAGAAAAATATAGTTGGATTGAATATTATAAAATTAAATTCAAATCTAAATTCTTCTTCCCACTTACCAAGGACAACAAGCTTGTACTTATGGGTCGTGCAGAATTTGGTTTCTTAGGTTATTATAACATCCACAAACGTTCACCATTTGAAACCTTCTGGGTTGGTGGTGATGGTATGAGTGGTTATAGTAGTACATACGCCACAGAGACAGTGGCTCTTCGTGGTTATCAAAATGGCTCTCTAACCCCATATTATGATGATGGAGGTCAGGCAGGTAATATCTACAATAGATTTAGCATAGAGTTGAGATACCCTATCGTAATGAGAGAAAGTACAATGGTTTGGGTTCTTGCTTTTGCAGAGGCTGGTAACTGTTGGAGAGATTATAGAGATTACAACCCATTAGACCTTAAAAAGTCTGCTGGTGTAGGTTTGCGTGTATATATGCCAATGTTTGGTCTGCTTGGCATCGACTGGGCATACGGCTTTGACAAAGTCAACGGTCAAGTAAGTGGTAGTCAGTTCCACTTTGTAATAGGACAGGAGTTCTAAATTTCATTTAGAACTCCTGCCCTATTACTTTTAAACCTATACACATCAACGCCGTCTAAACAACTAGAGAAACAACTTAAAAACGAAAATATATGAAAAAGATTCTATTATTAACAATCGTAGCTATGAGTGCTTTTATAAGTGCTACAGCTCAAAACTGGGCACTAGTAGATATGGAATATATCTTGAAAAATATTCCTGCATACGAATCTGCAATGCAACAAATAGAACAAAGTTCTAAAAAATGGGAAAAAGAAATTTCTGCTCTAAATACAGAAATCCAAACACTTTATAAAAACTATCAATCAGAAATGGTTCTACTTTCTGACGAACAAAAGAAAGAAAGAGCACAAGAAATTCTTGACAAAGAAACTGAGGTTAAAGACCTTAAACGTAAATACTTCGGCAACGATGGTGAGCTTTACAAAAAACGTGAAAGCTTGATGAAACCTATTCAAGAAGAAATTTACAACGCAATAAAGGATATTGCAGAAGCAAAAAAATATATGCGTGTTGACGACAGAGCTTCTTCACCAAGCATTCTATTTGCAAACCCAGCAGTTGATATTAGTGACGACGTATTAACAAAACTTGGCTACGCTAAATAACTAAACAAATAAATTTATATACAATATGAAAAAAATTATTATTGCTTTACTAATGTTCCTTCCATTCACAGTAATGGCTCAAGGAAATCTAAAAATCGGTATTTTCAACTCACAAGAAGTCATTACCATTATGCCTGAGTATAATGCCGCGATGAGTGAGTTAGAAAAAATGAACCTAACTTTCCAAACAGAAGCTAAAAAACTTCAAGAAGAGTTTGAAAAGAAATATCAAGAATATGCAACAACAGCAGAAACTCTAGAGCCAACTATCAGACAATATAAAGAAACTGAATTAGCTCGTCTTCAACAATCTATCCAAGAGTTTGCTACTAACGCAGAAAATAACATTAAGAAGAAAAATCAAGAATTAATGATGCCTATTGTTAATAAGATACAACAGGCTATCAAAAAAGTTGGTGACGAAAATAGCTACACATATATTATTGACAATGCTGCTAACATTGTTCCTTATATTTCACCTAGCGCAGACAACGTATTACCACTTATCAAAAAAGCACTTAACATTCAATAATTTTTAAACACTATGGCTAGAATAGGTGTTTTTGATTCTGGCTACGGAGGTTTAACAATACTAGAAAAATTCCGAGCATTATTGCCTGAGTACGATTATGTTTACTTGGGCGATAATGCTCGTACTCCTTATGGTACACGCTCATTTGAAGTAGTGTATCAATACACACTTGAGTGTGTGAAAAAACTTTTTGAACTTGATTGTGACTTGGTCATCCTTGCTTGCAATACTGCATCGGCTAAAGCACTACGTACAATTCAACAAAAAGACCTACCACTTATTGCTCCAAACAAAAGAGTACTTGGTGTGATACGCCCTACTGCTGAAAAAGTAGGAGAATTTACCCTATCACTTCATGTGGGACTTCTAGGTACTGAGGGTACTATTCAATCTGGTTCCTACCCAATGGAGATAAATAAAATCTTCCCTGAAATTGTTGTTACTGGACAGGCTTGTCCTATGTGGGTGCCACTTATAGAAAACGGTGAACACATTTCTGATGGGGCTGATTATTTCGTTAAGAAATACATTGACGAACTTCTAGGTGCAGACCCCAAAATTGACACTTTAGTGTTGGCTTGCACTCACTATCCACTTCTTGTAGATAAAATAAAAATGCATGCGCCAAAGCACATGCAAATTATTTCTCAAGGTCCTATCATTGCAGATAGACTAAAAGATTATCTTTTTAGACATCCAGAAATGGAATCTAGACTTAGTAAAAACGGAGAGTGCATTTTCTACACTACTGAGTCTGTGGATAAGTTTAAGAAATCTGCGTCTGCTTTTCTACAAGAGAACATTGAGGCTCACCACATTACTCTATAATATTATTCCGATTTCTTTTTGGTCTTCTTTTCTGTTTTTACAAAATCCACTTTGTATGGATTTGCAGGGTCTTCTGTAGGCACAAGTTTGATTTTTGAGTCGAAGTTGGTGCCATCCTCTGCAGTGAAACCTTTAAGGGCAATAGTTTCACCTTTAAGCAAACGTTGAGCTTGCGAAAGTGTAATTATTTTGCCAGATTTTTCTTTCCAAAGCACAAATTTACAGCCTTCTTTGTAACCGCTACAGCCGAAACCACGTTTGCCTTCTATAATGTCTTTTCCACAGATTGGGCATTCGCCAATTTCTTCTGGAGTGAAGTCGAACACTACTCTACCCTCTTCTGCACTATATTTTACGCGAGCATCGAAGTCTGTGCCTTTCTTGCTTTTAAAGCCTTTTATCACCTCAGATTTGCCTTTTTCAATCATTTGGCGTAGGTGTTTCTCTGTAAGAGTTTTACCAGCCATTTCTTTCCAAAGTACAAATTTGCAACCTGTGGTTTTAAAGCCTACACAACCCCACCCTTTAGGAAGTTCTTTTAAACGTTCTCCACATACAGGGCAACGTACTCCGTCTAGTACTTGTGTTTGCACTTGTTCGCCTGTAGATAGGATATGCGCTGTTTCTTCTTTTGTAAAGGCAAGAATCTCGTTGTAGAAAATATCAGACTCGTACTCACCTTTTGCCATTAGGTTGAGTTTCTTTTCCCATTCGCCTGTTAGAGATGGGTTGCCTATAGGAAGCTCTTTTGTAAGTTCGTAAACCTGATAACCTAGCTCGGTAGGAATAAGTTTATTCTTCTCTTTAACTATATAGTTGCGTTTGTATAGAGTCTCAATAATGTTTGCACGAGTGGCAGGAGTGCCAAGACCACAATCCTTCATTGCTTGCACAGCTTCTGGGTCGTCTAGTTGGCGACCTGCTGTTTCCATTGCTTTAAGAAGTGTTGCTTCTGTCATTAAGGCTGGCTTTTTGGTCATACCTTCTTTGATGCGTTTCTCCTGCACATCAACTATATCTTGAAGTATAAGATTTGGAAGTGCTTGCTCGTCTTCTGCTTCGGCATCTTCTGCAGCTGGCACATCTTTGTCTAAAACCATACGCCAACCTGCTTCTTTTATCTTTGTACCAGAGGCTTCAAGTAGTTCTTTGTCGTCTGAGAAATGAAATTTGTATGAAAGAACTTCTTTTTTACAAACAGGAAGAAGTGCCATAACTAGCTGTTTACAAACCATTTCGTAAATATTCTTT
>JAEIGA010002959.1_pt1 | contig 26783 bp, 24 predicted proteins | sample 9270691 | NCBI WGS metagenome assembly JAEIGA01 (sample SAMN17057246, study PRJNA624740) | gut metagenome | biome: biome; isolation source: fecal sample | host: Bos grunniens | place: China: Xizang | collected 2019 | reverse complement strand
TGTTTGTGCTTGCCATCCGGATGGTAACGCAAGCGTAGCGTGCGTCTCTGCGTAATTCTCTACATAAGACTATTCCTATCCGCATGGTCTCTGCGAATTGCTTTCCCCTCACAAGTTCGGACAGCGACCTTTGGTTCTGCGGAGTCTGCGTGAGAAACATAAAACTATCTTCTATACGCCAAAAACATCATCCTGCTGTTGTATCCTATTTTTGTTTGCCTTAGGCAATGGGAACTGTCCGGTAAACGCCTCTAACTTTATGAATATAAAGATGTTTGAATGGTATAAGCCCCACAGCTTGGATGATTCCCCTGAACCAACGGTCGCTGGCCGAAGGGTAAAGCAAAGGGGATAAAGCCATTAGCCCAGGGCAACGCCCTGGGTGTTGTTGCAGTCGAGACTTACGCCCTGAAAGGGCAAAAGCAATTATAAGAGTTTGAACTGCAATGCTTTTGCCCCTTCAGGGCGCAAACCCAAACATCCGTAGACCCAGGGCGTTGCCCTGGGCTGGGTGCTTATTGACCTTTCAGGCCGTTACTTCTCAAAAACTTTACCGGACACCAATAAATCCGTATAATGCGTTGGTAAAAAACATAGATTTTAGATTTTTTCTTGTGCCTCACGAGTAAATTTTCGCGAAACGTAGAGACTTAATCTTGGCGGTTGAGATGGTTCGTTAACCATTCACCGTTACCCTTTCACCGTTGCCTTGCATTTACTCAACAAGTAAACGAGGTGCAAGTAGACCAGAAGGTTACCGAGATAAGCGAGTATAGTCCCTCATGGCTCTGTGTGTTCCGTGGATTCCGTGTGAGACCTCTACCACTCCGCATGGCATTACTCACTCCTTCCTACTACTTACTACTTTATTTCCCCCCATGAAATACCCCGTTGGTGTCCAATCATTTGAAAAGTTGCGCAATGAAGGTTATGTCTATGTAGACAAAACCGCATTGGTGTACAAACTGGTTCAAGAAGGCAGTAGTTACTTCTTGAGTCGTCCTCGTCGTTTTGGTAAGAGTATATTACTCACTACGATCGAAGCCTATTTCAAGGGGCAGAAACATCTGTTTGAAGGTCTTGCCTTGGCTGATTTGGAGACGGAGTGGAAGGAGTATCCCGTGTTGCATTTGGATTTGAATGCAGAGCGTTACGAGACTATAGGCGAATTAGAAAATATTCTTGATGCTTATTTGCGTGAGTGGGAGGAAATGTATGATAGCACTGAGGGTGGTAACTCAAGTCTATCTATTCGATTCCGTTCAGTCATTCGTGCCGCCAAGAAAAAAACGGGTAAAAATGTTGTCATATTGATTGATAATAGTGACGCTCCTATACTTCAAACAATAGGCAATGAAGAACTTCAAAAAGAGATTAGTCGTTATCTCTTGGCATTTTATAGCGTATTAAAGAGCGCTGATGCTGACCTTCGCTTCGTCCTACTTGTTGGCGTTGGTAAGTTAGGGCCGCTGAATCCCTTTTGCGATTTTAATAGTCTAAACGACATCACAATGTCTGCTCGTTTTGCTACACTTTGTGGAATCACCGAGGCAGAACTGAAATTAACCTTTGATAAAGGTGTAGAGGCATTAGCTGCGAACTATAACCAAACGAAAGAGGACGTTTGTAAAATGCTCCGCCTGCGTTATGGTGGTTTTTGTTTTGTTGAAGGTACACAAGATGTTTACAATCCTTTTAGTATCCTTAATGTATTAGAGACAGTTACATATAGTGATTATTGGTGTGCTATGGGACTACCCGCATATCTTCTTGATATGCTTAAGAAATCTGACTATAAATGGTGTAAACTTTCAGAGTTGCAAACAGGGTCTGCAGGTCTTTATAGTCAAGGTACACAATCTTATCCGATACCGCTATTGTATCAGCATGGATACTTAACTATAAAAGGCTATGATAGGCATTTTAGTCTTTATGATTTAGATTTTCCTAATGAGGAAGTACGCGAATATTTTACGAATTTGATTCCGACATTTAGTCGGTAAACCTCATCGTGAATATGTCCAGTGCCATTTACGAGTAAAACCTCGTGATACGTGGAGTAAAGGTTCAAATAGTTGAGATGGCTCGCTACCCTTTCACCGTTACCCTTTCACCGTTGCCTTGCATTTAGTCAACAAGTAAACGAGGTGCAAGTAGACCAGAAGGTTACCGAGATAAGCGAGTACAGTCCCGATGGCTCTGTGTGTTCCGTGGATTCCGTGTGAGACCTTTACCACTCCGCATGACATTAGTGTAAATTAGTGCTCGTTAGTGGCTAAAAAATACATGAAGATATGTGTGATACGTGGAGACTTAATCTTGGCGGTTGAGATGGATCGCTAACCTTTCACCGTTGCTTTGCATTTTGTCAACAAGTTAACCAGGTACAAGTAGACGAGAGAGTTGAGGGATTAGGGATTAGAGTTGAGAGTACAGAGTACAACTTCTTTCCCCGCATGGCATCTCTACTCTTTTAAATTGACAAGCTAACAAGGTACGAGTAGACAAGAAAGATACCGAGATAAACGAGTATAGTCCCGCATGGCATCTTTACTCTTTTATCTTTTATCTTTACTCTTAAAAAAACTCCTTTCCATGAACAACTTTGATAACATCCCCTCATCCTTTGCAGTGTGCTGTCTTGCAAATTGTCCCAGAAAGGACAAGTGTTTGCGCTTCATCGCAGGGGAAAAATTAGATACAACGAAAATCTGTGCGCTATGCGTATTGCCTCACGCGCTTCAACCGAATGGAACATGCCAGATGTACAGAGATAGTACTCCAATAAAGGGAGCGTATGGTTTCAGTACGTTGTTATCAAATGTGAGAAAGAAGGATCTACTTCCCCTTCGTGAGAAAATCATGGCATATTTAGGGAACCAAACCGCCTATTATAGTTACAGAAGTGGAAAACGATTGCTCACCCCTGAGCAACAGGAGCAAATTCTTGCATTCTTCCGTGAACAAGGTTATATAGAAAACCTACATTTCGATCGTTATTGTGAAACCTACGATTTCACCGATTAATACAAGTTCGTCTTCAAGCATTATATTTTTTATGGGAAGAAAATAAATTTTTCTCCCGAGAAAATGAATTTTCTTCCCATGAAAAAAACAGTGAGGTTTTTAAGAATTTATACACTAACTTGCTAAGTGTATATCTCTGTATATAATCTTGTATTGGAGCTGGTGCTATTGTTATTAAAGATGTACCAGAAGGCGTGACTGTGGTGGGATGTCTTGCACACATAATCGGAGAAAACAAGCATCGCAGTTATGTTGGGAGAAGGTGGAACGTTGTACGGTAATATTAATTTAAGTAGTTTAATTATATTCTGTGTTACGATACATTGTAGAAACGTAAAAAAACAATAGTAGTTTTATGGCATATAAACATTTGCAATTTCCAGAAAATTCTTTATTCTTAGTCACGGGTGGCGCAGGTTTTATTGGGTCGAATTTATGTGAAGCTATCCTAAATTTAGGTTACAAGGTTAGATGCTTGGACGATTTATCTACCGGGAAGCAATCCAATGTAGATATGTTTTTGGATCATCCAAACTATGAGTTTATAAAGGGAGATATAAAGGATTTAGATACTTGTATAAAGGCTTGTGATGGTGTTGATTTCGTTTTGAATCAAGCAGCATGGGGATCTGTTCCTCGTTCCTTAGATATGCCGTTGTTCTATTCTTTGAATAATATACAAGGAACATTAAATATGTTGGAAGCTGCACGACTTTGTGGAGTGAAAAAATTTGTTTATGCTTCGTCAAGTTCTGTTTATGGAGACGAACCCAATTTACCCAAAACTGAAGAACGGGTAGGAAATTTGTTGTCTCCGTATGCTGTGACGAAACGAACAAATGAGGAGTGGGCAAAGCAGTATACACGTCATTATGGATTGGACACGTATGGAATGCGTTATTTTAATGTATTCGGTCGTCGCCAAGACCCAGATGGAGCTTATGCGGCGGTTTTGCCCAAATTTATAAAGATGTTGTTAAATGATGAGCAACCAACAATCAATGGAGATGGTAAGCAGAGTCGTGATTTTACCTATATTGAAAATGTTATAGAGGCAAATTTAAAGGCCTGTCTCGCTCCTTCAGAAGCAGCTGGTGAGGCTTACAATATAGCTTATGGAGGTCGCGAGTATCTTATAGATATTTATTATACTCTGACAAAAGCTTTGGGTAAGGATATAGCACCCATCTTTGGTCCAGATCGTAAAGGAGATATTAAACATTCAAATGCAGATATCAGCAAAGCTAAGCGTTTGTTGGGGTATGAACCCGAGTATGATTTTGCGAGAGGATTAAATGAAGCTATAGAATGGTATAAAGCGAATGTGTAATGAATAAAAATATACTTATATAGTATTTATGAAAGACATGAAAATTTGCGTAATTGGTTTAGGATATGTAGGTCTCCCTTTAGCGCGTTTGTTCTCAACGAAGTACCCGACTATTGGGTTTGACTTAAATTCCCAACGTTGCGCTGCGCTTATGCAAGGACACGACGATACGCTTGAAGTGAGTGATGAGTTACTTCAAGATGCAATTCATAATCATGGTTTAGTGTGTACTGCTGATATAGAAGGCATTCGTGATTGTAATTTTTATGTTGTTGCAGTACCTACTCCTGTAGATGAAAATAACAATCCTGATTTACGTCCTCTTTGGGGAGCATCAACGACCGTTGGTAAGGTTATCTCAAAAGGGGATATTGTGGTGTATGAATCAACGGTATATCCAGGTGTTACAGAAGATGAGTGTATTCCCGTTGTTGAAAAGATTTCAGGTTTAAAGTACAATGTAGATTTCTTTGCTGGATATTCTCCAGAACGCATCAATCCGGGTGATAAGTTACACACTGTAGAAAAAATCAAAAAGGTAACTTCAGGCTCTACTCCTGAAATTGGAAAAATTGTAGATGAAGTTTATGCATCTGTAATTACAGCTGGAACCCATTTAGCTCCAACAATTAAAGTCGCAGAAGCGGCAAAGGTAATTGAAAATTCTCAGCGTGATATCAACATCGCGTTTGTAAATGAGTTGTCTCGTATTTTTACCAAAATGGGTATTGATACGTTAGATGTACTTGAAGCTGCTGGAACAAAATGGAATTTCTTACCCTTCCGCCCGGGATTGGTAGGAGGTCATTGTATTGGGGTTGATCCTTATTACTTGGCGCAATGTGCTCAGCGTTATGGATACAATCCTGAGATCATTCTTGCTGGACGTCGTATGAACGATGGTATGGGAGAATATGTTGCGAATCAAGTTGTGAAACTGATGCTTAAAAAGGCGATTACGGTTTGTGGAGCGAATATCCTTATTCTTGGTTTTACATTTAAGGAAAATTGTCCAGATGTCCGTAATACAAAGATTGTGGATATTGTAAAGTCACTTGAAGAATATAATATAAATGTTGCAATCTACGACCCTTGGGCTAATCCAGAAATCGCAGAGCATGAATATGGGGTAAGAGTAAGCAATACATTGCCTACGCAACTCTTTGATGCGGCAATAATGGCTGTTGCCCATACAGAATTTAGGGATTTCAATGTAACCCAATTGGTGAAGGATAATTCTGTAATATATGATGTCAAAGGTGTTCTTCCAAAGGAAATGGTAGATGGAAGACTCTAAGCAAATAAAAGAAAAAATCGATGAGGTGATGATATTGCGAGTAATAGCAACACTGCTATTACTCGTATTACATTCATTTACTGTTTATATGGGGGGGTGGAGGAGTATAGATTGTATAGATAATATTGTTTCGTATAAATGGATAGCTGCAATTTCTTATAGTTGTGTATTGGAGTTGTTCGTTTTTATTTCGGGATACGTATTGGCTTGGCAGTTACAACGAAGACAATCTGCTTTTATCTCGTTTGTACTAAAAAAGGCAAAACGCTTGTTACTTCCGAGTCTTTTTTTTAGCATCTTGTACATTCTGTGCTTGGGAACTTTCAATGATGGTTCGTTTATTGCCATAATAAACGGTGTTGGACATATGTGGTATTTGCCAATGTTGTTTTGGACATTCGTCGCAGGTTGGTTATTGCATTCAATGAAATGTCCCGTTTGGATAAAATTGGTTATATGCTTGCTGTTATGTCTGATTTCCAGCTATCTAAATTTCTTGCCATTCCGTATAGGGAGAACGTGTTATTATATAGTGTTCTTTTATCTTGGAATGGTTACATTCTGTAGGAAGAGAGGGATATTGGCGTGGCTTACTCTCAGAAAAATATGGGGAATGCTTTTCACTTTCCTAATACTATTTGTAAGTCTAACATATTTCAAAGAAGCGTTAGCTACAATTCAGCTGACTTCATTTCCCCTAAAGTTTTTGAGAAATATTGTCATAAATTGTTCAACAATAGCATACTCATTAGCTGGAGTATGTTGTGTTTATGCCTCAGTTATTTATTGGTTGTCTAATAGAGCAGGATGGAAACCATCACCACTACTGACACGGCTGAATATCACAAGTTTTGGCATATATTTATTTCATCAGTTTATTCTGCAATTCCTATATTATCATACATCATTACCCTATATAACTGGCACTTATCTCCTCCCGTGGGTTGGTTTCTTGATTACACTGGTAGGCAGTGTATTTTTATCTGACCTTTGTTTGAGAACTCGATTAGGACGTAGTTTGATAGGTTAAAAAGTATTTTTAGATGTCAGAGTTAAATTCTAAAGTTTTGTCTGCAACAAAATGGTCTGCGATAACTGAGATATTAGGAAAATTGGTGTCTCCCATTACGACGATGGTTTTGGCGCGCATCTTAACACCTGATGCTTATGGGGTTGTTGCAACAATTGCTATGATTATCAGTTTCTCTGAGATTTTTAGCGAAGCAGGTTTTAGCCGTTATATTATTCAGCATGAGTTTAAGAATGAAGAAGACAAGTACAAATCTGCTAATGTAGCTTTCACAACAAACCTTGTTCTTTCGCTGATTCTATGGACTATAATTATTGTATTTAGTGCTCCACTGGCAGAGTTAGTGGGAAATCCAGGATTAGGGGTTGTTATTGCAGTGGCTTGCGTCTCCATTCCAATTCATTCATTCTCTACGATTCAAAGGGCTTTATATCAACGTGATTTTGATTTTAAGACGCTCTTTTATGCGCGAGTGGCTGGTATCGTAATCCCCTTTGTTGTTACGATTCCTTTAGCGTTTTATTTTAGAAATTATTGGGCTTTGATTATTGGGACTATTGTCGTAAATGTTGCGAATGCTCTCATTTTGACAATTCGTTCCAAATGGAAACCATCTTTTACCTATTTTAGTTTCACACGCTTGAAAGTAATGTTCGCTTTCAGTATGTGGATTGTATTGGACACGATATTAATTTGGTTTACCGAATATATAGATATCTTTTTGGTGGGACGTTATTTGGATGAGTATTATCTTGGTATTTATAAAACGTCTACAAATTTGGTCGGTCAGATTGTTGCTTTAATAACAGCGGCGGTTCTTCCAGTTATGCTCCCAACTCTATCACGACTGCAGAATGACAAGGAACAAATGCGTGCAATGGTATTGAAGTTCCAAAAGATGGTTGGAATCATACTTCTTCCCATGGGAGTTGGCATCTTTGTCTTTAGTGACCTCATTGTTGAGATTATGTTAGGATCGCAATGGCTTGAGGCAAGTGGATTTGTGGGATTATGGGGATTAATGAGTGCCATAACCATAATATTTTCCAGGTTCTGTTCACACATATATCCTGCAATGGGAAGACCGAGGTTGTCGGTTTTGGCTCAAATTTTACATTTGGTCGCGTTAGTCCCAGCTGTAGTCATTAGTGTCCATTATGGTTTTGAAACATTGTATGTGACACGTTCTTTGATTCGTATTGAAGGTATATTAGTAAATCTTGTTATTGCATATTGTTTAATCAGAATTACTCTCAAACATTATACAAAGAATATATACCCTGAAATATTATCTGCTATGGTTATGGGAGTTTGTGCACATAGCTTATTGCAAATTTCTGATAATTTGTTAGCTTCTCTCTTGTGGGTGAGCATAAGTATTATTATCTATTTTGCTGTGTTACAGTTGTTCCCAGGTGAAAAAAAACTAATGCTTGATTTAAAAAGAAAACTTAAAAAATGACAAATCCGAGACCTCATACATATTTTAATTACTTTTATATTGCCTTAGTCTTACTCTGGGAGCCACTTCAGGGGACAATCTTGACGGTTGATGGTAAAGGTAGAACATTATTTTTTATGACCTTGCTTTCATTGGTGATAAACTTTAGTGATAAGCATTTCAGAAAATTATTTTTGTCAAAACCTATTGCTATATGGGGAATATGGTGTGTGTATGCAGCTATAAATACTTATGCTTGTGGGTATACGCTTGAGCATATTACCTACCCTTATTTTGTCGTTAACAAATTGATATGTCCTTTAGCTGTATTAGGAGCTTCAGCATTTGAATTTACTAAGAAATCACGGAAATTTTTAAAGTTTGCGTTATGGACTTTTATCATTTATGTGCTTATGGGAACGTTTCTCATGGACTCTATATATGTAGAAGGAGGTGGAGACATAGAGGGTAGAAATTCTTTAGGAAATCTATTAGCATTGAATGCTATTATGATTCTATTTTTTGCAAGCATTCGTTATTCTCACCATAAAGATATTGGTGGAGCATGCCTGGTGATGTTGCTCATATTTGCGATTGGACTTGTTGTTTATTCTTCAACAAGAAAAGCGTTGGGGGCTGGGGTGATATTGGTGATTGCATTTATCGTCTCTCAGATAAGTTGGACTGTGAAAAGTTTCTTGAAATTAGGAGTTGCGGTCATATTTTTGTCAATAAGTTATACTTATATGATGGAACATACTCAAATGGGAGATCGTTTGAAGAATTTAAGTGAAGAAACTGAAAAATATTCTAAAAAATATGATATTGAGGATAATTTGTTTTTGCAAGCAATGGCTGATAGAGCGCCACAATACATATTGGGTACGGAATTGTTTTTGAAACAACCTGTGACAGGAGTCGGATTAATGAATTTTCAATCCAAGGCTGATTATCCTTATCGTTTGCATACTGAGTATATGGTACAATTATGTGAATGTGGATTGATAGGCTTCCTATTGTTTATAGGTTTTTATTTTTCAATCTTGAAACATTTGGTAAAGAAATTTCGTGTTTCTGAAGTAGATAAGAAAATCTGTGTAAATATGATTGGGGGATTGCTCGCTCTTTTATTCATTTACTTCACAGCATGGGGGTATAGTATGCCACATTATTTTGTAATGTTAGGAACGATAATAGCCTTTTCTAAAGAGAGAGGTTTGAAACAAGAATCTAAACTTATAACTTATGAAAATTGCGATACATCTAACGCAGAACTCGTTCAGTGAGAGATGGGTAACATATTGTGAACGAAATAATATTGCTTATAAGATTGTAGATGCATATAGAAATGACATCGTGCAACAGGTCGCAGATTGTGATGCATTTATGTGGCACTTTCATCATGCTGATTATCGTGATGTGCAATTTGCAAAATCTTTACTTACTTCATTAGAAAGTCAAGGAAAGAAAGTCTTTCCGAATACAGCCACTTGTTGGCATTTTGATGATAAAATTGCTCAAAAGTATTTGTTGGAAGCTATAGGGGCTCCTATGGTTCCCACTTATGTGTTTTATACTGAGGAGGAGGCTTTGACTTGGATTGATGTAGTTGAGTTCCCTAAAGTTTTCAAATTGAAGGGGGGAGCGAGTGCATCAAATGTCAAATTAGCGAAAACACGGGGTGACGCAAGGCGTTTTGTAAAACAAAGTTTTGCTAAAGGTTATCGTCAATATCGTCTGTGGGAAGTTTTGTGTGAAAATTGGCGAAAATACAAGAAAGGATTGATAGCATGGCGTGAGTTGCTTCGTCCTCTATATTATCAATGTACGAAAAAACACCCAAATTTGTTTGATCATTATCATGGAAGAGAACGTGGATATGCCTATTTTCAAGAATTTATTCCGAATAACTCTTTTGATATAAGAGTTTGTGTCGTTGGTAATCGAGCTTTTGGACTTAAACGCTTTACGCGTGAAAATGATTTTCGTGCATCAGGAAGTGGAAATATATCATATGCGAAATGTGATATAGATGAACGTTGTGTACAAATAGCTTTTGATATAGCAAAGAAATTGGGTACTCAATCAATTGCCTTTGATTTTGTGTTTGATTCTGATAATAATCCTTTAATCGTAGAAATTAGTTATGGTTATGCTGTAAATGCTTATGATTCTTGTGAGGGATATTGGACTCCAGACCTTAATTGGCATGAAGGTACTCATTTTGATTTTTGTGGTTGGATGGTTGAAGATTTGATTGGATAAAATATGAGTGATAAAGTTATTTTTTGGACCCCTACGATAGATGGTCTACGAACGAATAGTGGAACTATCGGTGGAATTGCGGTTCAGATGAACTATTGGGCAGAAGAATTTCTTCAGAATGGATGGAAAGTGTACTCTTTGTCTAAAGAAAAGTTTAAAAATTATGATGGAATAAGATTCTTGTATTTTCCTTATATTCGTCGTGTGAGGTTTTTGGCTGAAATCTTACTGCCTTTTGTTTATTTTATTATTGTACGACCTAAAATTGTAATTTCTCGAGGAGCTGATAGACAGATAGCTTTTTTATCTTTTTTTTCAACTCTTTTTAGGATAAAGTATATACATTTTACTGCAAGTGATGATGATCTAAAACAGGATGGTATAACAACGTATAAAGGTATTGATAATAAATTATATTTTTGGGGATTAAGACGAACTAAATATATTGTTATTCAAAATGATATTCAGGAGCATTTATTAAAAAGTAAATATTTTCGAGAACAGAAAATATTAGTGGTTCCTAATGTGTGGAAGAGGACTGATTATACGGAACAAAATGTAGAAAAAGATATAGATTTTTTGTGGGTTGGTAATTTTAGAGATATAAAACGTCCTGAATGGTTTCTAGAATTAGCAAAAAAAAATGGTTCATATCAATTTGCGATGATAGGGGGCAGTTATCACGAAAGTCTTTATCAAAGATGCCGTGAAGAGTCAGTAAAGATTACCAATTTGTTGTTTCATGGTAAAATGGATCTTGATTCAGTTAATCAATACTTCAATAGGGTGAAATGTCTAGTTTGTACTTCATGTGTGGAGGGATTCCCCAATACGTTCTTGCAAGCATGGTCAAAATCGATTCCCGTGTTGACTACTTTCGATCCTAGTGGGAGGGTTTCCAAATATGGGTTAGGAGTCTGTGTATCCAATTTTGAAGAAATGAATATTTCAATAAAAAACTTTTTTGGGAGTGCGTATGAAGAAATGACGCGTTCTATAGATAAATATTTTGTGAAAAATCATGATGTTTCATTACGATTCAAAGAACTAATGGAATTTTTGTGTTAAACTCGATTACGGTTAAATAACATCGGTGTTATCTGTTGTAATAAGGATTTCATTAAGGTTATGAAAATATTAGAGGTCGTCTGTAGTTTCGCACCAGGAGGAATTGAAAGATTTGTTGTTGATTTATGTAATGAGATGAGTCTTTCACAAGACGTTACAGTGCTTACTCTGAAAGATGATGAGGTTGGTAATAATAATTTCTATAAGAATGATTTAAAAGAGCGTGTTAAACATATTTGCTTGTATTGGAAAGATGGTTTTCATTTTTGGTACTTTATAAAAATTATCTTTATCATTAAAAGAATAAATCCTGATATCGTTCATTTTCATGGTTCTGCAAGAAACTATTTAATTTTAGCTAATATTTTTTTAGGGCGTAAGATTCAATTTGTTCAAACTATTCATAATGATATCTATAGGGGATATTCGAATCAGTTGTCTAAACTTCAGATTTATCTAGGACATATTTTGGGGAGATTGAGATTTGTAACAATTTCGTCAACAAATTATAAACAATTTAATGAAGTTTATCCAATTTGTAAGCAAACAATGATTATAAATGGGCGTTCAAATTTACCTAGAACAAACAATTATAATGAAGTTGTGTTTGAAGTTAATTCATATAAGAATGACGCAGATACGTTAGTTTTTGTTCATGTAGCTAGATGTGCTGACCAAAAAAATCAAATGTTGTTAATCAATAGTTTTAATGATTTTGTAACAATATATCAGAATGCAATTTTATTAATTATTGGAGCTGGTTTTGATTCGGATTTGGGAAAAGAATTACAGGGAATTGCTTGTTCAAAAATTCATTTTATAGGACCTAAAAACAATATTGCAGACTATTATAATAATGCAGATGCTTTTATCTTAACATCAACATATGAAGGGATGCCAATTACTATTATAGAGGCTTTACTTTGTGGAATTCCTGTCCTATCTACTCCTGTTTCTGGGGTTATAGATGTGATTGAAAATGGTAAAAATGGTATAATTAGCAAAGGGTATTCAGTTGAGGATGTCGTAGAAATTTTGAGGAGCTTTTCTGTGAATAGTGCAGATTTTAAGACTAAGATGTTGAGGATTGATAAAACTCAACAATTCTATATGTCCGTATGTTCTCAAAATTATTTGAATTTATTTAAACAGTTATGCGACGAGTAATTACTTATGGAACCTATGATCTTTTACATCAGGGGCATATCAATTTGCTTAGACGAGCGAAGGATTTAGGGGATTATCTCATAGTTGGGGTTACTAATGATAATTTTGACCGTGAGCGAGGTAAACTCAATGTGTGCAATAATGTATTGGAACGAGTTGAAGCCGTTAAAGCAACTGGATTGGCAGATCAAATTATTATAGAAGATTATTTTGGGCAGAAGATTGATGATATTCAGAAGTATAATGTTGATATATTTGCCATTGGGTCTGATTGGGAAGGGGCATTTGATTATTTGAATGAATATTGTAAAGTTGTATATCTGCCTCGTACAGAAGGCATCTCGAGTACGATGTTGCGAGAAGAAAAGCAACATACGTTAAAGGTGGGTATAGTTGGTTGTGGTAAGATTGCTCATCGTTTCGTGCCAGAAACATCGTTTGTGACAGGAGTACAAGTGGTGGGGGCTTATGATATTGATGAGGATGTTATGAATGATTTCGTGCAGCGTTATCAGTTGGGAAAATCCTATACTTCGTACGAAAACCTACTTGCTGATGTTGAGGCTGTATATATTGCGACGCCACATTTAAGTCACTATGAGTTAGCAAAGCATGCTTTGCTAAGTGGTAAACATGTGTTGTGTGAAATTCCTTTAGTTTTGGAGGTAGAACAGGCAAGGGAACTGTACAACTTAGCTGAGTCTAAAGGGTTGGTGCTTATGGAAGCCCACAAAACAGCACATTGTCCAGCCTTTAATCATTTAATTGTGATGCTTAAGAGTGGCGTGATTGGCGACATCGTGGATGTAGAGGCCTCTCTTTCACGATTGTTGGCTGACAAAAAGCGCCGTGAATTCGATGCATCTCAAGCTGGAGGGGTCATGTATGAGTCTGGCGTGTATCCTTTGTTACCAATATTTAAGTTGTTGGGTACAGACTATAAAGATATAAGATTTTATTCACGTATGGAGAATGGGGTAGATGTCTTTACAAAGGGTGTTATTAATTTTGAGAATGCTGTTTGCTCTTTTAAGTTAGGATTGGGAGTTAAGACTGAAGGAAATCTTGTTATTTCGGGAACTAAAGGTTATGCCTATGTGGAAGCCCCATGGTGGAAGACTGATTATTTTGAATTACGATATGAAGATCAAAATCAGAATAAAAAGTTCTTTTATAAATGGGACGGTGAGGGGTTGAGATATGAGATACAAGAATGGATGATGTGTATTCTTAATAAGCGTATTAGCAGTGTGCGTTTACGCCGATGTGAAAGTATAGCTATGGTCAGAGTTATGCAGCAGTTTACAGAACAAAAAAACTTTGTGGAATTATGAGGTGTGCATTGATTGTTGGTGGAGCCAATGGTATCGGACTTTCTATTGCAACGGAATTGGCTAAGCGTGAAGATTGCGAGAAAGTATATATTGTGGATAGAGTTAGAGTTGCAGAAGAAAATATGCATCCAAAGTTTGAATATCATCTGTTTGATTTGATCAATGTGGACTATTCGTTCTTCAGTCGATTTACAGAAATAGATACACTGATGATAACGGCTGGTTTTGGTAGGTTAGCTTTGTTCAAAGATTTGGATGAGCAATATATCATTAAATCAATGAATGTGAATGCCACCGCTGTGATGCGTCTTATACGTCATTTTTATGATAAAATCTATGCCAAAGAAGATTTTTATTGTGGGGTGATGGTTAGTATAGCAGGGTTTATGTCTTCACCTTTCTTTTCTGTGTATGGTGCAAGTAAAGCCGCACTTAAAATTTTTATAGAAAGTGTTAATGTGGAATTAGAAAAAAGTGGCACCACAAACCGCATTCTTAATGTGTCACCAGGATCTATAAAGGGAACCTGTTTCAATCAAGGTAAAACAGACCTCTCACAGACAACAATATTAGCGAAAGAAATAATAAAACATCTTGAGGATAAAGATGATTTGTTTATCCCGCAATATGAAGAAATCTATAAGAATGTTTTAGCACGCTACCAAACTGATTTTCGTGAAGAGGGGCGACATAGTTATGAGTATAAGATGAATAGCGGAAGGGTAAAATGATATGAGAAAGGTAGATATAAATGAATGCCATATTTTGCTACTTAACATAGCAAAAGAATTTGATCGAATTTGTGTAAAGCATAATATCCCATATTATATGTTGGGAGGAACTATGCTTGGTGCAATAAGACATAAAGGATTTATTCCTTGGGATGATGATATGGATTTTGGTGTACCAAGACATTACTACGATGATTTAGTAGGTATTCTTGAAGAGGAATTAACTTATCCGTATAAGTGTTATTCGTTTAAGAATAGTGATTGTGTAAAGTGTCCTTTTATAAAAATTGCAGATACTCGCACATTGATAAATGATTTAAGAAATGACCTTCCTCTTGAAAAGCAGATTGGATTAAATATTGATGTTTTTCCTTTGGATGCTTGTGACAAAGATGAACCAATGCTAAAACAAATTTACAGGTGGGAAAGATTAATGCAACTAGCATATGTTGGATTGCCCTATAAGTGTTGGTGGAAAACCCTTATTAAGAAGTTCGTAAAGTTTCTATGTCCAGTAAGCCAAATGTTTATTTTGAGAAAAATTAGTAAAATGGCAGAAAATCTATCAGGTAAAACGTGTCTGGCTAATATATTTGGACGTTGGAAAAGCAAGGAGATCGTTCCTGTTGAGTGGTATGGATTAAATCAAAAATATACTTTTGAAAATATACAATTATTAGGCTTGAAAGAATATGATAAATATTTGCGTCAGATGTATGGAGACTATATGAAATTGCCATCTGAAAATCAGCAAGTCGCCCACGTTGATAATATATATGTAAAAGAATAACATATTGAATACTACAATGTGAGTAGTTGAATGAATAGAGAATGAATTTTGTTATGGTTTTAGTTGTTGCTACGTCTCATAAAACAAGAGGTGGTATAACTGCTGTTGTGAATGCTCATAAACAAGGTAAACAATGGAATAGGTATAATTGTAAATGGATTGAGACGCATATAGATTGTTCAAGACTTCAGTCTATATGGTATCTACTCAAAGCTATTGTTTCTTACGCAGTCTTACTCCCCAAAGCATCTATAGTTCATATACATTTGAGTGAACCAACGTCTGCTTTAAGAAAGTTGTTCTTTTTCTTTTTTGCAAATATTTTAAAGAAAAAGATACTTGTTCACTTTCACGCTTTTAGCCCAGATTCTACGATAAGAGGAAAGTTTAGTTGGATTTATAAATATATATTTCGTCATTCTACTATAGTTATTGTACTTTCTCAGAAGTGGAAAAAGGATGTTTATGATACTTTTCAAAACGATAACATTGAGGTTATTTACAATCCATGTACAAGTAAGATTTCTCCGATGTCTTATGCTAAACAAAAACAAATATTGTTTGCAGGGACAATAAATGAGCGTAAGGGGTATGTTGATTTAATAAAAGCTTTTGCAATAATCGCTGCAAAATATCCAGATTGGAAAGTTGTTTTTGCAGGGAATGGGGAAATAAACCAAGGTAAAGAATGGGCAGAGAAGTTAAACATTGCACAGCAGTGTGATTTTATTGGGTGGGTGACAGATAAAGATAAGGATAAAGTTTTCAAGCAATCTTCTATTTTCTGTTTGCCAAGTTATGCTGAGGGATTCCCCATGGCTGTATTGGATGCTTGGGCTTATGGACTTCCTGTAATAACAACACCAGTAGGAGGTATCCCAGACATTGCCGTTGATAAAAAAAATATGTTGCTTTTTGAAGCTGGTAACATAGAGCATTTGGCCGAATGTATTGAGTTACTCATTACAGATCTGGAACTTTTTCAAAAATTAGAGAAGGCATCCTTCGACTTTTCCAAGAATGAATTCAATGTTGATAGAATTAATCAGCAGATAGAGTCTATGTATAAATTTCTTATTAAGAAATGAATTCATATAATTATTTTCCAAGTTTTTGTATACAGAATTACGACTTTATAGTATGAGTAAAATTTTAGTTACAGGAGGATGCGGTATGATAGGTAGCAACCTCGTTAAACGTTTAGTGAAAGAAGGCAACGATGTTTACGTAGTAGACAATCTTTGGAGAGGTAAGTTGGAATATTTAAATGATGAAAACGGAGTCCCTGTCATCAATTTAGATACTAATTTCCTTAATAATGATTTGACCGAATTTGGTGACTGGGTCTCTTATGTAGAAAAAGTTGATTACATAGTACATCTTGCTGATATCGTAGCTGGTATAGACTATGTGTTTAGTAACCAAGGGGATTTGTTCCGTATAAATAATACGATTAATTCTAATGTGTTTTATGCAGTTCGTAAAGCTGGTAAGGAAAAAGTTAAGGGATTGCTTTATGTAGGTACTGCATGTTCTTTTCCTTTGACAAGACAGAATTCTTTAGATGTTGTGCCATTGAAGGAAGAAGAACTTTTTCCAGCATTACCAGAATCAGCCTATGGATGGAGTAAATTGATGGGACAATTGGAAATAGGTTTTTTAGAAAAGGAGACTAGCATTCCTTGTTGCACTTTGATGTTCCATAATGTGTATGGTTCTCCTTGTGATTTTGGTGAAAGAAGCCAGGTTATTCCTGCATTGATTCGTAAAGCCGTAAATTATCCCAATGAGCCATTTCATGTGTGGGGTAGCGGAATGCAAGGACGTGCTTTCATTCATGTGGATGATATAGTTAATGCTCTTTGTTTAGCTTTAGAAAAAGGATGGGGGCATGGATGGATACAAATAGGACCTTCTGAATGTACGTCAATTAGAGAGGTCGCTGAAACGATCGTAAAAATATCTGGTAAAAACATTGACGTTTTTTATGATACGTCGAAACCTGAAGGTGATAAAGCAAGAAGTGCAGATTGGGCTAAAGCGAAAGAAGTTTTAGGATGGGAACCCAAAGTCTCATTATACGAAGGGTTGCAGCAACAATATGCATGGATTAAGCAGCAAATTGAATCAAATGATAGATGCTAAAGTTGTTGTAAAACGATTCTCTGAATTATTAGAGATTCCAACAGCTCACAATATCGGGCATAAGAAAGTGTTGGTTAGTTCGAGTGAAACGGATACCCCCATAACCCAGATTGCTTATACGTCCTTAGATTCAGAAGATTTTGTTGAAGCTCATATTCATCCTACAATGGATGAACATTTTGTGGTTCTTACTGGTTCTTGCAAGTTCTTGTGTGATGAAGACTCTTTTACCGTTGAAAAGGATTCTTATGTATATGTTCCAGCTGGAGTAAAGCATTCTATAAAGGTCATTAATAAGGTAATATTGTTAACAATAGGAGTAGCAAAATAATGAAAAAAGAATATTTTAATATTGGTTTTGAATTCGATCACAGAGAGGTTGATGCAATAATTGAGTGGCATATTTACAATGATAAGTCAGGATATGTATGTTCACTTGATGGCAATAATTTTGCTACGGCAATGAATAATCCAGAGCATTTGAAAGTTCTCAACTCTGCAATTGTAAATAATTGTGATAGTACATGGATTCCAACAATGATTAATAGTATCTATGGTACAAATTATTCTAATTATTGTGGAGCGGATTTATTCCTTGATTATATTCATCGAAAGAAATATAAACAGTTTTTCTTGGGATCATCTAGAAAAGTCTTGAATGGTTTGAAGAATGAATTAACAAAAATAGATCCCGCGATATCAAATATGCATTTTGAGGAACTCCCCTTTAGAAATGTTGAGGAGTTTGATTATCAAGGAATCGCAAATATGATTAATGAAGTTGCTCCTGATATTATTTGGGTCTCGTTAGGAGCTCCCAAACAAGAACAATTTATGTATCGATTGCAACCATATCTAAAGAGAGGGGTAATGTTTGGGTTTGGAGCAATTTTCAATTTTTATTCAGGATTAGAAGATGCTCCAAGGAGAGCTCCACAAATATTTATCAAACTTCATTTAGAATTCCTATACCGTCTATTTGCTGAACCGAGGAAGCAATTTAAGCGTTGTTCAAACATTCTTCAAACGCTTCCGCGTGTTTACAGGGAAGAAATGAAACGTAAGAATAGTAAGAAATGAAGTTTGTCTTATAGAATCCTAATATAGCATATAGATAACTTCTGTTAGAAGAATTATCCTTAATGTGCACGTTTAAGTCGTATGTCGCTCAACTTCAAAGACTTTATAAATCAGTAACTGAGAAAATATCTAACAGACTTCAAATTCGTAGATGTGCGCACTGCGTCTAAGATGATAGATTGGAGTAGGACGCCTGTGGTTGAATTGTAGTTGATTTGTTACATATAATAGTGGGCTGACTTTTGTCGTACATAACACAAATACGGAAGTTAAATGAATTGTGTCCGCAATAATTATGTAGACTAAGAGTGAGATTGAACCTTGAAATATAGGGGGCATGTCTTCCGATATTGATAGTTTCCAAGATTATCTGATTGTTGGGGCGGAGAATAATGCACAGTCCGTGAAGAATGGGTGAATGAGCGTTGATTGTAAAAACTGAGTATAGTATTTAGATTGTAATTTTTACACCTATATTAAGATAATGTTCAAGAGAGTTTTAGCAAGATTAAAAGGGCTCAATTATTGGAAAACGATATATGCGAATTTTGCATATTTACCGTGGTGTGTAGCATACCGATTCCCCATTTTTGTTTATGGTCGCATTGAACTTCGCAATGTCCGACGGGGGGATTGTATTCCGTACCTCAAAAATAATGCCAGGGATGTTTAGATTTGGTGCTCCTATTATGGATGTTCAACCGAAGTCTGTTATAAGTGTACTAAATATTAAGGGGGCGTGCTATATTGATGGAAATGTGTGTATTGGAAAGGGGGGGATGATTGAAGTTACAAATGGTGCCACGTTATCCATAGGTAATAACACAACAATAACAGGAAACACATCTATCATTTGTACTCAAGAGATTCGTATTGGTGAACGTTGCATGATCTCATGGGAGAATTTAATTATGGATTCTGATTGGCATAATATTATAGATCTCAATACAGGTAATGTGATGCCAAAGCAAAAAACAATAACTATTGGGAATCATGTGTGGATAGGTTGTCGTTGTACTATATTAAAGGGAACTTCTATACCTGATGATAGTATTGTAGCGTCGAATTCAAAAATTTCTAAAGTCTTTACATCTAAGAATGTTGTAATAGGTTCAAACAACATTCTTAGGGAGAAGGTTAATTGGGGTTAGTAAAATCCATTTAATCCGATTCTTGTAGTTCTTTAACTTGGGACGAATATAAATGCGTTGTTTAAACTTATACAGAGCATAAATAACCTATGTCCGCAATAATTCTTTGAACGAGAGGAGGGAACTTGAAATGTTTCCTCCTTTTCTTTTTATGTCAGGGGATTTCCTTATTTTTGTAGGATGAAGAGAGGGGAAAGGAGTTAGTAGTGAGGAGTCCAAAGTAAAATGAGAAAGGAAAAAGGAGAAAGAGCCATGCGGGACTGAAAATAGTGAGGAGTTAGCAGTCCATGCGGGACTGAGCCTCACCCTATAGGGGAGGTTGGAGGGGGCTACCATCTCGTCTGCTATCTCTACAAAATAATAAGTTGAGTTTTCAGAACTTGAATTATATGTCATTACCTCTTTTATATTCAGGACTGTTATTATGGATAAGAAAACACTTGAATTTGTAACGTTTTGCATAAGTAAACTTTCTGCGTCGCTGAAGTTGCCCCAAAAGGAAGTTTATAATCGTCTTAAAAAATCTGGCATATTATATGAGTATATTGTTCCCTCATACGATGTGCTCCACACTTTCAGTTCTCGTTATTTGATGGAAGATCTTACGGAATATATGAAAGAGAAAGGAGTCTTGGAATCATGAAATTGTACCATTCATCTAATATGATTGTTGAATATCCAGATACACAACATTCTCGTAAGTATCTGGATTTCGGACGTGGTTTTTATCTTACATCAATATATGACCAAGCAGTAAGATATGCCCAGCGTTTCAAAAGAAGGAAGCAACAGGCTTGGCTCAATACATACGAGTTTACTATTAGCGATGAATCCCAATGGAATATCTTAAGATTTGATACTTACGATAGTCGTTGGCTTGATTTTGTTGCTCAGTGCAGGGATGGTAATGACATTGGAGATTATGATTTGATTATTGGAGGCATTGCCAATGACAGAGTAATTCTTACGCTTGATAGGTATTTCGCCAATGAAATTTCTCAAGAAGAGGCTCTTGGATTGTTGAAATTTGAGAAACCTAATGTGCAATATTGCATACGTTCGGAAAAAATGTTGAGAGAATGTCTTACTTATCTAAATTGTGAACAGATATGAGCGAGGATTGTATACAAGTGATGCGTGGTGCACAGAGTACAAGAATTATTCTTTGTATTTGTGAGATGTATTGTATCTCAGTGGATGAGGCTACTGACATTTATTATAATTCTGAAACTGCAAGTATGATTGAAGAGGGTATAGCTGATTTGCATTGTCGTAGTGATAAGTATTTAGCAGAAGAGATTTGGAATGAATATCAAGAAGTGAACTAAATACCTATAAAGTTTCAAATATTAGGTAGTTCGATGCGTATAAAATAGCCTGTCGGCAGACGAGGTATATTTTAGGAAAGAATATATCAGATGTCCACAAATAATACCTTATACCAAAGACGTTGTGCTCTTATTATTGAAGCCACTAATGGGCACTAATTTACACTAATGCCTTGCGGGGCATTTAAGACCGGATGGATATTAGTGAAAATTAGTGTTCATTAGTTGCTCGAAATAAAACAAACGAGTTTTCGTGGATAACACTTATATTATTGCCATATTTTATATCGTCATGCTGTCGAGCGCAGAGTTTATCTGCACACAGAACTGAATGTCGCTGTCCGAACTTGTGAGGGGAAAGCAATGCACAGAACTCACAGAATTTTGCTCTGAATGCTTCCGAGAAAGTAGCGCTGTTTGCGTGAGGTCGCTCCCCCGTATGGCGTTCGGTGCGAAGATTTGTATAGTGCAGACTACGCTACGCAGAAACCTTGCGGAGAACCTAATGCATCAATGGTGAATTACGCACATGCTCTGCTTGTGCTTTGTCGTACGGTGGGTTACATATGAGCGAAGTAAAGTAAATTTTCTTATCCATAGCTTATCTGCTCAGACAGATAGGAATTATTGTGCTTTCGCGCAGCTTTTAGTTCTGCGTGAGAATGTTTTACCAGACTGCAATAATTGTAAAATAATGACGTTAATTTTTGAACTTCTAAAAATAATCGTTGGGACTCAGCGTGAGTTTAGTGTTGCGCCCTCGCAGAAGGAATGGAAACAGTTGTTTTTGTTCCTGCAGCAACAGTCGTTGTTGGGAGTGGCGCTGCCGATGCTAAAGACGTTGCCGCGTGAGCAGTGCCCGACGGGAGATTTGCCCTTGGTGTGGTACACCTTAGGAGACCGCCTGCGTTTGATGAACGCTGATTTGAACCGGAAATGTGTTGAGGTGTCGCAGTGGTTTGAGGAGCATGGTTTTCATACGTGTATCCTGAAAGGGCAGGGGAATGCTGCGATGTATCCCGACCCGTCGTTGCGTAATTCTGGGGATATTGATGTGTGGTTGTGGCCGAGAACGGTTAACGGTGAAGGGGGGACGGTTAATGGTGAACGGTTAACGGTGAAGGGGGAACGGTTAGCTGGGACGCTTCTTTCCAAAACTTCTTTGAAGAAGCGTAGAGCGGAAATTCTGAAGTTTGTCAGGGCGTCACTTGGGGAGCAGGATGTGTTTTACCATCATGTGGACTTTCCGATGTTTGAGGGCACAGAAGTGGAGGTGCACTTCATGCCTACTTGGATGAATAGTTATTTTAATAACGATAGGTTACAACGCTTCTTAGAGTCCGAAGCTGACGCTACTTTCAATAATGAAACTTCGATAGGGGCGGGGCAGGTTATTCACACGCCGACTTGGGTGATGAATGTGGTGTTCCAACTCATCCATATTCAAAAGCACTTGTTTGCAGAAGGTATAGGTTTGCGCCAGGTAATGGATTATTACTACTTGTTGCTCCGCCGCGGAAGCGAGGATGAGTGTCAGAAGGTGCTGGACGTTGTTCATGACTTGGGACTTGATACGTTCTTGGCTTCCTTGCAATGGGTGTTGCAACAGGTGTTTGGATTGAAGGATGAATACTTGATTGGTGTTACCGATTCGGAGAATGGTGCGTTGCTTTTGGGGGAAATACTTAGTGGGGGGAACTTTGGTAAGTTTGGTGCAAACAGCGATATTGGAGATTCCGAGCGTTTGTTGGTGCGCATGACAAAGAAATTGCGTCGTGGGTGGAATTTCCGCCACCTTGTGCGTGATGAGGTGCTGTGGATGCCGCTCTTTAAGACGTGGCAGTATTTCTGGAGAAAGATGGTGTGATGGGGGTATGTTGAATCCTGCATAAATATTCGGTTTCACACAGAATTCACGTCACTCACAGGATGTAGGTTTTCCTTTCTTTTCACACAGAATTCACGGAACACACAGAATGCCATGCGGATAATTCTGTGTAATTCTGTGTAATTCTGTGTAATTCTGTGTAATTCTGTGCTATCTGTGTGCGAAAGTTCTTGAGTGTAGTGTTTCACACAGAATCCACAGAACACACAGAAAGTAGGTTTTTTCTTTCTTCTCACACAGAATCCACGGAACACACAGAACTGCGAGGCGCTTTGCTCTCGCACCATGCGGAGCAAGTTCTGTGAAAATTAGTGATTCCTGTGTGCAAAATGAATCCTATTTGTTATGTTTCTTACAGAACTCATAGAATAGAGAAATTGACTCAAACAAAAAATATTGACTTTATGAAATCTCTTAATGAACTGTCATATCAAGTTATTGGTTGTGCTTTGGAGGTCTACAAAAATCTTGGACCAGGCTTGTTTGAAACTGTTTATGAGAAAGCGCTTATTCATGAATTAACCCTTGCAGGTATCCCAGTGCAGTCGCAAGTTGTTGTTGAGGTTAATTACAAAGGGATGAACCTCAGTGAGGGACTACGACTTGATCTTCTTGTAGATAACCAACTTGTAGTTGAACTCAAGTCAGTGGAAGAACTTAAACCTGTTCATCATAAGCAATTGCTTACATATCTCAAACTTATGGATAAGCGCCTTGGATTGCTCATCAACTTCAATGTTGCTGACTTAATGTCTGGTATCAAGCGTATCGCAAATTGATGAGTGGTGTTTCACACAGAATCCATGTCACTCACAGGATGTGTTTTTTTTCCTTTCTTCTCACACAGAATCCACGGAACACACAGAACTGCGAGGCGCTTTGCTCTCGCACCATGCGGAGTGGAATACGAGTGTAGCGAGTAAATTTCTGTGAAATTCTGTGCTTTCTGTGTGCAAAAACTCTTGAGTGTAGTGTTTCACACAGAATCCATGTTACTCACAGAACGTTGTGTGTTCCTTTCTTTTCACACAGAATTCACGGAACACACAGAATTCCATGCGGAGTAATTTCTGTGAAATTCTGTGCTTTCTGTGTGCGAAAAATCTTGTGTGTGGTGTTTCACACAGAATCAACGGAACACACAGAATGCCATGCGGATAAATTCTGTGTAATTCTGTGATTTCTGTGTGCGAAAAAAACTGTGTGCCATAACACTTTTCGAAAAACTCTTGTGTGCGAATAATCTTCTGTGTGCCAAAACTTGTGTGAAATGAATGCCTCCACGCCTTATAGTGAATGTAGGGCGTGGAGTTTTTTTGTGCTTTCTAAACTGACAAATTGTAATTGCTGGGGAGGATATTTCATGTGGAGATGTAAAATATCGTTGGGGAAATGGTGGTGGTATCCCTTTTTTCTTTACATTTGCATTGTGAAAGTAGGTTCGTGTGAGCCTATGTAATCTAACCTACCAATCTTTACCGACGTATGCTCCCGTAGCGTGAGCAGTACGCCTTTACTAACCACCATTTTTACCATGAAGACGGACCTTATTATGCAGCAGTTGGCTGCTAAGCATCCTGGCGAACCCGAATTCTTGCAGGCTGTTCGCGAAGTCCTTCATTCTATTGAAGATGTGTATAATCAGCACCCCGAATTTGAGCGTGCTAAAATCATTGAACGCCTTGTTGAACCCGACAGAATCCTGACCTTCCGCGTACCTTGGACGGACGATAAGGGGGAAATTCATGTCAACATCGGTTACCGTGTGCAGTTTAATAATGCCATTGGTCCTTACAAGGGCGGTATTCGTTTCCACCCCTCAGTAAATCTCAGCATTTTGAAATTCTTGGGTTTCGAGCAGACCTTTAAGAATGCTTTGACCACATTGCCCATGGGCGGTGCAAAGGGTGGTTCTGACTTTGCCCCTCGCGGTAAGAGCGATGCCGAAATCATGCGCTTCTGCCAGTCGTTCATGTTGGAATTGTGGCGTAATGTAGGTCCCGATCAGGACGTTCCCGCTGGAGATATCGGCGTGGGCGGTCGTGAAGTGGGATACCTTTACGGCATGTACAAGAAGTTGGCACGTGAACATACAGGTACCTTTACGGGTAAGGGCATGGAGTTTGGCGGTTCCAACCTTCGTCCTGAAGCAACTGGATTCGGTGCGCTTTACTTCGTAGAGCAGATGTGTGCCGACTATAATATGGACATTAAGGGCAAGACCGTTGCCATCTCTGGTTTTGGTAATGTCGCTTGGGGTGCAGCTAAGAAGGCTACAGAGTTGGGCGCAAAGGTCGTTACGCTTTCAGGTCCCGATGGTTATGTGTATGACCCCACGGGTGTGAGTGGTGAAAAGATTGATTACTTGCTCGAACTCCGCCTCTCGGGTAATGACATCGTGGCTCCTTATGCTGAAGAATTCCCCGAAGCAACCTTCTATCCTGGTAAGAAACCTTGGGAACAGCCCGTGGATATTGCGCTTCCTTGTGCGACGCAGAACGAACTCAATGAAGAAGATGCGAAGCAACTTGTGGCAAACGGCGTGAAGATTGTGGCAGAAGTCAGCAATATGGGATGTACTGCTGAAGCCGTAGATTACTTCGTGGCAACCAAAACTCCCTTCGCTCCCGGTAAGGCGGTGAATGCAGGTGGTGTTGCAACCTCAGGGCTTGAAATGTCACAGAATGCCATGCACCTCAGTTGGTCGAACGAAGAAGTGGACATCCGTCTCCACCAAATTATGAAGGATATTCACGACCAGTGCGTGCGCTATGGCAAGACGGATGAATATCTCAATTTCGTCAAGGGCGCAAATATCGCTGGCTTCATGAAGGTGGCGCGTGCAATGATGCAACAGGGCGTTATTTAGAAAGGATAAATGAAAAATGAGAAAGGAGAAATGCCTTGCGGACGAGGAGGTCACGTAGGCATTTCTCCTTTCTTTTTACAGTTAATTTTGTTGCCTGGTATAAATGTCTCACACCAATTTACAGAAGGGTGTACAGGCTAAGATGTAGTCATTTTTGCGCACAGAACACACAGAAATACACAGAATTTGCTCTGCTGATAGTTTCTTGACAGAAGAGATTTTTCACGCAGACGGCGCAGACGAGCGCAGAATTTTATGTTCTTATGCAAAAAAATGTTGCACACAGGAAGCACAGAATGACACAGAATTTTGCTCCGCTGATAGTTTTTGACAGAAGAACATAAGAACATATTTTTCTCACGCAAAGGACTCGAAGCATTATGTACTTTTGTTCTTATGTAAAAAATCATTGCACACATGAACTCACGAAACTGCGAGTCGCTTTGCTCTCGCACCATGCGAATCGGAATACGAATATAGCGAGTAAAATTCTGTGATTTCTGTGTTTTCTGTGTGAGAAAAATATATTCTTCTGTCTAAAATACGTGTATCTGTGTGAGGTATTTTACTGGAGATAATAGTTATAAACAAAATGTGCCCACAGGTTCAGTGAACCTATGGGCACATTGTTTTTTGTGGAAGTGTGCTAATATTATTCAGCAGCTTCTTCTGCGGGAGCTTCTTCAGTAGCAGCAGCTTCTGCTTCAGCCTTTGCAGCAGCGGCAGCAGCCTTCTTTTCAGCTACCTTTTCTGCGATCTTCTTGTTTACTTCCTTTTCAGCTTCGAGACGAGCAGCAGCAGCAGCCTTCTTTTCAGCAGCAGTCTTGTCTGCAGCCTTAGCA
>JAEIGA010002958.1_pt1 | contig 26784 bp, 19 predicted proteins | sample 9270691 | NCBI WGS metagenome assembly JAEIGA01 (sample SAMN17057246, study PRJNA624740) | gut metagenome | biome: biome; isolation source: fecal sample | host: Bos grunniens | place: China: Xizang | collected 2019 | reverse complement strand
TCCGTCCTGAGATTCCAGATGACTTTGCTGCTATCATGGATCCATTTGGTAATGCCACACACACTGCATTGGCATTCCCTCTTCTAGGTGAAGATGTGCTTATCACAGGTGCGGGTCTCATTGGCACCATGGCTGCGGGTATCTGCCGCTATGCGGGAGCCAAGAATATTGTGGTAACTGACCTCAACGAACAGCGCTTGGAGATTGCCAAGAAGATGGGTGCAACCATTACCGTTAATGGCGCTAAGGGTGAGACTGTTGAAGGCGCGATGAAACAACTAGGTATCCGCGGTTTTGATGTGGGTTTGGAGATGTCTGGTGCACCTGCTGCATTCAACGATATGATTGCGAATATGTACAAGGGTGCTAACATCGCTCAATTGGGTATTTTGCCAAGTGACACCAAGGTTAATTGGTCAGACATCATCTTCAACGCATTGACTATCAAGGGTATTACAGGTCGCCGCATGTGGGAGACTTGGTATCAAATGGAGCAAATGCTCTTAGGTGGTCTTGATCTTAGCCCTGTTATCACACATCGTTTCCATTTCGATGACTTCCAAAAGGGCTTTGATGTAATGCTTAGTGGCCAATGTGGTAAAGTGCTGCTAGAATGGTGATATCAATAGATTAAAGTATCAAAACAAGAATATATGAAACGATTTATTTTATTAGGCATGGCAGTGATAATGTCAATGACCATGCTATTTGCGCAATCGCGCGAGGGATTGACCGAATACAAACTGTCTAATGGTTTGACAGTATTGTTGTGGGAGGATCATGATCAACCTGATGTTACAGGATATGTTGCTGTACGCGCCGGTTCTATGGATGAGCCAGCAGAGTATACTGGTTTAGCACACTATTTGGAGCATATGCTCTTCAAAGGTACACAACGTATTGGTGCACTCGACTGGGAAAAAGAGAAACCTCACTACGAGGAGATCATCCGTCTATACGATGAGTATGCAGAAACAACAGACGAAGCTAAACGTCTTGAAATCATCAAGAAAATCAATGAGGAATCTATTGAGGCTGCTAAATATGCAACTGTCGAAGATTTCTTCGTACTACTTGATGGAATAGGAGCAACAGGTGTTAATGCTTACACAAGTTATGATATGACATGTTATCATAACTCATTCCCTGCTTCTAGCATGTACAAATGGCTCACTATCTTTTCTGATCGTTTGATCGATCCTGTATATCGTACTTTCCAAGCAGAGTTGGAGAATGTATTTGAGGAGTACAACATGTATCAAGACGATGTTATGACACATGTTCGTCAAAACCTCTATACCAAGCTCTATGCTGGACACCCATACGAGCGCGATGTGATTGGTCATCCAGAGCATTTGAAGAATCCACGTTTGAGCAAACTTATTGAATTCTACAACACATGGTATGTACCTAACAACATGGCTCTTATTATTGTGGGTGACTTCGATGCAGAAGCTACAAAACCTATGATTGAGGAGACTTTTGGTCGCTTAGAGTACAAAGATTTACCAGCACGTCCAACCTACCCTAACACTTCATTTGCTGGTAATCCTACTCACAAGTTCAAAGTAGGATACTACCCTATGATCGTATGGGCATACGATGGTGTTAAAGTAGCAGACGAGGATGCATTAGCATTACAATTTGTAATGTCATTGCTTAACAACAGTTCTAGCACTGGTTTGCTTGATAAATTGAGCATGGATGGTGTCGTTTCTTCTGTAGGTGCAAGCCTTGACTCACGTCGCGACCAAGGTCGTATCATGATCCAAGCTATTCCATACTATGATGCTAACCAACAGACCTACGAGTCTGATGCTGCAACAGGTCGCATCGTTATGGCAGAGATCAACAAACTAAAAACTGGTGATATTCCAGAGTGGTTAATTCAAACAGCAAAAGCTGAGTTTGCTCAAAACTATAAATTGGCATTCGAGTCATCTGAAGTTAAGATGAATGCATTGGTACAAAGTTTTATCTATGAAACTCCTATCAATGATATCTTTACCGAGAACGAAAAGATCCAAGCATTGACCAAAGAAGATATCCAACGTATTGCAAAGAAATATTTCGATGCAAGCTACATGACTTTGAGTTTCAACGAAGGTGACCCAAAGAAAAACAAATTGGCTAAACCTGCCATCAAACCACTAGAACTCATCAATAGCCAAGAGACTGAATACGCTAAGTACTTCAAATCATTACCTAATGGCGAAGTGAAGCAAACCTTCATGGATATGAACGATGTTGTGGTAGAGGACATTGACAATAATGTTAAACTTCATTATGCCAAGAACCCTAAGAACGATATTTTCTCTTTGGAATTGAGTTTTGGTATTGGTACAACTAAAATGCCAATGCTCGAATTCGTAACTTCACTTATGAATCGCGCTGGTATCATGCCTAATACTGAGCCACAAGAATTCCGTCGTCAATTAGCGGAGTTAGGAGGTCGTTGCGGTTACCACGTATCAAGCAGTTACTTTACTGTAACCATCGTTGGTGACGAGAAAAATCTCGCAGAGATCTGCCAATTGGTACAACGCCAAATGCTCTTCCCTAAATTTGACACCAAGCAGTTTGATGCTGTCAAAGGTAGCGAGCTCTCAAGTCGTTTCATGATGTCTAAGATGGATGGCTTACAAGCTGATGCATTGCGCGAGTATATCCTTTATGGAGACAAGTCTAACTACATTGATGTTCTTCCATTTATGGATATATACTACATGGACGAGTTGAAACTAAAAGTAGCGTTCATGGAGGCTATTAAATACGCATTGGACATCCACTACTGCGGTCAAAAGCCAATCGAAGAAGTTAAGCAAATCTTGACCAACAACCTCCCATTGCAAGAGGGTGTTGTACCATCTACTTCTCCTGAGATCCGTGATAAGAAGACATATGATAAGACTCAAGTATATTTCTTGGGCAACTCTAATGTGCAACAAGCTACTATCTATTTCTACTTCAACGGCAAAGCATACGATAAAGATCAAAACGTACTCTTCCAAGCCTTCAACCAATACTTCTCTGGTGGTTTCACTGGCATCGTATTGGATGAGATTCGTGAGAAACGTTCTATGGCTTATACTGCTTCTGGTAATATCGTTAGAGGTCCACTGCCAGGCAAAGAAGCATACTTCATGGGCTATATCGGTACACAATCCGACAAAGTAGTAGATGCTGTAGACGTATTTATGTCTCTGCTTGACTCTATGCCTGAATATCCAGATCGTATTGAGAGTGTTAAAGCAGCACTATTACAATATGCTCAGATTAGCAAGCCTGGTTTCCGCAGCAAGAGCGAGACCTATGATAGTTGGAGAGAAATGGGATACGAGATCGATCCTGCTCAATACAATCAAGAGGCAATTAATAATCTTACCTTCGAACAAATCATGCAATTCTATGAGGAGAACATCAAGGGACAACCAGTATCAATCATTGTAATGGGTGATCCTAAACTGATTAACCTTAAAGCATTGCAATCTAAGTACGGTAAGATTGTAAAAGTTAACAAAACTAAACTTTTTGCTCCACTTGACTTAGACTTCTAATAATGCATAAATCAGGTTTTGTAAATATTGTAGGAAATCCGAATGTGGGCAAGTCCACATTGATGAATGTATTGGTGGGTGAGCGCCTTTCGATTATTACATCCAAGGCGCAAACCACTCGCCACCGCATTATGGGTATTGTCAATGGAGATGATTTCCAAATGGTTTATTCTGACACCCCTGGCGTATTGCAACCTAACTATAAACTACAAGAACAGATGTTGGAGTTCTCTCACTCAGCTCTTGTAGATGCAGATGTATTGCTCTATGTAACCGATGTTCAAGATAACCCAGATAAGAACGCAGACTTCCTTAATAAGGTTAAACGTCTCAAAGCCAAGGTATTCCTGATTATCAACAAGATAGACCTAACCACCCAAGAGACATTAGAACAACTTGTTGAGTATTGGCGACGTGTTTTACCTGAGGCAACTATCTTCCCTATCTCAGCACAGCAACGCTTTGGCACTGATCAACTTTTTGCCGCTATCCGCGAAGCTCTACCTGAGTGTCCACCATTCTTCCCAAAAGATCAACTGACAGACAAATCGTCGCGTTTCTTTGTGGATGAAATGATTCGCGAGAAGATCCTCTTGAACTATGACAAGGAGATTCCATATAGCGTAGAGGTAGAGGTAGAAACGTTCCACGATGAGGAACCAGACGAACAACATCCAGAGGGCATTATTCGAATTGGAGCCATCATCTTTGTAGAACGCGATAGCCAAAAAGGCATTATTATCGGAAAAGGTGGTAAAGCTCTCAAACGTGTAGGCACACAAGCTCGAAAAGAGATAGAGGCTTTCTTTGGTAAACCTGTATTCTTACAGTTATTCGTTAAAGTGGATAAAGATTGGCGCTCATCACAAACACGCCTTCGTCACTACGGATACGACTTGAACTAAACACCATAAAAAAACGCTCCCGTTAAGGAGCGTTTTTTATTTTGGGTTTCTTAATTAAATGGCCAACCAACAGCAATGTTTATGAGTATGGTAATGCCAGAGCACAAATGCAGCTATGGCAACTACCAAAACTATCACAGCAATAGCAATAGCCCATTTAGCACGCTTAGATAAACCTTTCTTAGGGAGTTTAAGGATAGGATATTGGGCTTGATCTGTCAATGTATTACCAAACACAACATTGACAATCGCATCCGCATTTATTGCCCATCCATTTGCGTTCAATAGTGGTGCAAGGTTGCGCTTGCGCAGTTTCATCCATGCAAGAATCATAGATGGACCACTAATAACTAATAGCAATCCAGGAATAACCAACCATCCCCACCATCCGAGACCTTTCAAACCTAAAGCCAAACTAGTGAAGAAACTACCAATATATCCAATAGCCATACCAATAGCAGCAAAGATACCGGCGAACTTAGCTATATCAAATGGTGCTGGAGCAGCTGCTTTATCTGCTGGAGCTGGGGTGGTTTGTAATTTTGCCGTCATATCAGCAAAAGACTTTTGCTCTTTCTCTGCAGCAGATTTAGTAATGAGTCCAGTAACCCACTCTCCTAGTTTGCGGTAAGGACTCCAGAATGCTTGACCAATAGAAATAGGATTGTCAATAATCTTTACTACCTCTGCTTCCCAATCTCGACCTTGACGATCATAGAAGAGCGCATTCTTACCTACTTTTAGGTTACGGATATCGCCTACCGTCATTGCTGCAACGATTTGCATGGTTTGTCCGCTAGCATGGTGCTTACAGTTGCAGTAAATGAGGTACATGCCGCTATCTGGAGCTTGTGTATTATGCTTAGCCATGTCGCTCACTTTGAGACAGAGGTTGCATGCGCGTTGGTCGATCACCAATGTTCCTGCTTGGAATATTGCCCATGGAGTCTCATCTTCAGCTCCGCGACCTAATAATGCCTTACCACGTTTAGCATAGAAGTCTTGGAATGATACGAAGTTGCGAAGCAATGTGCAGAAGTCACGACATAGCAACAGAAGTTTCTCCAATGGTTTGTATTGCGCTTGCGCAGCAGCCAATGCAGCAGCGTTAGCAGCCTCTGCTGCAGCTTTAGCTGTTTCATAATCGCTTATATTCTTTCCCATTTCAACAAATTGCTCCTCTGTCAATCCTGGTAGTGCGGCATCCGCTGGCAAGGTAGCCAATCCTAATGCTTGCAATTTAGATGTTTGGAAATATTGGGCATAGGCCTCTTGGCATGCCTTGTACGCACCTATTACATCAGCAGCATATGGTGCAGCAGGGATAGCTTGTGCATCAATGGTTACTCCTGCAATAGCGGCTTTCACATCCTCTAATGTTACTACTCCATCTTTTGCTAGCGGTGTAGCTACTGCTAATAGCGCCTCATCCACAATATCAGTCAATTGTAATACTGCTGTACCATCAAACAAAAGTTGTGGATCACGAATAACCTTACATAGCCATTGTGAAGTAGTAACAACATCTGCTACGTGAATCTTACTATCAGAATCAGTATCCATGTATTTGAGACTCTCTTCTGAGATCTCCAATCCAGAAACTGGACATGCAAGTACTGTCCACAATTTCTCGTCTAAGTCAGCCAAATGTTGAATGTCTTTACCATTCGTAATGACTACTCGTGTATTTCCGCCAATATTAGCGTATGTCCATGTGTGTTTCATATTATCATTGAATTTTATATCTAAACCGCCGGCAAAGTTACAATTTTTTTCTTACATACACAAGATTTAAGAAATATTTTTATTTGGACTATTTGTTTGTCTCAAAAAATATTACTACCTTTGCAGCAGTTTATTGAACCGTATATGAAACATTGGCTATCTAATAATCTATATACACTCATTCTTGCAATACTGTTAGTTATTGTTATTTTGAGTGTGACATTCACCACCCGTCTTGCTAACCAATTCTCCCAAGAGGAACACCGCAAGATCGAACTATGGGCCGAAGCAACTAGACAACTTATCTTGGCTGATGAGGACGATAACATAGATCTCATCTTATCAGTCATGGAGGGTAATACCACTATCCCTGTTTATATGGTAGATAGTTGTCACCACCTATTACTTTCACGCAATGTACGAGAGCCCAAGCATAATGTAGAAGCTTTTTACCAAAACAAGATCAACTATTTGCGACAATCTCAGGAACCCATTGTTGTTAAAGTTAATGAACAAGTAATACAATATATCTATTACGAAGATTCTACCCTACTGCGTCGTCTTTATTGGTTTCCTTATATTCAAATATCCGTTATCATCGCATTTATTGCGATTGCAGTAATAGCTCTTATCTTGGCTCAAAGAAGCGAGCAAAATAGCCTTTGGGTAGGATTATCCAAAGAGACTGCACATCAACTAGGAACTCCAATTTCATCACTTAATGCTTGGAACGAACTTCTTAAAGCATCTTATCCCGATGATACACTTATTCCACAAATGACAGAGGATATCAGACGCCTACAAATGATTGCTGAACGTTTCTCTAAAATAGGATCACAACCTACACTAGACAAACAAGCCATACTACCCATCATTGAATCTGCAGTGGAATACATGCGAGTTAGAACATCTAACAAAATTACTTATAAATTAGAATCTAATACAGATCAACACACACAAGTAATGATATGTAGACCGTTGTTTGAATGGGTAATCGAAAACCTATGCAAGAATGCAATAGACTCTATGGAAGGCAAAGGAGAGATTACGCTCTCAATACAGGTTAACGACAATCATATCCACATAGATATAACAGATACCGGAAAAGGTATTGACCGCCGTCACTTCAAGACCATATTTAAGCCTGGATATACGAGCAAAAAGAGAGGTTGGGGCTTAGGCCTGAGTCTCGCCAAGCGTATCATCGAAGATTACCATCTCGGCAAACTCTTCGTGAAGCAATCTCAACTCAATATCGGTACGACCTTCCGCATCATCTTGGAACAAGCCAAAGACTGTTGATCCGGAGCCAGACATGGCTGCATATACTGCGCCTGCTTGTTGTAGGCGCTTTTTTATTGCTGCAATCTCAGGATGGACTACAAAAACAGTCTCCTCAAAATCATTCTTAGCCTGTGCAAATAGATCTGACATGTCAGAGTAGTTAGCCAGATTACTATTGCCTTTTGGAGAAATACCAGCATATGCTTCTTTGGTAGACACACCACAATTAGGTTTAATCATCAACAAGCGTAAACCTTTCAAATTCAAAGAAATAGGAGACAATACATCACCTATACCTTCTGCATAGCATGGAGTATTATAAATAAAGAATGGACAATCAGCACCTAGTGGTCGCACTTCTTGTGCTAACTGTTCCTTGTTCAATCCCAATGCAAAAATTTCATTTAGCGCAATAGCCATATGCGCAGCATCACTACTACCCCCTCCTAGTCCTGCACCAAATGGAATATTCTTTTTGAAACGTATGGCTACATCGCCAATTTGAGGATATTTCTTACGCATGGATTGGTAGCATTTTATAATTAGATTATCTTCCACAGGACAATCCACAGCCAATCCTTCTGCAACCCAGTTCCATCCATCTTTTGGCGCACAGTCCACACTACTTGGTTCTACCTCTAACTCATCATGCAAACCATATACAGGGTAGAAAATGGTTTCTAGATCATGATAACCATCCTCGCGTTTGCGAACAATACGCAAACCAATATTAATCTTACAATTGGGAAATAGTTTCATACCTTTTATCACAATCTGACTATACAGTATCCATAAAGGACTTTTGCACCTTATTGAATACCACAATGCCAATAGCTAGTAAAACGATCATAAAGGTAAAACTATACCCTAACATCCACCAGTCATGACATCCAACACCTAACATACCATACTTGAAGAATTCCACTACTCCCGTCAATGGATTAAGTTGCATAACTATACGCAATGTTTCATTAGATATTGTAGACAGAGGATATATAACTGGTGTCGCATACATCCATAGACTAACAAAGAAACTCAACAACAACTGCAAATCGCGATATTTTGTTGTCATACTAGAAAATAATATTCCAAATCCCAACGCTAAACCTGCCAATATAAGCACCAAAATTGGCAACATTAGCACATACCAATTCGTATGGATTTGTACATCCGTAAATATGGCGTAATATGCGTATACTAATAGGAATAGACCAAATTGGATAGCGAAACGCACCAAATTACTTATTACATCACTAAGTGGGGTAACTAGTCGTGGAAAATACACCTTACCAAAAATGCTCGCATTGTTCACAAAAGTGTTAGATGTCTTATTGAGACAATCAGAAAAATATTGCCAAAAGCTGATACCCGCCAAATAGAACAAAGGCTGAGGCAATCCATCGGTAGATATTTTAGCTATTCCACCAAAAACAACCATGTACATTACAGTCGTCATCAATGGTTGAATAATGAACCAGAGAGGACCTAGAACCGTCTGTTTATACTGAGTGATGATATTTCTCTTGACAAAAAGCATCATCAAGTCCCTGTATCTCCAGATCTCTTTGATATCAACTGATAATAGTTTCTCTTTGGGTTTGATCTCCGTTGTCCAAGGAATATTTTGTTCTTTCGTATTCATTGTCCTTCAATTTAGGCTGCAAAGGTAATAAAAAAAATGGAGGTGTGCAAATTTTTACCAAAACTTTGCAATAGTCATCTAACCAATCACAATATTTAATGCTAAATCTAACAAGATATATTTAATGCACATTCTACTCGAAGTAGAATTTTAGCCAAAAACTTGTTTCTATGATTTTTTTTTATTACCTTTGCAGCCAATTTGAGCAGAATATTAGCAAACACTATCATTTATGATACATAACCACATCAAAACATATACTCTGCGCATCATTCTTCTACTATTCCTTTTGTTGCCCATTTCTAGCATCGTATACGCTCTTGAAAAGGAGACGAACATTGCAGAAGTGGAGCATAACTCTATACGCCTAATCAGTGTACCCACCGAACAAACACTTAATCCTATAGATGTATACCGTTTTGAAGTAGAAAATCCAGACAACCAACCGATGGGTATCATGCTAGATAAGACATGGTATCCGTACGAAGAATGGATTAAGCTCGACAGCACATACTATATCGATATTATGCCTGGGGAGAGTACCACATTATCCCTTATCTCATATGAACATAAAAACAAAAAGAGGATATTAGCGGAGTACAAGATATCAACGCCCAATAGAGATGACAAAGATTTTATCAACAGTGAACAGTGGGGTCCAAAAAGAAACAAGTGTAATGAATTTGATTCTATTATATTTGTCAATATTCCAAAATACGGAAGATTAAATCCTGCTAGGACATACCGATTTGAGATAAAAAATCCATACAACAAGCAGTTTGGCATCATCATCAACAACGATACACTACTACGCTCAGAACTATGGAAGAAAGATGGAGACATATACTACAAGGACGTCATGCCTGCTGTTGAAGGAACACTCTCAATAGGAATTCACAAGTACAACACCAAAGATGAATATATCAAATTATTTGAATATATAGTAACACAACCAACTGACAGTGAAGCCCTATATATTCAATCACATTTACCCCCAAAAGAATATATCGTTGATTCTGGCGCACTAGAGGTTGTTGACATCCCTAAATACAGATTTCTCAATCCAGCTACAAAATATCACTTCGAGGTTAAGAATCCTCATGGAATGAAGTTCCTAATTAAGGTGAATAATAATAGAGAAGGCGAACATCCTGAGTGGGAATGGAAAAGAGACGGAGACAGGTATTGGATTGATGTTATGCCTGCAGAAGAAGGTGTGCTAAAACTGATGGTACGCCAACCTGGTGACAACAATCTGGCAGAAACTCAATATGAATATATAGTCACATCACCAACGGAAAAAGATATTGACTATATTAACAACCACAGACCTCCACAATACTATGAACACGAGGGAATAGATATTGTCAATATACCACCAGATAGAAATTTGAACCCAGCTACTACTTACCACTTTGAGGTAAGCAACCCTACGGATATACCTTTTGATATTTTCATTAATGATACAATGCAGTATCATTGTTCACAATGGAAAAAATCAGGCAATGTATATTCCATTGACATCATGCCTGCGGACTCTGGAACATTGAAACTGGCGATGAATAATCGTCCTTTTGTCGTGTATCACATTACTCACCCTACCGAACAAGAGGAGGAATATATCTACACACATAGACCACCTATTATCAGATATTGTGAAGATATAGCCAAATTACAATTCATCGACATTCCAAAATACAACTTATTAAATCCTGCTAAAAAATATCACTTCGAATTGAGAAATCCAGACCATCTTCCTCTGTCTGTACTTATCAACAATATAGAATACAATTATCCTAATTGGATAAAAAATGATAATGTATATTCTATTGATCTAATGCCTGCCAAGGAGGGCACTTTGAAGATTGCCTTACGACTAGGGAAAGGCAAATTCTTATCCTTCGCAGAATATCAAATATCCAAACCTACTCCAGAAGAAGTTGAAATAATTGCCAACAACGAACCTCCAACGGTCAAAAATCTAGGTGCATACAATCTAAATTTGTTAGAGATACCTACACCAAAAAAATTGAATCCAGCAAAGAATTGTCACTTCAAGATAGGTAATCCAAACAATATCCCATTTAGAATTAGGGTTAATAACACTATTAAGTATTCTTCATCACATTGGAAACAGGATGATACTGTTTCTATTGACCTCATGCCATGCGAAGCTGGAAAATTAGTTCTAGAAGTAATCAACGGAAATACATTATACACCCAAGTTGAATACCTCGTCAACAATCCTACCGAGGAAGACATACAACACATAAATACTCACAGGGCTCCTACCATAAAAAATCTAGCAATCAACGATTTTAAGTTGGTCAATATTCCTCTACAAAGTCCATTGAATCCTGCAACACCCTATCTTTTTGAGATATACAATCCTCAGGATCTACCATTCCAAATGCGTGTTCAAAAAGACAATGACATCAAACATTTTGACTATAAGCACCCCAAATGGGAGAAGGATAGTAGTGGAATTTATTCTATTTCCCTTATGCCCGCAGCATACGAGACACTAAGAATCTATGTAAAACGCCATCTATTTGTGGAATATCAAATTGCCCAACCAACACCAGAGGAGCAACAGCATATCAACCAACATGAAGATCCTTACATATATGATTTGAGTTATGAGTCTATAGACCTCATTAAAATTCCGGAAGAAAAACTCCTTAATCCTGCTCAATCATACGACTTTGTGGTAGCTAATCCTCTAGAAATACCATTTGCAATATTCGTTAACGACAACACAATGTACGATTATTCTGATTGGGAAAAAGAGGGAGACAAATATTCTATTGATATAATGCCAAAGGAAGGCGGTACTTTAAAGATTTCTGTCATGAACCCAGAAACACAACAGTACCAAATAAGAGCCTTATACAACATTTCAGAACCTACAGCAGCAGAGAATAAAACAATCCAAAAAGCAATACAAGCTGAGGCGAAGAAGAAAAAGTCTAAGCCCTAAGTAATGTATTTTGATATTTTATAAGTTGCTTGCTTGCACATATCAGAAAAATGTTGTATCTTTGCAGCAGATATCTTATCTAATAGGGCGCTGCCCCTAGACAAATACATATGAACCCCGTTCCTCGGAACGTAACTTTTAAGTATTATGGCAAATGAAAAACAACAGTTCGTGGACGAACTAAAGGCACTACTACAGAAAGATGTAGCCGAAGTGAAAGAACAAGTAGAACAACTCAAAACTCAGTTCTACCGTCAGTATCATCAAGATTTAGAAGCTCAAAAGCAAGCTGCTGAAGCGGCTGCCGCAGAGGCTGGAGAGACACTCGAGAATTGGGTGCCACAAGCAGATGAGACAGAGCTTGAGTTCCGTGAACTGTTGGCACAATACAAGGAGAAAAAGGCTGAGCTTCTCAAAAAAGTTGAAGAAGAGCAAGCACAAAATCTTCTCCGCAAAGAGAACATCCTACAACAGATGAAAGAAATGGCAGATGCTGAGACTGCTGATGTCATGGACAACATCAAGAAGATGAAAGAGCTACAAGCTGAGTGGAAGACCATCGGCCCTGTACATCCTACCAAGGCACAAGAAATCTGGAAAACATACCAACAATACCAAGAGCGTTTCTACGATTTGGTAAAGATCAATATTGAATTACGCGATTTGGACTTCAAGAAGAACCTCGATTTGAAGACAATTCTTTGCGAAGCAGCCGAGAAACTTCAAGAGAATCCTAATATCGTAGAAGCTAGTCGTGCGCTACAACAATTGCATGACGAGTGGGCAGAGATTGGTCCTGTTGCTCGCGAGTTGAGAGAAGATCTATGGAATCGCTTTAAACAAGCAAGTAGCATCATCAATAAAAAACATCAAGCATATTTTGATGAACTTCATGCAAAAGAGAACGAGAACCTAGAAAAGAAGCAAGCTCTTATCGCGCAACTTAAAGAGATCAAACTAGACAAACTCAAAGGCAACAAACAGTGGGAAGAAGCTACCGAAAAGGTACAAACTATACAACAAGAATGGCGCCTCGTAGGTTTTGCTCCTAAAAAACAAAACCAAACTATCTACGAAGAATATCGTCAATTATGCGACGCTTTCTTCAAGGCTAAAACTGCATACTACAAAGGTATGCGTGATGAGTTTGCTGAGAACCTCAAGAAAAAACGCCAACTGGTAGAAGAAGCACAAGCACTCAAAGATAATACAGATTGGAAAGAGACTACTGACAAACTTGTTGAATTGCAAAAACAATGGAAGTCTATTGGTCCAGTAGCTCGTAAATATTCTGATGATCTTTGGAAGATGTTTACCAATGCGTGCGATACATTCTTTGAGGCAAAACGCGTTGCAACCAAAGAGGCGCGTGAGGTCTTTGCTCAAAAACGCGCAGAAGCAAAAGAGCGTTGGGCTAAGAAGGTAGATCAAATGACAGATCGTCAAAAACTTGTCAAGATGTACGAGAATCTTGTACAAGAGATCAAAACTGCTGAAAACAATATTCTCTTCTTCACAGGTAAATCTAAGAGTGGTAACAAACTAGTTGACGATATGCGTAAGAAAATCGACACGTTGAAGGAGCAACTCACAGACCTTGAGAAGAAAATCAATCAAATGGATGCAGAATGAGCAACTTGATTCAATATAAAGGGGTTGAGATATGCCAAGATGAACAAATTGTACTACAAGATGTGAATCTTGAAGTTAAATCTGGCGAAATGGTTTATCTACTTGGACGAGTAGGTACTGGCAAAAGTAGCTTCATGAAAACACTCTATGCCGAATTAGAGCTAGAAGGAGTACAAGCAGAAGTCTTGGGATATGATTTGTTAAACATAAAACGTAGACATATACCCTATTTGCGTCGTAAAGTAGGTGTTGTTTTTCAAGACTTCCAACTGCTGACCGACCGTAGCGTTGAAGAGAACCTGATGTTTGTTCTTAAAGCTACTGGATGGAAAAACAAGCAAGCCATGAAGAATAATATTCATGATGTACTGCGTCAAGTAGGCATGGAGAACAAATCATACAAAATGCCACACCAGTTGTCTGGTGGAGAGCAACAACGTGTTGTTATCGCACGAGCGTTGCTCAACTCTCCTGGACTGATCCTAGCGGATGAGCCAACTGGAAACCTTGATCCAGAAACAGGTAAAGGTATTATGGAACTCCTCTATAGTATCAGCCAAGCAGGTATGACCGTCATTATGTCCACACATAATCATCTCTGGCCCGAGATGTTCCCAGGAAGAAAACTGACCTTTGAAGGTGGAAAAATAACAGAGAATATCTAAATAAAAATGACACTCAATCGAGTGTCATTTTTATTTTACCAATCTAATTTATAGGCAAGTAGGATTAGGTGCTTCGTTGTGTATGAATTCGTCAAATCAACATCACCCGAATCCAATATACTAGCATCTCGACTATATAGATAGTTATAGCGATAGGTTAAGGTTAGAGCATGTTGCTTATTAATCTTCCATTGCAAACCAGCCTCTGGACGCAACTCGCTAATATAACATGATGAGTACTTATCGGTTTCTGGTACTATACTATTCAAATAGTCAACCGGCGCATTAAGCGTATTGAGCATCTCAATCTTAGCAACGACACTCAAAGGAGTAGTGCCAATAGCATATACCGCCTGCAATCGGCTACGCAAAGTAAGTGTAGAAGCACTTTTAACACGAGTATCTATATCATCGGTTCGAGTGTCAATCATCAAACCCTCACGCAAGGAGAGTGACCATTGTCCCAACTTGATTTGAGGCGTTAGCAGTACATTCACACGATGACGAATGTAATTATTAGGATCATCCCAACCTGCATTCTTACCATAGATCATCACAGTATATCCTGCATAGATATTGAGATATGGAATTGGTGTATAACCTAGTCCCAGAGTAGTATGTGCACGATGTGATGGTGCACTACGAATCTCCTCCTCAATGGTGAGTTTTAGATCATATGGAAGAGACTTGACAAAAGTAGCAAACAAGTGCGACTCTGGCGTAACTGTATGCTTTTCGCCAACATTTACAACATTCTGTGCCATAGAAATTAATGGTATGAACACAGACAAACATATTATTAGAACTTTCTTCATCACTATTTACCTATCATTTGATATGCTACCGCAAAGGCAATCATCTGTTTTAACATTGCATTTAGTCCATTACTACGTGTTGGAGACAAGTGCTCACGCAAGCTAATCTGGTCAATAAAATACAAATCAGCATCCACGATCTCTTTGGGTGTATGTTCACTCAATACACGAATCAACAATGCCACAATACCTTTCACCAAAATAGCGTCCGAGTCACCATGGTAAACAACCTTGCCATCTTTGATTTCAGCTGTGAACCACACCTTAGACTGACAACCCTCAATCAAATTTGCCTCTGTCTTGTCCGCTTCTGGAAAAGTATCTAAACCATTTCCATAATCTATAAGCAAACTATAACGATCCATCCAGTCGTCAAAACTGCTGAACTCTTCAATAATCTCGTCTTGTATATCGTTGATCAACATAAATACTTTATATGGTATTAATCATTCACTATTAATTGGTATAATACTTCTGCGATATTACTATCATCCTCTTCTGCGATATCTCTTACTGGTGCCTCTAACACATAATCCGCTTTTTCATAAAAAGGAGCTCGCGCGTGCAATTGAGGCTTGATGAACTCCAGTAACTCTTGTTCTGTACGTCCTTGCAACACAGGTCGTTCGCTAAGATCTGTCAACATCAAACGTTTTGCTAAATCTTCAGCACTCCATTTAATGTAAACACTCGTACCTAACTCTTGGAGACATTCCATATTGTCTTCCCAACATGGATATCCACCTCCTGTCGCGTAAATCACCTTTTCAATAGGCAGTTCTGCCAAATCTTCCACTACATATTTCTCTTTGTAGCGAAATTCCTCAATTCCAAATTCTCGAATGTACTCAGCAGGGGTTTTACCATGTATCTCAGCAAATGCCTCGTCTAGGTCAACAAAATGCCAACCTAGTCGATCTGCTAGCATACGACCAACTGTCGTCTTGCCCGCTGCCATATACCCGATTAGATAGATCGGGAGTTTTAAAGGCTTGATGGATTTCAATGTGCTATGAGTTTTTTAATTTGTTCAGCATCACATGAGATTATACCTACCGAACAAGTTATACTATCGTTTATCAGGACATGGTGTGTAATCTAAAGTGTCGTTGTCACGCCATCGTAGTTCACCATTCTCAATATATGCCTCTGGAAAAACGGTTTTAATAGGAGGGGTTATATTGCGTACCCATTTCCACTCCTTATTATACACGCGTGCGCATGAGGAACAGATCGGAGCACACACTGTATGAATCACTATAATACTATCCGCAGTATATAGTGTATCAGATGTTGATTTCAATTCATAAGGAAGCACATCCATCGGTTCTTCTGCCCGTACAAGCGAAGATACTAGGGACAGCGCACCTATTACGCATGCTACTGCCAACCACAAGGGAATATATTTCTTCCCGATTCTCACCCTCTGCGTCTATTTTTTAGTTATTAATACTACTGCTTGAGCCGCTATTCCTTCTTTGCGACCTACAAAACCCAATTTCTCCGTTGTAGTCGCTTTGATGCTGATCTGATTCTCAGATACATCCATCACCTGTGCTAGACAAGAGACCATTGCAGGTATATGTGGATTGAGTTTAGGTGCCTCTGCACATACTGTACAATCACAGTTACATAGTTCATATCCCTCTTCTCTAATCATGTGCATCACCTTGCGCAAAAGTATCTTAGAGTCTATATTCTCATACTCATTGCCCTTGACAGGTGGAAAATGGTAACCAATATCGCGCAACGCCGCAGCTCCCAAAAGTGCATCACATAGAGCATGAATCAAGACATCTGCGTCTGAATGCCCTAATAACCCGTTTTCCGATGGCACAAGAATGCCACCCAACCACAACTCGCGATTGGGGGCAAAAGCGTGCACATCATATCCGAAACCGATACGCATTATTTGCTATTATTCACAAAGTTCTTCATGCCAGCCAAGTCAAATCCTAGGCTGAAACGCATGGTTTGATCCAATGGGTTGGATGGTGAAGAGATACAATAAGCAAAGTCAAATGTGAATATGCTCAAATTGAAACCACCACCGATTGTCACATAACGACGGTTACCTTTCCAATAGTGCTCATGGCTATAACCCAAACGAGCAAAGAATTGACGATTGTAGCTATACTCAAGACCTACACCCCACTGTACCTCTTGGAACTCCTCCATCAAAGGAGAAACCACTTTGCCTGTCTCTGTTGTATAACCTGGAGCATCGCAGAAAGATCTCCACCAACCATCTACTGATGAGATAGCAGAATAGTCCTCAGTCTTGAAATATGGATAGCCGTTGAGTGTATCTGTTCCAAATTTAGAATATGTTGTTGGAACCAATAGCTTGTTGCACTCTACAGTTGCCATCAAGCGGTTGTAGTTGTCAAATGGAATCTCATAGCTAACACCCAAACGCATATTGGCTGGAATAAAGTTTTGAGTTACATCATCGTGTGACATTTTACCACCGAGGTTGCTTAGGTTAAAACCTAAACCAAAGTAACTCTCTCCCATAGGAGTTGAAATAGGTTGTTTGTAGTACAAAGAAACATCCGCAGCCATAGTCCACGCAGCATGCATCTCTGAGCTATAACCTGGCTCAAAGTTTTGACCGTTGGTCAAATCGCTAAACAAAAAGCGCATAGCAACAGCCATACTCAAATTCTCATGAAGTTTACGAGAATATGCCAAATCCAACGCCCACTCATTAGGTTTTGCATTACCAAATGTCTCACCATGATTGGTTACCAAGGCTACATCACCCATAGAAAAATATGTGAAACTTGCAGATACAGCACCTACACGATCACCCATGTTGTAATAACCTGCTAGATATGCCAAGTTAATCTCGTCTACCAACTTGGTCAACCATGGAGTGTAGTTAGCTGTGATACCACCTTTACTCTCCATGAAAGCATATTTCGCTGGATTCCAGTGTTGTGAATTGATGTCAGAGCTTGTAGCAACACCCACATCACCCATACCTGCTGCACGACCATCAGGAGCAATTGTCAAAGATGGCATAGATGGAGAAACTGGGTTGGTTGCCAACATAGGCAACGCACATACAGTAATTGTAAAAATAGAAAAAAGGATCTTTTTCATTGTTGTAAATTGTTTATTTAAATTGGTTAATATTCTTGTTTGATAATTATTTTAGAATTGTTTCATAGGCTATTATTTTGTTACTATGATTTTTCCCGCCTTTGACACAAAAGACGAAGAAACTGTTTTTATATTAACTTGATATACATATATTCCTGGACTAGACACCACCTCACTCATATTCCACACGATACCATTCACTCCGTTTTGCTTATACACATAGACTAGTTGTCCACTAACATCATATACGTTAATAACCGTCTCCACTGCCTCATTAGGTTGATCATACTGGATATTTACCGTCAGATTACCTGAGCATGATACTGGATTTGGATATGTTGTTACACTATAAATATGTGGATCTATGCCTTTTACAACTTGGTAGTTGAGTGTTTGAGTGCTACTATTGTTGTACATGTCCCATGCTCTGAAACTCAAAGTATGAGCACCTTCTGTTTGCTCTGGCATCTTGTAGCTTACTTGTCCTGCTTGATAGCTGCCATTGCTTGAACTAAAATAGTTATTCAATATATATGTCTGTTTTGGATCAGCATCTATCACCAACAACAAATCATGTCCAATACCTGTTCCGACAGTATTTATTCCACTCGAATCTATAATATCCGCATAGAAATGAGGATACTCATATGTTACATCACCGCTTTGGAAAGCTGGATTATTGAGATAAATATGCATATCTGGTCCCAACGAGTCCCTCTGAATCAAAGAACTACTACCCCCTATCACAAAATCTTCAAAATGTCCTACTGCTTCCTCTCTTGTATCCACATCATATGCATAGCACACTATACGTCCCGCACCATAGTTATACCTAATATCTTTGGGTACAATAAACGAGAATTCAAACACACCACCTTTTACATCTGCTTTACCTGCAAAAAGCGTATTTGGATAATCATTAAAGAGCAATTTTGTCTTATTTTCCTCCACCAATTGGTCATTATCGCGAGTCAGAACCTCCTGCATCTTATCCAATATCGTCGCATCTAGTTTGCCATTAAACCAGTGTGCTGTATCACCATCGCGCGATTGGATGTAACCACGAATAGTCTGCAAGTCTAGTGCATGCATAGTGTCCTGCGCAGACTCTATCTTGATCTGCAAATCTGTTGGATAGTTTAGTCTAATAGCTGGATCACCCAACAAGACATATGGCATCTTATTCGAATCATAACCTGTTATGTTTTTTGCCATGCGAGTTGCCTCACCCAAGGTCATGTTATAATCAAATAGGGTCGAATGGCCAAACAAAGTGTCACATATATTGATATTGAGTTCCGTATTTTGCGTTGCATACACCGTACGGCACGCAGATAGAACACCTACTGCACCACCATTAGGATTGAGCACCGCATATTCTCCTGCCGACGTAACGCCGCCATCAAAATGAGAAAAACTACATGTAGCCAAGAACCAGAATCCCAAGTTCGTATTACTCATGCGTTGTATGTCAGCACTCTTCATCAGCAACTCACTGGTGATGTTGTTATATCCTCCATGTCCTGAGTAGTTCATAAACAACACACCATTGTTCATCAAATTCTCAAACTGATTCTTAGCAAGCGGATAAGTCTCACCTGATGCACTCACCTCTTGCGTATACGCATCTAGATAGATCTTGCGTAAGAGAAAATCCTTATTCTTCTTACGTAACACTTCTGCTGCATCATCTGCTGTCTTCACATGGGTTCCACGATCACCATCATCTGCCAAAAATAGAATCTCCGATTTCCATTTTCCCAACACACGATCGTCCATGTATGTGCACAATTTATCCACCACTTGGTTTGCCTCTTCTAATGACTTAACTGGCAAACGTCCAACTCCTATATCCATACGTGCACGCGAGTCCATAAAGGTACCTTGATGTATTCCTGCATCATCGGATAAGAATCCAAAATAATCATCCGTAGCATATGCATATGCTTCATGTACGGAATTATCAGCTTGATAGGTAAGCAGCATTCTAGGACCAGAAATGGGGAATCGCTTGCGATTATCATAAGTACCATCACCCATCAAAAGCAAGTTCTTTGGAGTTTGAACGGCATCTCCATTTGCACGATCATACAACATCTTCATCAACCACCTATATGCCGTAGCATCTGGAGTTCCAGATGAAAACTCATTATACACCTGCTCATCTGTTACAACAGCCCAGGTCATATGATCTATCTCCTCATGCTTTTTAGCCAATCTTATAGCAGGATCCAGCAAGTCCTTTGGACTAATAATCACATAATCCACATTGGATAATGCATGCAGATTTTGATTATCTACTTGTGCTACCATCTGTGGTTCCTTCCATGTCTTGTTACCCACATTTACAGCTATATATCGCTCTATCTGTGTATTAGGACCTACCCAAGTCAATTCACCATTTGCGTTGGATGTTACCATTCGCTCAATATTGATCCCATCATTCACACGCCAAATCTGTATGTTAGCACTAGCACCCTTCATGCGGAATAACATCGACTCGAACTGTCCCACATACTGCGTATTTGTAATCGCCATCTGCTCGCCTGTCATAGTCAATTCACATGGCACTTGCATTTCTACATAATTCAGGAAGGCCTTTGTATCTTTTGTATTATTCAGTTGCAATTGCACTTGCTGGTTGTCTGCACTCTGTGCATTGGCAATGATTGTAGCACGTCCTTTGGTAGCCTTAGTTTGGTTATCAGTCACACTGATGGCAGACATTCGGATGCTTTGCGTTGTTCCTGCATAATTTACTTGCACAAGTGTTGCCTCTCCACTACTAGCCGCCATATCCACCACACAACGAGTAGAGATGTCTTGCTTTACATTTTTCAGGGGGAAGGTAATCGTACGATTCTTGCTATTAAGATTCATGTACTCACCGTAAAACTCGCGTCCACCACCTGACTGACCACTCATGTCTATGAGGTTTAAACTATCTTTTTCATGTACACATAAGGCTGTGTACCAGTCCACATCTATTTGAGATACTGCATCATACTGAGCATCGTGAGATGACATCAGATGTTGATATTTCAGCTTATCGGTCACAAAATAATATCCATAATCCGAATATGTATTTTGTTTATGATACCATCCTCTTTCTAAATCATATTTCCATATTGTTGGACCTTGTGCGTAGAAGAGCAGATAATCACCCGTATTAAACACACCATCGGTTCCTTTATGCATATAGAATGCCACAGGAGGTAGATCATCCCAATGATGCTCTGTGAAGTTTTCAGATAGTATGCCTCCACCATATCCCACGATGGCCACATTCTCAGGTTGTATACCCCATCCTTTCAATGTCTCATACGATATCATGTGGATACCGGTCTCCTTGACGCAGATCTTAATCCAGCGGCCCTCACTCAGCACAGACTCACTCGTGTACGTATGTATACCAGCCATAGCTAAATTAGCCACAACCATTATCAAGAATAGTATACATTTACGTTTCATATCACTTGATTTTACAATACAACACTTCTTCACCATTCACTTCCTCACGAAGCACCTCTTCGCGAGTCAACGAGCGAGCTGGTACGTTTCTCTCTATGAAGATCAAGTCTCCTTGGCGGATAGTCATCAGCTGACTCACTTGCTCAATAGCTTCGTCAATGCTGATGATCAAATCCTCTGGCATATAATTCTCTAATGGCATAAAAGTACCAACTGGCAGAGAATTGTCAAATGCCCATGCACGAATGCTATCACCTAGTACACGATAGTCCTCGGCGTACAAATTGGCCGCAGGAGCTATCGTATCATAGTATCGACTTGCAAATTTTGCTGACACATGCTTACCCAATTTGCAAACACGAACTACCACAGCTGGAGCATAACGTACATCCTTACTCCAATCTGGGATAAAGAATGGTTTACGATTCACCATCAGAGATGAATCGCTCTTCAATACCATTCTAACAGTATTTTCTATATTTGCAAATCCTACAATTTTCATTCTTTAATTCGCTCTTTCAAACCGCAAAGATACAAAAATTCTCGCACGCGCGCAATAGTTCATTAGAAAAACATACCACTTTCTTAAAAATTGACTTACTTGGCACGTATAAATATTTGTACTGGTGTGCCATTGAAATCCCACCACTCACGTAGTTTATTCTCCAAGAAACGACGATATGGTTCCTTCACATATTGTGGCAAGTTTGCAAAGAATACAAACGTTGGGATCTGTGTATTAGGCAACTGTGTACAATACTTAATCTTGATGTATTTGCCTTTGGTTGCTGGTGGTGGATAGTTCTCTATCAATGGCAAGAAACGCTCATTGAGTTGTGCAGTAGGCACCTTACGTTGCTTGCTCTCATACACATGCAAGGCAGTCTCCATCACTTTGAAGATACGTTGCTTAGTCAATGCTGAGGTAAAGATAATTGGGAAATCTGTAAATGGTGCCAAGCGCTCTCGTATAGCACGCTCATAACCCTTGATATCTGCATTCGTTTTACTCTCAATCAAATCCCACTTATTGACGCATACAATCAGACCTTTCTTGTTTTTCTGAATCAACGAGTAGATATTCAAGTCTTGCGCTTCAATACCACGAGTAGCATCAATCATCAAGATACATACATCAGCATTCTCTATCGCACGAATAGAGCGAACCACAGAGTAATATTCCAAATCCTCGTTTACTTTCGCTTTCTTACGAATACCCGCTGTATCTACCAAGTAGAAATCCTTACCGTACTTGTTATAGCGTGTATAGATACTATCACGAGTAGTACCTGGAATATCAGTCACAATCGTACGTTCCTCACCGATAAAAGCATTCAAGATACTACTTTTACCTGCATTAGGACGACCTACAATAGCAAAACGTGGCAACTCCTCCAAGTCCTCACCTGCTACGGTATCCTTAAAACGACTACATATCTCATCAAGCAGGTCTCCCGTACCAAGACCATTCTCTGCTGAGAGGATAAATGGTTCACCCAAACCTAGTTTATAGAACTCAGGTGCGCCGTATTGTTGATCGAACTGATCCACCTTGTTAACAGCCAACACAGTCTCTTTCTTAGCTTGACGCAATAGATGTGCTACCTCCATATCAAATTGAGTTACACCCTCATTCACATCTACTACCAAGAGTATCACATCAGCTTCCTTGATTGCTAGTTTTACCTGTCGGTTGATCTCACTCTCGAATGTATCATCTGAGTTAACCACCCAACCACCTGTATCAATCACCGAAAATTCCTTGCCACACCACTCACTCTTGCCATATTGACGATCACGAGTCGTACCAGCTGCATCATTGACTATCGCTCGACGTGTACGTGTCAAGCGGTTAAATAGGGTCGATTTCCCGACATTAGGACGACCCACTATCGCTAAAATATTTGCCATAGTATATTTTCCTTTTTTAACTTTAAACTACTTACTTCTTACTCTATCAGCAATGGCAATCACCGTTGCAATCATTACAGCCACCATCACCGCAATCACCACAATGACCATGACAACCGCCACAACCACGATGATGCAATGCCTTCAACTCGCCCTCTGTCACCTCGCGGATATTGAGCACCTTACCTACAAAATGAAGGTTCTCACCTGCCAATGGGTGATTCAAGTCTATGGTCACATGATCCTTGGTTATCTCGGCTATTTGAGCATTAATGATCTGACCATCTACGGTATTCATCGGAACGATCGCGCCTACATACACGCGCTCGCTGTCAAACTCGCCATCACCATTATGGAACATTTTCTTATCCAATTGCAATACACCATCAGTATCGTATTCACCGTATGCATCTTGGCATGCAATACGAAAATCAAATGCATCACCCTCTGCCAAGCCTTCCATTGCTTGTTCAAACGCTGGCAACATCATGCCTTCGCCATGGCAATACACCAGTGGAGCCTCAGCCGTAGCTTTCTCCATAACTTCTTCTGTTCCATTCTCTCCATCTACAAACAAATCGTATTGAAGAGTTACTACTTTTTGATTTTCTACTTTCATATATCTTTGTCTTTTATATTTAATTCGAAACTTTTTTACCACCAGTCTACACGCTTACTTGTAGCATTAGCGCTGCTGGTATCATATTTGAGATCAGCCAACATACTAGCATTAACACCAATGTGGAAGGTATAACTCTTGAACTGGCCAAATGGCACAAAACTTGCGCTCATACTCCAACAGTGCAAGTCACGCGATACGTTAATGCTTGTATATGCCATCTTCTTCGCATTCACATCGTAACTCAAAGATGTACTAGCTTTCCAACCACTTCCTAGTCCTAATGATGCCGAAAAACTCAAATTATGTTTAAACTCCATCTTAGGCACATTCTTCTTCTCATTCCACTCATTACCCGCAGCACCATATCGCAAGCTATACGACACACTCAGACTCCATGGTATCTTAGCAAACAGATAACCATCATCTGTCAGCTCACTTTCGCGAGTACGATTCTTCTTTTTGCGGTTTTCAGCCTCAGTTGCCTCTTCCCAACCATCTTCTGTCATGTCTGCACCATCCACTGATGCTTCCTCGCTAGATTGTTCAGACGTATCCTTTTCTCGATCAAACCACTTCTTTACAACTTCATTGTTAAAGGTATAACTGAAACTAGTACTTGTTCCCATAAAACGAGGGAAACGACCATGGTTCCAATACAACTCATTACATCTCACATGTGCACCACTGGCACTCGTCGTATACATATAAGGGTCAAACTGTCCACTAAGGTTGATCGTGTAGTTTACCTTAGGTATTTTTATACGTAAGTTCACCGAGAAATTATTCCAGTTCATTGAATCTGCAATAAAATTGTAACCACCCGAGATACTCAGATTGTCAATGATACTATATACCTTGAATGGTTCCCTACCAGTTGTATCCTTGTCGTTACGCAGTTTCATCTCTAGGTTATTACCTAGTGTAAAGGCCAGTGTAGCTGATGCACCACGTCCAGGAGCTTCTTTGAAACGCGAATAATAAACCTCTTCAAAAATAGGCAGACCATTTTCATCCAACTTAGGTACCCAGTTACCCAAATCATCTCGCACCGTCACCATCTTATCGTACGTGCCATAGAAACCACCATATCTTTTAGCCCAATATTCAGCACCGAAATCAGGACTATAAGACATACTTATTGTTGGCGTCATCACATGTCTGAAACGATCAACCTTATCACCGAACCACTTACGGAATGGAATATAGAATCCATACAACTTCGTCGACATACTTACACTGGCATTGAAGTTGTAGACATTATAAAAGCCCATCACCGTATCTCGCTGCACTTGACGCAACTCCTCATCCCACGACTGATCTACACGACTAAAAAACATCCTGTCCGTAAAACTCAAACTTGGGGTAATATTGATGTACTTAAACGCCGTAAAAGACGCTGATGAACTCAATCGGTGATTCAAACGGTTATCCCAATCCTTCGTAAAACTAGACTTAAAGAAGTCTTTCTCCTTACAGGTAATTGAGTTGCTAAATGTTCCGCTATACTGCAAACTGATCTTCTCATACCAGCGTTGTTTACCCGTCGCTTGCTTGCGCTTGAACGGGTAAATACGACTCATGTTCACCGTCAAACTTGGCAGTACCACATTCAGGGTAGAGTCCTTGTTACGTTGCGTGAGGCTCATACTCAAACCCAAACTCCATGGACTATCTGGAAAACGCTGTGTATACGATATACTTGAACTCGTAGTATTTTCCGCATTAGCTTGTACATCATAGTAGCTATTGATATTACTACGGTTGTAACCTGCTGTCTTAAAGTTGACACTGGCAGAAAAGTTGTTGTACGGATTAGCCTTGCTGTCTTGCGTATGCGACCATTGTACACTCAGGTTCTTATCCACCCGATAGTTAGGCATATCTTTTTCACCCTTCACATCCCAACGATAATCAACACTCACACTACCCTGAAATTTATATCGCTTCAAGTACCTACTACGAGCATTAACCGCCCATGTTCCGCGCGAGTAAATATCTCCCGTCAATTGTAAGTCCATATAGTCATTGATCGCGAAATAATAACCTAGTCCAGACATATACAATCCTCGACTATAGTCATCACCGAAGTTAGGCATGATCAATCCACTAGAATAATTGTCTGTAAATGGGAAGAATCCAAATGGTATCGCCAGTGGCAGCGGCACCTCACCCACAACTAGGTATGCAGGACCCGTAGCAATATACCCTCCTGGCTTAACCTTCGCCTTGGTCATCTTCAGGTAGAAGTGTGGATGGTCATGGTCATCGCAGGTGGTATACTTACCTCCCTCCATCATCAGCACATCATCACCTACCCGCTTCGTCTTATCTGCATTAATATATCCTTCGCCTTGTTCCGCTATGGCATGACGGATAAAAGCTTTATTCGTTTTTAGATTATAGGTTATTTCACTGGTTTGATAGCTATCCTCACCTTCCGTAAAAACAGGTTGTCCCACCCACTCAT
>JAEIGA010002957.1_pt1 | contig 26784 bp, 13 predicted proteins | sample 9270691 | NCBI WGS metagenome assembly JAEIGA01 (sample SAMN17057246, study PRJNA624740) | gut metagenome | biome: biome; isolation source: fecal sample | host: Bos grunniens | place: China: Xizang | collected 2019 | reverse complement strand
CCACAATTCTAAATGCGTCGGTGTAGGTAGTATTGCACCAATTCTCCGCCGTTATAACGCCGCCTTGCTTGGAAATTCTTATCGTACCCATTGCGTTCGCCCAACTGCCTGCCATAATAGCAAAGCCGAATTGACCGTCCGTTTCAAACTTGAATTCAAAGTGGATTGCTTTGCCAACCAAATCCGACATAGGGATAGGAGTAGCAAGCCCAACCGTGCCTACGCTGCCGCCTTCGTAAACCGTGCCGCACTCTTCAAACAACGCCGTATAAACGGTGTCGCCGCTGATTGCGCCGATTGCAGGCGTCCAACCCGTGAAGTTATAGCCCTGCTTGGTAGGCGTTGCACCCGTATATTCGGGAATACTGCCGAACATAAGCGTTTCTTCTTGCAATACTGTGCCGTCCCAGTTCTTGAACGTTACCGTATGTTCACTGTTTGCCTCTACGATAAACGCGCCTTCACCAGGGGCAAGTTTCAAGGTGTAACCGTTTTTATCAATGGTTACCATTTCCATCTTACCGTCTTTATAAATAGCGTACTGCCCTAAACGGCCCTTAAAGGTAAGCTCCAGCGTCTTGTTGTCTTTCACTGCGGAATAGTTTACCGCCACGTACGCGCCGTGACCGCCATCATCTTCCAATACGCCGATAATATGGTTACTGCCCGAACCGTCAATAGACGTGAATGCGGGGATATCCTCTACCGACAGCAAGTAATCCGCAAAGACGTCTTCGTCTTTTACTTTTTTATACGCCTTATATTGCGCATCCGCACCAATACCAAAGAAACCGCTGCTAGGATTGTTCATAATCACGCCGTTCCACGTATAATTCTTATACAAGGAACCGAAGGTTGCCAATTCGTTGTTGACGTTTTGAATAGACGTATAAACGTCCGTCGTATTGCCGTTTTTGTCCAACGGAGCGTCCACGATAATGTCGATAGGCGTATAAGCCCACCACGAAATCGAATCCGCACCGAACGCAAGCGCCGTGTACAGTTGTAAGCGCATTTGTTCCTCCGTAGGAGCCGTATCGCAATCTGCGCGCTCACCGTCGTCAGGCTCATTGTCCCAACCGCAGGCCTGCAACGCAATATGCGTATGCGCGTCATTGTTCATAGCAAGCGCCTTCAATACCGCCATATCGTACAAGAAGTTTTCGCGCAAGGTGCCGTCTCTCTTGATAGGATAGGTATCTACCGACAAGAATTTCGGATAATTCGTGCCGTCAAATTCGGAAAGCACGATATCGCAATATTCTTGTACGTAATCCACGTAATTTGTATAATCGGGGTTGATTGATTCATCGCCGTTAAAGAAGGGTGCGTAAGAGGGGTTGAGGTTGATTATGAAGGGTTCAACGCCTTCCACGTCCTCGTACGCATTCTTATACCATTCTACGTACTGCAAAATTCTCTCAAAATCCTCCGTTCTAGGATAAGGTTCATCCCAAATGTGGAAGCCCGCAAAGCCTTCGTGATTAGAGAAATCGGGCAAATAGTCAAATAATTGATAGTTTTCGTTATCCGTCCAGTTGGGTGCACAAACGATAGATTTGAGTCCGTTGCGATAGAACATATCGATAACCAACCGCGTATTTTCAATATTCACTTCGCTGTCCAATACAATTTGACCGGGGCCCGCAAGGATAACGGTGGTAAAGCCCGCGTCCTTCATCGCTTTTGCGATGGCGTCGTTGGTTGCGTTATCGTAATTATTTGAAGCGTCCAGCGGAGGATGATACCAAGCCACGCTATCGTATACGGGCGCGCCCTCTACTGCATAATAGAAGTTGAACACGTTTTCTTTATTCGCGTAAATTTTGCTGTTGATCGTCTTCGCAGAGGAAAGCACAAAGCCGCTGTAATCCTTTGCCGTAAGCTCGATTGCAGAGTTAAGCGGAGCGGTGAATACTTCCGTATCTACCGTACTCTTTCCGTTGACAGTCTTAATATAGTTGACGGTGTACGATCTATTATACGTTTTGCCAGAAGTGCTTACATAATTATTAAATGCGTCGATATACTTGGTTTGCACTTTGCTTGCGTTGTCGCCTGCATCTACGGCTTTTTGCGCTACGTAATAAATAGAACGCGCGTTGTTTTCTACGTCGTCCGCAAAGTAATCCGCCAAAATGTATTTATCGCCGATCTTTGCGTATGCCGCGGGGACAAATTCACGGGTAAGGTTGTTCGTAAGAATATCCGTGATTGCGCCGCGAATTTCATATTTGCCGTCTTTATCGTAGTCTTGGGGTATTAAATCAGACAAATGCAGCATGAGTTTTTTACCCGTTGGAACGCTGTCGATGTCCCCTGCTACGTATTTTGCATTTACACCGAAAAGATTTTCAGCCGTCAGCTCATAACCCGCCGTGATATAATCGCGCGGAACGATAACCATACCGAATGTTGCGTCTTGGGCAATTAAGTTGTTATAGGTCATTTCCATCATTTCCGCGGTGAAACGAAGGCCGTTTACGTTATCGTTGACAACGCGGACAGCCGCGCCTTCTTCCATAACGAAATCTTCAAAGCCAACGCGAATCGCCATTTCTTTGGTGAAATAAACCGTTCTCGAACCTAACGTTTGCGCGTAGCTGTACATCGCGCGGTAGGTGGATGCATTTTCGCCGTTGCGAAGCACGAATTTTCCATCCTCAACCGCATTGACCTCGTACACGGTAGCCACGTTTCCCTTTTCACAGGTCGCCGTGATAGCAGTCGTGGACGAACCGGGAGCAACCGAAATTGCGTCGTTTTCCACAACGGTTTCCCCCAATTTTACCGTAATGGACGGGGTGATATTCGTCCAAACGCCGTCTTTGTATTCGTATTGCGCGTTGGCAATTTTAATATATCCAAGTGTGCCGCCGTAACAGCCAAACCAACCGCCAAGCGTAATGATATCACCATTTTTCGGCGTACCGTTGCCACTATCATAAATGCCCGTCGCCTCATTCGCAAAGCCAATGTACCAATCCGATGCGCCGTACTTACACAAGTTGCCTTTAAACGCCGTGCTTACGCCGTCGCTTGTCAATATGTATTGATTATCCGCGCAAGCATCCGTCCAATACTGCCAACCGTCGCTTTCCGTGCCTACGGGAATATCGTTCGCCGCCATAGAAGCATAAAAACCTCTTTGGGGCGTTGCGTCTTGTCTTGTGGAGAGCTCAAACGCATAGGTAACGGTATCCTCTTCCATCCACGTATAGCCATCAAAGATAAACGTAGCTTCTTTAAGCGTAAACGTACCATAGGTTTCGTGGGTAAATTCGCCGTCAATCGTCAACGTATCGCCAACGTTGCCCACGCCCAAATTGATGCCGCCGTCAAGCAACGCCAACGCCGCTGCGTTTTGTTGCGTTTTGATAATCTTGGTAGGTTTCGCCACGCCGTTTACTTTCACCGCATCGCCCACGGACGTATATGCCACACTCCAATCATCGCTGTAATGAATCGCTTCGCCGTTTTCGATTGCTAAATAAAGGAAACTGCTGTTGTACTGCGACACAACGCCGTTGTTTGCCAATTCACTCATCGACATATTCAAGCCGACGTTAAACGAACCAAGCGTGTTTGCCGCTTCCGCTTGTATAGGTTGCGAATTTACCGTCGCCACAACCCCAAGTCCGAGCGCAAGCGCAAACGTGAACGAGCAAATGGATACCCAAAGTTTTTTCATCGTCTTCATTCCTTTGCCCTCCTTAATTCTCGCCAAAATCCGTGTAGCCGTCGTCGAAGGGATCTTTGCCCGTCGAAGTTCTAACTACGTCTGACTGTATGTTGATAATCTCTATCAACGGTTCTTGATAACATTTTTCCATACTGCGTCCTCCAATTTCCATTAGAATTTTGCCTTATAGTTTTTTAAATATATATTGTATAGTACAAACCAGCATTTTATTTACAACTTAACATAAAAGCGGTTTTTTACTAACAAAATGCCTATTTTACTGTTATTATTATAGCAGTTTTGTTTTTTCGTTCAATATCCTCCCATAAAAAATAACTTTCCATATGTTGCAAAAGCTGTTTTTTCATTGTAAACTTCTACTAAATGCGGTAAAATTATCATTACCCCCAGTTTTTAGCGCAAAAAAAAGCAAATTTCGCCTCTATTTACGAGCTAACCATATACGTAAACGTTACGAAATAATTCCACCTATACATATTCGCTTTTCGCCTAAAGCAAGTCTTCTTTCCGCAGAGATAAAAAGGCTCTCTGATGAAAATCGGAGAGCCTTTTTAATGCAAAATCGCTACAACCCTTGAAAATTAAAGGGTTCCGCATATAGACTGTGTGTCAAAACTATGTGAAAAATCGAGGTTTTTAGGCGTTTTTTGGCAATTTTTCGTCAATTTTTGCTTATTTTTTATGCAAAATATTCATTTGTGCAACAAAAAAACGCATTTTTACGAATAAAAATGCGTTTTTGGTGGGCAGAGGTGGATTCGAACCTAAAAGGAGATTCAAAAAGTCCTTATTTTTCAAGGCTTTCAGCGATTATTCACCAATCCTTCACCAAATTATTTTCATATCAAAAACCACATTTTTGGTCAAAGCCCAGGAAAGTTAAAACGACTTTTTCGGGCTTTTTTTATGTCATATTCTTTTTATCCTAATTTCTCAAATTTATGAGCCGCATTTATGAATTGCGTTTTCCTAACCAAGACCGTCCAATCCCTTTCCTTACATAAGGATATCAACTTTTTACTTTCTCCCGTTTCTAATACTCTTTCATCAATAATAATCCCCGAAACAAGATCGATTGCAACCTTATTATCTTCTAAATTGGCTAGCATAATCCGCCACTCTCGCTCAAAGGCCCAATCGGCTTGCTTGGTCATAAGCTGCGTAAACAAATCTAAATTAGCTTTCAGCAACAAACCATCATCTCTTTTCCCTGTAAGCAACCATTTGAGCATATTTACAAAAGTATAGTCCTTTACCTCATCATTATATTTCACTGCAAAAGTATTGATAATCATCCTCTTTTTTTCAATATCAAAATCTTTGCTCTTTGTAAAATCATACTCTATGCAAAAACCTTGATTGTTATTACAGTAAAATGCCCACAATGGATTAGATTGATAAGTTTCAGACATTGAATAAATATAATTGCTTGATCTAATCGTCTTGTTAATATTAATAAAACTTTTAACTACTTCTTCGATAGCCTCTTTATTATTTAAAATGAATTGTTCAATGAATGTATCAACCTCAATAATATACCTCTTTGCTTTGGCTAGTTCTATTCCCATTTTTAATAACAACTTGATAGCCTTACTTTCATCAAGCTTACCATTATTTAAATCGTAACAATCCATTACCTTATTGAAAGCCTTATGGTCTAATGAACTATAACCTATTTTAATAGGTTCATCGCTATAACTTAGAATTGCTTTAAAATAAAGTCTTGGATTTTCGAGCAAATAATTCTTTATATTTTCCGCCTCGGCGCACGGATCAAAATATAAAATCGTATCAAAATCATCATTAAGCTTGTCTGCTTGCGGAAACCATAAATAACCGCTTTTCAATGCGTCGTAATAATTCTCAAACTTCCCTTTTTCAAAAGAACGGTACTTATATAACTTCCCTCCGTTAGGTAAGAGTTGCAGAAGTAAATTGAAAGCCTCATCTACTTCCATCTCAGAAAATTCTTCTATCTTTTTAACCCCAAAAATATTTTTAATATGGTTATCATATAATTCTTTGTTCATAAACACATCCTTTTATTAGTTTTTCATAAAACTACCATTTTTCCAGTTGCATGTCTTTATGTTTTATCTTGCCTTAAATCATAACAATCCAAAACTACTCTTCACTTGTCGTTTGCATGTTTCTTACGTTTTCCATATCCTTATCAATTAACTGCATAAATCGTTTATGAATCAATTTTGTTATTATTCCCTCATCAATGTTCATTAATTGATTTATTTGTTCTTTTAAATATGTCAAATTATCTAAAGTTTCATCAACCCGTCCTTGCGTTATTGGATTATTTGTATAAGAATCAATTAAAATTAATTTTTCGAAAAAATCAAGAAAATCTGTTTTTCCACGATTGTCTTTGTTCTTATAATTATTAAGCATCACTTTGCACAACTCTTTTTCCAGTTTTTCAAGGCGATTCTTTGCCGAGAGCTCATAAAAATTAAACGCATCACTTTTTAGACAATCAAGCAATTCTCTTTGATTACTCCAAAGGAGCAAGGCGTTACTGACATACTCTATTTTTTTTAATATCTTGTAATGCTTTGGATTATCTTCTCTCGCTCTTTTTAAATCCTCCAATGAAACAAAAAACTCTCTCCACTCCCCCACTATTTCCCCATTTTTAATTTTTGCAATTTGCCTATCTAATCCCAACTCCAATTTTACATAATCCAATTCGGGTTGTAATATCAGTCCATTTCGTTTCAAATTTTCATATCGTTGAATCAGCCAATCATAAGTCCTACCACTCGCACAATCACCATTATAAGCTTCTTTTAAGGCTTCTTTATACCCTCTTTGCAAAGTCGTATCATCTAAGTCAAACATAGACCAATTCAAAAACTTGTGTTTATCGGAAAATTCTTTTGGATTAAATCTTTCAAAAAAATGTTCTTTTAACTTTTCGTTATCCCAAACGCCTTCTAAAATCCATTCTTTCAGCAAAGTAATATTGCTATTATTTTGACCATATCGACTATATTTTTTAGCTATTTCATCACTTCGCAATGTTATACAGTCGTATTTCCCACGACACAAATTTCCAGTTACATTTTCATACATATCCGCAGAAAATGTATATAAGATGCTTTCTAGATAATCAAAAGCAAGCTCGCGAGGCCAAAAATTAAAAATTCGTTCAAATGCAACAATTATTTTTTTCACCGTGCGGATATTATTGTACTGGCTCTCATAAAAAACTTGCTTAATTGTACCTTCTTTAAGCTCTAAATATTCTTTATAGCTAGAACCAACAATAGTTTCTCGATATTCTTTTATAATATTATCAATAATTACACCATAATTTGTTTCCAACTTAATAGTTTGAAATATTAATTTTTCCTTAAACTCTTTATATTGTTTTGCTTTCTCTTGCGCCTCTTGTGTATACTCCTTTTTCTTTTCCGTTCGTTTATCCATTAAATACGGTTCACTTTCCCCATTCTCATCAATGAAAAGCTTGCTTTCATCCGCAATTAAAATAGTCTTTATTTTTTTGTTTTCGCAGCAATCATTAATTGTTCCTAGCAAATCTACAATATTAATTTTACAACGCTCTAAATCATCAAAAACCAAAACAAATTTCCTTTTCTTATTCCCCCTACCAAACTCATTTTTAACAGGAATATAATCAAACATATTTAGCGACAAGACATTACCAATCCCTTTCGCCAAACCTGCAGATACTCCACAACTTGGATCTACTACAGATGCAACTTCTGCCCCACTCTTGATTAGTTGCCCAACACCTTTCACGGCTTTTCTTACAGTCCTCGTAAAAAATCCATTAGATGCTAATAAATATGTTTCTTTGATACAATGATTAAGCATGGAAATGTTATCAATACCAAACAACGATATAATCCCTATACTTATTTCGTCACCTACATTAACTTCCCTTGCAAGTTCTTTTATTAAATGCGATTTACCGCACCCCCATTCCCCCGTTAATAACAAAGCTCCACAAAATTCTCTACTTTTTATGTAATTCAAAATTTCTTCTTTTGTATTCATCTAAACCTTACCCCCAAACAAATATTCCACATACCCACTTTGGTTGCTGTTTTAATTATACACTACCCTTTTGTATATGTCAAGTACCCTCTTAATTCAATCTAATACACAATTTTAAATAACGGAGTCAGAGGCTTTTACCGATACTCAAAAACGGGCAATTTTGAACGATTTTTCGCTCAAAACTGCCCGTTTTACGTATTCACCCCACGTTTTACCCCACAAATCGCCCCGCAATTTCATCCGTCATTTAACAGATTTAAACCAACAAATAACTTTAGAGATGTAAATATTCAATGCTCTCTTCATTTTTGAATTTTTCGTCATCAGAAAATGAGCGATTTCCCCTTTCAACGCGTACATGGTACTCTCATTTATGCTTTTAAAGCCCCAAATAAATATTAAAAATTATCCATTCCGCTCAATCTGCTTGCAGTGTTCTGAAGCGTATCCGTCTTTTGTGCCCCTTGATTTTTAAGGTTTTTCAAAACTGTGTGGCAACTATGTGCCCCACCAATCACTTTCACTTTTCCTTCATTTCTCTTGTAACTATGGGGAAATCAGTAACATCCAAACGAGTGCGCGTCTTCCAACATCCACGAGTAAAATCGGGGATTTCCTGTGGCGCTCCCCCTTCTTTAATGGAAATTTCCGAAAGTGCAGTAATACACATCCAGCTTGCCGCGTCATATACGTCCAAGGCAAATTCCTTCCCCTCAAGAATCGTCTTAAAGAACGCCTTGAACATCAAGTAATCCATTCCTCCGTGTCCGAGCGTTTTTTCCTTTTCCGTCATATCTTGCCATTCGCGTACCTGATACTGCGAATACTTGTCTGCATTATTGAAATAATGCGCAACCGCTTCGTGGGAATCATAATAATCGTGGGGATTATGTTCATCGTCTAAAAACACCAAATTCCCTTCTTGACTGCACATTCCTTTTGTCCCCCTTACGGTGAACTCTCTCGAATAAAATCTCGGCAAGGTCGTATCCAACGTAAGGGTAATCGTCTCCCCATTCTCGCAAGTGATAATCGTACTGACAATATCTCCCTGCTTAAACCTCGTCCCAATCAACGCTTTATCGGGATTTTTCTCCGTTTTTGCAAACTCCATTAGCCCTACCGATTTACTTGCCACCGAAACGAGCGAAACAAACTTATTTCCTCTGTTGATATCCAAAATTTTGGCAATAGGACCAAGCTCGTGCGTTGGATAATTCTCACAATTACGGTGAAGGTAGTTATTCAAACGGTAGTGTCTGTTCACATTTCCGCCCAAAATCTCATCACGCAAATCGTGCGCATATGCACCGTGACAATGCACAAGCTCCCCGAATAAGCCGTTACGGCTCATTGAGGTTGCCAACATTTCAAACCAATCCCAACAACAATTTTCCATAATCATAATGGGTGTTCGAGTGCGTTCATAAGCATCTACAAGCTTCCAACAGTCTTCTACGCAATATGCACCGCCCACTTCGAGGGCAACTATTTTTCCAGCTTCCATACAAGCCACTGCAATTTCTACGTGTGCTTCCCAAGACGCACTAATAAGCACGGCGTCCACGTTTTCGTCTGCGAGCAAATCACGGTAGTTATGGTAGCACTTTGGCTCGGTTCCGCGCTTCTCTAAAACAACCGATTTATTCTGTTCTACTCGATCGTCATATACGTCGCAAAGAGCAACGACCTCCGCTTCCTCGCACGCTAATATCGTTCTAATAAGCATTGTACCTCTCTGCCCTAAACCGATAACGCCCATTCTTACTTTTTTATTTTCCATTTCTCTTACCTCTTAATTCTTATCGTGCATATTCTCACACCTATTTCACTTGAATACTGTTTGCGAATACTCCAACACCCGCGCGCAAAATCTAAGCGCTATACCTTTTCCTAAATAATTGCAGGATATAAAAATCGGGCTGTTGCAAGGGCGTTTACCGCTTACAACAGCCCTGCTCCTATTTAGAACAAGTCAACTATTCCCATATACTTAAATACACGGGATTGTTCTTTCGTTCATCCTCTTTTCAACTGAGGAATTAAGCACGCTCCTTGTCCTTACGGACAAATACTTTAATCTGGAAAATGGACCTATTCCGCAGCAGCGGTATTTACAACAAATTCAATACCGTAAATATCGATAATGAAGTCGTTTGTATTTGCTGCATAGCTGGGGATTCTAAACCATACGGCACCCAATCCTTGCGATTTAACGGTTGCATACTGCCCTTCATAATCTGTAGGGTCTCCCTCTGAATTCTTAATAGGCAATGCCATTAAATCAATTTCCGTGGAAAGAGGCGTTACGTTGACCCCCGACAAACTACCGCCAACGTCTACACGCAAATACACGTATTGTTCAGCGAAATTCTCCGCATTATGCACCTTATACGTCACGATAACGCTTGTATATTCAAGATCGGTGATGCCGCTTAAGTCAACGGATATACCCATACCATACCAAGGCGCGCCCGCCCCATATGCTTGGCACGTAGTACGTACAACTTCTACACCATTTTCGTCCGTCGTTAATTGTACTTCACCGTAACCTTCCAAAGGTTTTGATAAACTATGTACTTCTTCCGCTGTAAGAATCTTATGGCTCGATTCAGATCCCACATAAGTTAAGCCTGTAATCAAAATTTGATAAGGTTCCGTTTTGTTAGTCTCCGTCGTAAATCTAATTACACGTAATATATCCACGTCATTATTTCCGTTTGTCGCAAGTGCTTTTAAATCAACTGTTTGCTCTGCCGACCAATCGGAGATCGGATCGTAATAAGTACCGGAAGTCCATGAGCCTTGATTTAAGAAAACGCGCAAATAGTTCGTTGCCTTATACTTAAAGTTAAGATTAATTTCTTTATAATCCGCTACATTGACAGGATTTGTTCTAAGGCACAAATTCTCACCCATATTATAATTATTCATACCTGCATTGGTAATCAAAACACCTGCCGTGCCGTCTTCCAACAACGTCAAGCCCTTAAACATACTCGCCACAGCACCATAGCTATATATTGCATATATATCTAACAAGCTGAACCCTAAAGTTTCTTCGTTGGCATCCAATTTGATTTCCACGGAAGGCGTTTCCCCTTCAATGGTTACGCTTCCTGCGTTCTCTGCGGCCCAACTGTACACGTCAGGAAGCTCTGCTTTAAACGCATCTAAGGATATCGTATCGCCAACAAAGCCCTTGAGATTTGCATTTGCAATCAAGCCCGCAAATTCCGCAGTCTTGTCCGTATACAGCTTATCGCCCATATACGCGCCAAACACGTCTGCGTGTCCATTACCGTTATCCAAATACTCCGCTCTCGTAGTGTATTCACCGCCATCGCCTTTACTAAAAAGCATAGCGGCATAATCTTCCACCAAAACCTTTACTTGAACCGCTACTTTTTGTTCAAGAATCGGATAATAAGCAACGCTTGCCGTAACGGGAATTTGCATCAAGTCGGAAACAATCTCGCCGTCCGCAGTCAAAGCCCAACCGTTAAATCTGGAATCCGCATCAACGGTAACGTTGATTTCCAAATCCGCCTCTGTCAAACAGCCGTTATTCTTTACCTTTCTGTTTTCCAAAACCGTGCCGTCTACATCATAGAACGTTACCGTCCAAACGTCGGTATACGTTGCCGTAATATTCTTGTCTGCCGTAACGTTGGTAACTTCGCTCCAACCGTCAAATTCTTTATTCTCAATCGTAGCAGGCACAATAGTAGATAAAGTTTCCGCAGAAATGCCTTCGCCTTGCTTAACGGTTACCGACTTAATCAACGTTTCGCCGTCCGCTTCATAGAAGTTCACCGAATAATACGTTTCCACCGTAGGCATTGAGCCGACTTTTTCCGAGTCAACCGTAACGGTAGGCGTTGCCTTGCCCGTATTAACCGCAACTTTACCCGTAAGATTTACGCCTTTATTGATATTGGTAATCAATGCGTCGTATGCGTCTTGATCCTTTAACTCAATGGCGTAATCGCCTGTACCAAACCAAGTATAAGTAGTAAGTACTTGATTAATGGCGTCCGCACTCATATTTACAGTATCTAATACCGCGCTATTCAAGACGCCGTACAAGCTCATTTCCGTGTCTTCTACGCCTGCCGTTTCCACTTGATATGCAGGTGCGCCATTTGTGTTATCCACCTTAACGGGAACACAAACCATATCCATCTTGTTATAGCCCAAGTCGTGAATCCCTCTCAATACGCCGTTTGCATACCAAGGACTGCTTTCCCCTGTTGCTTCTTCTAATTGATAAATCTTGCTTTCGTCAACATTTACAACCGCTTTCGTCCAATCCGCATAGTTGGTGGTATCCTTCTGCAATTCCCAAGCCGCACTCGGCATAATCCAAAGTTCCAACGTAATGCTATCGTTGCTTACTATTTCCACCTTAGTTGCGTTATCCATTTGCACGATAAAACGCAAGCCTTCGTCCTCCAAACGAGCAGATGCACCAGCAAGCATTTCCATCGTTGCTGGTTGCGTTGTTTCTGCACTTGCGTGCTTGGGAGCAACCAAGCAAAGGGCAGTCGAAGCCGAAAGGGTTGCGACTGTGCAAAGCGCACCAATCACATATTTTTTCAGAAAATTACTCATTTTTTTCTCCTTATATTTTTCTCTTTTCTTGTTGAATTGTCTATTCGTCAAATGCTGTTTCTTCAAACGCTACCCACCCCTCAGGTGCATCAACAAAATTATCCATAGACGAGCGCAAACAGTCAATATTTGCGTTCAGTTCTATCATCTCTAAACAGGGGGATTGGTAGGAGTGTTTTTGGATTGCATTATTTAATGCCCTCATTTTTTGCCTCCTTTTGTAATCAATTCTTTCCATAGTTGGGTGTCGCCACTTGTTTTTCCGTGAATTTTGCATAAAGCGTAACGTTTTCCGTTACTACATCATTAAAGAAGTTCCATTCGGTTTCCATTTCCCCGTCTTTCGTAAACCAACCAACGAACGTATATTCCGTCGTGTGACTGGCGGTTTCTTTTACGGGATCCTCTGGCCGAGTTGCTTTTTCCCCTTCGCTTACCGTTTGCGCCGCAGGAGCAGTTCCGCCGTCCACCACAAAAGTCACTGTATACTGCGTTTTGGAATCTTCGCTTCCACTATTTTGATTAGAAGAGTCTTCGGAGCCGTCCCCTTCGGAGCTATCTTCGATGGAGCTTTCCGTATTGGAGCTTTCTGCGGAGAATCCGTTACCTGACTCATTACAACCAACCATAACTGCCATAGCAAAGAACGTTAAAACAGCCAAAACACAAGCCAATAGCCTTCCAATTTTTTTTATCATTTTTTACCTCCTTATAAATTTGTTTAATTTTTTGATTTTCAACGAATTTATATTCGTTTACGGGGAGTTGAAAGATACTTATATCGTTACGAGAACAAATATTATAAACTCTCGTAATATTTCCTATCAATAGTTAGAAATTTGCCGTCTTCCATACGGGTATAGCGCCGTCCGCCAATACCCAATATGCGCTGTTAAAGCCCTTAAAACTACAATTTGCAAGATCAGCCGTCATTTCCGCTTGATTTGTATATTGTCTGACATGATTCAACTGAATATTATAATATGTTTCGCTCGTCCAAAAATCTCCCAAATTCGGATTTGCGCGGGTATATTCGCCCGTTTTTTTATAGCCTTCGGAAACAATAGGGTTTCCGTATATGTCCGTCGTTTTATTCTCCGCATACGCGTAGGTCGCGCTATACGTGCCATCGCCACCGCTATTCCAACCTACTTGTACAGGGTTAAATGCTAATGCATAAGGAGAAACAACGTAAATCCCCTCCCAATTATATTCTATCGTCTTATCATGAGAAAATTCACGCTTTACGCCGTTTTCCTTTTGTGTAGGAACAGTTAAGGGAAGGTCGCCTATAAACACGCCGTAATTCGTTTGTTCCGTGTAATCACGGAAAGTATCCGCATTCTTTCCCGTATATTCGATAAGAATATTTTTATAACTATTGCCGTTCCCTGCATAGCCCGTCAATCCCCTCGGATGTATGGTGTCCTCGCTCAGCTTGATGTAGACGTTATCCATTACAAAGCCCGCTTCCGCACCACCGCTTTCCGTGAAGAAATAGTATGCACGCGTTGCATTCAAATTGACAAGCGCAATGTTTTTCACCGTACAGCCGAAGCTGTCACCGCCGTTTCCAAGTAAGCTACCGTTTTCGGGAATGGTCAAATTTTTAATCGTATGTCCTTTTCCGTCAAACACGCCTCTAAACGTGCCCTTTCCGCCAATTGTTTTGCCCGTTGCATCAAGATTATTCAAAAGTTCCCAATAGCCCTCGCGAATACCTGCCGTTGCCAGCGCTTCCAAATCGGTAAAATTGTTGATGACGTTGCCGAGGGTTTCCATTTGCAAATGATATACCACTTTATCGGTACATATCATCAAATTTGCTTCGCCGCGGCTTTGAATAGCGGAAGATTTAACGCCTATCAATCTGCCATCCGTATTTATCGTCACCAGCTTATTGTCTTGATAAGCTTCGATAATTTCCGTACCGTACTTCTCGGCATCGGCAACATTAGCTTTAATGAAATCGTATATCGTCTTACGAGAACCGTCTGCCGCATCAAACCAAGTACCTTCGTAGGTACAGAACGTAGGAACTTTTTCCTCAATCGTCATTTCAGGGCGAATTACGTTCACCGCAATCGTTCTGCTTGTTTGTATCGTTCCGTTATCACAAGATACGGTCAGCGTTGTTTCTCCAATCCTCAAAGCGTTCAAGAAGACGCCGCTTTGCATTACGATTGTTTCATCGGCTATGTGTACGTCTGCATCATACAAAGCTCCGTCAATCATAACTTTAAACTTACAAGGAACCGAAGTGACGTACGTTTCACCATTAAACGATTTTACCGTGTACAACGTAAGATCGTCAAAAGGTTCTCCATCGTTATAATACACGATATCCGCCTGCACCCTTACAGGAACGGTAACGCTCAACTCCGGCACGTCACGGTAAGAAACGCCTCGCCAAGTACAGTGAATGACAATCTCCGTTTCCCCAATCGCTTTTGCCGTAATTTTCCCCGTTTTGTCTATCTCGATAACGGAAGTATTTTTAACCTCGTAAGTAAGCTCCGCGTCATCAAAGCTCTTGTTGTTAAATTCTACTCCTGCATTGAGTTGGAAAGACGAGCCTTTCGCAACTGCCAATACGCCATCGTTTGTGTTATAGACCCTCAGTTCGGGGCGGTAATCGCCAAAACTACTGCTGATTGTACAAGTTGCGGTTACGCTTTCCGCACCCTCTCTCCAATATTCCGCCGTGATGGTTGTATGTCCTTCACCGATCGCCGTAACAAGCCCGTTTTTCGTAACCGTTGCAATTTTTTCATTATCCGAACGATAGGTAAGGGTGTACCCCTCTACGTTTTCGCCCGTCACCGTGAGATACATCTCTTCTCCAATCAACAACTCCTTATGCGTTGTCGAAAGAGAGATGGTAGGCGTCTTCACCTCCTCTTTACCCTTTTCAATCCAGCTGGAATGGATTGCGTTTGAAGAAGATCCGTCGCTTATATCGCCCGTACAACCAGCTACTGCAAACAGCATGGACGAGAGGAAAAGCGCCAGATATAATATTTTAAATTTCTTTCTCCCCATCTTGTCCCGCCTTATATATCAATCGCAAAATTGTACATACCGTCCGTAGCGGTTTCATCCAACTCGGCAATTCTAAACCCCATCGCTTGGGTAATTTCTACCAAGCGTGTCTTATACGCTAACTTTTCCGCCGAAGTGAATGGCATAGTTGCGCCCTTTCCGTAATACGCCAACGTCAAATACAAAGGTCCTACGTATTCCGTTTCAATACGTTTCTTCACAAGCTCGTATTCCGCAGGGCTCGTCGTTTTTAACACTTCGATTTCCTCAAACGCCTGCTCAAACTTTTGAAGTATGGGACGCAAGTATGAACGATAGGGATACATTGCCGCATTATCCGCTCTTTCACTAAACTTACCGCCAGGCATTTCCGCAACCGTCATCGAATGATTACGCATCGTTGTGAAAATCTCATACATCGTGTCCGCTGCGTCACGGTACATATGCTCAAAGAAGTCCTTTACCAAGTCTTCTATATTCAACGTGCAATCCCACATCAATTTAGAAAATACATACTCGTTCATCGCACCGAATGACGTCATATTTTCACCTTGACTATCGCTTTGGTTCATCATAAACGTCGAACCTTTATTCAAAAGCCATGCATACAAGTCGCCGTTCATCGTATTAATTGAGTCCGTATACGAGGAATAATTTAAATAACGGTGCTGATACAGCCAATTGTACATATGGTTGGTACAAGCGCTCCATTTATCCACGTAACTCCATCTGTTCGCAACGTCTTTATCGAGTTCTTCGCTCCAATATCTAGATACGGTGGAAGCGGGATTGCAAAGGAAGATTGCCACGTCATCTCGACAGATAACGTCATCGCTTACTGCAACGTACTCGCCTTTAGATTCATCGTACGCTACGGGAGGCGCTTCCGAGGGGCCGTATGCGAAGATGAACATGGACAGTTCTCTATCCGCATACGCTTCGTTACCTTCTGCTTGCTTCCATTGTTCAACCTTTTCCATTACCCTATTCGCTACGCGAATCTGCTGCCCTACATAAGATTTTCCGTCCTTTGTATACAACGTTTGGCAGGTTTCGCAGTCACATTGATAACCACCGTCAAGAATGGTAAACCCAACCATGGTACGCGCATTCAAGTGCGGCATCTTCAAGGAATGGATAATTTTGTTTGCGCAAGCCACCACCAATGCTTCCAAATCTTCTTCATTTCCGTGTGCGGAATAGCAAATTTCCGTACCGCGTCCAGCAGGTGCCCCTTTATTGCTCTGCCAACTGTTTCTCCAAATTACGTTTCCCTCTTCGTCCGTGCAGCCATCGTAGACGTAATAGTCAATACTGTGGAACCCATAGTTAAAGCTATCCGTCGAATCGTATTCCTTATAAATAGGAAGGAAGATATTCGCATTGTTAATATAGCGATAACGGTCCATACAACGCTTAGCGTCGTTAATAGTGAATAACCCCGAATCCAATTCAAAATTCCATGCATCCGTGAATACGGAAATATTGTTACCGTAGTTACGGATAGACACGTCGGGAATATCAGTAACGTCAAATTGCTTCAATGGAAGATTTCTAACGCCCGTATCAATATCCCAACAATTACGGTAGTAAAACTCGTAGTTAAAACAGATGCTCATAAAGTCGTACACGGAGTATAAGACACCGTTGCTTCCACCGCCCAACAAGAACACGGTATTGTCCTTTGTCACAATCCGCACACCGTCCGACCCCAAATACTTTTTATCGTAGGCTAACGATTTCTTTTCGCTTTCGCTCAAATTCTTGTAAATGCTAGTTTCGCCGAGGGAAATACGCTTTGCTTTGCTATCCGTCAATCGTGCATCGTCCGTATTGTCGCTAATGGATATAATATCAATTCCCGTAGCCTGTTTAAAGAATGCTTTAAACTCGTTCGCCGCATTTTTCACAGTGGAATCAGCGTCGTGCGGAACAATAAGCACGTACTCCGTCCTTCCGTTATTCACCAAGTATTCGCCACTGATATCAGGCGCAATAAAATTATGTACGCCGTCCGTGTAAGTATCACGGTATTTTTCCGCTACTTTCTGTCCTTCGCCCTGCTCGGAAGAACCTTTCCCGCCAGCCTGACAACCCGTAGAAATCAGTGTGCTAACCGCCAATATAGCAGATATTAAAAATTTTTTAATTTTCTTCATTCTTTCTGCCCCCTGCGTTTATTCCACAACAATTTTCACCTCTCTGGGTTGATAGTTAAATTCCTCGTCGTATGCAAAGATACGTGCCGTGTACGTTCCCTTAATGGCAATGGTAAATCTTGCTTCATATTTACCGTCCATAGGCGCATTGTTGGGATCGTATTCGCAAATATTCGCTACGAATTGATACATATCATCACAGTAGAGGTGAAGGTACACGGTGATATTCTCCGCCTGACAGTAATCGTCCAAAACGCTAAACGTGAAGTATACTTCCGACCCGACGGGAATATGGATAACGTCGTTTTCACCGATATTATCCACCACAATGGTAGGAGCGGTCGTATCCACACATTTCATAAGGAAATAGACTTCCGACTTTCTGCCAACACAATCCTCCACGGAGTACATTACGTAAAATTCGGTGATACGATCCATCAAAATGCTATATTGTTTTTTCCAATCAAAACTCGTAATTTCTTGACCGTTCGCATCCTTGATGGGCTTGCCATCGTTTGCAAAAATATTCATAGTCGCCGTAGCGTAATTAATTCCCGAGAACACGTCGCTAAATTCGGGAACGTTGAGCGTAATCACGTCACCCACAGCATATGTACCTTGTTTATCGTCCACGTAAATTTGAGGATTAGCATTGTCCTTATAGAGAGTACCGCGCACGTTTTGATTGTTGAGCTTCGTCACAATAATTGCCGCGTCGCCATTGATATCCATTAACGTAACGTCTAAATATGCTTTTCCCGAAGGAATATCAATCTCTTCAAAGAAGGTCGTACCGCCAATCATAAGCTTATGCGTTGCGTGCGTATAAGTAATGTTCTTTGCGGCAATACCAAAGAATACGAAGTCGCCCACGCTTTCTTTTGCTCCACCGTTAAAGCTAACCACTGTGTTTTTTCCATTATTATACAGTGCAAGCGTATACGTCTTGGTTGCGTCCTCACTGTCCGTAAGCGTAAGCTTCAAGCCTCCGAAATCCATATATTCTTCCACCGTCTTATACGTAAACGTAAATTCTCTTGTGGAAATAGGATTCACAAAAGAGAACGTATTATCGCCCGACTTTTTATTGGATATAAAGGATATATCGTTTGCTCTTTCGCCAAAAGCCATTGCTACTTCGTTGGTGAAATCGCCCGTAAACATTTTTGCCATATCAAACTTATCTTCCGCATAAGTTGCGTCTACAATAGGAATGATATCACTTTCTAAAACCGCACCGTTCGCTTTGAAGATAATCTGCGCCGTCTCATTTCCCGTTACGGTGAACGCATCTAAATTCTCAATGGAAATTTCTGCTCCACCGTCAAATTTCACGTATGCCGTCGAGGGAACTACCGTCGGTTCAGCAGTAAATATCTTATACTGATACGCATTCACGTTCTCCAACGAATAGGTAAAATTCTTGATAAACTGCTTTGGCAAACGCACTTCATCACAAAAGGATGTCAAGCCTTGGTAACTGCATTTTGCCGTAAACGATTTCTGATAGCAAAAGAACCCATCCGAATATTCGTAAGTAATCGTATATTCACCGCTGTAACGGGGAATAAAAGTATATTCTTCCGTTAAGATGAGCGTTTGCTTTTCCGATTGTACGTATACGGTAACGTCTACGTCTTTTGCGGTTACGTTCAAGGAGCTTTCAACCGTATAAGATAAATCAATCCGTTCCCCTGCGCTAAATGTAACGTTTCCCCCGCTTTCGATTTTATCCAACTGCGCAGAGGACAACCCAATCGCACGGTTATCCGACGTATCTTGTGCCAAAATAGTAAATTTTGCTTTGCCCACGTTTCCTGCGCTATCCTTCGCCGAATACACAATCGTGTACAAATCCTTTCTATCCAAAACGAACTGTCCGTCCGAAATAGATACGTTGCGCGCTGCATTCGTGCCATATCCCGTAACCACGGCTACGTCAAGCGCGCCCAAGAGGTTGATATCCATTACCTTCGCCTGCGGAATGGTAACGGTGTCGCCAACAGCACCGTAAATACCCGTTTGCGTTGTCTTTTCGGAAAGCACGGTTATGTCAGGGGCAACACCATCCACATATTCTTTTCCGTACACCAAAGACATCTTATCTTCGCCAATGGAAATAATTTCGTTTCTCGCTGTATCTGCTCGATAATCGTTCGCGTAAAGGCTTACGTATACTTCGCCCGTCGTCCAACCGGGGAACAAATTCCCCTTGTCGTAGATACGAAGCTCGTCTAAATCCGTAATGAGGTGCGTTTCCTCTTTTCCCCCAAGCTTCGTCCAACAAACATATACGCGCATTTCTTTGTAATCATATTTCCAAGTAAAACCGCCCTTTAACGACTCCCTTGCATTGGGAAACCCTTGACTTGCATAGCCGTCCGTATTATGCCACAATCTATACTGCACGTCGTCAATCGTAACAAATCTTTGGTTCATAACGAGCAACTTTGTACCCGTATCAAGCCCCGTACAATCTTGATTAAACGCACGTACGCCTGGGAAGAGCGCCCCGTCATAATCCACCGATTTGCCCATACGCAACTCTATATAAATATTAGGATTGTAACAGTCCGTCAAACGCACCCAAACCTCGCCTGCGCTCGGAATATACTTACCACTGCCTTCCTCAAAAGAGCCTAACACGGAATCCAATTCAATAATGCTTGTCAAACCGTCCGCCCCGCTGTTTCTCAAATCGATAGGCTTGTTATAAACAAACTCGGGGCCGTCTTTCAAATTGACAATAATGCCCTCCTGTCCGCAAGCGAGCGGATTATCCGCACTCGCCTTGATAACCTCATTTCCGTTTTCAGTGAAGTACCCCTCCACAACGTCGATTTGTTTTTGCGCCGCGCGCGTAACACCATTCGTATTGAAAAAATACTTGATGGTATGCACACCCGTTTGATTAAAAGAGAACTCACAATCCAAGCTCTTAGTCTCGCCGTCGGGCGTGGTGATTTCACCATTTTTCGCCACATATATTTTACCGCGATAGGAAACCGTTACCGTAGACGGAAAGGAAATACTCTCCCCTAAGGTTGGTTTATTCGGCAAGGAAACGCTGATGATTTCCGCCTTCGTAAGAAAGGGATTTTCCACGCTCTTACTCTGCGCAATCATAAACCCCATGCCCACCGCAAAAGCGGCTATGACGCCCAAGACAAGTGCGCATAGCTTTTTTGCTTTTTCGCTGATAAATTTTTTATCGCCCTTCATTCCTTAATGCCCCCCATTGTCATATTGCTCATCAATCGTTTATTGAAGATTGTGAAGAGAATAATAATAGGCACTGCGAACAACATAAGTGCCGCCATTTGTTGAGGTTTTTCTTGCAGCGTCTTTCCACCCGTCGTTCCCCAATACACCAAATATGAAAGCGTAGGCTTACCGGGCAGGAAGAGCATCGGCGTTGTATAATCATTCCAAAACGCCACAAATAAGATGAGGAACACCGTCCAAAAAATGTTCATTGCTAAAGGCATACAAATACGAAACATTACGTTAAGCTGTGAAGCTCCATCTATTTCCGCCGCTTCGTCATAGCTGCTCGCCAAGTTCTTAAAATATGCATAAAAGATTAAGAAGTACATATTTGTGAAGCTTGCTTTACGTAACCAATCACCAAAGAATGTATTATACAAGCGTAATCTGCGCATTAAATTCAACATACTCGACGTAGTACCTACAATCGGCGTAGCCATAACAAATAAGACCAATAGGTACAAAAACGCAGAACCTTTGTTTTTGTACTTTGCGCACAAATAGCCCATAAACATCGGTACAAATGTTGCCACCAACGAACCGCCGCCTGCGTAAACAAGCATATACCAAACAGATTTTACTACGTTGACGTCGTAGGTAGAGGAAATTTGCTCCAACTTAAACAAACCGCCGTAATAGGAAATCGTGTCCTTTTTCGACAACGCCCTCCAAGCCGTTCGATAATTGTCAAACATACTCAAAAAGCCATTTCCCTCAACAGAGCCTAAGAGTTTCCAATACTCTAAATCCGGCAAACCGAAGTAGTCCTCTTTCCCCGTCAGTGCACCGTTTAACTGCATTTGATGCTTCAACGAAATATTCAAACCCAAAGCAAACAATAAAAACATCAAAACAGTATATAATACCAAGAAGACAAAAACGCCCCAGAAAAAAGCCGTCATTTTTCCTTTCTTTTTTGCTTTACTCATTTGGTTCCCCCATTATTCGACATTAGGTCCGACCTTATCCAACAGCTTCTTCGTTAAGAGTGATACGGGAACTATAATTACACTGATTAAAACACCGAATGCAGATAGCTGCGTGTAGGACAAATACCCTCGCAAATTCGCCTCACTCCACTGCCCCTTGCTTGCGGTCAAGTCTGAATTCAACGACTGCCAATACAAATAGTACCCTACCGTTTGTAACCGCGATTCCGCCAGTTCTAAACCGTCGCGGAAAGACATCATACTCATTTGGTCGGTAAATATCTCTGCAACTCCCAAAACAACAAAGGTTGTAAACGTGGGATAAATCATCGGAATGGTGATATACCACATTTCGCTAAGAGCATTGACTCCGTCAAGATGCGCCGATTCCACAATGGATTCATTGATACCCGACATCGTGCTCGTAAACATCAACGTTTGCCCCGCAAAACCGAGCCAAAGGTTGAAAAAGATGATTGTCCAAAGCTCTGTTTTGGGATTATCCAAAAGTCCCATTCCTGTTTTCAAACGGAACAGCTCGACAACACCGTTATTTGCAAACAAACGGAACAAATATACCATAATCAAGTTTGCAATAACGTTGGGCAAAAACAAGATTACGCGGAAAAATCCGCCCCCTAAGCATTTTTTATAAATGTAATAGGAGAATATAATCGAAATGGGCAACCCAACAACAAGCTTCATCGCCCACAGCAATAAAGAGTTGGTAACCATTTTAATGTTGTCCCCGTGGGCAAGCATTTGGAAAACGACTTTAAAATTATCAAACCATACGAACTTCTCTACATATTCCACCTTTTCCGTGTCAAGCGTATACGTTTTGAACGCCAAAAAAATGGAATCAATATTTACAATACAATAGAATACGATAAAAAGTAAAATGGGAACAGCGACCATACCTGCAAAAAATAATGTACGGCGTTGCGTTCTTTTTAAGCCCTTTTGACGTTTTGGACAACGTACGGCGGCAACATTTTTATCATCGTTTCCATCGGAAATAACGTCTGAATTTTTATTTTTCTTCCAGTTTTTCATTCCCCTTATTCCTCGCTCGGTTTGTCTCGATATAGCAATGATTCCGCATCATACATCACCACAGTAAACCTTGTTTGAAGCCTATCAAGCAACCACGCATTGACGTACACTCAAAAATTCTCAAGCATACGTTGCGCCTAAATCCTTTTTACTACTTTATATTATTGGATTTTGTCGTGCGCGCCACCAACTGTACCCGTCCCCTTATAGAGCGTATTCCAATCACTCTTGGAAATAGACTGATATTTGAATATGTTCATAACGTTGGGATATTCGTCCGCGTGCTTGGTACGAGCTTTATAATACGGCAATTCATCTACCATACCGAAACCAAGTGACCAACTTGTAATAACAAACTTGTTCGGCGAAGCGTTAAACGTCGGATTGTTGCCTTCAAAGTACAATACGCGATTGTTCTCGTCGTTCAAAAGCCCCAAAAGCTGCGTACCATAGGAGCTAATGTTTTGGCTGTCGCTATCCGAAATTTCATAGTTCAAAGATTTCTTAATGGAAGTAAGCGCGGTATATGCAGAAAGTTCTGCATCGCTGTAAATAAACTTCACAAAATCTTTTGCCGCCTCGCGCAATTCGTCGTTGTTTTCAATATTTTTGTTGATAACAAGCATACTGCGCCACATTTCAACGAATACCTGCCCTGCGCCATTATCCTCGTCCGTAACCGTCTCGCTGTAATTTACAGGTAAGGACATCCAACCTACTTTTCTAGGGTTCAATCCGCCTGCCATGCCTTGCAGCTTGTCACGGTCCTCAAAATATCCTGCCATATTTGCTTCGTTATACCAAAACGAACCGTCGATGTGCATACCTATTTTATCGGCGCTTCCCAAACCGCTCATAACAAACTTATTCATAGCGTCCTTCTGAGAAAGGCTTGTGTTTTCCGTCCAAGAGCCAAACCAACCGTTTGCAATCGCCAATTCCATAAATGCTTCTGAATAGTATTTTTCTACAATCCAACTAGTGTAGTAGCCCGTTTCTTCCGTTATTGTAACCTTATCTGTAATAGGTTTTTTAATATTTGCTCCGCCTGTTGCGCCGGGGAACAAGTTCTCGTTCGTAAAGCCAGTAATTACCTCCAACTCACCGTTGAAGGAATACATTGCTTGCGCGCGTTCCCAACCGAGCATTGAAGCGGTCAAAGCTTCTATCATGAAGTTAGAATAGTACGCATATTGACCTGTGAAACTGAGAGGAATAACAACGGGGTCGTGATTACTCATATATTCGCAGAGTGCAATCAACTCGTACAACGAAGAAGGCAAACCGTCATCCAACGTACCCGCCTTTCCGTCCGGTCCCACCGATTTTTGAGAGTCTTCCCCTACTTCTATGAAATAAAATGCCTGACCCAAAATGGTGGACATATGGCGTCTGTCTGCGTTTTCATAATCGGGGCTTGCAAAATAGAAACCGTAGTCGTCGAACAAGTTGATATCGTAAGCCATACCGGGATAAAACTCAATACTTGGCAAGGCGTAATATTCCCCGCCGATTTGGTATCTTGCACGCGCGTTTTCATCAATTTTATCCTCGATAGAAATACTCTGCCCCTTGCGTGTATCATATTTTTCGGTTACAAGATCGTTCAAGTTGAGCACTTTGCCCGCCGCGGCGTTAACGCTGGCTACGTCGCTCAAATCAAAAATTGCCGTACCCGACGTTTCCACTCCATTCAAGCTAACGCCGTTTACCGTTTTCGGCGTAATCTTCACGCCCATTTTCCCTTCGGCATACGATTTGTTCGCGTTGAGCTTGGAGAAGCGTTCGCCCGCTTTCACAACCCATTCCGTACCTACGCCGCCGCTATCTACTTCTATGATGATTTCCGTTTTCTTTTCGTTTCCGCCACTTGAATGATTCTCCGAGGTCCCGCTGCCGTCACAAGCGACTGTCGCCAGCATAGTTCCTGCAAGCATAAAGCTTGCTACAAGATATGTAAGTTTCTTCATTTTCATAATTGCTACCTCGCAACGAATTTATTTATTTTAAATACTATTTAATAATAGCACTAAACAGCTTTACCCTGCTTTAGATAATATTTTGTGTTATAACATACAACAAATCGAGCTAAAGTTGCTTTTTAATCCTTTCCTTCTAATCGGTTACAAGAATATGTAGCTCTCGCGACAAATCCTCCATGCGGAGAAATACCCCGCCGTCCGCATTTGTTTCTACCTCTTTTTGATTGATAAAATACTTTCTGCTCCCGCCTGTTTTTTTGTATTGAACCGAGAGTTTACAACCTTTGATATTTAAGCAAATTTCCGCATTGGTGGCAGGCAAGTATGCGTTGACTTCTATTTTTACCCCGTCAAGCGTGGGCTGAACACCGAACGCTCCCCCGACTATTGACTTGATTAAAACGCAACCGCTTCCCGTGAACCAATCGCTCATTGATTCGCCATCAAATCCCTTTTCCTTGTTGTAAATATAGGAATTTGGCATTACAAAGGGTGTTGTGGTGATATAATCGTGCGTAATCGGCAAAATCTTGTAAATTTGCTCCCACGCACGACGTGCCTCTCCAAGTTGGAACAACGACCAAACCCCGAACAACGAACCATGTATATATACTGCTCCGTTTTCCGCCGTCCCCTTTGGCAAACGGTTGATGCGCCCAACTTTGTCGTTTTCCGGTGCAAAATAGGGTTCAAAAGTTTTCAAACCGTACTTAGAATCCAATCTTTCGTAGGCGTTAAGAATATCTTGATTGTACTTGTTGCATTCCTTCGCCATACCCGAAAGTACCCAGAACGCATTTGCCGTAACGCTGTCACGCGAAGCGCCATCGTTATCTTGATAACTGCCGACGAACCAACTTTTATTGTCGCCCCAGCCATGCAAAATTCTATACGAACGTCCGTCCGTCACAATGGCATATTGTAAAAGTCCGTCCTTTAAGCGAGTGCGTATTTGCTCAAACGTTTGTATTTTCTCTGTTCGTTTTTGCGTATAACGAAGAATATCTATCAATTCGCCCAAATTTTTATATAACTGCAACGAAGCCATTACGGAAACGCCCGAGCCGAACGTTTTCCCGACTTTTTCTGTCTTCCCAAGTCCATCCAAAGCATCGTTCCAATCCCCATATAAAGCGCGCAAGCAATTCGTTTCCTCGTCCAAGTTTCCGATAAGGAATTGTGCGATTTTAAGAAGATGCTCTAACACGCTATCCTTTTTTTCGGATAACTTTGCGCGAATACCTATTGGGGTTTGCGGTAAACCTGAAAAATTGTAATAACCGCAAATTTCATTCAAAATTGAATAGTCGTTCGTATAACAAAGATAGGTATATACTGTGGAAATAATCCACACACCTTGGTCGATGTACGCACGTAAATCCATCAACGGCGGCATATCCCCCGACGGGTATGAATATTGTCGCGGCGGTCTACCATCCTCACCTATGAAACCGAGGGTTTCCACGATTCTACGGCGAACGAGCGACGCGTCCCAACATACAGCAGCTTCTATTTGTTGCATAATATCTCTTACGCCTATGTATTCACCGGCATAATTTTTCGAACGGGAGCAAAAATCCGTTTGCCGAACTACGCTTGACAAAAATGCGTTGAATACAAATTCTTTTCCTGCAAGAGCGCCCTCCAAGCCATCGAAGCGCATACGGAAATTTTCGCAAGTCAGCTTATTCTCTTGACTCGGCACTTGTTGTGCCGTTTGCTCCGCGCTCTTGTGATCGGCAGAAACCGCAATGTAATACTGCGCCGTATGTTGTTCTCCCGCGGATAAACGCAAGCGAACCAACTCGCCCATTATAGCCGTATCTGTAAATTCTGTACGACAGGACGAATCTTTGAACATGCCGATTTGTAAGCTCTCTGAACAGTTCAACAAATCGGCAGATAAACCAATAAAGTCCTGCCGAGAAGTTGTAAAACAAGCGTTTTCCATCCCCTTGGAACAAACCGCCGCATAATACGTCATACAGCTT
>JAEIGA010002956.1_pt1 | contig 26786 bp, 8 predicted proteins | sample 9270691 | NCBI WGS metagenome assembly JAEIGA01 (sample SAMN17057246, study PRJNA624740) | gut metagenome | biome: biome; isolation source: fecal sample | host: Bos grunniens | place: China: Xizang | collected 2019 | reverse complement strand
AGAAGGGCGTTTTCCCCTTGCGGCTCAATCCAAAGATCACCGCGACGAAGGGGCTCTTTTTCATTTTTCAAGTGCATCAGGGTGCGGAAATAATCCCGCAAGGCATTTTTCTCTACCCGTTCCCAGTCAAAAAAGGAGCGGCAGAAGGGATCTTCAAACCCCTCGGTTCCAAGCTCATCCCCGTAGAATACGCAGGGCATTCCCGGCAGAACAAACTGCAGAAGCGTGGCGGCACGGAAGCGAGCCATTGCAACCTCCCGATCCTCGGCACTCATTTTGTACCCTGCGCGATCCCGCTTTTCCGCAGGCGCAGGCGTAGGTGACAAAAGCGACAAAAGGCGGGGCGTATCGTGGGTGGAAAGCATATTCATCAAACAGTGGACAACCCCAGCAGGGTAATGCTCCACAAGTTCCATCACGCTTTTTTGGAAGCCTTCCGCATTCTCACGACCCAGAATAAAATCAAGAATTGCCGTGCGGAAGGGGTAATTCATCACCGAATCCAGTTCGCCGCCGGTAAAATACTCCCTGCGCTTTCCGTAACTGCTCTTATTGGAGGCATCCTCCCAAACCTCACCGATGAGGATGGCATCGGGACGAAGCTCCTTCAAACGCTTGCGAAAACGGGAAATAAATTCATCCGGCAATTCATCCGCCACGTCCAGCCGCCAGCCGTCGGCACCTGCCCGCATCCAACGGGCAATTACGGAATCGGGATGATCGATGATATAGTCCAGAAATCCCTCGTCCAGCTCCCGCGTACACGGGAGGGTCGTAATTCCCCACCAAGAGGTATAGCGGTCGGGATAGGACTGAAATTCAAACCAGGAGCGGTAGGGAGAATTAGGGTCGGAAACGGCACCGCAGCCGAAGACTCCTTTTGCATCAAAATAACGGCTGTTGTTCCCCGTATGAGAAAAAACTCCGTCCAGAACGATCTTCATACCGCGGGTATGGGCAGCGCGGCACAGCGCGGAAAAATCCTCCTCGGTGCCCAGCATTTCATCGATCATTTTGTAATCGGCGGTATCGTAGCGGTGATTGGACCAAGCCTTGAAAATGGGGTTTAAGTAAATCACACCTACCCCCAGATCCGCCAGATAATCCAGTTTTTCTTCAATGCCTCGCAGATTTCCGCCAAAAAAGTCACAGTTGCGCACCTCACCGAAGGCATCGGGCAAAAACTCGGGCACGTCGCTACGGTTGGAATGAACGGTGTAGGGCAAAAGTTTTCCATCCAGATTGCATTCCCCTGCCTGATAAAAGCGGTCGGGGAAGATTTGATACATGACCTTGCCGCAAAAGTCCTCGGGAGGTGAAAAATCCTCGGGCACGCAGGAAAGCTGCCACAATTCCCCCGCCTCCATATTGGTATCGCGCAAGCCTTGGCGGTAGAGGGAAAACTTCTCGTGTTCCGTTTCGATCACAAAGCGGTAAAACCAAAGTCCACGGCAAGGCAGGGCAAACAAGGTGCTGTAACGCTCGTAATCTCCTTCCCGCTGTTTCAGCCCCATAAAAAAGGAAGCGTACTCCTCTCCTCCCTCGGTAAGAAGCACAAGGTGTACCTGCTCGGTTTTACAGCTGACGGGAATACGGATGGAAATGGAACAAGCCTCCCCCGGCACAAGAGTGCCGAAGGGAGACTTATCATCGGGTGAAAAGGGATCAAACAGAATACGCATCTTACATCTTCCAGATACGGTCGGTATATTCCAAAACCGCTCTGTCCGCGGAGAAAATGCCTGCCTTTGCAATATTGACAAGGCTCATCTGCGACCACTTGGTTCTGTTCAAAAATGCCTCGCCCGCTTCCGCTTGCGCTCTGCGGTAATCCGCAAAATCGGCAATTGCCATATAGCGGTCTGCCACACCGAAGCGATCGGTGAGAAGCGATGCGGCAATATCGGGGAAGGTCTTACCCAGGATACCGGAGGTCAGCATATCTACCACGGCGGAAAGCTCGGGGTCTGCAGCAACGAATTCCTGAGGATGATAGCCCTTTGCCCACAGAGCGTTCACCTCTTCCACGGTCATACCGAACAGGAACATATTCTCCTTGCCTACCTGCTGACAGATCTCTACGTTGGCGCCGTCCAGCGTTCCCATGGTAAGGGCGCCGTTGATCATCAGCTTCATATTGCCGGTGCCGGAAGCCTCCTTACCCGCAATGGAAATCTGCTGGCTGATATCTGCAGCGGGAATAATGATCTCCGCCAGGGAAACCCGATAATCCTCCAGAAATACCACCTTCAGTTTATCGTTGACAGCGGGATCGGATGCAAGAAATTCCGAAACGGCACAGATCAGGCTGATGATCTGCTTTGCCATATCGTAGCCTGCACTTGCCTTGGCACCGAAGATAAAGGTGCGGGGAACGAAATCCTCGGCAGGATGGGTCTTGATATAGCGATACATGGCAAGGATCTGAAGCACGTTCAAAAGCTGACGCTTGTACTCGTGCAGACGCTTGATCTGAATATCGAAAAGTGAGTCGGGGGAAACCGCAACACCGTTTTTCTCTGCAATGAGGGCGGCAAGTCTGCGCTTGTTCTCCCGCTTGATCCGCTGCAGCTCGGAAAGCACCGCGGAATCCTCCTTGAATTTCAAAAGGCTCTCCAAGGCGTTTGCATCCTTCAGAAACTCTGTGCCGATGGTATCACAGAGAAATTCCGTCAAAGCGGGATTTGCCTGACAGAGCCAGCGGCGGTAAGCAATACCGTTGGTCACGTTGGTAAAACGCTGGGGCCCCAGCACGTAATAATCGTGGAACAGCGTATCCTTGAGAATTTCGGTGTGCAAAGCGGAAACACCGTTGACGGTGTGACAGCAAGCCAGACAAAGATTTGCCATTCTCACCTCTCCGTCTCCGATCACCGCCATATAATTTACCTTACCGAAGTCACCGGGGTAAGCGGCGTAGAGAAGCTCTTTGAGTCTGCGATCGATCTCGCGGGTAATGGCGTAAATACGGGGCAGCTGCTCCTCGTAAAGCCACTCGCTCCAACGCTCCAAAGCCTCGCTCATAACCGTGTGGTTGGTATAGGAAAGGGTGCGCTGGCAAATGCTCCAGGCCTCGTCCCAGCCAAAGCCGTGATCGTCCATCAAAAGGCGCATCAATTCCGGCACGCAAAGCGCAGGGTGGGTATCGTTGATGTGGATGGAAACGTGATCGGGAAGGGTTGCAAGATCACCGTGCTTGCGGATATGCTTTGCCAGAATGCTCTGCAAGGAGGCGCTGACCAAAAGATACTGCTGCTTCAGGCGCAGACGCTTTCCTTCCACGTGGTTATCGGCAGGATAGAGTACCTTGGAAATCACCTCCGCCATGGTATTCTGCTCCAAGGAGCGGACGTATTCTCCGCGGGAGAAGGCGGACATATCAAAGCCGGGGAGCTTTGCGCTCCAAAGCACCAGTTTATTGACGGCTTTGCAGTTATAGCCGGAGATATACATATCGTAGGGAACGGCAATGACGCTCTGATAATCGGTCTGCGCCACGCGGAATTGCTCTCCGTCGTACCACTCGCTGACCTTACCGCCGAAACGGACCTCGTAGCTTTCATCGTTGCGGGGCTGCAGCCAGACCTCGCCGCGCTCCAACCAGTTATCGGGGAATTCCGTCTGCCAACCGTCGATGATCTTCTGACGGAAAATACCGAATTCATAGCGGATGGAAAAACCGGTGGCAGGCTTTTCACAGCCGGTCAGGCTATCCAGATAGCAGGAGGCAAGTCTGCCCAAGCCGCCGTTTCCAAGACCCGCATCGGGATCCAGATCGTACAGGCGGTCAGCATCAAAGCCTTGCTCCTTCAGCACCGCGCGGAATTCCTTTTCAACCCCCAGATTGTAGAGGTTGTTGCGCAGGCTGGTGCCTACCAGAAATTCCATGGACATATAATAAACCTCTTTGCTGTCCTCGGGCAGCTCGGCGGTATACGCCTTTCTCTTGGCAGAAAGGATATCGCGCAGCAGAGTGCATACCACCTTGTACGCCTGCTTTTCGGTCAGTTCGGAAAGGGTCTGGGCATACAGACGGACAGAGGTTTCGTTGAGTTTTTGCAAGATTTCGCTTTTTGTCATAATGGCTCCTTATTCTATGGGTTATTGCTTCATTCCCGTCAGGTCGCGGTAGAGGTCAAGATATGCCTCCGCTCCCTTTTTCCAGGATAGATCACAGGTCATTCCGCGACGGATCAATGCCTGCCACTCCTCTCGGTTTGTTCCGAAAAGCGTCAAAGCGCGACGGAAGGCATCAAAAAGCGCATCGCAGGTAAAATCGCGGAAGGTAAAGCCCAGACCCGCGCCCGTTTCGGGATCGTAGGGGGGCACGGTATCCCGAAGTCCTCCCGTTTCATGCACCAGCGGCACGGAGCCGTAGCGCATCGCGATCATCTGCGATAAGCCGCAGGGCTCGCTTTTGGAGGGCATCAGATACAGATCACTGCCCGCATAAATGCGGGAGGCAAGTTCGGTGGAAAACTTCCGCACAAAGGCAATACGGTCGGGGAAGCGTTCGGCAAGGGACGCCAGCATCTCTTCATACACCGAATCTCCCGTACCGAGGATCACAAACTGGGCATCCCACTGCATCCATTCCTCAAAGGCATACCGCAAAAGCTCCAGCCCCTTGTGAGAAACCAGTCGGGAAACCATTCCTACCAAAGGCACGTCGGGATTTTTGGGAAGTCCCACCTCTTTTTGCAAAGCCTTTTTACAAGCGGCTTTTCCCGCAGGAAAATCCTCTGCGCCATAGTGGCAAGGCAGAGCGGGATCGGTTTCGGGACACGCGTCCTTGGGATCGATGCCGTTGACGATTCCACGGGTCTTGAAAGCGTGTTCCGCCAAAATCTCGTGGAGACCGTGGGCAAATTCGGGGCGGTGCAATTCACGGGCATAGCTTTCCGAAACGGTGGTCAGCGCATCGGTAGACAAAATTGCCCCCTTCAAAAAGTTTACGCTGCCGCTGAAGGAAAAGGTATTCTCATAATCTGTGGAAAGTCCCAGCACGTCCCCCAAAAAGTAGGGGTGCGCCCAACCCTGATACTCGATATTATGTATGGTAAAGACCGTTTTCGCCGTTCCCAATTCCTCGTGATAAAAGGCGTGGAGGAAGGTGGGGATAAAGGCGGTCTGCCAATCGTTTGCATGGATCACGTCCGGCTTGATTCCAAGCTTCACCAAGGATTCCAGAATCGCCATGGAAAAGAAGGCGAACCGCTCTCCGTCATCCATTTCTCCGTAGATCCGATCGCGGCAGAAATAATATTCATTGTCAATCAGATACGTGACCAGTTTTTTCTTCTTGCTTTTTACACGGTACACACCGCAGTATTGCTTTCTCCAGGAAAGCTTTACGGTAAAGTCCATCAGTTTTTCCGCACGGATGCTTTCATCTTCCTTCATTTTTCCGTAGTACGGCAAAAACAAATAGACCTCCTGCCCTCTTTTTTCGCTGAGGGCAAGGGGGAGTGCTCGGGCAACGTCGCCCAAGCCTCCCGTCTTCAGCAGCCCCGCGGCTTCGCTGGCTGCAAAAACGATTTTCATACTGTTTCTCCTTTGCCGACGATCAGGGGATGCTCCGGGGTTCCCGTCAGCACCGTGCCGTCACGAACGGTTACGTTTTTATCCAAAATCACACAGGTAAGCTGTGCGTTTTTACCGATCTTGGTTCCCTGCATAATAATGGAGTTTTTTACCACTGCGCCCTTCCCCAGAGTGACTCCGCGGAAATAAATGGAGTTTTCCGTTTCTCCCTCCATCACGCATCCGTCGGCTACCACGCAATTCTTCACGGAGGAGCCGGTGCAATAATACGTGGGCGCTTCGTCACGGGTCTTGGTATAAATCAAGTCTTCCCCGCCGAAGAGACCGTCGCGCACCTTTTTATTCAGTAGCGCCATATTATTGGCAAAGAAGCTTGCCACGTTTTCATTGCGGAGAACGACTCCGTCCACCGGGTATACGGAAACCTTCAGACTGCCTTCATTGAAGCATCTCTGCAAATAATCCCGCTCCAGATGAACCTGTCCGCGGGCATTCTGCTCTTCCAATGCCGCCACCAGCTTCTCACGGGTAAATACGAACATTCCCATTCCCTCGTAATCGCCTGCTTCCGTAGCGGTATTGATGCGAATCTCCGTGGCACGGTTTCCGCGACCGGTCTTCAGCACCAGAGGATGCTTCCGATCGGAAGGCTTCTTGCACTTGGTAGCAAGGCAAGTCACGTCGCTGCCGCTTTCAATATGCTTCATAATAACGGGGCGGAAGTTCTGGTTGCAAAGCACGGTGGAATCACAAACCACCACGTATTCGTAATCGGGATTGTCAATAAACTGCTTTGCGGAATAAAGCGCTTCCATTTTGCCCTTATAAATTCCCGTATTGCCGCTGGCAAAGGGAGGAAGGAATACCACGCCCTCGTTTTTGCGGTTCAGGTCCCAATCGGCGCAGGAGCCGAGATGGTCCATGAGAGAACGGTAGTTGTACTTGGTAATGATACCGATTTTGAAAATGCCGGAATTGGAAAAATTGGAAAGGACAAAGTCTACCTGACGGTATCTTCCGCCAAAGGGAAGAGATGCTACCGTACGTTCACCGGTAAGCTGTCCCAGAGTGCTGTCATAAATATTGGAAAAGATGATACCCATTGCCTTTTTCATATCCGTGCCCTCCTTAGTAAACCTGCTTGGGAAGCAAGATGGTATTTTGTGCCACTTCCTTATCCTTGCCTACCACGGCAATATCCCATTTGCTCTTTTCGTAAAATTCGGGATCGTCACCGATACGGGCATTGGCGCAAACCTTGGCATCCTCACCGATGATGGCGTAGCGGATCACGCTGCGCTTCTCAACAACGGCACCGGGCATGATCAGGCTGTTTTCAATGATGGCGCCTTTTTCAACCACGCATCCCGTGGAAATAATGGAATTTTTCACAATGCCGTAAACCGTGGAGCCTTCCGCAATATAGGAATTTTCCACCTTCGCCTCAGGGGCAACGTAGCTGCAGGGATGAGAGTAGTTTCTGGCATAGATGCGATCCTTCGGGTCGCGCATATCCAGCAGCGGCCGATCGCCCAGGATATCCATATTGGACTGCCAAAGGCTGTTGATGGTTCCTACGTCCTTCCAATATCCCTCGAAATCGTAAGCGAACAGGCGTTTGCCGTCCTCGATCAGCGCAGGGATGATATTTTTACCGAAATCATTGGAAGAATCGGGATCGTCGTTGTCACGAATGAGATACTCTCTCAAAACGTCCCAGCGGAATACGTAGATTCCCATAGACGCTTTGTTGCTCTTGGGTTCCTTGGGCTTCTCCTGAAACTCGGTGATGCGATTTGATGCATCCGTGGACATAATGCCGAAGCGGCTTGCCTCCTCAAAAGGCACCTCCAGAACGGCGATGGTACAATCCGCCTTGTTCTTTTCGTGTTCCCGAAGCATTTTTGCATAATTCATTTTGTAAATATGGTCACCGGAAAGGATCAGCACGTTCTTGGGCTGATAGCGTTCCAAAAACGAAATATTCTGGTAAATTGCATTTGCCGTACCCTTATACCACTCCGAGGAGGCTGCTTTGGAATAGGGGGACAGCACGTGGATTCCTCCGCTGGCGCTATTGAGTCCCCAGGGGAGTCCGTTGCCGATGTATTCATTGAGCTGCAGAGGCTGATACTGGGTGAGAATTCCCACCGTATCAATGCCGGAGTTTACACAGTTGGACAAAGGAAAGTCAATCAGTCGGTACTTTCCGCCGAAGGGGACCGCAGGCTTTGCCGTGTTTTCGGTCAGCACCATCAGTCTGCTGCCCTGACCGCCTGCCAGAATCATTGCCACACATTCTTTTTTACGAAAAACCATAAGTTGCCTCCTGAATTTTAATGCATTCTAATCATTTTGCAATTTGTAAAAACTTGCGGATAGCGGGGGAATCGTAAATTCGCGGGAATAGTCACAGCCGTGCATGGGAATTTGTTCGGGAACGAATCTTCTCAGAATTCTGCCGCTGCCGCCGTAGCGCGTACGGTCCGAATGGAATACGGGAACGTAGGTCCCCTTGGCAGGAACACCGATGCGGTACCCCTTTCGTTCCACGGGGCAGAAATTGAAGATACAAAGGAGCGTTTCTCCGTTTTCATTTTTGCGGAGAAATGCAATCACACCGTTTTCACGGTCATCCGCGGAAATCCAGCGGAAGCTTTCGGGAGAAAATCCGTTTTCCCAGAGTGCCTTCTCCTTACGGTAAAAGCGGTTCAGCTCCTTCAAATAATTGCGCAGACCGATGTGGGAGGGATACTTGAGCAGGATCCAGTCCAGTTCTTTTTTCTCATTCCACTCAAGGAACTGACCGATCTCGCTTCCCATAAAGTTCAGTTTTCCGCCCGGATGGGCAAACATATATCCGTAAAGGAGCCTGAGACCTGCAAATTTTTCTTCGTAGGAGCCGGGCATCTTCTCCATCATGGACTTTTTCAGATGCACTACCTCATCGTGAGAGAGGGGAAGAATATAATTTTCGGAAAAGGCATACATCGTTGAAAAGGTCAGGGTATTATGCTTTCCCTTGCGGAAGAGCGGGTCGGTTTCCACGTAGTCGAGAATATCGTTCATCCAGCCCATATTCCATTTGAGATTGAAGCCGAGTCCGCCCATTTCGGGGGGCTTTGTCACCATGGGAAAGGCGGTGGATTCCTCCGCCACCATCAAAGCCGAAGGATCGTAGCGGAAGGCGGTAAGATTCAGCCGCTTGAAAAATTCAATGGCATCCAGATCGTAATTTCCGCCGTGGCGATTGGGGGTGTAATCCTCTCGGCAATAGTCCAGATACAGCATAGACGCCACCGCATCCACGCGAAGACCGTCCACGTGATACTCCCGCAGCCAGAACAGTGCCGAGGAAATGAGAAAGCTGCGCACCTCAAACCGTCCCCAATCGAAAATGCGGGTTCCCCACCCCTTGTGCTCGTTCATCTTCGGATCGCTCTTTTCATAGCAAAAAGAGCCGTCGAATTCATACAGTCCCGATTCATCCTTGGGGAAATGACCGGGAACCCAATCCAGAATCACTCCGATTCCCGCGCGGTGAAAGGCATCGATCAATCCCTTCAGCTCTTCGGGGGAGCCGTAGCGGTGGGTGGGAGCAAAATACCCCGTCACCTGATACCCCCAGGAGCCCTCGAAGGGATATTCGGTCAAAGGGAGAAATTCCACGTGGGTGTAGCCCATTTCCTTCACGTACGGAACAAGGGTCTTCTTCAACTCAGCGTAGGTGTAAAAGGAGCCGTCGGGATGTCTTTTCCAAGAGCCGAGATGCACCTCGTAAATGCTCATCGGGGATTTCAAGGGACTCTTTTTCTTTTTGCGGAAGGCTCCGTCCCGCCAAGGAAAAGGCTTTTCCTCCCGCAGAACACTTGCCGTATCGGGCAGCTTTGCCACGGCGCGGGCATAGGGATCGGACTTGTAGACCTCCTTCCCGTTTTCACCCAGTACAAGGTACTGATACCGCTGCCCCGAACGGGCGTTGGGTGCCTCTGCATACCAGGAGCCGTGGGCATCCTTGGTCATGGCGATCTCCCGAGGATTCCAGAAATTGAAATCTCCCACCACGTAAACGCTCTTTGCACGGGGAGCCCATACACGGAAGGAAAAACCTTCTTTTCCCGCCAAAGGATGCGCGCCCATAAAGGTATAGGCATCGTCACTTTCACCGCGGTAAAACCGCTCCATCTGTTGGCAAATCACGGTACTCCCTCCTTCTCTGCGAAAAATGTGTATTTTATATGAACATTATAATACTTTTCTTTCATCTTGTAAAGTGTTGAGCGGTGTTTTTTGGAAAAATCACCCGCGTTTCCCTCGGAATTTTCCACATTTCGCTCTTGCTATTTTCTTCGCTTCGGTGTATGATGAAAAGAGCTTACGATTGAGGTATATTTTATGAACAAGCGACAAAGCGGCATCCTTTTGCCCATCTTTTCTCTTCCGGGAGAATACGGCTGCGGCACCTTTTCCCGACACGCGCGGGAATTTGTGAAAAAGATCGCGGACAGCGGCTTTTCTCTGTGGCAGGTGCTTCCCTTCGGCATTACCGACTCCTACCATTCCCCCTATATGTCCCTTTCCTCCTTCGGGGGAAATCCCTACTTCATCGATCCCGAAACCCTTTATGAAGAAGGTCTGGTAACCCGAGAAGAATTGGAGGAGCAAAAGGTAGAAAATCCCTATCTCTGCGACTATGCCTTTTTAGAAGAAAAGCGGCTGGCGTTCCTGAAAAAAGCGGCTTTGCGCTTCTCGGACAAAAAAGCGGTCTATGCCTTTCTGGAAGAAAATCCCGACGTGGCGGGTACCTGCCGCTTCCTTGCGCTGAGAGAGAAAAACGGTCTGCGCCCCTGGAACGAATGGACGGAGCGGGAGCCTGACGAAGAAGCCCTTTTTGTCCACGGCTTTATTCAGTATGAATTTCACCGCCAGTGGGACTGTCTGCACGCTTTTTGCAAAGACCACGGCATCCGAATGATCGGTGACCTGCCCTTCTACGTCTCCCGTGACAGCTACGACGTGTGGTCCAGACCCGATTCCTTCTGGCTGGACGAGGATTTTGCACCCGTAAAGGTTGCGGGAGTACCCCCCGATTACTTCTCTCCCTTGGGACAGAAATGGGGAAATCCCCTTTACGATTGGGAAAAAATGGAACGGGACGGCTTTTCCTATTGGAAGGCGCGTCTGGCCTATCAGCTTCGCCTTTTCGACGGAGTTCGCTTCGACCATTTCCGTGCCGTCAGCGGCTATTTTGCCATCCCCGCTGAGGCGGAAAACGCTTTGGAGGGAGAGTGGCTGCCCGGACCGGGGAAAGCGCTGATCGATGCCTTTGCCACCGTTTCCAAGGGGAAATTTCTCTTGGCGGAGGATCTGGGCACCATCGACGAAAAGACCCGCGATCTGCTTTCCTACGCAGACTATCCGGGAATGGCGGTATTCCAGTTCGGATTTGACGGCAATCCCCTCTCTCCCCACCTGCCCCACAATTATCCTGAAAATCTGGTTGCCTATTCCGGCACCCACGATAACAATACCCTCCTCGGCTTCTGGTTTGAAGCGGACGAAGAAACCCGCCGTACGGCGCTGCAATATCTGGGCGAACCGAAAGACGGTGTGGAGGGGACCGTACGTGCGCTGATGCGCAGCCGCGCAAGCCGCGTGATTTTCCCCTTGCAGGACCTTTTGGGGTACGGTGCGGATACCCGTATCAATACCCCCGGTGTTGCCACGGGAAATTGGCAAATTCGCTTCACCACGGAGCAGATCGCTTCCCTGGATGAGAAAAAATACGCGGAAATGAACCGCATTTATGCAAGATCCCTTTCATCCTACCACACAGCGCAGGCGAAAAAAGGAGAAACTATGATCGTCACCAAAATAAAAAAACTGAGAGACCCTTTCATCGTACTGCACGAAGGCACCTACTATGCCTACGGCACGGGCGTGACGGGTACCGACTGGGCAAACACCCGCTGGACCCTTTACAAAAACACAAGCGGTGATCTGAGAGGCGATTGGGAACGGGTGGAAAATCTTGCGGAGATCCCGCCCCACGCCGAGAAAAACTTCTGGGCGCCCGAGGTTTATCCGTACCGCGGAAAATGGTATATGTTCACCACCTATTTTTCCTCTTTGACGGGGAGAAAGGGCTGTACCATCCTTGCCGCAGACTCCCCCGAAGGACCCTTCCGCGAGATCACAAACGGTCACCTGACCCCCGCGGATTGGGAGTGTCTGGACGGCACGCTGTATATCGATGAAGACGAAAAGCCTTGGCTTGTATTCGTAAAAGAGTGGAAATGCACCGAGGACGGCATCGGCAGAATGATGGCTTGTCGGCTTTCCGAGGACCTGACACGGCTGGAAGGGGACGTGACCGAGCTTTTCTCCGCCAATGAACCCGAATGGACCTGCGGCAAGAAAGTCACCGACGGATGCTTTATGGTAAAAAGTAAAAGCGGAAAACTCCTGATGATCTGGTCCAACTATTCGGATAACGGCTACTGCGTAGGCGTTTCCGAAAGCGAAAGCGGCCTTGTCACCGGCCCTTGGAAACACGGTGACCTGCTCTACTCCCGTTTGATGTCGGAAGACTACGACGGCGGCCACGGAATGATCTTCTCCACCATCGAAGGAGAAACCGTGATGGCGATCCATTCCCCCAACAAGCCTGCGGAGGACGGCACCGAAGAACGGGTGATTCTCATTCCCATTGAGGATCTGGGTCACACCTTACGCTGGAAACGGTAGAAAAAAGTGCGATGAAAGAATTTCTTTCGTCGCATTTTTTGTTTTTTGCACAAAAGTCCCCCTTTGTTTTCGTGCAATAAAACAAAGTGCAAAAAAGATACTTTTCGGGGATTTTCAAGACTTTTTACTTGTGGTATAATAAAGTCGTGATTTTATGTTTTGCTTTTGAGAATTTCCGTTTTGAAAGGATTTTTTCTATGAAAAAAACAGCCTTGACAGTGATTCTGACTCTTTGCACGGTGCTGGTCACGCTGGCTCTTTCCGTGCAGGCAGATACCGCCCTGCAGCTTTCCGTAGCGGCAAACGGCGGAGATTACAAAACCGTAGAAAGCGCCCTTGCCGCCGTGGAAGAGATGGCGAAAAAAGGAGAGCTGAACGAGAAAGGCGTCCGTCTCGTCCTGACGGGGAACCATACCGCCACCGTGAAAAACGGTGTTCTCTTCGGGCAGAAAACCATCTTCCTGCCCGACGGCAAAAAGCTTCCCATCACCGTCACGGGCGGCACCTTAAACCTCCCTGCGGAAAACGTGGCTTGTGCCAACGATTATACCTTCTCCCACCTTGTCATCCCCTTTGACGATACCGCAACCAAGCTGTTTGCGGGAAGCGGATGCATAACCTTGGAGCAGATCACCGTAAATACCGATTCCGACCTGGAATATCGGAGCAGTTTCTTCGGTGATACCTTCACCGCAGCCGTCTTTGAAGGCTGGACGGAGGAGAATCTGAAGCTTTGTCAGGAAAACGGACTTTTCGTTTCCTCCGTAACCCTGGGCAGCGGCTTTGTCTATGAAAGCAAAAGCGGCTATCCCTATGCGGCGGTAGGCTCCTCCACCGACTTTTCCGCAAAGGTGGGAGGCCGCACCCTCTCTGCCAAAGATACCTGCCCCAAGCTGATCATCGACGGCGCCAACCTCTTCAATACGATGGCAAGAATCGGCTCAAACCCCGTTGGCAATTCCGTGCTGTGGATCAAAAGCGGCAGGATTCACCATTTGTATGCCGCAGGCTTTGACCAATTCAGCAAGCACTCGGGAGATATCACCGTAATTGCCGAAGGCGGCACCGTCCAAAATTACATCCGCCTTGTCAATGAATTGACCTTAAACGGAAACCTTTCCGTTACGCTGAAGAATCTGGATCTGACTGCCAATACCCAAGCCACCGACGGATGTATGATTCAGACCCTCTTCGGCACCTGCACCATAAAAGGTGACGTTACCGTCTCCATGGAAAACGTAAAGGCAGACCGCTACTACGGCGGTATGGTAGGCAGTGACACCACCGTTTTCGGCGACGTTTCCGTCTCAGCCAAAAACTGCACCTTCAGCCTCTTTTACTACGGCGGCGCGGGAAAAGCGAAGATCTACGGCAACGTGGAAAACACGCTGGAAAACGTAACCGCAGGCAATTTCAAAGGTGCGGATGAATGCTCGGGACTTGGCAATGCAACCTCCTACACGGGCAAAAAAGCTTCCGTAGGTTCCATCACAAACAAGCTGAAAAACGTAAACCTGAACTCCGAAAAATCCGTCACCGCCACCTTAGGAAACGTAGCGGGAACCCAAACGGGTACCATCACCAATATTCTGGATGAGGTTACCACCTCCGCCAATACCGTCCTTTACTGCGGAAACAGAAGCGGCACCGTAAAGGGCATTTCCAACACCGTAAGAAACTCCGTCTTTGGGTACGCCTTTTACGGCGGCGGCTCCGGCGGCACGGTCTCGTCCCTTCAAAACGATTTATCAAACGTCATCTTCCAAAATTACGCGTATCTTGCGGGAGGCAGCAACACGGTAAGCGGCCCCATTGAAAACCGCCTGACAAGCTGCACCGTCACCAAATACTATATTTTCGGCGGTGTCAACGGTGGCAAGGTCCTCAATTCCAATTTGGAGTACGGCACGCGCAATTACGTCAACGGCGGCTCTTTCCTAGGCTTTTGGGGCGGAAGTGCCAGCACCGGCGGAACCCATCGCGGAAACGTTTATAACGAAGTCTCAGACGGTGATTTTTACGGCTACGACTCCAAAAAGCCCTTTGCCTTCGCAGGAGGCACCCGCAACACCCGCCACGAGGGCAATACCATGACCCTGATCCGCGGCGGCACCTTCCACGGCTTCGTGGCGGGCGGCTCCATTCCCAACGATGAAAGCTATGCCAAGGAGCATACGGGTACGGCAAACCTGATTCTGGCAGGCGGTACTTTTCTGGACACCGTCGATGCAAACTGCCGCTGGGGCAGCTATCCGAATGCCGTTTTGAATCTGGATACGACCCACGCGCTCCAGCCTTTTTCCTTCAAAAATCCCATCGAGTGCAATTCTTTCCTTGCAAATTCGGAAACACCCTATCCGCTGACGGGGCAAATTCGCTGCGGTGATTTCACCGTAAGGGGAAAAGGCGCATTGCAGATCTGCGGTGAGGTCGTTTGCGACAGCCTTTCCGTGGAAGCAGGCGCAGGCTCTCTCGAGGTCTACGGAAAATTGCAATGTGGAAGCCTCGATCTCGGTGCAAAAACCCTTTATCTGGGTGCAAAATCCTTTGTCAGCGCGTCTTCCGTAACGGGCGAGGTCAATTTGCATCAAAAAGAACATTGGCTGAAGCAAACCTACTTCTCCTCTCCGAAGAACACCAAAATTTCCCTCTCTCAGCAGGAATCCACGCTGGGCGAGGCGATGGTGAAGGACGGTGTTGTGGAAGGCCGCTCCCCCGCCTTCGCAGGTGTGGGCATCATCTTTTCCGACAAAGTATCTCTCCGCTTCGCCTTTGACAAGGAGTGGGTGGAACAAACGAGAAACGAGTTTTCCTTCACCGCAAAGTGCGGAAACCGCACCATCGTAGACAATGCGGCATTCGGCGACTTGATTTTCAAGGACGGTTACTATACCGTGGTATCTTCCCCTTTGAATGCGGCAGAGCTTGGAAAGACAGTTTCCGTTTTCGGCAGTCTTATTCCCGAATTTTCCTTCTCCTTAACCCAGCTTGCGGCAAACGGTGTGCAAATTTACGATAAAGAAGGCACGTTCAAGACCTTGGGCGAGCTTCTGAAAGCCTTTGCCAATTTCACGGTAGCTGCCGACAATTACAAAAACGGCAATACCAATCCCCTGCCCTATGAAAACAAAGCCACCGCAACCGGCTTTACCGCCACCGACGGATTCGTCACCCTGACCGAAAAACCCTGCGTAGATCTGGTAAACAAGCAATTGATTCTGGACGAAGGAATGCACCTGCGCTATTATCTGCGGTCCGCAGAAATGAAATCCTCCGAGCAGACCTCCTCTCCCGTCCAAAAACTGCACTATTTCCGCAATTCTCTGGATATTTCGTCCTACGCCACGAAAAAATGGGTCAGCACGGGATTTCAAAAAGGCTACTATGAAATCACCGTAGATTTGCCCGTTTATCCTTCACAGAGTCACGAGGTTCTCCGCTTTATGGTATCGGATAAAGAGGACCTCCATCAGGCTCTGGCATCCAAAACCTCCAAGCCTTACCCCAGCTACGTTCACGAGGACTACGTCGACCGACTGGATGCCGTAGCGGAAACCCTTTCTCAAACCCAAGGCTCCGAGGAACTGGGTTCTGCCCTGCTCTACTACCTGCAGGCAGGGGCGAAGTACTATGCAGACCAGCCCGATCTTTCCACCCCCGTATATCCCGAAACCTTCTCCGCAGGCTACGCCCGCGAGGATATTTCTCCCCATGGCTTTCTCGTAAACCTTTACAGCTCCGCAAGCTCCTACGCGGTGCTGGACCCTCTTTACACCACTTGTCTTGCTCTGTGGGACGGGGAAGAGCTGGCTCTGTTCTTCTCCGTAGACGTTCGTCAATGTCCCGAATATTTGACCTCCAATTCCAAAGCACTTCTGGCAGAGGAATTTGACGTTGACCCGAACAAAATCTTCTTCAACGCCACCCACAACCACTCCTCGCCCAATACCACCTCCCACACCAGATCGGATCTGCAAAAGTGGTACAACGAGATCTTCTTCCCCAAGATGGTAATGGCGGCAAAAAGAGCGGTTCGCGACCTTGCCCCCGCCACCCTTTATACGGGAAAAGCCATTTCCGATCCCGGTACCAACTACGTGCGCCGCTACCTGAGAGGTGACGGCAGCTACACGGGTATTCACAACATCGTCCCCAGCTCCAACATCGTCGGCTACGAAACGGAAGCGGACAAGGAACTGCGCACCCTGCGCTTTGACCGCGGTGACAAAAAGGATATCCTCTTCGTCAACTGGCAAGGACACGCCGCCCACGGCGCAGCCTACGACCACGCGGCAACCGCGGATTTCATCGGTTCCCTTCGGGACGGAGTGGAAAAGAAGATGGACGTCCACTTTATCTACTGCAACGGCGCCTCGGGCAACCTGAATTTCACCCCCAAATTGGGCGAAAAATATTTCTCCAGCCCCTATTTCCGTCCCATCGGAACCAGTCTTGCGGGAACGGTGGAAAAAGCCGTTTCAGCGGAAAAAGCAATTCAATCGGGCAAAATTCAAGTGACCTACGTTCCCTACGAAGGCATCATCCGCCACGAAGATGAAAAAACCGTTACCAAAGCAAACGAATGCGCTACCGCCGCATCGGCATACAAGGCGGAAAAAGGCTCTGAACCCTCTGCAAGCTGGTATCAAACCAATTACGGCTTCCAATCCAAATACGAAGTCTCCGCCATCCGAACCCGCGCAGGGCTGGGAGAATCCGAGACCATCCCCATTTGGGCATTCTCCTTCGGAGACGTGGGAATGTCGTTTGTTCCCTTTGAACAGTTCGACACCAACGCGCAGCAGATTCGTGCCGCTTCCCCCTTTGCGGTGACCATGACCGCCGGCTACACCAACGGAACGCACAGCTACATCCCCTCGGGATTTGCAGCACCGCACAACGGCTACGAGGTTTACACCTGCCGCTATGCATTCTCCACGGGAGACGAGGTTGCCGCAGAGCTTAGCGAAGCCCTGATCCAAATGCACGGAAAACACTAACAGCAAAAAAAGTGATGAAAGGAAATCCTTTCATCACTTTTTGTTTTTTTGCACAAAATCCAAGGGGAAAAATTGTTGATTTCAAAGCCTTTGCAACCTTCGCCCTTTATGATATAATATATTTTGTATATTTATATCTCTGTATCATTTTCCTCAAATTCAAACTGAAAGGATTTTGCATAATGAAACGAGCAGCCTTAACCCTCCTTTTTACCTTCTGCCTTGCATTTGCCGCTCTGGCTTTTTCCGTGCAAGCAGATACCGCCTTGCAGCTTTCCGTAGCGGCAAACGGAGGGGATTACACCACCGTTGAAAGCGCCCTTGCCGCCGTGGAACAAATGGCAAGTCGTGGGGAATTGAACGAAAAAGGAGTCATTCTCGTCCTGACGGGTGAACACTCCGCCACCGTCAAAAACGGTGTCCTCTTCGGGCAGAAGACCATCTTTTTGAATGGCAAGAAACTGCCGATTACCCTGACGGGTACCACGGCAACCCTTAAAATGCCTGCCGCAAGCGTTGCCTGCGCCAACGACTACACCTTTGACAACATCAAAATTCCCTTCGACGACGTCCAGACGAAGTTTTTTGCGGGAAGCGGTCGCGTAACCCTGAAAAATCTCACGATGGACCTGAATGCGAAAGCGGAATTCAAGAGTTATTTTTACGGTGACAATTTCACCGCAAACGTATTCGAGGGCTGGACGGAACAGGCTCTGGAAACCTATCAAAAAGACGGAATTTTCCACTCCTCTCTGACCCTCGGAAAAGGATTTGGCTATGAAAGCGGTAGCTATTCCTGCGTTGCCGTAGGCTCCTCTACGGACTTCTCCGCAAAAATCGGCAGTAAAACCGTTTCCGCAGACGATATCTGCGCAGAGCTGATCGTTGACGGAGCCACCTTGAAAACCCCCTTGGCAAGATCGGGCAGCAATCCCAATGCCGATTCCGTTCTCCGCCTTGTAAGCGGCTCCATCTACCATCTGTACGCGGTCTACCCCGAAAAAGCCATTGAATACAACGGTGACATCACCGTAATTGCCGAAGGCGGCAAAGTGAATCACTTCGTTCGCATTCTGCAAAAAACGACCCTGAACGGTGATCTGACCGTCAATCTGAAAAACATCAACCTGCTTGAAAACCCGGATAAAGACGATGCCCAGATGATCGAAGTAGGCTTCGCCGAGACTTCGGTCCTCGGTGACGTTACCGTTACGCTGGAAAACGTAAAAGCCGACCGTTACTACGGCTCTATGGCAGCCAAGACCAAGAAAGTGGGCGGCGACCTGATTTTCACCGCCAAAAACTGTGAATTCACCGAATTTCTGCGCAGCGGCTTCGGTCAGTCCACCATTTGCGGCAACGTGGAAAACACGCTGGAAAACGTACTGATCGGCCCCGGCTTCCGCGGTCTGGATGAGTGCTACGTTTTGGGCAAAGCCGATGAATACACCGGCAAAAAGAGCAGCGTCGGTAACCTGACCAACCGTCTGAAAAACGTAACCATTTCCGCTCCCACCGCAGAGAGCTCCTGCTACTTGGGTTCCTCCGTCAGCACCGAGATGGCGGGTAGTATGACCAACACGCTGGAAAACGTTGTCACCCAAGGAAAAATGTCTCTGTACTGCGCAAACTACGGCGGTAATACAAACGGTGACATCATCAATACCATCGAGAGCGGAGATTTTGCCCACTACCTTTACGGCGGTCCCAACAGAGGCACCGTAAAAGGAACCCTGCAAAACTTCGTAAAGGGCGGCACGTACCTCCAGGAGGTCTTCTTGGGCGGTTACACCTGCACCGTTACCGGAAAGATTGAAAATCACGTTTCCGGCGGTGATTTCACCACCTTGTACCTCTACTGCGGACCCCGCGGCGGCAATGCCAACAACAAAAATATCCCCTACGCCATTGAAAACTATTTCACCGGCGGCTCCTTCGTAGGTGTCTGGGGCGGTGGCGGAAACTCCATCGACAGCGTGCTGACCGGCAACATTTACAATGAAATTTCCGGCGGTCATTTCGGCGTATACAACACCACCGGCAAAATCAATTCCTTCGCGGGCAGTACCCGAAACGGTGCCCACAACGGAAACGCAGATACCCTGATCCGCGGCGGTACCTTTGAAGGATGGGTGGTAGGCGGCTCCATTCCCAACCAAGAGAGCTGGTCCCACAACCACAAGGGAACCTCCACCGTGACGCTGGCAGGCGGAGATTTCCGCTACATCGTCTCCCCCGACTGCCGCTGGGGCTATTACGACGAAAGCTACCTTTACGTGAACACGGAAAAAGCGCTGGAGCCTCTTACCATTACCTTCGATATGGAATGTGAATCCTTCATCGCCTCCTCCGACACCGTCCCTGCCCGTCAGACCCGAGGCATTACCTGCAAAGAACTGATCTCCCGCGGGAAAGCGCCCCTGCAGGTATTCGGCACCGTAAACTGCGACCGATTCATCATTGAGCCCGATGCCGCCTCCCCCGAGATCTACGGCACCGTAAATGCAAAAGAACTGACCGCAAACGGAAAATCCCTGACCCTTGGCGCATACGGCTGCGTTTCGGCAGAGAAGGTCACCGAAGGCGCCATCCAACTGCATCAGAGCGAATACTGGCTGGCAAAAACCTATTTCACCGCTCCCGCAAGCACCTCTATTTCTCTGTCACAAGGTGAAAAGGTCTACGGTCAGGTAACCGTAAACGGCGGCGTTGTCAAAGGGGAAAGCACCTGCTTTGAGGGTGTATCCTTTGTTTTCAACGATAAAGTTGCCCTCCGCTTCGCCTTTAACCCCGAATGGGTGGAAAACAACAAAAACGCGTTCACCTTCAGCGCATTCTGCGGTGACCGCGCCATCGTAAACAACGCCACCTTTGCCGATCTTACCAAAAACGGAAACTACTACACCGTTCTTTCCGACGATTTATCCGTTACGGAGCTGTGCAATCCCATTACCGCGCAAGGCTCTCTGATGGAACCCCGCCGCTTCACCCTGCTTGAACTTGCGGAAATGGGCATCCTCATTTACGGCAAGGACGGTCAGGACACCAATCTGGCAGACCTGCTCAAAGCCTTCTCCAATTACGCAGTTGCCTGCGACAACTACAAAAACGGCAAAAACACCGCCCTTCCTTATGAAAACAAAGCCATCGATACCGGCTTTGTCGGTCAGCAAGGGTACGTACCCATCATCGCTACCCCCTTGGTGCAGCTGGAAAGCAAACAGTTGATTCTGGATGAAGGAATCCGCGTGCGCTACCGCCTGAAGTCCATTGTCACAAGCTCCTCCGGCACAGACTACAAAACGATCCAGAATCTGCACTACTTCTACAACTGTGTGGACGTAACCTCAAGCGTTACAAAAACCTGGAAAAGCACCGGCTTCCAGAAGGGTTATTACGAGATCGTACTGGATTTGACCATCCCCGCCTCGGAGAGCAAGGATCATTTCCGTCTGATCGTAACCAGCAAGAGCGATCTGCACGATGCGCTCCCCGCAGACTCCACCGAGCCCTATACCACCTACGTTTCCGTGGACTACATCGACCGCTTGGATTCCATTGCCCAGGAATGCGCTGCGACGGTTGGCTCCGAGGAATTGGGCTCCGCCCTCCTCTACTATCTGCAGTCGGGTGCCACCTATTACAAGACCCAGCCCAACATTTCCGAATTTAAGTTCCCCACCGAATTTTCCGCAGGCTATGCCCGCGAGGACTTCTCCCCCTACGGCTACGATATGGATATGTACAGCGGCAAAAACGGCAAGGTAGTCCTTGACCCCATGTACGTAACCTGCATCGCCCTGTGGGACGGTGACGAACTGGCTCTGCTTTATTCTCTGGATTTCCGCGGTGCCAGCGCAGACTTTACCTCCAAGTACAAATCCGTTTTGAAAAACGAGCTGAAAGACCTGATCAATACCGATATGGTCTTCTTCAACGCCACCCACGACCATTCCGGCCCCAACGCTTCCAGCCCCAGCGGTCCAAACGTTCAGCTTTGGTACGAAACCATTTTTGACGATGCCTTTATGATGGCTACCAAAAAGGCTATTATGGACCTTGCCCCCTCCAAGCTTTACAGCGGCAAGGCTATGTCCGATCAGGGAACCAACTTCGTTCGTCGCTACGTCCGCAACAATACCGACGGCAAGGGCGAATTTACGGGTATTCACAACATCGTTCCTTCCACCAATATCATCGGTTACGAAACCGAAGCGGATAAGGAGCTGCGCACCATGCGCTTCGTCCGTGAAGGCAAGAAGGACATCGTTTATGCCAACTGGCAGGGTCACGCTGCCCACGGTGCCGCTTACAGATACCAATTCACCGCAGACTTTATCCACTGGATGCGTGAAGGCGTGGAAAAGGATATGGACGTACACTTTATGTATGCCAACGGTGCATCGGGCAACCTGAACTTCACCGCAAAGCTAAACGACACGCCCTTCACCAGTCCCTACTTCTCACAGGTAGGCAAGAGCCTTGTAGGAACCGTGAAAAAGGCAGTAGCTGCCGAAAAAGAGATCCAAACGGGCGAGCTTGAGGTTACCTACATTCCCTTCCTCGCTACGGTCAAGCACGAAGACGAAGCCACCGTAGAACGGGCAAAGGCCGCCAACGAGCTTTTGAAGGCGTACAAGGCAGAATTCGGCACGGATATGCCCCCAAGTAAGATCCAGAGCGATACCGGCTTCCAGTCCAAGTACGAAATTTCCCACATCATTACCCGCTCCGGCATGGGAGAAACCAATACCATCGGAATCTACGCCTTCTCCTTCGGTGACGTGGGAATGTCCTTCGTACCCTTCGAGCAGTTCGACTCCAATGCCAAGCAGACCCGCGACGGTGTGGAAGACCTGTACGAGGTGGTATTTACCGCAGCATATTCCAACGGCTCCCACAGTTACATTCCTTCCGCTTATGCGGCTCCTCACGGAGGCTACGAGGTATATTCTTCCCGCTACGTTGATTCGACCGGTGACGATATTGCCTTCGCGCTCCGCGATGCGCTGAGAGCCATGAAAGCCGATTAATTTTCCCCAAAATTCAGACAAGCACGGTGAAAAATTTCACCGTGCTTTTTTTGTTTTCTTCCCACAAAAACGGTCTCTGTTCTTTGTGCAAATAGTGGAAAGTTTTTTCCTTTGTTTTCGCGCAGTTGCAAGATAAAATATCTTATGCTATAGTATAAGATGTAGATTTATACAAAAGATACGAGTTCGTATCTGTAAAAAACCGATTGAGAAAGGATTTTTCACATATGAAAAAAACTCTTTGGGTTCTTCTTCTCGCTACCTGTATCGTTTTTTCATGCCTTGCGTTCACCGCTCAGGCAGACGATACCCCTACGTTTTCCGTAGCGGCAAGCGGTGGAGATTACACCACCATTGAAAGCGCTCTTGCCGATCTGGAAACGATGGCAAAAAACGGCGAATTGAATGCGACGGGTGTACGCCTTGTTTTGACGGGTACCCATACCGCAACCAAAAAGGATGATCTTTTGTTTGGTCAGAAAACCATCTTTCTGCCCAGCGGGTTAAAGCTGCCCATCACCATTTCCGGCGGCACGCTGAATTTCCCCGCAGAGAAGGTTGCCTGCGCAAACGATTATACCTTTACCGATATCACCATCCCCTTCGATGACGTGGCAACCTACCTCTACGCAGGTACCGGCAACGTTACGCTGGGCAATATCATTACGGACGTAAACGGCACTGCAGGTGAAAACCTCTCCCGTTTTTACGGAGATAACTACACCGCAAACGCCTTCAACGGCTGGACCGAGGATCATTTGTTCCTTTACAGCGAGAACAATTTGTTCACCTCTTCCATGACCCTGGCACACGGATTTTCTTTCGCCACCGAGGCCAACAATATTTTTGCCGCAGCAGGCTCCTCCACCGACTTTTCCGCAAAGGTTGGCAGCAAGACCGTCTCCGCAGACGATACTGCACCCAAGCTTGTCATTGACGGCGCCGTAGTGGGCAGCACCATGGTAAAGACCGGCAAAAACCCCAACGGAAACGCTACCCTCCACATAAAGAGCGGTACCATCAAAAGCCTTCGCGCAGGCGGTCACAGCACCCAATCTACCCTGAGCGGTGATATGACCGTCATCGTAGACGGCGGCACCCTTTGGGACTTCCCCCGTTTGCTGAGAGAGGTTACCCTGAACGGTGATCTGACCGTAAATCTTAAAAACGTAGACCTGATGAACAATACCGTGGAAAACGGCAAAATGATTCAGATCGCATTCGGCGGTGTTACCATCAACGGTGACCTGACCGTAAATCTTGAAAACGTAAAAGCAGACCGCTACTACGGTGCGATGAGCACCGGTGGAAAAGCTTTGAACGGTGATCTTTCCTTCACCGCCAAAAACTGTGAATTCAGCCGTTTTCTTTACAGCGGTTTTGGCGCGGCTCCCATCGTGGGCAACGTTTCCAACACGCTGGAAAACGTAGATCTTGCTTTCTACAGAGGACTGGATGAATGCACTTCCTTGGAAGGCAACGTTACCACAAGCTTTAAAAACGTAACCTTCCCCGAGCAATCCTCGGCACTGCACGTTTATATGGGCTCCGCCAAAGCGGCAACCGTCAAGGGCAATTTCTTCAATACCATGGAGTCCGTTAACACCGGCAAAAACGTAAGCCTTTACATGGGTACCTACGGCGGTACCGTGGAAGGTGACATCACAAGCACCGTAAAGAGCGGTGTCTACAACGACTATTTCTACGGCGCTACCAACACCGGCGTCGTAAAGGGAACCGTTACCAACAATATCGAGGGCGGTATCTTTTTGCAGGAAAGCTATCTTTCCGGCTTCTATACCGATATTCAGGGACAGGTCATCAACAACGTCTCCGGCGGCTCTTTTGAAAAGCTCTATCTGTTCTGCGGTACCCGCTCGGGTAAGGTCACCAATACCAAGATCGATTACACCATCAAGAATTACTTCTCCGGCGGCTTCTTCAGAGGCGTCTGGGGCGGTTCCGGCGGTGGCTCTTCCACCCACAAGGGTAATATCTACAACGAAATTACCGGCGGTCACTTCAGCACCTACAGCACCGATAATTCCAAGCTCAATTCCTTCGCAGGCGGACCTCGTAACGCCAAGCACACGGGCAACGTCAAAACCCTGATCCGCGGCGGTATCTTCGAAGGATGGGTAGCGGGCGGCGCCATTCCCAACGACGCGACCTACGCCAAGAACAGCGAAGGCAATACCGAGCTGATTCTGGCAGGCGGTGACTTCCGCCACAACGTTACCGCAGCTTGCCGTTTCGGCACCTACTCCGGGCAGACCCTGCTCAATATTGACACCGAAAAAGGACTTGAGCCTTTGAAGGTTACGGCAGAGTTGGATTGCAACAACGTCATTTCTTCTTCCGATACCTACGAGCTTGCCATCCCCGCCAATTTCACCGCAAAGCATATCATCGCCCGCGGAAGCAAGCCTATGACGCTCAACGGAAAGATCACCGCTGAAGCCTTCACCATTGAAAAAGGCGCGACTTCTCCCACGGTTTACGGAACCTTGCACATCGGCAAACTGACCTCCAACGACAGGGTGCTGAATCTCGGTGCAAAAACCCGCATCACCGTTGACACCGTAGTAGGCGAGGCAAACCTCCGTCAGACCGAACTCTGGACGGCAAACACCTACTTCACCTCCCCTGCCGATACCGTCATCAATCTTTCCGAGGTGGAAGGCTCCTTTGGCAGAGTTGAATTGAAAAACGGTGTGGTAAAGGGTCTCTCCTCCTCTTTGGCAGGTGTAGCCTTCGTCTTTGCAGACAATATTTCTCTCCGCTTCGCCTTTGAAAAGGAGTGGGTAGAATCCGTAAAGAACGATTTCAGCTTCACGGCAAAGGTAGGCTCCCAGACCATCGTAAACGCTGCGAAATTCGGTGATCTGATTTTCAAAGACGGCTACTACACCGTGGTATCCACCCCCATCAATACCGTAAACTACAATCAGAGCATCACCTATTCCGGCACCTATATCCCCGAGCGCAGCTTCAAAATGACCGAGGTTGCCGCAACGGGTATCAAGGTATATGACAAGGCAGGTCAGTATCCTGAACTTGCAAACCTTCTGAAAGCATTCGCCAACTACGCGGTTGCAACCGACAACTACAAGAACAATAAGTCCGCCGCTCTTCCCTATGAAAATCTTGCCGCTCCCACCGACTTCCATCTGATTCTGGACGGAAACACGGAAAAGGGCTGGGAAGGTATGAACCACAAGGGTTCCCGCGGAAACGGCTATATGTCCGTAACCTCCACCGCCCACGTAGAGATTACCGGCAGACAGTTCATTCTGGACGACGGTCTGCGCGTACGCTACATTCTCAAAGGCGAACGACTGATGAAACGAAATCAGTCCAGCGCCAAAGTTCACGATCTCCATTTCTGGTCCGGCTGTGAAGACATTACCGCCAATATCACAAAAACTTGGGTAGACGATGGCTATGACTATGTCATTTTTCCGGCAGGCTACTACGAGATCACCGTTGACGTTCCCCTGTACCCCTCCAACATCGGCGGCGGATACGTGCGCTTCTTCGTAACCGAGCAAGAGACCCTCAATAACAGCACCACCTTCGTCGTTGACCATATCGACCGTATGGATGCGCTTGCAGAAGAGCTTTCCACCGTTTCGGGCGGCGAGCAGCTTGGCTCTGCCCTCCAGTACTACGTGCAGGCAGCCGCTGAGTACTATCCCACGCAGCCCAATATGGAAAACTTCGTATATCCCGAAACCTTCTCCGCAGGCTGGGCAATGGGTGATATTTCTCCCTACGGCTTCCGTATGCAGATGTACAGCTATTCCAAAGGACAGTTTGTCATTGACCCCATGTACGTAACCTGCCTTGCGATGTGGGACGGCAATGAACTTGCCCTTTACTACTCCTTCGATATCCGTCAGTGTGACGATACCTTCACCAAGACCTATAAGGCCTTGCTTTCCGAGAAATTCGGTGTAGATCCCAATAAGATCTTCTTTAATGCAACCCATAACCACTCCTCTCCCGATGCAGGCCAGAAAAGCAAGGAAAACGTAGAGAGATGGTACAACGAGATTCTGGTGCCCAATCTTCTCTCCGTAACCAAGGCGGCAATTTTGGATCTTGCTCCCGCTGAGGTTTATGCAGGCACCGCAACCTCCGCACCCGGTACCAACTACGTGCGCCGCTACGTTCGCGAAGACGGCAGCTTTACCGGCATTCACGTTTATGAAACTGCCGAGCAGTCCGCTTCTCCCGTTGTAGGCTACGAATCCGAAGCCGATAAGGAACTGAGAACCCTGCGCTTTACCCGTGAAGGAAAGAAGGATATCATCCTTGCCAACTGGCAGGGACACGCGGCACACGGTGCAAACCAGTACAAGACCCAGTTCACCGGCGACTTCGTTTATCACCTCCGTGACGGTGTGCAGAAGGATCTGGATGCGCTCTTCATCTACTGCAACGGTGCATCCGGTAACTT
>JAEIGA010002955.1_pt1 | contig 26797 bp, 17 predicted proteins | sample 9270691 | NCBI WGS metagenome assembly JAEIGA01 (sample SAMN17057246, study PRJNA624740) | gut metagenome | biome: biome; isolation source: fecal sample | host: Bos grunniens | place: China: Xizang | collected 2019 | reverse complement strand
TCCCAAGACTAAGGAATTTACGGCGTTCTGTGATCCTGGTCCGACGGATCCTGGTAACAACGGTCTTTCCCAGAAGGCTGTTGATACGCTCAACAAGATTATTGCTGATGCTTACGTCAAGGAATTGAAGGACGACAGTTCGGGTGTTCAGCCTGATGCCGATGAAATCTTCAACGGATGGGCCGGCACGACCGCGCAGCCACGCGAGGTTGCTGTCCCGACGCTTCTCAAATTCAAGAAGTATGCGGCTCTTGGCTCTCAACCTCTCTCCGAGGACGGACTTGTCAAGATGGCCAAGGCTCTTGAAGACGGTATCGACCCGAAGACATTTGACCAGCGTCTCGGTACATGGTTCCCGGAAGTCTACAATGCCGATGGAACCGCTATCAACGACGTGGATGCCCAGACTGCCGCAATGCAGTTGCCTGGTGATGACCAGACTGGTGTCGGTGTCGGTTGGTCTCCGAATGCCCAGATTGGTGACCCACAGGGTGGCCTTGGTGGAACCGGCGACATGATGTCCATGGCTGACGACATGTTCGGTGAACCGGGAACCGAGATGAAGGAAGGTGTTGGCGACGAAGGCTACGACAACGTGGACTTTGACCTGGCCGCTCTCGAAAACATCTAATCGATATTTCCTCCTAGATGCAAGGCGCCCTCCGGGGCGCCTTTTTTGATGTAGTTTTCGGGATGAGGTTAAGTAATGTCTGAAAAAACTCCATCTCTCGTAATGTTCAATACGGCAACTAGGTTCCGCTCGGCAATTTCGTTCCTCTACTCGTCGTCCAGGGATGACAGCATGCGTGCGCATGTGTGGACCGACAAGGATGCCGATGGTATCGTTATCCTCCATGTCCAGACCGAACACGGTGTCTACGTGAACTCGGACTCCACCTTGAAGTCCGAGCTGCTTGACTGCGATGCCTGGGTCAACCTGCGCGACTTCTGCGTTCTATGCAGGGAAGTGTCCCAGGAGAACAATGTCACTCTGTGGGTTGACAGTGGCCGGCTCTATGTGGCATCGTCGTTCAATGAAGAAATCGAGGGCTTCGAACTTGAATGCTTCTGCGAACCGGTTGAACCTTTTGAATACAAGGATCTCGGCGACCATATCGATGAAACAATCAAGATTGAGCAGGGTTCTTTCTCAATCGTGACTGACAGCTCGTTTGATTTCGAATGGATGGAAATTCATCGCCACGAAGGGTTGCTGTCCTATCGTTCCGGAAACGACCGCGTTGTACTTGCGACCATAGTCGCCTCCCTTGAAACGCCCAATGGCCTGGGTGTGGACAAGAACCTCCCGGACTTTGCATTTAGAATTCCGTGCGATATCTTCCGTATCATACCGATGCTTGAAATCTCCCAGGACTGCACTCTCAACATCGACTATACCAACAAGCGTATCCGCATTGCCGGTGAGGTCATGCGCATCGACTATTCCTTCAAGGAAGCCGAGTTCCCTGCCATGTCGTCCGAAGGTTTTGCCGATTACATGAAGTTCGACACTGCTGCAATGATTGCAACCATTGACACTATCTTCCGCGTGAACTACAAGAACCCGGTGGCCAATGTCAAGATTACACCGGTGGACGAGGCCCATGCCTCCATCGAATTCAATGTGGATGGCCGGTATGGTGCCACGGTGACAATGGCGGAAGTGCACATGCTTGACCTGGAAAGGGAAATCACCTTGCCGATGGATGTCATTACCATGATGATCCGCAATTCCAACTGCAAGTCGCTCCTGTTGAAGACTGGTCCGGATGGGAAGCTGATGCTGTGTTTCAGCAACCAGTTGTTTGCCAGGAAGGTCTATTACCTCGGGAACTAAACAAAAATAACCGTTGCAAATGCAACGGTTATGGTTGAAAAATGCCGATAAGCGTTGTTTTTGCAACGCTTATTTTTTATGCTTCCGCCGGTACGGGTTCTTCTGCCGGAGCTTCCGTAGCGGCATCGGTTGCAGTATCGGTAGCCACTTCTTCGGTGGCACCCGGTTCTTCTGCGGAGAGATTGTTCACGTCGCCGGCGGTTTCCGTGCCACCTTCTCCGGTGAAGTCATCAAATGCGTTGTCCGCCGTAGCATTGAGCGTGTCCATGTCGGTATCGCTGAAACCCATGGCGTTGTTGTCGATGCCGCCACCGAAGTCACCGCCACCGAAGTCACCACCCATGCCGTCGTCAAATCCGTTTTCATCAGCCGGGGCATTGAAGGCATCTGCACCCGGATAGGTGTCGCCGAAGAAATCCTTGAACTGGTCGTCCTGGGTTTCCTGCTGTTCTTCCGGGTGGAGAAGTTCGTCTTCGACCTCATTGTAGCTCTGGTCCCTCATGTCCTCGGTCGTATGGCCGAACGGGACTTCGGACGGCTTGGCGAGACGCTGCTGGTTGAGTTCCATGACCTTGTTGTGGAGCTTGGCCTTGATTTCACTGACAGGTACCTTGGTATCTTCGTGAAGCTGTACGACTGCGGGGGATTCGTGGCTTACTTCGCCGGATGCGGGGACATTGAGTTCCATGATTAAATGCCTTTTTTAGTGTCAGATATAGATTTATAGGGTAAATTGGACTTTTTGATGTAAATTGGGCAAATTTATTTTTTGTCCTACACTATAAACTTTCAGCATAAGAAAAAATCTCCAGAGGATTTAACATGGGATACTCTATTGACCAAGATTTGGAAATCATGAAGGAAATCGAACGCATTTCCCAGGAACCCGTCAATGAAAGCCAGTACACTGCGGTTCGTCATGGGGGTAAGCCCATTGTTGAATCGATGGCTGTCTTCGATGACGTAAAGGTTGACTTCAACAAGTGGACCAGCGACACCAAGAAGGTGAACAAGGCAAAGACCGTCAACACCGGTTCCGCCAAGCCCATCACCAAGAACGACACTGTTGAAGAAAAGAAGGAAGACGGCAAGGTGACGGAAGTCAAGAACGTCGAAATGACCAAGAAGAAGGACCAGGTGGTCGAAGCCAAGCAGGAATCTGATGGCGACAAGGCCAAACCGGCACCCGAGGTCAAGAACTTCGACAGCAAGGCAAAGTCCGCCGCTGCATCCAACCGTGCGGGTGCCGATAAGGAAAAGCACTTCGCCGAAGTGGCCAAGAAGCAGAAGAAGTTCAAGGCTTTCATCGAAAGCCTCGTAGTTGACGAAGCTTCCCGCCAGGCTGCTGACACCGTTCTCGCCGAAGCCGACAAGGTCTTCAAGGCCCAGTTCGAAGCGATCGGTGGTGATGACGGCACCCAGGCTTACATCAAAGCGGTGAGCGATGCCATGGCGCAGAAATTCGGACCGGGTGAACATAACACCTTCGATATCGGTGAAGTCGCTGATGACTTCCATGCCGGTGTGCCGGTTGAGGAATGCATCAAGAAGTGCATCGCCAAGCAGCAGGCTGACATCGACGAAGCATTCGCCGGTAACGCCCAGGCCTAAGAAAAGCCGTAATAAATTTGTAAAAATCCACCCACCGGGTGGATTTTTTGCTATATTTCCAAACGAAATGGCATTAGCGTTAGAAGACAACAAGGTTGTAGATTCCCAAGAAGTCCACCCGATGTGGACCGCGATTTACCATGACAGGGAAACTGACCAACTTTTCCTATGGTACGATACCGGGAAGTTGGAGACCAAGGTTATTACCAACACATTCTATACGCCTAACCGAGGCGAGTACAATTCGATACCCTGTGGCATGAAGGACATCTACGGCAGGGAGATGTACTCCGTTACTTGTAAGTCCAAGGTGGAACAGGACATACGCAAGCGTACTATGGGTCCGAACAACCACCTTTCCGAAATCGATATTGACCCCAGGGCGCGTTTCTTACAGAAGCATTACTCAAAGTCCGGCATGTTGAAACCGGACATGAAGAAGATTAACCTGTGCTTCCTCGATATTGAAGTGGAGACGGTGGGTCGCTTTCCTGCGGCTCACCGTGCCGAGTACCCGATTAACTGCGTTACCGTCTATTTCTCGAAGACCGACAACTATGTCACCTACGGTCTGGGACGTGACGTTTCCGACTATGTGAAGGAGGAAATGGCCAAGGAGAACGGTAGGTATGAACTCTGCTACACCGAGAAGGAACTCCTTGAAAAGCTGTTCTCCGAAATTGGCAAGAACCAGGTCGATATCCTGTCGGGTTGGAACTTCTCCTACGATACCACCTACATGGTGAACCGTGCCGCCAAGTTGAAGGTGGACTTGAAGCTCATGTCCAGACTTCCCGGCCAGTTCCAGAAGGCCTACTTTGACCGCGAGGGCAACCTGCAGATTGCCGGTACGGAAGTTATCGACTTCCTTGCCCTCTACCGCAAGTACACGTTCTCGGAAGAACCGTCCTACAAACTCGACTACATTGGTGGCCTCGTTGTCGGTGAACACAAGGCCCCGTTGCCCGATGGCTACAAGTCATGGAAGAACCACTGGGATGAGTTCATCCTGTATAACTTCCAGGACGTTAGGCTGCTGAAAAAGATTGAATTGAAGGTACGCATGTTTCAGCTTGCCGTCATGGCTGCTTCGGAAGCCCGCGTGCCGTTCTCCTCCGTGTTTGAATCCAAGAAGATGCTGGTCGGGTTCGTGATGAACATGCTTCACGAGCAGCATCTCGTGTTCCCTCCGATGCAGGCCAAGAACAAGGAAGAATATCCGGGTGCATTCGTGTACTCGATCCCCGGCTACTACGAGTTCCTGGTCTCCTATGACTACCGTTCCCTGTACCCGTCTATCATGATGACCTTTAACACCTCCCCGGAGACCAAGGTCATCAAGCCTATCGACTACGTTCTTACACCGGAAGAGAAGGATCTTCTCATCGAGAGCCCGTGGACTCACAACGGTCAGTACAAGGTGTACTTCCGTCGTGACAAGGAAGGCATCGTCCCGCAGGTGACTAGGAAGCTGTTCGATGGCCGTGCCAAGTTGAAGAACAAGAAGAAAGCCGCTGAAAAGGCCGGCGACATGGAAATGAAGGACATATACGACATGATGCAGAAGGTCTATAAGGTCCTCGGTAACTCTCTGTATGGTCTTCTCGGTTCCAACTTCTTCCCGTTCTATGATGTCGATAACGCTGCATCCATTACAGGTTACGGCCAGCGGCTCATTAAGTTTACCATTGCTGAACTTGCCAAGTACCTCAACGAGGAACTTGTTAATGACCAGCGCTTCTACGATGCGTTCGGATACAAGCCGACGATTGATCCGTCGTTCCTCGGTACTACCAAGGACGAGGATGGCCAGTTGCTCTACCGTCGCATGTCCCACGGTGATACCGACTCCTTCTACTGCAAGATTGGTGATATCTTCAAGGAATTTGGTGCCAAGGCCGGTACCGGCGTGGAAGTCATCGTGTTCGATGAACATAAGGAAATCTTCCGACAGGGCTTCGACACCGACCACATTCTCGAATCCAAGAAGATGTTCAACGCGGCTTGCAACCAGTACCTGCATGATGTGTGGCATGACCCGGAGAACCGTTCCGTTGATAAGAAGACTGGCCTGACGAAGGTGCAGATTATGTTCCATGACGGCATCGTCATGGGCAAGCGCTACCGTGTCATCTACAACCGTTTCCGTCTTACGGACTTCTGCCGCATCATGGACGCTGCCATGCTCGAAGAGAAGCTGGACGAGTTCATGCTTGCCTATGCGAAGAAATGGAACTTCCTCACCAACGAACTGTTCCTGAAACGCGAAAAATGTATTTACAAGGCAATCGTTACTGCGAAAAAGAAGTACATCTGCGAAGCCGAATCCAACGAAGATATCGTGTACCTCGACCTTGGTCATAAGGACGAGGACGGTAAGTGGGTACCGGGTACCCTTGAACTTGAACCGCATTTTGCCATTACCGGCCTTGAAATTGTCCGTAGTTCTACCACCTTGTTCAGTAGGGAGCGTATGCTCGACATGGTGAAGCTGATGCTGAAAACCATGGACAGGGACGAGGTGCGCCGTAGGCTGCTCGTCATGAAGAAGGAATTCTTCGAGGCCGTCAATGCCGGCAACTACTCCTACATCGCATGTCCTTCCGGTATGAAGGAAGAACCCCTGCCGTACTTGAAGATGATAACGATGCCACGATCCGAAATCAAGGATATCGACTGGCGCCGCAGGGCCGCTTCCGTGTGGAACTACCTGATTGAGAATGACCCCGTTCTTGCCCAGGAGCCGTATGAACCTATCTATGCCGGTGACAAGATGAAGTTCATCAAGAAGGCCGATGAGCGCTACGGTGTCTCAATCATCTGTTATAGCGGTGAGAAGTGCCCGGAACGCCTCCTGCAACTGTTCCATGCCGACTGGGAAGAACAGTGGCATGTCTCTGTCGCCCAGATACTTGGCCGTCTTTTCGAGGCTGTCGGGTGGCCGAAGGAACTCGAATACGACGAAACCAAGAAGGTCCGCGCATTCGTTTAGGGGTCCCAAATCCTATAAACTGCAGACCGATGTAGTTTTATGGAAAATAGACGGGATTCCCTATGTACGATTTCGAAAAATACTATGCTGACATGGACGTAAAGGCCGAGGTGAATATCGACCTTAGCGGCGTTAAAATCGAAAATCCCCAGGGAAATCCTAACGAGCATGTGACCAACAACGTGGTCTACTACATTACGGGCATCGCCCTGTCGAACGATGCGACCTTCGCCTCGTTTGCGGCGATGGATCCGAATGACCGTCTTGAAATCATGATAGTCGATGGGAGCTCGCACGAGGAGCATTATGCGGCGCTGATGCACCCGTTTTCGGATATCCTGGATGCCGATGTGGCAAGCGAATGGAACCCCGGAAAGAATAGGGAGACCTTCGTTGACTTGGACTCCTCCGCGGACGGGGTTACCATAACCTATCGAGTTCTCCATGACAGCACGGGTGCCGCGCCAAGTGACTTCGCTTATGCCCGCGTATTTGTCGCTCCGCGTTATGAATTCATTACCAACATAGGAAATGACGATGTTATTACCCGTGCGGGTACGGGTGCCCTAAGCCCTACGCTCGTCAACCAGAATGTCATTTCCAATACTTCCGTTTCCGACCTATCGCAGACCATGCGTGCCATCTACATGATACTTGGCTTGAACGGAAAGCGCAAGGTTTCGATGAAGGCGTTCAGGAACGCTCTAAAGGGTAAGGCCGGGCGGTACAATGCCGTTATCGGGTATGACTTGTTCCGCAAGCGAATGAACCAGATTTCCGACTGGTGTGCGGAGAATAATTACGGTGTCGATGTCAAGTATTACGATGGCAACATGTCCGATCCTCTGCCAGAAGGTATCGAGGATGCGACTGCTGCCGACTACAAGAAAAGCAAGCGGATGGCAAAGGCGAAGCATCGCCGCTATGTCATGGCCGTCATTGCCGCTGACAAGACGCGCACGTCCATGAGAATCAGGACGAGCTTCAACGATGCGTATAATACCCATCTCCCTGCATTCCTCGGGAACCCGAAGATTGCCCCGCTTGTGGACAATCTGACACCGACCGGCGATGGGGTAACTGCAATCATACCCCCGATTAAGGATGCCGCCAAGGGTGTCTTCTATCCGAAGGAAGAAATTGAGAACTCGTTCTACGAGAACTTCGAGGACGTGTATGAAAACATCCGTGAAGCGATGAGCATCATGGGCCGTTATCTCAGCGGCAAGACGAAGCGCAAGATGAACCGTCTCGGTGCCAAGTACACCAATTACGCAGACGATGACGGTGGACTTGCATTTGACCTGGATTCCCTTGTGAATTCCCTGGCCGATAACTACGACAAGGTCGGGAAGGGTTATGGCGCCTATGCTACCGGAAATACGAAGGTGGCGGAGAATGTGAGCGCGTATCCGCGTGTGTTCCAGATTAACGGAAAGCTCGAAGCCAGTGCCGGAAACGTGGTGGCATCATGGGGAGCATCCCCGGCCTCTACAAATCCGGGCGGTACTGGACCTGGCCTGCATTGGGTAACTGCCACATCGGGCGATTATCGCACGCCGAACTATGCCTGGAACAAGACGGTGAGCGAGATGTCCTCCGACGAGATACGTGAATACCTGGTTGATGTCTACAACTGGATCCTGGACAAGGATGACCAGCTGGAATTGGAATTTCACACTGACTTTGAGTTGAACGATACTTCGTTCTCCAATGGGTACAATAGCGCGGTTGATGGTGATTTCCGGGTAAGACAGTGTAAGCGTTTCATCGAATTCGTCGGCGGGTGGATGAACCTGTTCAGGACATGCGGTACGAAAGAAGGGGTCTGGAACTTCATCAACGCGCATCCTTTCCAGAGCAATGAAACTGCCATGGCATGGTTGAACCGTATGGGTAACCTTGGGCTGATTGACTGGAACCTGAATGGCACCTACAAGGTAATTGCATGGGATAAGTCTTCGAGTACCAGCGATGGCAAGATGCAATACAAGAATTTCCGTCCAGCGTATTCTCCTGAATGGAAAATCGATCCGGAAAGTCCGGATGATATCGACGATGCCGTGCGCGGTGCCTCGGTCATGATTAGTGCATACAAGGATATGCGCAGCCAGTTGGTGTCAAGGGCGTTCCTGATGAGCCCCATCAGGGTGGTTCGTGCATGGCTTGCACTTGAAGAGGTTTCCGAGGCGATTGACAACCTGGAAGATGACCTGGACAGGATTATCTGGTACCAGGCCTTCGTGAACGAATCCGTATTTACGAACCGTTCGTTCTACTTGAATTTCACCAACTGGCTCAAGGGTACTTCTGATGGCCAGGAAGATGACTATGTTGCATTGCCGTTCGTGCCTTGGGCACTTCCGGCGAGGTTCATGGTTCCCGTTGCGATGTACCGAAAGGTCAGGAAGAAATACAGGCGCTGGGGTTTCACCCGTCACAAGACCGTGAAGGTGTTTGACGGTGTGCGCTGGGCAGAGGTTCGCTTCTATGACTTGAACGTGTTCGGCGAGTACCCGCAAGTTGAAGAAACTCCGGGCAATACCGTACAGCTTGGCAAGCCCGCTACGATTGAACAGGTTGATAATCTATGGGTTGTCAATTTCGACGAGACGTTGCCGGAGGAAATCTGGAATGCTGGCTCCGGTGAGCTGCTATTCGATGATGTTTCCGGAACCACGCTGCAAGTTGAATTCGACAATGAGATGAGTGCCCATGTGCCTAATGGTGTGGACCCGCCTGCATTGGCCGGCGAGCATGTCGTTGTTTCGGTGAAGGTTCCCCCGGAACGTAGCCGTAATGATACCGAGAACAAGACACCGGTTACGGTGCACTTGAAAGCTCCTGCTCTACCTTATGACGAAGAAATTCGCAAGCAGGCATTCGTGGAATATGGGCCGTTCTCACAGGACAAGCTCTTCGAAGTTGTCCGTTACGGGGATGGTGGTTTCCCGAATGTGCCGGAAGACCAGCGCTTTGATGGGTGGAAGATTTTCCGTCCGACATCGCGCAAGATTGAAGATATGCGCGAGGGCTTTGGCCTGTATGACAAGGTTGCCTTCCTCATGTCCATCTTGACGCACGAGTTCGGCTCCGGGCGCGTTGAACTTATCAACACATGGCGTTCCGCCGATGATCAGAAGGGTATATGCACCGGTGGCCCGGAAAGCAGCATGCTATCCTGGCATAACTACGGCATGGCTGCTAAAATCCTGATTTACCAGGCGGATGGCACTACCCCGATTGAGGACAAGAGCGATGACATGAAGCATCTGGTCAAGGTTGCCCGTGCATTCACCGAGATTTGCGGTGATGGACGCCTGGGCGCACCGTGCAATGTGGTATGGTGTGGTCGTCTCACGATTAACCCGAGCCTGTTCGACTGGGAGTTCCTGCCTATTGGTGTCGGCCACAAGGATGCCTTCAAGTTCAGGGAAGCCATCATGGCGCAGCGCGACCCGATTAAGGAATGCGCCTATATCGACGTGGATGCCGCTGGCCTGGTCAGGCCCAAGGCCCCGAGCGATGACCGTCCGTACATCCTGAATACGTCGTCCGCATACAAGAATGCGGTAATGATTAACGGACATCATTATGTCTCGCCCGATCGTATCATGAATTACAGTACGCCGGAAGACATCGTTCTCTATGACATCGTTGAGTACATTGACTTGGTTAACTTGAAGATGAACGCCAACGGCAACAAACTGGGTGACCGTGGTAACATGTACGAGTGGAAGTCACTGAACGATTCTGCCTGTACCCAGTTGATCAGATATTTCGCCCTGACCAACAACATCAAGTCCGCGAAGGCCTTGATTGCCGGTGACTTCGTTGAGAAGTACCAGGCGGTTGAGGATGCCTATTATTCGTCCTCGGTTATCGACTATGTGAAGAACATGCTCGGTAGCCATTACGAGGATGCGTATGTTACTGTGGATTCCCTGAACGACGCTGGGTTCATTTCGTTGAGTAACGGCAGGATGTATATCAAGGTTCATGACCTGATACCGGACAATGTGCCGACCATGATTGACATGCACGGACAGCAGCGCGTTGATGAGAAGCATATCAAGCGCGGCGTGTGGCGTGATGGTATATTCTATGGACTGGATGAAATCGAAATTCCATATACCGAGAGCGACGGCCCCGTGGTCGAGGGTTACGTGGATGGCCAGGCTTCCTTCGGCGAGGCGATGTTCCTGCACCAGGCGGTCGCATCCGAACTCCATGCCGCATTCCTCAAAATCCGCGACTTGTTCGAACGGTACAAGGGTGCCGTGATGTACGACAGGTTCCAGGATGGTCCGAACGCCGACAAGTTCTCCCAGTTGGAAAACGAGTTCGGTGCCATTGCCGCGCAGGACCTGATGGACTTCGATGAACTTGAAGCCCTACTGGCCCAGGAAGACATCAACAAGCTCGCTGACATTGAGACCAACGGCGAACGCAACGGCATTCTCGACGAGGACGGTAACGTCAGCATCTATGAAAAGGTGGTGAACAATGCCCAGTTGGCGGGCATGCGCAAGGCCGTCAAGACCAGCGAGCGCATGCATATCACCGACAAGGGCAATGGCCTGACACCGGGTGAAATCTACCGCGCAGTCATGGAAGGCAGGGCCCCTGGGGCCAATGACCTGATGTCCCGCCGCTAGTTTTCTTATAAGCTGCAGGAGAAAAGGAATTTGGTAGCCTGATGCCTGCACAAGTAGCGATTAAGAAATATACCGGAAAGGATTCCGAATTCGGTACGCTGGTATCGTCCCTTGGTATCAAGAGGGTAGATACCTGTGTCCCGTCGGTTTACATCTCGGAACGCCTTGGTGGCAGAACCGTTCCTGCCGATGACGGAAGCGAATCTCAGTTTTACTGCATTTACAGACCCGATGACCCCAAGTGTAAGGCATACTCCATGGAGTGTGTGTTCAAGGTGCATCTGGTTGCCCCTCCTGATAGGCAGCTCACGAACATCAGGCTCTATCCCACGGGCCCGCGCCCGCGTGGGAAGCACCCGGCCATATTGCGCATAGGCAACTCGATTTCATATTCCCGTCCCACGAACACTCAGTCCCTCATTGCGACGCATGATATCTGGGAATTCGACAAGTTCCATCCGTTCTACCTCACAGTGTCCGGGCTCTATGGTCAGATGCCTCAGCAGCAGCTGGGCCATACCCACTTCATCACCGAATACCGTGATGTTGGTGCCGGGAACGTAGTGTTCCTTGACGGCATGCGCCAGCCTGTGGTGCCGGTTGGCGTCTATACCGACGAGACCAAGGACATTCTCATTACATTTGAAGACCGCACATTTGTTGCGAATACGGCTGGTACCCGTTGCTGCCTGGTGTTCATAGATCCGGCGACTGGAAAGGACATTAACACGATTGCCGAGGAAAAGGGCTATGGCCCGTTCTACAAGGTGGTCGTCCCCGATTCGAACGGTGGTGTGTATCACAGCGATGGTCCCGTTGTCGAGCTCCAGGTGAAGAAGACTGGGGATGGTGGTTGGAACCTTATGGAACTGTTCCCGTCCGGTCTCATCTACCAGATTCCGCCCGACAGTGAATGTGACTACCGAGGTTCCGGCTACGTGGTGGCCTGGATGCCGCTGTACTGGGGAGAACCTGGGTGGCAGTCTACAGACAGTGGCGATTCTGAACTGGTCGAGACTGCGTATGTCCCGAACCGCTGGTTCAAGCGCGTCTATACCTTGACTGATGGTACGGTGAAGGAGGAAGAACTTCCCGACCATTTCAAGAACAAGCCGGTCGAGTATTATGATGTCGTAGTGGCCCCCGGTTCTAATGGGTGCCCGACCTATTTCCTCAATGGCGTCGAACGACCGCAGTTGATTTTCGATATTCACAAGACATACCACTTCTTTAACAGGAGTGGTTCCAAGTTCCCCATGCGCTTTATCGGCAACATGTTTGCTCCCCAGGCATGCGTCCCGGAGGATGTCGTTTCTGCCGGTGTCGTCGTGCTCCGCGGCAATACGGACATGGAGGAACTGTTCGTCAACCCAGAACTCATCTTGAAGTCCGGATGCCGGATTAACGCCTACCAGAGCGTATGCGCCCCCGGCCTCGGAAACGTGGTGTACAACTACCCGCTGGCCATGTGCGGAAGCTACAACATGTGCCGCGTGGGCGGTGGTATCTACAACCCCCTGATGGCAGGCGAGACCGACTATGTTTACATGCAGATCGAGGTCGATGGTGATACCGACCCTGGAAGTTGCATTCCGAACATAAAGTTGGAGTATGACGAGGTATAAAAAATTTCAAACCATTATAAACTTTCTGTCAAATCAGCCCCAATGGCTGCTCAAAAGGAACAAAACTATATGTCACAAGAAATGAACAAGAAAGCTGTCGCGGACCTCTTCTGCATCGAGGATGCAAGGGCCGTTTGTGAAGCCATTGGCGGTCTTGGCCTCAATCCAAACGACGAAGCTACCGACGAACCGCTGGACTACACTCCGGATAACATCCTGGACGTGACCGTGAACGATAACCCGGATGGCATGCCTGCCTTCCCGCAGCTCGGTCAGGAAGAGATGGACGGCGAAACCCAGGCTTTTGTCGTTGATGAACTTGCCAAGCAGTTGCAGGCTGATGGCCGTGAATCTCTCACCGACGAGGACCTCATCCCGTTCATGGTGAAGATCAAGGGCGAAAACAACATTTCGCAGGACCTGACTTCCTTCCTTGACCAGATTACCAGCAATACCGATAGCCGTCTGGCTACGCAGAATGTGTCCGAAGCCCAGCCGAACGGCGTGGCTACCGACCTTTCCAATGGTGGCGAAGGTGAAGCTCCTGCTGCCGATCCTCTTGCGGCTGCCGGCATGGGCGAACTTCCTCCGGAAGCTCCGGGTGGTCTCGCTGAACCGACCGAAGCCCCTGCTCTCGATGCCAATCCGGACGATGGCCTTGGTGCCATGGGTTCCGATGGTGACTTTGGTGCCGGTGGTTTCGATGCCGGTTCCGAAGGCGACTTCAATCTCGATGTGCCCGAACCGGGTGCCGAGGTCGGAGCTGAAGGTGGCGACGATTCCTTCAATCTCGACATTGGTGATGAAGGTGGTGAAGCTCCTGCTGACGATGGTACCGACACTATCGGTGAACTCGACTTCGGCGACGAAGGTGGCGAAGGTGGTGAAGCGGCTCCTGCCGAAGGCGGTGAAGGTGGTTCCGAAGAGGATGACCTGTTCAGCGCTCTCGATGGCATGAGCGACGAAGCCCTTGACGACGGTTCTTCCGACGAAGGTGGCGAGGAAGCTCCTGCCGAAGGTGGTGAAGAGGCTCCTGCCGAGGACGAAGAAAAGCCGGCTGAAACCGAAGCCAAGGATGGCGAGGCTACTCCCGTGATTGAAAATCCGGGCGACCCGAACTCCGAAAAACTCCCGGAAAATGGTCCGGCCAAGCCAATCAAGGACGAATGCGGTGACGCCACTGTCGAATGTGGTGAACAGCCAACCGTCGAATGCGGTGAACAGCCTCCCGTAGAACAGTCCGAAGCTCCGGCTGATTTCAACAGTGTCATGGATGGCGATGTTGATGCCAAGCTCGAATCCATCAAGGCCAATTACGTTGAATCCATTGCGCGTGAACGTGTTCGCGCCGTAGTGGAATCCTACGATCAGAAGCGTGCCGAATCCGAAAAGCAGGCCCTTTGTGAAAGCATCATTGCTGACTACAAGGCCCGCCATGAAGCCGAGGACCGTCAGGCCATGGTAGAATCCACCATGGGTGACAAGCTCTCCGAACTCGGTGACAAGGTTGCTGCACTTTGCGAAAGTGCCGCCAAGACCGATGCCCTCGATGCCAAGTTCGAATCCATCCTGGGTCAGTTCAAGGCTGACAAGGCCAGCGAGGCTGCTTCTCAGGCCCTCGATGCCAAGTTCGAATCCATCCTCAGTAAGGTCAAGAATGACAAGGCTGTCGATGCGAAACTCGCTGCCATCGTGGAATCCGTGAAGGCTCCTAAGGCTGCTCCCAAGGCTGCTCCTGCCGCTCCCAAGGCCGGCCTCGATGCCAAGCTCGAATCCATCATTGCCACGGCAAAGAAAAAGATTGCCGCTGCCAAGTAAATTCGGCTTAACAAATTGAAAAGACACCGCCAGGCCGGCGGTGTCTTTCTGTTTGTGTGGAAGAAGATAGTTTTACATCAAACCTGATAAACTGCAGAACATGGGACATTTTAGTGGACGACTCAAAGATGCTGTACAAGCCGCTGCCGAGAAGGCAAGGGGCCAGGAAGGCGCATTCTATGATATCGCCAAGTTTTACAAGTTTTTCGATGTCGCCGATACCGAGAATGGATTGACCGACTGGCAGCGGGCTGGTGTTCCTGAGGCTAACCAGCACAGGATTAGTGCGCTTTGCAGCGCATTTGCCGACATGATGGTCGATTTCCTTGCGAATGATGAATACGGTGTGATGACGACCGTGCTGGAAGATACCATCAACAAGTTGGACCAGCGTGCTGCCCAGACTGCCGGTGAAATGGATGCGGTCGGTGGTGCATTGGGCGGTCTTACCGGTGGTGCCAGCGAATCGGCACGACAGGCCCTGTCTTCGGCAATCGCTGCCGCAATGCAGGGAAACAAGTTCGATCCGGATATTCTTCCGCCGATTTCGATTGGCTTGAACGGTTTGCCTATTTCCCTGGCCAACTACTACAAGCCCGGCTTTACCCAGCCGAACTGGCCGTTCCTCTATGAACATGAAAGCCGCAAGGAAAGCGGGTTCTATGAAGGCGACGATGGCCTTATGCTCGGACCCGGCATCCCGATGTCCCTGGGTGGCAAGGCAAAGATTCTTGTTTTGAAGGCTATTTTCGCGGTTCCTACCGTGGATGAACACGGTAACCCGGTGGGTGACATGGAAGGTGGACTTTCCGAGGAACAGTTCGAGATAGTCAAGGGTGCGATGGACAAGCGCACCATGGGCGAACTCACCGATGCCGAAAAGAATTTCACTTTGAGCGATGAACAATCACGCGCCTCGTATTTCCGTTATGTGAACATGGTAATGTGGGATGCCGTGTGCAACAAGAACAACTGGGCCTACTTGCACTGGGGAATTCTTTCGCACAACTCCATGCCCGAACCGGTCAAGACTGCCGTATGCAGTTTCTTGAAGACAAACGGTCTGGCGCTCGATGCCAATGTGAACAGCCCAGCGGCCATGATTAGCTACTGCCTGAATATCGGCATGGCCTATCTGATTGGACGTAACAAGCCGGTCACCATCGTGGGCATTCCGGGCCAGAAGTTGAAGGCCATCCGGGAAAAGGGTTCCAAGACGGTGACCGAGGTTTACGCTAGTCACTTTGCGGAGCGCTACGAAGGGGGTGTGCCGAAGGATGTCAAGCTCGCCAAGCTGCATTTCACCTATATTGCCGATATTCTCATCAGGCTCACCAATGGATCTTCCGAGAACGATATCGATTTGAGAAAGCGCCGTGTCGATGAGGCTAACCTCATTTATAACTACTGTGGGTATCCACAAGTAAAGTATGGCACGTCCCCTGCGGCCATTGCGTCCGAGTTGAAGGCTGATGCCCTCGTGAAGCGCGGGTTCCTCGACCTGATGAGATCGACCGTCTATGTGTTCCCGAACAAGTCCGGTAACTACGGTTCCGGTGCCAATGTGAAAATCGAGATGCAGACGAAGTACGTGGACCCGGACGGTACCAGGCTTCAACCGCGATCGAAGCAGGTTCTCCAATGGCTCGGTGGACAGCTCGGAATCGATACTATCCAGATTGCATCGCTCATCCGTGAACCGGTTGACCAGGGTCGTATCATGTGCGACAACTGGCATCGCGGTAAGCGTATTTCCTATGGCAAGGGTGGTACTGCGGTCAACATGGTCTATGTTGACTGGACCAAGAAATATGGCGGTACCGAAATCAAGTGCACCAAGCATTTGCCGTATGATACCCTGTTGAAGGTGAGCGATACTGATTTGCCGAAGGTGAAGGAGGCCATGAAGAAGAAGGCCGTCGATGTCGTAGCAAGCGGCATCAAGGTCTCGAACCACTGCTGTGACCCGACCATTTATCAGGCAATCGACATCAGTGCCACCCACATGTCAAAGTACGGAAAGGCCGTATGTGACAAGGCCGTGGCCATCTGCAAGGATGCCAAGCAGCGCAAGATTTTGCAGGGTGTTATCGTCCCGGATGGATGGGGAAACCCGCCGGCAAAGACTGGCGAACCGGCATTGCATATCGAAGTGGATCCGCGCAGGACTGACCCGCCAATCCCGGTCGCTGGCGAGGACCCGTCCTCCCTGGCGCCGAACCCGGAAAGCGATGTGGTCATCCGCGTGCAGAATGAGAATTTGACCAGCAAGGCCTCCCTTGACGCCGTATTTGTCAAGGATAACGTTGACAGTAAATCGTAGGTAGAACATGTCCAGGTTGTACACTAAAAAGAAGCAGGAATTTGACGATACCGTCTATGGATACTTGGTGAAGCGTCTGTCGATGCCCATTACGGACACCGATGCGTACCATACTGGCCATGTAGATGAGAAGGGCAACGAATTGAAGGCGCCCGACGACTGGTCGTACACCCGTCTGGACAAGCTGGTGTTCGACTTGAAGGCAATTCTCGGCGACCGGGTGAAGAACCTCGGTAACTCCTACGCCGATGTGGATGCCTATGCCCTCATGAACGGCAATGTCGATACCGGCAAGTATGCGGAAAACTACCAGCCGGTGCTCGCCATCATCGAGGAAGCCGCTTATATTCCCGCTGGGCTGCGCGGCCAGGCGGGCGAGGCCAACGAGACAAGTGAACTCCCGTTGGGTGACCGCATCTCGTTCGCACTTTCGGTGGCAAACTTCCTCCTGTATGCCGCGAGGTTTAGCCGTTTCCCGAATACTGTCGAGATTGACGATGAAGTTTTGCCGTCCGTTGAATCGACTTTCGGCATCCGCGCATTGGGTTCCCAGGATGAATTCCTCGAATATGCAAGGAACGCGAAGATTACTGACGGGCGCGGTCTGAACAATGACGGGTATGTCCTGCTTGTGCGGACCGCAAGGAAGATTGTCTCTGCCAATATCCTGAAACCAAGGGGTTTCGGCGAGAACAACCAGGCTGAACAATGGAGGACTGTCGCGAATGCATAGGATGTACAACGGATTGCCACTTTTCGAAGTGGATTTCGGGGACTTCTCCTATATAGTCGAATGCGTCATGCATGGCAAGCGCATGTTGGCTCGCAATATCTGCGACGAAGAATTGAAGGACTATTTCAATACCGTGCGGCGTGCGAACTTCGCCGCGACCTACGGGGGCACGGTCATCATTTACGGAAGGTAGCGATATGCTTTTCAAGAAGAACAAGACACCGGAAACCCTCGCGTCGAGACTTCTCAACTACGAGCGCAATTACGGCATCGGCAACCCGAAAGGACAGTATTTTGACCGAATTTTCAACCGTATAGATACGGAGCGCAAGGTCGATGCTTCCAGGAACTCGGTCGCCCAGGGCATGAACGACATGCTGTTCCCGAACGGGGCCACCCCGGACGGATACAGCACCTACACCCCTATGCTCGGAATTTCCACCGAGCCGCTGGATCCGGACAAAATCCAGGACGCGGTTGCACAGAAGGAATGTGACCTATACTGGCGCAAGAACGTCGAGCGTTCCCTGAAATACGAGACGGTCGCGGGTCGTTCCGAAGTGAACGAATCCATCATCCAGATTTGTAACGAGGCTGCCTACAAGGACGACATGGGAGAATCCTGCTCCCTGGAAATCGACCCGGATGCCAAGATTGGTCCTGCTACCCAGGACATTCTCCACATGACGTTCCGTCGCAAGGTTCTCCGCGAACTCCTCAATTTCCGTATCAACGGCTGGAACTACATGCGCTACCTGTGTATCCATGGCCGAATTTTCTTTGAAGTTGAGTTCGATGAGAACAAGAGCCAGATTCTCGGTGTGAAGATGCTCCGTGAGGAGAACATGATTGTTATCTACCAGGATGACTTGATTATCGGCTACCGCCAGATGCAGACGGGCCCGATGAACATGCGCAACGGTGGTAAGAACTACAAGGATTTCTCCCCGAACCAGATTCTCTATGCTTCGCTTGACATGACTGGTCCTGGCGGCATCAACGACCCGCGTTCCATCCTGGAACCGGCCATGAAGCCCTACAACCAGTTGAATACCATCGAAGACTCCGTTGTCATGTACCGTATCCTTTGGGGCCAGGAAAAGTTGGTCATGAAGGTCGATACCGGTAACATGCCGAAGGACAAGGCCGAGAAGTACATGAAGGACCAGGCCAAGGTATTCTCCAGAAAGCTCGACTACAACTCCCAGACGGGTGAAGTGACGAACTTCGGCAAGGCAATCGGCTTGACTGAACACTATATTGTTAGTCTTTCCCAGGGTCGTACCGGCTCCTCCATCGAAAGGATGCAGGGCGGTAACAACCTGCAGAATATCGATGACCTTAAATTCTTCAAGCGCAACCTTGTCAACTCCCTCATGGTGCCTCCGGGACGTATCACGGCCCTTGCCGGCGACAACCAGAACTACACCCAGGGTAAGATTGGCGAGGTCACCCAGTCCGAAGTATCGTTTGCCGCACTTATTCAGCGTTACCAGACACCTTTGGAGGCCATCATGGTCCGCCTGTTCGTCATGGTACTGAATACTATGAAGAATGTGGACAACTCCATCAAGAGCGAAATCAACTTCTCCGTCAGGTTCAAGAGGTCCAACGGGTTCCAGAACTTCATCGAAAGCGAAATCTGGAACACCAGGCTCAATACCTTCGACCTCATGGCCAAGCACTGCCGCTCCAAGGACAATCCATCCGGCATGCTGCCCAGGAAGTTCGCTCTCATGAAGGGCCTTAGGGTCAGTGATGAGGAATACAACCAGATCCGTACCTGGCTCCGTGAGGAAAAGAACGATGAACTCTACGGAGACGCTGCTGGCGGTGGAGGTGAAGGTGAAGGTGGTGGAGATGCCGGTGGCGGTGGCGACGCTGGCGGTCTCGGTGGCCTGATGTAGCCTCAAAAATAGCGAAAAATCCCGGTTTTGCCGGGATTTTTTTCGTTTTTATCGGTTTCAGTGCACGTTTTTGCACGTTTTTTCATGTAAAAAATCGAAAACTCTAAACATTATGTCAGAAATCGTTCGAGAGTGCTTCCGTTCGGAGCACACCAGTACGAACGGAACACTAACTCAAACAAAAGGTAACAAAATGCAGGTTATCCAGAACAAGTCCAATACACGTAAGTGGAAGGCCGTGCTCGAATCCAATTTGGGTCGTCCGCTCCGCAACCGTGGGGAAGCTTCTGCCATCGCAGTGCTTCTTGAAAACCAGAACTTGGTCAACCGTGGTGCCAAGTTCGAATCTGCCAACATCACCGCTGATGTGGCTCAGTATCAACAGTATGCCTTGCCGCTCATTCGCCGTCAGTTCCCTGAACTCTTGGCTATGAACACTGTGGCCGTCATCCCGACGACTACTCCGCAGGGTATCTACTTCGCCCTTCGTTATCTGTACGACAACGAACCGTTGAAGTCCACCGCCTTCCGTCAGGGCCAGAAGCAGGAAATTGGTTACGACCTCGTCGCTGACCATACCGGCTTTGCCGCCACCTTCAACCCGTACAGCACGGGCGCTGGCGAAATGCTCTCCAACTACTCCGAAGGCACATCTATGACGGGTGCTTCTTACCCGTACGATGCCAAGGTTCCTGGTCAGCTCTACAACAACTTCGGTGGTCTTACCAACGATGGCGATGACGAGCTCGGACAGTACAGCTACAACATCAAGAAGGCCTCCATCAAGGTGATTTCCGGTGCTATCCGCGTCGGTACTCGCGCCATCAAGAGCCATTACACGCTCGAACTCCAGCAGGATATGGCTGCTGCCCACGGTCAGGACGTTGAAGCCCTGCTCCTCGAAGGCCTCCAGTTCGAAATCCAGCAGAACATCGACCGTGAAATCCTCATGGCCATGATCATGGTTGCTCAGAACGAACGCCTCGGTGGTGAAAAGGTCATCGTTGTTGACCTCGCCAACACTGACACTGGTGCTACCAGGGGTCGTTGGGCTGCTGAATCCATCGCTGCCGGTATCGTGAACACCATCATCGCCGTGTCTCGTAAGATCGCTCTTACGACTCGTATGGGTTCCGGTAACTTCGCCATCGTGTCTCCGGACATCGGCGCTGCTATCGCCACCTTGAACAACGGTATCTACATCCCGAACGGCTACCTCGGTACTGATGCTACCATGCAGCCTGCTGGTGGTGTGGCTGATGCTGGTTCTCTCCTCAACGGTCAGATCAAGCTGTACCAGGACATCTACGCGAACGCCTCCTACGCCCTCGTTGGCTTCAAGGGTCCTCGCCAGGGTGAAAGCGGCATTATCTTTATGCCGTACATCCCGTACATCTTCACGAAGACCGCTGGTCAGGAAGATGGTTCTCCGCGTCTCATCGTCAAGAGCCGTTACGCCATCGTGGCTAACCTCCTCGGCGCTGGTCAGTTCTACCGTATCGTCCAGTTCAAGAACGTGAACAAGGTGATCATGGGCATCGACCTGAATGAAGCCCCGTGGGAATCCAACGGTTCCTTCACCGGTGACAACCTCGAACCGGGTCTCTCCTACCATGACACTTCCAGTGAACTCTGGAATGCTCCTGGTGGCATGACCTTCGAAGACAAGCACTGGTAGTTTCTACCGGGCTTGCCTCGAAAGAGGTGAACAGGAAATGATGGGAGCGGGTGCAAACCTGCTCCCATTTTTTATTTATTCCTTCTGAAAAAGTATAAACTGTACCATGAAAGATTTTTTGATTGGGGACAGTATGAACGGAGTTCAGCAGCACCTTGATTACGTTGTGTTTCTTGAAAGCATTGGGTCCGAAACTCCCGAGGTGCGTCGCGCACTGATTGAAGGATATTCCGGATATGTCCTTAATGAGAGTGTGGGTAAGACGCTGAAGGGACTGCTCCTTGCGGCTGCCTGCATGCTTACCGCATGTGCCGGCAATGCCCCGTCTGTCCAGGCAAACTTTGACAACATGCAGCCCTACATGCGCGGTATCGACGGCAATGGGGTGAATGCGGAAACTGTGCGCCAGCTCGCTACCCGTGTTTCCGGTGAGATACACTCCGAGGCGGAGAAGGCGGATAGCTTCCGTGATACGAAGGCATGGAAGGAAGCCATTGCAATCAAGAAGGCTTTGCAGGAATCTCACCCGGATGATGGATCCAGCGGTGAAGACCTTGCAAGCATGTTCGAGCGTTCCGTTAACCAGCAGAACAGGGTATTCGGTGCCCCTCCGTGCTGCACCGAGGAGGATGATGAAAGCATCCGCCAGCGCAACATGGCAGCAAACGTTGAACCGTCTCAGGGTCATTTTGACGAAGAGACCAACACATGGGTGTATGGACTATGATGGACATGTTTGATTCTCTTGATACGATGCTCCCGCTGTGTGAGATGGCTTCCATGGACGTGGAGGCTCCTACCGGTACAATCGACGCCTCGCATTACAAGGCATATGCGAAGAACCCCAGCGAGATTGACCCGACCACGCTGGCCGAACTGGCTGACATGGTTGACCGTGCGCACGATTCCAAGAACGTAATCGCCGCGCAACAGGCCATGGGGCGTGAACCGATGGCCACCCCGAGAACTATCGACCAGCTGATGGGCAGCATCCTCGTAATCTACATTACGTGTGACGAGGCCCCGGTCGCCGTGACTAACGTGGTGGACCCGTCCGCCGAAGATTACCATGGGTATGTGCCCATCAGGTTCTATTCCTTGAAGACCGGGTACAACCTGGAAGGCCGTCTGCAGCAGTCCTTCTTCTCCATCGAGGAAGACTACCGAGGGGCCGGCGTTGCAAAGGAACTCTTCCTGCAACTGAATACTAATGCGTCCCCCTGCTTCATCGTGGTAGACCCGACCGATGCACCGACGGTGAAGAATGTCCAGGAAAGCGGCTACATGAAGGTTGGCCACTTGAAGATTGACGGGTCGGAAAACGAAATGGAGCTGTGGGTCTCCCCGGCAAAGGAAAAGGTGTCTTCCTATGAGCAAGATCAATAAGGTTCTCTACAACGTTGACCAGACTCCCGATACCGGTGTGGATGAGCGCCGTATGGCCAGGAAGAACATTGGCCTGGATGAAGTCATCGGGCATGCCTCGACCGACGACGATACTGGTATAGCCCCTCTTGGCGAAAATGGCTTGGTGCCGGCAGAATATCTTCCGTCATTTGTCAATAACGTCGTTGATGGCTATTTTTACCAGGGTAAATTCTACCGTGATTCTGCACATACGACTGAAATCAGCCCGGATGAAAATACTACCTATGTTGACATCACGACTGCCGACATGGGCGTTGCTTATAGGTATTCGACCGGTAGCGGGGAGTATTTCTCCATAACCAACCAGAATGCATTTGGTGTCGTGTCTGACGGCACCAATACCATCCATGCCGACAAGCCGATTGATTTGCTTACCGTTGTAGGTAATAACGGTATCACGACTACCGTTGCTGACACTCGTGGACAAGAACCGAATGGATCTGACAAGCTGACCATTGGCCACAGCAACAGCATCAACGCGGGCGACATCGGTGAAAGCAGTCCATCCACGACAATCAGTAATACGTTCAACCTGCCTTGGGCGAGCTTTGACGGGCATGGGCATATTACTGCAAAGGGTTCGAACGCAATAACGATTCAGAACGCATCCACCGGCGGATACGGTGTCACGAAGCTTACAAGTACCCCAGGGAGTGGGGAAACTTTTGCGATGACACCAAAGGGAGTCCAGACCGCGATTGGAAATCTTAACGCGACGGTAAATTCGAGTGGTGGGGCGAACGTGGCCCTAACCGTTACCGAGGCCAGCGGTGTAATTACCGGGGTTAGCATCACGCGGGACAATACCGCAGCGGCAACCCATGAGCATGGCAATGTTAGCAGTGATGGTAAAGTTACCACAGTTGCACAGACCAAAAACGCCCTGCTTGTCACCAATAGTAGCAATCAGATAACGGTTGGACCTACGTTTGGTAGCGCTACTGGCGATGGCGCTCTGTTCCTAAACAAGCAGGGTAACTGGAGCGGTATAAACGAGGCAACTGCCAGTGCATTGGGCGGCATTAAGATTGGATATACCAAGAATGCGACAAAGTACCCGGTTGAACTTTCGGACGGGAAGGCATATGTAGATGTGCCGTGTTCGGAAATTAAATTATGGAAAGGGAGCGCATCGGGATCTGTTCATCAGAACCTGATGACTATCTATGAAGGTAGCTCTACTGGTGCATGTGCTAATATCACTTTCAATAATGAAAATAGCAATGTAACTATGGTCAAGAAGCCAACCACGGGTGATGGTGGTAAAGTATTGACTGTAACAGAACCGGGCGGCCAAGTTTCACCTTATTATGAATGGAAAGAACAACTATATCCTGCGGTAGTGCAGACATATCATAGAGGTACGGACGTTGCCTATACTTGGCAATATACAGGTACATCTAGTAATTTCTCTAAAGCAGCGATAACTATTACTGGTCTTGAACCCAATAAGCTTCATACCGTAGAATTTGATATGCACTATTCTCAGAACTACGCCTCTTCAGACGAAATGTATGTTTTTGCTTCTGCATCAGAAACCAATAATAGTGTTCCGTTTGGATATTCCAGAATCAGTACATTACTTGGTGCGCCTGTAGACAGTAAATATCCTCGACTAATCAACTGTTCTTGGACGTTGAACAGTTCATCTAATGGAGAAATCTTTATCAACATAGCAGGCAATGCTGACTCTGAAAATCGCACTAATAAAGTAACAGTACATGATGTCAATTATACAGTAACGAGGCTGAAATAACACGGAACGGATAATCGCAACTTTAATAGCTGCATAATGTTTAAACGGGTCTCCTTTCTTATGGAGACCCGTTTTTGTGTAGGATGTTGAGCGTTGTCCGGATACTTAGCGGTTGATGAATTCCTTTAGTTTACCTTTCACGCTTTCGTAGTAGGAATGCCAGATGTCGATGACCTCGTTGACGGTCTTGTCGTCAGTCTTGTCCATCTTAATCTTCTTGCCATGCGAAGGGGAAGCGCGGAACACGTTTTCCTCGCCGAGGTGGGCACATGCCTCGTAGTAGTTGGCCATGCCGCTACGTGCCACCCATTCATCGAGGATGTATTCGAGCCATTCGAGCTTGGACATGTTGCCACATGCCGTATGCGGGGTGTCCATGCCGGTATTGAACGACAGGATCTTGAAGTCACGGTGACCGGACTTCGTCAAGCCGGATTCCAGGGTTTCCACCGGGTCGTTCGCCCACATGCCACCGTCGCAGAAGCTCATGCCGTTCTGGACAATAACGTCGAAGTAGGTCGGTGCGGAGCAGCTAGTGAGGACGGCAAACCACTTGTCGGTGTCCTTGTCCCCGAGGTCCCACACTTTCTCGACGGACTTGCCGTTCATGTAGGTCACCGGGAAGTACACGGGCTTCTTCCATGCGCCTATCTTACCGGAGAAGGTCTTTTGGAGCATCTTTTTGAGGTTCGTGTGGTCGTAGGTCGGGCATTTTCTGTCCAGGATCTTGTACCAGGGGTATTTCTTGAAGATATTCTTCAAGTTTCCCTTGTACAGGTCGAAGATTTCATGTGCCTGGAGGCCTTCCGCGAGGCCGGCGGCGATAATCGAGCCGGTGGACGTGCCGCCATAGGCAAAAGTCATGTCGCAGAGCTTCTTCCCGAAGTCCTGTTCCATCCTGGTCATGAATGCGAGGGGGCCGATACCCAGGGCACCGCCACCCGAGATACTGATTGCGAGCTTTTTCATTGGAAATTCTCCCTTTTATCAGTAGTTTAACGGTTGGACAGCTTTTTTCGGCCCCGGAAAGTATAAACTTTTCTTACATTTTCGTCAATTAAGTGTTGACAGAGTGTTGATAAATTGTTATATTAAGGTTAACAAGATGCAAAGGGGTGTATTTTGCCCGTAAATTCAACTGAACCGGGAGTAAAAGAACTCATCGCCGAGGTGGCCGGATACGAAATCATAGGTCACCGGGCGGAAAGTGCCTGTTTCCAGGCCTACCATACGAGCAAGGACGAGGGCATACGGGAAGCCGCCAAGCTCAAAATCATACAATCTAACCTCAGGCTGGTCCTGAAGTTCGCGATGGACTACCACAATGTCACCGGGTTGCCCATTACCGACTTCTATACCGAGGGAAAGCTGGGCCTCATGGAGTCGTTCTACAAGTACGACTACCGTACCGGTGTCAAGTTCGCCTCCTTTGCCATCTGGGAAATCCGGCGCCACATGTCCATGGTCGTGCAAGGCAGGGACTTGGTCCATGTGCCCGTGCGCCAGCGCAAGCGCGTGCTGAAAGCCATCCGCGAAGGCCTCCCGGTGGACATGAACTACGGCACCGAGGCCATGAATGCCATCCTGGGCCCCGATTCGCTCGACATGCCCGTGGGCGAGGACGGCGAGAATTCCACGTTCCTGTTGCACGATGTCATCCCGGACGAGACATCTGACGCCAATCCCGAGAAGAATGCCATCATGGAGGACATGAGAACCGGTCTCGAAGCCGAGATGAGCCGTGTCCTGACCCCGATCGAGAACAGATTGTTGCGTTCTTTGTACGGTCTTGACGGAGATGGAAGTAGTTTTGAGGAAGAGGCGGCGAATACCGGCATGAGCAAGGACTGGGTTCGCAAGATCAAAAACCAGGCAATAGAGAAGCTGAGGGACAGCAAGCGCCTCAATGTCCTCCGCGACTGCTATATGGAATAACTTAATGTGGGCATCTGGTCCAAAATCGTCAATTTTTTCAAGTCGAAGCCGGAAGACGACGGCTCCGAGGAGCGCAGTATGTATAATGTAGATGACGGTCCTACCCTAATTTACAGCGATGAACCAAACCTGTCGGATGCGGTGTACGACGCGGACAGCGGGCGCATGGTAGGCCATGCCTCCACTAGCGCAAGGTCTGACCTGGAAAGGGTAGCCAGGGCGAACGCTTCCATGATTGTGCCGGGTCAGGTAGTCAACCGCCCGAGACAGCGTAGACCCATGCAGAGGCCCATGCAGCAACAGCAGCCGGTCCAGCAGCCACAGCAGCAGGCCCAGCCGGCACCTGAGGCCGCACCCGTGGAACAGCCGGTGCAGCAGGTCCAGCAGCCGGCTCCCCAGCCTCAACCGCAACCAGTCTACCAGCAACCCGTGTATCAGCAGCCTATGTACCAGCAGCCAGTCTATCAGCAGCCTTATTACCAGCAGCCGCAGTACG
>JAEIGA010002954.1_pt1 | contig 26807 bp, 30 predicted proteins | sample 9270691 | NCBI WGS metagenome assembly JAEIGA01 (sample SAMN17057246, study PRJNA624740) | gut metagenome | biome: biome; isolation source: fecal sample | host: Bos grunniens | place: China: Xizang | collected 2019 | reverse complement strand
TCGGCGTCATTTCCACATACTCTGTAATATGTGTTTTTTCGGGAAGGTCAAGAACATCATTTTTAAGTCTGCGGAGCATAATTTCATCAAGCTGTTCCTGTAATTCATTGAGATTTTTATATCCCATAATTTCATAACCACCATAACCACCGTATACACCGTAGTGTTTTTTAAAGGCATAGAAAGCGTGTTTCTCATATCCGAGCCATTTGAGAATAATGAATAAATCAAATGGAGTATTCATAAGCGGAGTTCCAGTCATTGCGATTCTACACTCTGACTGAATTTTGAGAATACCTTTACCTTGCTGAGAAGATGGATTTTTGCACTTATGAATCTCATCAATAGCAACAATACCAATCGTTCCGTTCTTACAAAGTTTCTGAATCTCTTTTACAATTTCCTCATTTCTAAGTGTTTCTACATTCGTGATAAGGAAATAACTGTCAATATTCTCGATATTTTTTAAATCGTCAAGTCTATCAGATACACTTCCAATTACAACTTTTCGAACATCTTTATTTCTCTGTCCAAGAATCCAAGCATCTTCGTTAGAGTGCGTGTGAATCTCATTTACCCAGTTCCATTTAAGTCCATTCACACCGCATATAATAAGGCAGTGTTTATAGTTTTTTTGTATCTTTTTGGCTATAGCAATATCAATAACCTGTTTTGTTTTTCCGAGACCTTGCTCATCACCAAGTAACCATCTGTCATTATTAAGACCGTATTTGAAGCCTTCAATTTGATGATTAAACGGAGTTGTTTTAAATTCAAATCCGACCGGAACATCATACTCTTTTTTCTTCTCAAATGCTTTCCAATTTCCGTGAATATCGAAATTATAATCAGGAAGGGATTCAAGAAATGAATCGAAATATTTAAATGGAAGTTCCCATTCTTTATTATCTTTATCCCAAAATCTGTTAGAAAAACCTCTAACTACAGATACAATCTTATCGTCATACGGAAACGTTACATACATCGACCATTCACCGTTACACTTTTTTGATTTTTCGATGTTTATATTAATCATATGTTTCTCCTTTCGTTTGATAAGATTGTAGCACAATATTATTATGCTGTCAAGACTTTTTGTAAAAATCTTTTACTTCAACAGTTTTTGCTTTTCCAACATTTTTAAGAGCATTAAGTTCCTTTGCAATATTATCAGCCTCACGTTTTGTTCTGTATACACCAAACACATATCTTGTTTTAGGATTATCTTTTGAAATAATCTGCGGATAAATATCTACAACTACTTTATATAACATTACAGCACCTCAACTTTCAGATTATTGGATTTACATCTGCCGCAGTTACAGGAACCGGGACATAACTCAATATATCTTATAGCTTTACCACGTTTTCTATATTTATATGTAATACCACAATTCTGACAAACTACCGCATACTTAAAACTGTTATCTACGATTCCCATCGCCGCAGGAGAAGTGCATCTTGTAATGTTATAAATTGGATATTCTCTATTAATAAGTTCTGCGTATTTCTTCCAATCACCCGTATGGTCACGATGTTTTCTATAGCAATGCAGAACTTCATGAATCATAGTATTCATCGCAGATTCCCATTCCACATCGTCTTTTAAAAGCCTGTCAGAAATTTCAACAACATAAAATTCAATACCATTTCTTACGCTTCTCGTTGAACGTCCCCATCTTGTTTTGGCTCGATAATTGATTTTCAGTGTAATGTTGGTACTATAGGGAATTGCTAAATCATCAAGAATTGCACAAGCATCTTCGAATAATGTATTAATGTTTTTCATTGTTTTTTCCTTCCTAACGTTTCTATCGTGTTCTTTGAACTGTCTATATATTATCATAGTATAACAATGTTTGTCAATAGTAAAAATAAAAAAATAAGCAAAATTATTTGTTTATTTTTCGCACCGCCTTTTCCAGTAAATTTTGTATACAATTTCGCTCATCTTGAAAGTCTGTATTACTATATAATATAAGAAGAAACTCGTATATTTCTTTACACACCCTTTGTAAAGAATTTATTACCGATTCTTTTGATGATTCACCCATTTGATATTTCCGTTTAATTTCTTTATATTTATCATAAGAAGGAACTATGTCATTTAATTCTGCTCTCACACTGTCTGTAGTGCGCTCTGAGCGATTTTGCAAGTAATCATGAGCAATTGATAGCATTGCGAGTTCTTGTACGTTCTCAAACGTGGTATCGCTGTTAGAAAGCATTTGAAGATTCTCTTCAATTAAATTAATATTCATATCATTCTCCTAAAAGAAAGGGAGCGCACGTTGACGCTCCCAATTCTACAACTGGTTCGTTTTTAACCCTCCAGTTTTTCCATACACTGCATGATTGCCATACGTTCTTTTTCCGTCTTAGCATCTTCCATCATGCCTTCCAACTTACCAATCATACGTTCTTTTTCAGACGCACGGCTATATTCATAAGACCGTCCGTCTCTACTTACGTATCGACCAGTTCTTGCATCACGACCTCTACGGTAACTGGCGTCATATGAGCCGCCATCATAGCTGTCGTAACTTCTTTCGCTGTAACGTCCGTCTCCATCACCGTCTCTACCACGAGTTCCAGCATTACTCATGCCATCATAAGAGCCATTAGAGTAATCATTACTATTATTACCAGTGTTATAAGACCCTCCACGATTATATGACCCCCTCATGCTCTGCATATCCTGTTTTCCCATGTACGGTTCCTGATTCCATACTGGTTCATAAGACATCCACGGATAAATATAATGCTGAGAATAACCCTGATTGTTGCTCATTCCTTCACGAGAATAGTTATTACCACGTTGTGAATAACCACCCTCCTGCCCTTGTTTCTCATGCTCTTCATCCGCTTTTTTCATCGCTTCGATGGTCTGAATATCTTTCAGAATATCCACAGCTTTATAAGCGTTTTCAAGTTCGTTCGGAGAAATGTCACCTTTTTTGGCGATTTTCTTTAACTGGTCTTCCAGCATTTCTTTTAAATCTTCATACATTTTCATCGTGACTTCCTCCTTTCTTACGCTATTCTTGTGATGGTCAGATTTGCGTTCTGAACCTCAATAATTGGTGCGGGTGTTATTGTCGGGTCAGTAGTTGCTGGTACTGCGTCTACAGACAGACTAAAACAGCAACATCTTGGAACTTTAATAATTGCGGTACTTGTAACATTACCATAATCACCGGTTTCTGTTGTAGCCGCCGGCACATAAATTGCTCTGCTTGTCAGTCTCGGTTCGCCGTTAACTGCGAGTGCAATTGCTATCGGCACTAAATCTCCACCTTCCGGAATACCGATATTGCCATTAAAAGTTACTTGATACTGAGCAAAGCAGTTACAATTATTGGTATTAGCAGAAGCACCCTTGAGAATAAAATTCCCTGTATTGCTCTCGTGATAGACGTTACCACGAGAACAGGGAATAGATGTATCAAACAGGATAGGAGCGTTTAACGCTACTTCCTGTATTGGATTATACAAAAATTCGCAAGCCATAATGTGCCTCCTTAGAAGTTGTTACCGCATCCACATCCGCAACCATTGTTGCAAGTGAAAATCGGCGTTCTGCCATAGACCGGAGTTGTTCCAACCGGGCACTGGTCAAGTCTATTGTAGATGTTATCCACGATAGTCTGATTCTGAGCAATCTGAGAAGCCTGCCCACGAGCGTAAAGAACTTCCTGTCTAAGCTGTGCGATTTCATCATTTTTCGCATCAATCTTGTCCTGGCACATAACGTCAAGAATCCGCTGAATACCTGCGTTCTGATTCTGCAAAATATCACGAATACCATCATTAAGAGCCGCTCTGTCGGCACAGTTTTCCGTGGCAATGGTGTATTTAAGGTCAGCAGATGCTAAACGATTTTCACAGCAACAGTCGGCAAACTGAGAACCAAGTTGATTAAATCCCTGAGACATAGCTGTCTGTAAACCAAACGCCTGTTGCATATTCGCCATCTGCCGTGCGTTATTAGCGGTTTCAGCGTTAGCGAATCCACTATTAACTGTTGCATTAACTCCTGCAAAACCATTGCAGAGGGACTGTTGCACACCGCCAAATCCGTTGCAAAGCTGAGTAGAAATATCTCCTACTGCATCACGGATAGATGTGACGTTGCTGTTCATCATCTGGTCACGAAAACCATCAGAAGTGATTTCAGCTTGATTCATCCACGGATAAAGCATTGCCCCATCAGCGGCAAAACCACCCATGCCTCCGAATCCACCAAAACCATTGCCCCAGCCACCGCCGCCAAGAGCGAACAGGAACAGCAGAATAATCCACCATCCGTCTCCGCCCCAGCCACCGCCAAAGCCGTTACCCATACCACCACCGTACATCGGTGCTACTGGCATTACCATATCACTACCTCCATTAGAATCTGTTAAAGCCATAACTTTAACTCCTTTCGTAAAAATATTTATTTAAAACCTTGCGCATGGTTTTTACTTTTGCTCCAGCATCTGCTGAATTTGATTTGTAAGTTGAGACAACTGATTATACTGTGCCTGTGTCATTTTTCCGGAGTTTAAAAGCTGTTGTACCTGCTGTTTTGCGTCACCATGAAAACCTTGACGAAACTGATTTAATCTGTTTACAAACTGTTGAAAGTTTCCAAGTTTATTATTTGGTACAGAATTTCCACCTAACATATTAAATAACGGATTAGCCATCTACTTTCTCCCTTCTTCTTGTCGGTTGCAGTTCAGCAAGTCTTGATTCAAGTTCATCTTTGGTAACATACTGATTCATATCTACATCTGCGTGGTGTGCTACTTCGGGAATACTTGCATTACTTGTCCGCTCGGTATAATCAAAGATTCTTAATGGCATTGGCATACCACTCGCATCACTTGATTTGATGTAAAACGTATTCGATTCACTATCCATGAGCATTACTGATTTTCCCGGAGCAACTGCCCAAGATTTTGCACCTGCCTCCCCCTGTACCCAAAGTATTCCAGTATCGTTGACAGGCTGTTGCGGTACAACTTGTTGCGGTTGCTGTGCTACTTGCTGTGGCACATAGTTATATTGTGGGTACATTTGTGGATATGTTTGCGGGAAGTAATTGTTGTAAGCCATTATTCATTTCCTCCTTTTGCCAATAATAAATAGGAACTTCATTTCCCGAATCCCAAGAATCGTAATAATTACCGTTAATAACTGCGATAACATGAGTTCCGGTTGCTAATAAATAAGTACCGATTGGATTGTCATTACAAAATTCTGCTACTGTATAACACTCTGGACACATATCGGGGATAACGTGCTGTTTAAATCCTTTTGTATGCAGATATGTACCCCATACATAGTTGGCAGACGGCATATCATGCATCATAAATCCTTGCATAGCTAACTCTAAATAAGTGCGTTCCCAATCTTGTCCTGTCACTTTTGATATTGCTCGTACAACACAATCACCGACCAGTTTTCTTGTCGGATTCGGATTGAAGAATATAAATCCCATGTTGTTTCTCCTTATCTTCGGACAAAATAAAAAAGGCACGTAAAGATGAGCATTGTTCCTTACGCATTGTTTCTTGCAATACTTGTCCAATGTCTTGCATCTTACGTGCCTCCATTTCTTAATCTTTATTAAATTGTAAAATAAAAAAGAGAAGCGCACTTATACGCTTCTCTTACAAAAATTGTACGATTTTTAAATCACTCTGATAATTTTAGACTTTACTCGCTTTGCAAGTTTTGATACTTGTGATTCTGATATGTTCATAGTCAATGCAATTTCAACATTTGATTTATCCCTTGCTCGTAATTCGAAGTAATTTGATTCATCATCTGTAAAATTGCAAAGTTCTCTAAATCTATCAAGTTCAGGTTTTGTAAAGTCTCTTATCTTCATTGCGGTTTCAATTTATTCCTCTATTGATTCATCATGTCTATAACAGTGGTTTGCAATCGGAAAACCCTCAGATGAGAAGATGATTGCTGAATGTTCAACATATGTATCTCCACTTATTGCCGCACGACTTAATATCTCATGAAACTTGGATTCTGCTTTTCGCTGTGCTTTTGTTGCATCCTCATCCCAATGCCATTTGACATCATGCTCAAAATCGCCACTATGCGTTTTCATGATTTCTACTGTATAAAATTGATACATAATAATCCTCCTTAATTCGATGCTTTATAGACGAACATAATGTCTATATTCACCCCGGCAGATACTGCCGATGCGGATTGCAAGTTCATTGTGCCGCTCGTTCCAATCCATCCTTGAACATCCATGTTTGCACCTCTTCGGGCGAATACCACAGAGTTTATTGGCGGCCGCGGTGTTACAGTTCCAATGGCATAACTTGTTCCAGCTGTCATTGCTTTCACTGTTATTCTTCCCGAACCGACCACCATATCTCCTACTCGCTGTAAATTAACAGTAGCCGCAGAAGTGTTCGTGGTATTTCTTGAGTATGTTGGCTGAGTAGTTGACATCAGCGTTTGCCACGCAGACCATGTGAGCGACTGATAAATCCTTGCCCTGACCGCTCCAGCATCCTTAGACCATGCGACTTGCAGAACCACCGTTTCCGATGTTGTCGATGTAACTATCCGACTGTTAAACACCATCAACGAAAATGCCGGACTCGTTGCTCCAGCCGGATTGGTACTAAATGGACTGTTTGTGATTGCCGTTGAAGCCGCTACTGAGTAGTTCCCTGGCTCAGTAATGTCATTTAGGTCTGCACCGCTAAGTTCATTTGACAGCTTCGACAGGATGCTTTGGACTTCGTTCGTTTCAATATTGCCTTGGGAGTCTACTGTCAGAGCGTTATGTGTATCTGCTGAATTGTCACCGTTACCAATGTAGAACAGTATCGTGCTTGCTCCATGCGGAGATGCAACAGCCTTGTTAAAACGACCGATTGCCGTTTCGTAATCATTCGGTGCAGTTGCCCCATAACCATGAGCATGAGCCGCAAAGCCGTTTGCACTACTTGATACACCCTCTGCTGTCGAGTATTCGCCGCTTGCCTGTGACATCATGCCCGAAGCAAATGAGCCTCTTCCGCTTGCCTCGTTATCCTCACCAAAAGCCGCTGAAAAGATGCCCTGCTCCTCAGAGTTCCGAGTGCCAAACGTGAATGCCGGAGAAGTATGCTCTGTCTTGTAAACAATCGTCACGATTCCATCGGCAGGGTCATCTTGAAGCCAAAGAATTGAGCCGTCAGATTCAAGCGTATAGTTTTGTGTTGCTACTTCATCAACTGTAACGCTTACAATTTCGCTTGCCCAATAAAGGCTACACATCCATCCAAGAGTGCCGACCTCATGCAACTCCGTTCCATAGAAAATTGCAGTGATGTTTTCACCACGTAAATCTTGTACTTCATAATAGATATTGTTGTCGGAGTCTTGCGCTCTAATATATTTATCGCCGAGCCTTAGCTTGGACTCATTTGTATCACCGAGGACTACCTCTTCTCCGAATGATGCCTTTACGTCTTGACCATCTCTGACTTCGACCGCTGTGTTTGTAATGCGGACATTCCTTCCAGTTGCAGTAGATGGTGTTTGCTGTCCGTCTTCAAGGTCTGCCACCATGATGCCTGTAGTATCAGAGGACATATAGTTCGTGGCTACCTTCTTAGCCTCAACTATTTCTGCTTCTACGTCTTCTGGAGCCGGAGTCCAATCCGTTGCGATGTTGCCAAGTTCAAACTTGATGTTCTTAATCTCAATCGGTCTTGTAGATGCGTTTCGGATAAACTGGAAAGTAACGAACGAACTGTCAACCAGTGCGCTTTCCTGTCCTGTCTGCAAATCGTCAGGAATCTTCGCCGTCACCGTGTATCTATGCCATTCCGTACCCTGTGATGCAAGGTTGAATGTTTGGAATCTATCAGACCCCGAACCAACAAGGCTGTTCAGTCTCGATGCAAGCTGAACCATCAGACAAACACGAATGTCACCAGTGCCATAACTTCCAGTAGCCAGTTCTCTGCAATCAAAGGAGATAGTGAAGTAGTTGTCCTTGTAATCGCCGTAAGTCAGATAGTTGATTTTATACTTCGCATTTGCAGAGGATGTTGTCGGAGTCATTGTCAGCACTGTACTGGTAAGCGTTGACCGATTGAACACCCAATCAGAGGATGTCATATTGCCAGTGTTACGAGCCAAGTTCCGACCACCAATTTCAATGTTATCGATGACACCAGTTGTGAGGTCTCCTGCATATGTCCAAGTCATTGTTGAGCCTGAAATAGCTGTACACTTATAGACAAGCGAAGTTTCAGTATTAAGATACATCGACCCAACAACAGCGCCCGTAACGCTTGCCGTAGCTGTGCCGGACGTATGTGTAAGTGCAGTTCCGTAGAACCATTCGGCTGTATCACCTGTCGAACCTTTATTCCCGTTCTTGACATTGAATGTTTTAGTCGTGCCATCCGACAAAGTTACCGTGACAACGGATGTACCTCCGTCCTGCGTGTTGTTGGTTGAGGTAACATTAGTCACGGAAACACCCTGTTCGCCTTGTATTCCTTGAGGCCCTTGTGGACCAGTTGCACCAGTTGCACCAGTTTCGCCTTGGATGCCTTGCTCTCCCTGAGGCCCCTGTGGGCCGGTATCTCCTTTATCACCATATACTGCGGCAATATGTTTATCCGTCTTTGTTGTTGAGGTAGTTCCGTTATCATTCCATGTAAGCAATTCGTAATTCCACAAATACTTATTGGTTGATGTCGGTGCTTTCACAGTTGTATCAAAAGAACTGTCGGCAGGCGCAGTAGTTGAATTATTTACAGCGTAATACTCTGTAACACTAACGAGAGATTTCCCCGTATTCCCTGTATCACCTTTATCGCCATAAACTGCAACGATATGCTTTGTGGTCTTTGTCGTAGAAGTTGTACCGTTGTCGTTCCATGTCATCAGTTCATAATTCCAGACATACTTATTGCTTGCTGTCGGAGTTGTTACTGATGTACTAAAAGCTGAATCAGCGGGTGCCGTTGTGGAATTGTTGCGGGCATAATACTCGGTGACACTTACGAGGGATTTTCCAGTATCTCCTTTGTCTCCCTTATCACCTTTATCTCCTGTATCTCCTTTTTCGCCTTGGATACCCTGTGGGCCTTGGATGCCTTGTGGGCCTGTATCTCCCTCGATTTTTGCCCATGTATATGAAGATACAGACGTTGAATCAGTTGCAATATTATCGGAATACGTTCCAATATAAGAGCCCGGCTCTTCTCCGGAGTTTCCAGTGAATGTTTGCCCACCATCATCCGAGTATTTTACGTGAAAGTACGCCGATTCTCCGTTTTGCCCCGTTGTTCCTTGAATCCCCTGTTCGCCTTTGATGTTTTGTTCATATACCCATTTAGCAACTGTAGCCGCACCTGCCACTGTACAACGATATACGTTTTGAGTATCTGTATTTAAATAATGGTCATTGACGATAGCTGACGAAATTCCCGAATCAGGAAAAATCGTTTCAGTTGTAGACGTCCCTGTGATGCTAGTTCCTGCATACCAAGTAGCACCTCTTGAGCCTGTCGCACCACGAATTGATGTTCTCGCTCCAAGATACACGTATGAACTGTCAACATATCCAACGGGATAATGGTAATAACTGTATTCAATTACATCGCCAACTAAAACCTCTGTAACACCAGCTTGAGACTTTACCGTAGAAAGTGCAATTCTATATGTCGGAGTAAATCCGCCGGTTGGTGTTGTGTATGAAGACGGCGCTGTTGTTACTTTATAAATTCCAGTTCCTCTATCACCCGCATCGCCTTTATCACCCGGGGCACCGTCTTCACCTTCAATTTTCGTCCAATCATAAGATGATACATTTGTACTTGCACTCGCATTGTTATCAGTATAAATACCGATATAAGAACCCGGAGTTGTTCCTTGATTCTCTGTAAATGTTTGTCCACCATCATTTGAATAACGAATATGAACATACGCATTACTACCTGCTGAACCTTGTAAATTCTGTCTCGTTAAACACTGAACTGTACTTGTTCCAACAGATGATACAGTATAACGATATGTACTAAAGAAAATTATATCTCCAGCTTTAATAGTAGCAGAAGAATCGCCTTCAAGTTCAGAAATAGTAAATGTATAATCAGGTGATATGGGTGCGGTTCTCGCTGTCCACATTTGTGAGCCATCTACTATTCCATCAATTGCATCCTGTATTAATTTTCTCGCTTCAATATATTCTCGTGTTGCTTGTCTATAAACAAGTGAACTTTTTTGAGATACAGATTCAGAAGAACAAATAACCGTTTGCGGTCTTGTTGGTGCAAAACGAGTGCTTGTAACAATAGCCGGATGCTCGTGCTGTTGTCTGTCAACAACCACAATAATATCACCCGCTTCAATTGCAGGTGTATTCGGACAAGTAATATTTACTCGTCTAAATGTCATGCCAACAATTTGATTCGCAAGCCAATCTGCAATTGTTTGAGCATTGGAAATAGTAATAAATGGATTGTTATCTATTTCTAATACATATCCTGATGTGCCGGAGAAAAATTCTACGTACTCACTGCTATCTGTAGTAGATGCTACTAATATTCTAATACCAGTAATAACCGTATCATCAATCGCAATGTCTTGAGAATATAAGGAACTGATTCTATGCACCTGAGACGGATAAGAATCGGGATTTTCTAATGCAGTTTGATTAAACCATGTTAACTCTAAATATCCATCACTATTACATCGTGCATAGCACCCGGCTATTTCTGCAACCTTTTCAATAACATCACGATAGGTATAAGATTGTGAATCGGGTTTGGCTGAAACTTGATAAGTATTATGCAAAAAGGATGCGCTATATAATGATACACCGCATTTCGTACACGCATCTTGTATGATTTGTCTTAATGTTGCTGGATACGTTAAATTTGTATCATATGCAACATCAAATTTTGACATTAAATCCAGCAATGTTAAAGTTACAGATAAGTGTGAATAAGACGCATCATCAACGATATACTTACCAAGTCTTATCTTTTCTTCCGAACCGGAAATCATCATTCCGATAAATAATTCTGCTGTAGCACCCTCATAAACATAGTCAGAATAAGTTCCATTTATGTCAATGATAGAAATTGTGGCTTTATTGATAATAGTTGAACCAAGTGAATCAAATGTAGAATCAGAAGAAACAGAATCATCTATTTCAAATCCACCCACAAGAATTTCTTGATTAGTCAGATGTAAAACAGTATTATCCGAGAGCGTAATATCAGCGTAGCAATTATAATCTCTATAACCGTTCGCCAGTAAGTATTTAAAATCATTTGATAAATTCCGCATAATTACACCCTAATAAAAGAAAATGTTATGTCTGTCCAAGTTCTATCGGGGTCGTTTAAATTTAACGCTACAGAACTTCTTTTACCAACATAGAAATCATGAGTAAGTAATGTATTTGGTACTCGTGGGTCTAAATAAGTAAGAGATACTTTAGATTTTTTATTTACGGCATTTAATAATGTTGCTGTATCTTCCCACGATAAATTTTTCCAAGTACATTCATACGTATCCTTATCATCAATAACATCTTTATGCATAACACCATCAAGTGTTCTACCCGTTGCTTCTGATGATAAATCTTCCAAGTTAAATTTGTATGTTGATGGGGTCGGTATTGCAACCCCATCAATTTTAAAAGGTTTGGTAAAATTACTCATCGTTTATACCGCCTATCTAATGATATGTTACCTGCATTTGCGGCTCGTGCGATTTGCTCATTTCCGATGTAAAATTCGATGTTGAGGTATCTTCTTATTACATCTTCGATTATACTACGGAGTTCATCTTGTGTAAATACTGGTCTGTCTCTCAATGTATCTGCCATCGTATGCAGTAACGAAGTAGTATCCGAATCTAACGACACATTAATTGCAGACGGAATTACATTACCGTTCACGATAGCCGGCACAAGTGTTTGTGTGGACAATGTATTAATCTGCGTAAGAATATCAGATATTGTTGCAATGCCGTGTGTTATCTCAGAACCTGTTACAAGTCTATTAAATGATGTTTCCATCATCATGACACTTGTGATAACAGCGTTTGCACACTCACTGAGTTTATGGGAAATAAACGATGCAATACCATTTACAGTCTCACCCAATGCAGAACGTACAGCAGAATAAATAGCACTCGCAATTTGTGATTTATTAAGTATCTCAGTTTTACCGTTTACATTACCAACTATTTCTGCTCCGTTTTCGCCTGCAACAAATACCGTTCCGTGTGCAGAAGATGTACCAGCCGCATACTTAGGTAAACTGTTCCAATAACGCATTGACATAGAACCGATACGTCCACCGCTTGCAAATTGTGGTAACTTACTCCACCCTGCACCTACTGAATACACACCGCCACTCGCTTTTCCTGTAATAACTTTCCACGCCTCAGCCAATTTATTACCAATCCACGTAACTGAAATTTGAAGCGTTTTCTTTACTGTTCCAGCAGTTGTCTTTGCGGCCGCCCAGGCATCAGCAACCCATGTCGAACCTTTTTTAACAATAGATTCCACTGTTTTTATAACAGTTCCTTTAGCCATTTTAGCCGCTGTCCATGCGTCAGCAATCCATGTGCTGGCTTTTTTAACAACAGCTTCGACAGTCTTAGTAATAGTTGCTCTTGCCATATTAGCCGCCGACCAAGCATCTGCAATCCATGTGCTTGCTTTCTGTACAGCAGATTGAACGGTCTTGACAACTGTTCCCTTTATCATATTAGCGGCTGACCATGCGTCAGCAATCCACGTACTCGCTTTTTGTACAACAGACTGCACAGTTTTAGTTACGGTGGAAGATGATAAATTAGCGGCTGACCATGCATCTGCAATCCATGTACTCGCTTTTTGAACTGCTGATTGTACTGTTCGTACAACAGTTTCCGCTTTCATCGTAGCCGCTGACCATGCTTCTGCAACCCATGTACCGGCTCGTTTTACTGCCGCTTGTACTGTAGTGATAACTGTTTTACCAGCATCTTGTAATACTGCCCAAGCATCTTTAGCCCACTGTTTTGCTTTTTCTAATCCAACTTCAATCGTTACAGATGCATCACCAAGAACATCTTTAATTGGGTCAAATATATGTTCTTGTATCCACTTCTTTGCATTTCTAAAGCCTTCAAGCATCCCATCTTTTAAACCAGCAGTAATATTTTTACCGAGCGGCTTCATCTCTTTTGCAGGTGAAGAGATACCAAATGCTTTCTTAATTCCATCGTAGATTGGTTTGAATACGTTATCATAAATCCAAGTTCCAATATCAAGAAATGCTTGTCCGATACCATACAATAAACCGTCTCCAATGTCACCACCCATATCAACATATTCTTGGATTTTTCCATTGAAGTATTCCTTTACACTATTAAGAGCATCCTCGATTAATCCCCAAATAAATTCTGCGAGACCTCCCATAGCAGAACCGAATAATTCAAATGCGCTTTGTACAATACCAGACCAATCAACATTTGCTAAAAATTCTTTTACATCTTGTCCAAGTGCATACCAGTCAAATTCTTGGATTGTTGTACTTAAAAATGTTAATGCTCCTTTAATACCGTCTGAAATTGCTTTTCCAGCATCTGCCCAATTTATATCAGATATAAATTGATTTAAGCCCTCTGCTAATTTTAATGCAGAAGTTTTAAAATCAAATCCGGTTACAAATCCGTATAATGATTCGATTATTACATTTAGCCGATTTGCAAATAATGAACCGAGGGCTTTCCAGTCAACATTTAAAATCAGATTATTTAAACCCTGTGCCAATGAAAACGCAAGATTAAACCAGTTAATTCCGGTTAAAAATCTATTTAATGTATCAACAACCAAGTTAACACCGCTTGCAAAAGTTGACCCAATTAATTCCCAATCAATTCCACTGATAAGGCTATTAAATGTTTCTGTTATAGCTGTAAGAACAAATGCTATTTTATCATGGAGTGCTGTAGAATCAATTAACTCTTTCGCCTTTGCAAATGCTTTATTAATTCCGCCCGCAATAATTTTACCGAGCCATTCCCAATCTTGTAACTCAAAGACTTTTTTAATGCGCTCCATAAATTCGACCATTTCTTGGTCAATAGGCACCGTTTCAAAAATATTTCCGAAACCCGAATCACCGGCTCCGCCGCCTCCTCCTCCGCCACCGGAGGAATCATTTGGACTTTTCAAAATTTCAACATCATCAAATCCAGCAAGTTGTCTCTGTAACTCATCAGCTTTTTTCGCAGTTCCGCCCATCGCAGAACCATAACCTTTTTGAGCCTTAGTTGCAGAACCTTTTAAATAAGTTGTTTGTCCACGTAATAACGCAAACAACATACTTACTTTACCAATTACAGCACTTATAGCATCTATTAATCTCGTCAAAATCGGAAGTACAACAGACAGAATGGGCATAAAAGCCGCACCAATACTATTCTTCAAGCCTTCAAGAGAGGTCTTAAATCTGTTCATAACATCAGCAAATGGCGCATAAGATTCCGCCATATTATTGATGCCTTCACCAATAAATTTTCTAATCCTACGAACTAAGAAGAATAAAGACCTGACGCCTATTCCGTATTGTAATAATAATCGAAGTCCTTTTTTGAAATTCATATTAGAGGAATGAGTATTCTTACCCAATGAAGATATAGCACTGGATAATTTAGAAATTCCTCTATGAATTGCGGTTCCAATCATTTGTTTTAAATGAGTAGCCGTATTATGTATAATATCTCGTAATTTTTCAAACACTGACCTCAGTCTATCAACAACGGGATGAAGTCCTCCCATTTCACCGACACGGGTTTGTAAAATTACCATTCTATTATTGATGGTATTTAACTCTTCTGCTAATTGTTGATATTCTTCGGTTTCAACTCCGGGTACAAATGCATTTCCAGTATTTCGTAAGTTCTGCATCTGACTTCTAATGTCAGTTATCCGGGTTTGCAATTGTTGAGCATCATACGCCATACTTTTAAATGCACTCGATGTTGTTTTTCCGCCCAAAGCCTGAAACTTTGTCATTCGGTCAGTTAATTTTGTTTGCTCATTACGGGCTTGCTCAAGTTGTTTTTCAAGTTCCCGGAATCTCTCAGTTGGAAGATTAACGTGTTCAAGATTACGCATATCTTCCGAAACTATACGCATCTTTTGACCAAGTGCATCCATTTGATTTAATGTTGATTTAAAAGACGCACTCAGTTTTTTCCCACTTGCTTTATTAAATATTTTTTCAAGATTAGCACTTAATTTATCAGCAGTATTAAGTGCGTCTTGAGGGTCTAATCCCACGCTTAATGTTACATCATCATTGTAAGATGGCATAATTAATCACCACTATTCCACAATTCTTTTACTAAATTATCAGAGGCAATTTCTTCCGCAGACTTAGAACGCCATGCGAAATACTGTGGATTATCACGGCGAAATTCACGCTCGTGTTTTTCTAATTTTTTACCCTTTACAATTTTTTCACGGATACTGATAATAGACGCTATTGGTGATTCTCCAATAGCCGCATAATAACCCATGAATGTCCACCAATGTAAATAAGGTTCCAAACGGATTTCTTTGTTCGCAACTTTATTAATAGCTGAACAAATTAGATGAGAATCGTTTTCCCAATCAATTAATTTATAATTTGTATGTGTTCCTATAGATGATTCTCCACAGCTAAAAAAATTATACATTTCTTTAACAGCTTGTTCAATATCACCTAAATTCGCTAAATCTTCAACGGAATTAATTCCGTCATAAAAAATAATGAGACTTGCCGTGATTCGTTCTTGTTTGTCTAATTCCGCATCATCTAATGCAGAAAAGCAATCCAAAATTGTCCGGAAGTCTCCATTATTTCTTATGCGAAATTCTTTACCGTCTATCGTAACAGTAGTCGGTATTGAATACATAATTATTTTCCTGTATATTTATCAGTGTGTTTTCTGATTCTATTCTTCATTTTTTTATACTCTTTGTCAATGTTCTGTTCATATAAATTGGTTAATACGTTCAGAATATGCTCATATCTGAACTCACCGTTAATCATATCATACATAGAACCAGACGGAGCGCATATTTCAGACACATTCGAATCAAAAATATAATCCAGTAAATCCCGAGTAGCATTATCAATCTCTTCCACAGAATTTCCTAATTTCTTTATACTTTCGTCAAGCGCATCCTCGTCCTCAGTAGAATCATCAGAATCCATTTCACTGATTTTTTTAGTTAACTCTTCCAATTTTGGATAAGCGTTCCGTAAACGTACAACGATGTTCATATCAGATACATCGAGTTCCAATATTCTATTATCGTCACCATCTATACGGAATTTCTTCTTTTGTAGAACTGATAAATTAATATCTTGAACATCATTCTGTAAATTTGTACCCATTATTCTTTCTCCTCATTTTAAAGATTAGTCAGCAGTAAAAGTGAAATCATCTGCAAGTTTATCAACTGTGCCAGTGGTAATATTGTTACTAAAGTAAACGGAAATCGGGAAGTTTACGTTAGAATCACCGCCAATGCTGTTATAAACAATCGTGCATCCAGTGTGTTTCTCAGCCGCATAGCCGCTTGTGGAATCACCAACAAATGCTGTGATAATGTAACACGTAAACTGGTCAAGTTCTGAAAGAGCATTTCTGCGTCTAATGTCATTAAGTTTGGCACCAAGTTTCGAACCACCAAGAATCAGATACGGGTCGAAATCCTGTTGCGGCTGTGTTCTGTTAAGGTCAGTATAGTTAATACCGAGAATATCAGTGGTCGTTTCAATATCCGGATTGTAATCAATGCTGGAATCCTCAGTACGAGTTCCGAGAATTTCACGAACAGGCGTTGAACCTTCCAACCATTCTGCCACAGTGATAAGCAGTTTACGTTCCGCTCTCTGACCCTGAGAAAGATTAAATGTACTTGTCGGCATAATCATTACCTCCATAATTTTTTGCTGTTATCAATGTAATCAACCTGAATTGTTACACTGTACATAGCTAAGTGTTCTTCTTCGTTAATTGCTTCTAATGTCGGGTTATCTGCTGTTGTAGTCATTTCCTGTACCACACAATCAGTGCCGAAATCTGGATAATTCTGCAATTCATTTTGTTCATGAATCCAATCAATTACACCTTGCACTTCCGACATTTCTTCAATGTTTTCGTTAGCATAATCGGTCAATTGAAAAACAATTGCCATATCACTAATTGATTTAAAATCTACCAGTGTACAAGAGTACCGTCTTAACACACTACCGTCTATATACGGTTTATTTAAGTACGTGTCATTTGACACTGTGATTAATTGTTTACTATCGTCTTTAGCATTGATGAAATTGAAAAACAATGGATGATTTCGTAACGATTCACATTGAACTAAAAAATCTACCATAGCTTGATTTTTATCTACGCTCATTTCTTACTTAATTCCTTTGCACGTTTTTTTAGCACGTTTGTGCATCTAATATGGAAACCACGTTTATTATTTTTCATCATTTCATCAAGCCAATGATGATGAGTTCCAGAGGTCGTATATCCAAATGTAACTTCAATAGGTGATTTATTATACTTGCGTCCGAACATTGGTTTAAATACAGCCTTACCTGGAATACCGAGTTCTCTTCCGGTCGGCGATTTCTTCATTCCTGGAATTGACCGCCAACCAGATTCTGTTTCACTTAACCACCCTATTAGATTCGGACCGTATACTTCACCTTGATATTGATAATGAGCATATGGCACATTATAACGTAATGATTTCGGATACACTTTTGCAGAAGCACGAAGTTGACCAGATTTTTTTGGTACATATGGTTCCATCTGCTCTTTTAAAATTCTATGTATTTCTCGACCCGCTTTTTCATCACTCGCTAATTCCCACAACAAGTTCTGTAACTTTGTTGCCGGTATATCAGCTTTTATTCGTAATGCGCCTCCGCTACTGTACTTTGCATAAGCCATTATCAATTACCTTTGGCATAATAATGCGGCAAACATCGACCCATTCCAACATTTACAGTAGCTTCTTTTACTTGCATACAACCCTGTAATGCTTTGTATTTAGTAATCAAGTCTGTGGACCGATGCCCTTTTGTATACTCGTCTATCTCATCATCAACCTCTCCCGCTACGATAATGTCACCAAGACCTAACGTAAAATAATTTCCCATTTGGTCATTAGGAATTGATTCCCAATCATGCCTCAATAGAAATCTATTATTTTGCGGGATTCTACAGATAGTATCATCTGTTTCAATAGTTACTTCATTTACTTTTACTTTATTTCCAGTATATTTCCAAAAACAATTTTCAACAACCGTTCTATACCAACGTACAACGTTAGTCTGTGAATCCGTAAACTTATTGTAAATTGTCAATGTGGTATCCCACCAAACTGGATAGTTACTCATTTGGATATATACCTCTATAAAGTACCTTCTGTCCGAGTGAATTTACAACTCCTTGTAAATATCTTTGGACAGTTGCTTCTAATTCATTGCCTTTTCCATTGGCAGAAATTTTACTAAATGCATCTGCGGCATTAATAGTGTTGTAACTAATTGACACGCCATCATTTGATTGTGATGCGATGGACGCAGTAGTTTCTGTTACTGATGTAATATTGCCTTCTGTGTCTTTCGTTACACTCTGCTGTGTACCAAGAGCCAATGCATCTGCTTTTAATTTGGCAAGTTGAATTAGTTTATTCATACAACGTTTAACTTCTTCGGAGAAGGATTCATCATTCTTTAATCTGTTAAACGTGTACCAATTAATTATTGTTTCTGCTTCGAACTCAAAATCACCGAAGGTGGTTTCATCTAATGTTCCACCGTAATTTTGATATTCTTCATAGGTAAGATACATAAGATTTCACCACCTATCAATTAATTTTCCTGTTTTTTCGCAGTTCGTTGTTGTTTTGCATTTAACTTTTTAGTTAATTCGGTTATCTGCGCCTTTAATGCTTTAATTTCAGCTTCGTGGTCAACATAGGCTTTTTGCAGTGTTCCCAAATCTTTGGGAACACTTGCCTTAATAATATGCCCTCTTTCGTCAATCAGATTATAACCTTGGGTCATATAATACTCAAGTTGACTTTCTGAAATTGTAAGAATTACATTTGCCCGTTGTATTGTAACAGTTTTATCTGCCATTTTAATCTCCTATTACGAGGAAGTTGCTGGTGTATACGGTGTAATATTAAACTGAATTGCATCAGCTTTCTTATTCAGAATGAATACATCTTCGAAAGATTCCTCATAATATACATATTTACCTTCGGACAGAGCGTTCGGTGCATCAAGTCTTGCAAACGTATACGATACCGGAGTAATTACTGCAAGCGGATGAATCAGCATCATATTAATTTGGGAAGCAGTTGCCGCAGGTGTCCAACCAGTCGAGAAGTTATACAGAGTTTTCATAAGTGTTGCAGGAACACCGATAACCTGAACTTCATCAAGTCTGGAAATTCTACGGTCAATTGCGTTCGGACCCGATTCAACACTAATACTTCTACCAATAGTATTGTTTGCATCAATCTGTGCATTTTTCAGCATCGTCTTTACTTCGTTGGTAACATACAGAATACGTCCGTTCGGCGGTACCATTGCGTTATCCATCTTGAGCATTAAATCATCAAATACTCCGAGAACACTGGTTTCACTAAGCGCGGTCGTATCTGCTGTCTTGCCCGTGTAAGCGCCGTGAGCAGAATCACCATCAATAGAAGTAGTCCAGTCTGCGTAAATTTTAGAAATCGTGTACGCATCCATTTCCGGGAATTTCTGAGTTTCATTAAATACTTGCGTAATATTTGCAATCGTGGTGACCATATTGGTCTGGTCAATATCCATCGGATGAACAAGCGTAGACCATTTACGCTGATTGGTAAGCGTCTTGGTTTCCCACGCATTTTCGTAATTGCGCTGTGCGAACGCTACAGTATCACGGTTTGCATCAACACGACCCGTAGTGCTGATGGACGGAATTTCAATCGTTTTAGCGTTTACCCAACGATAACGATTATTGTTCGGGGTTGCATAAAGAGCGCCAAAGTTCAGAACATACGGCCAAGCCTGAGATAATGCTCTGCTGTATTCAGTTGCATAGTTAAGAGCGGCGCTACCAGTTGTGCCATTATTGGCGGGTGCTACATAATCCGGCATAATTTAATCTCCTTACTTTTTCTGTTCCATTTGTCGAACACCTGTAAAATGAAATGCTTTTGTAAATTCATTCTGCTCAATTGGAGTGGGTTCTCCGCCAGGTGTCGGATTCACAAATGTAGGTTTCGGTTGCTGTGGCGGTGCTGGTGTTTCTACTACAAATGCATCTTCATTTTCTTGCTGATACATCTGTACAAAATCATCTGCACCAATAATTTTATCATTTTCTAATTTCAGGTCTTTTGCAAGCATGGCTCTTGTAAAATCCCTCTTTGCCGCAGAACTTGTAAATTTTTTACCATTCGCAAATTCTTTTACTGCAAATTCGTATGCTTGTTTCGAAAGCTGTGCTTGGTATGCTTTGGTTTCCTTGTCATACTTTTTCTGTAGTTCTGATAAATCTTTGGATGCATTTTTTAGCGCATCTAAATCACCTGCGTCTTTCAGTGTTTGCTGTAGGTTTGCTAAATCAGTATCACGAGCAGAAATTGTATCTGTAAGTGTGGTGATTCTTGTGTCTCGTTGTGCAAGTTCATCTGTATACTTTTGTTTTGACACATAATTGCCTTCACTTAAATCAACGAATTTAGCTTCTCCCATAGCAGTTTGAAATTGTTCCCAACTCAAAACACCATTTTCTGCGTTGTCAAAAAGTTCCTTTACTGTCATGTTACAAAACCTCCATACATTCTTTTATATCTGTCACTTGTATATCCGCATCACAGTTTGCGGTTGGAATGTGCATATTTTTATAATGTTGTTATGCTCAACCTATATCTCAAGATACATAGGCGCCGAAACACCTATGTATCCAAATGAGGATGAAAGAATAATGAATACTCTTTACATTGTTAATTATATAACAAGCAAAAACATTTGTAAACAATTATTTATGACTTATATCCAGAAATTGTCACCCTATCCATCTTTGGTTTTAATCCACAAGAATGACTAAAACTTTTGTATTCATTCATTAAATCAACCACTCGTTTACGCACTATGTTAGAGCCTTCTTTATCTCCTGACGCTTTCAACATCATCTGTTCTTCTTTTGTATATCGAATCTTTGTTTCAAGCCGCCGTTGCATTTGGGTACACTCATACATAGTTAAATGTTTATCGTTAGATAATCTATAACCTTTATGATTTCTATTAATAAATTCTTGCAACTGTTTCTTTGTATATCTCGGTGGTTTTGCTCCTATGATAATAGAATATGCAAAATGTCTACAATTCCACTGACCAATTACACGGTCAACACCATCAAATTTTTTACCGTCTATATCTTCAAAATCTTTATTAGATTGTAGATTTTCATATTCCTCATTCGTAAAAATATGTCCTTGAAACGGTTCGTGGTCATGTGCTGAATTTTCATGTACACTTAATTCTTTACCGTCTGCACCAACCTGTTTTCCGATTTCATCCTCAATCTGTTGCTGAATTGCGTGTACTCCATCTAAAATGTTTCTTCGTACTGCTGTATCTAACCTTTGAGTATAACCACTTTCCCAAACGGCTCTGCGTAATCCGCTATCTGATAACTGTTTTAACGCCCTACGAATTGCTGTACGAGAATTTATTCCACTTTTAACAGATTGTATAGCTTCATCAATTACCTTTTGATAAGTTTTCGACACTGATTTAAAAACAAGTTTATTACCATCTTTTACTAAAAATCCTATAGCTTTAGAATTAGATATATTACGATATGTTCCAGTGGTAATTTTAGAAACTGCATTTACAATATTTTGTAATTTTCCATTTTTCTCAAATGGAATGAACGATTTATGTCGATAATCATATAATGGTTTTGCATCCATATAATTGTCGAGTGCGACCGTTTTAAGTAACTGTTTGATTTTAATTTCTTGAATATCAGTTAACTTTGCCAATTCTTTATTAAATTGACGTACATCAGCACCCATTTCCATTAAAATCTTAATACGATTAATATCGTTGGGAGATAATTTATTTATATCTCCCAACTTTTTTGCTATCATTTCCAATACATATGTATTGATGGATTCTTGTCTATCAATAATTGGTTGTACAAGATTATCAATCGCATCTTCACTTAACATTATTGTTCCTCATTCTGTGACATATTAAATCTATTCGATTCCATCGCTAAATCTTGTTCAGCAGATTCAAGATTTTCTTGCTGAATACGCTGTAACGCCTCAAGTGCTTGCTGTTCTGTTTCACCGAAGTACCACATACGATTTTCAAGTTTAGACGCAAGTCCGTTCTGCATGAGAGTAATTCGCTTACTTAACTCCTCATCAACATCAACGATTATCGAATCATCCCACTCAAAACTTACATTGTATTCGCCCTCAGGTGTAATTTCATATAATGTTGCATAAACATCCATAATATAGATTGCATCACGAACTGCGTCCTCTATAGCTTGCTGAATGTCTGCGTTGGTCTGATAACTTCTCTGTTTCAGAATCTTTAATTCTGTTGCAGTCTTGGCTTCCTGCGTTGCATCGGACAGTGTGCCCCTACTAATACCGCACGTATCCTCGATACGCATTAAGATTGTATTTAATCCGTCTCGATATGATAAATCACGCAATGTTGGGGCATACGGTTCAAACAAGCCATCACTATCAATGTCAATACGCCTGTATAATCTTTCTTGCATATTACCGAGTACACTGTGTTCAACACCGTTTGGATCCTCCATAAATTTGAACGCATCACGGTCAACATTGATTGCCATTTCGCCTGCTTCATATTCCCAAAGAAGTCTTGAATATTGCATATCTGCATCTTTAATCAAAGAAACGGCTCTACTATATCCAGAAACTCCTAATGGACTTGATGTATCTATAGTATTTGCCTCAGGCATTTTAAAATACGCAAAAAGCGGTCGTGTAACATTTTTAATTACAGTGCGCTCCGGCGTGTCTTTCCACTCAGGAATTGTCGATAATGCTACTTCTTCTCCTAAATCAACACCGCTCATATCTCCTTGATTGGTGTTGTTAGAAGATTTAAATGCTTTATTTATAATTTCTACAACATTACCTGACCACTTATGATATTCTAATCGTCTATAAATTGCATCTTTTTCAGTCTTAGTTTGAATAAAAGCGGCTTCTGTAATTCTATTTGATGCATCAAAAGCCATGGGATAAAATGCATCTGCTTGAATAAAATCATATTCTATGTCAGCAGTATAATCTGCATTTTCATCATCGCCATTAAGAATCACATAGGGTTTTATTACAAGCCCACCTTTTGCAATACCATACTCAATCTGTTTTCTTAATTGCTTTTTCAGTTTTTTATACTGACTTTCAAGATATTCTGCCCTTGCTGTATTACCAACAGGTCTTTGTTCTTTAATCGTTTTCGGTTCAACACTTGGTATAAGATTTCCGAACTCATCAGGCTCAGGCTCCTTATAAAGAGGATTATCTATTTCTACCTCATTCATAGGAGTAGTTATTTCAGACTGCATTTCAAGTAATGCGGTTCTCGCTTTTTCACTTGCAATCATCGCAGGTAATCCTAAAGAAACAACACGGGATTTATCACCATATGTCGGCTCATGAACCCACGGTGCTTGTCCTTTGTACATCATAGACCAAGTCTGTATAGCCTCCTCCATCTGAGAAGAAATTACAGGTGCAACGTGTAATGTTTGTTCTATCGTTCTTGCCCCAATCATTTTCTGTATTATCTCCTTTAATTTATAAACTATCGTACTCCATAAAGACATATTGATTACCTCTTCTGTAAATCACGCCTTGTATATCCAAATGCTTTTGCTTTTCGTAATGCGTCTTCATATGAGGATGCTGACAGCGTTCTATAACCTAACCTAACATTATAAAATGTGTAAGTTTCGGTATCACTGCCCTTAAAACCACGCTTTGTTTTAGCATCACTTGAACTACGTTCACGCTTTTCTGTAATACGGGAAATCCTATCAGATATTGTTGTTCCATCTTTTCTTATATATTTACCGCCTCTAAAACTTTTCGCCATTATATCGCCACCTTTGAACTAATTAATTGTTTATGAACTATGTTGCCACTAAGATTTTCTGTCAAATCTTTTCCGTATAATAGTATCATGTCGGGTTTTAATTTTCCCATAACATAAGACCATTTCTCTTTCAACGATTTATAGTCAGCCCATCTGCCTTCCCCCATTGTACTGATTGCTATTGTACTATGTTGTGGTATACCGTCCAAACAATATTCAAGTGTATCATTATCACTCCAAGTAACTGTCGGAATAACTCGCACTCCGTTATCTTGCCAATATCTTGCACACCATCTATTTCTGTATACATTATAGATTTTCAATGCTTTTGGCATATCTTCATACGGACTGAAATCAGGTGATAATACATATGCGAATTTTTTCAAAATCTCAACATATCTATCTGGATATTTCCAAACACGTTCAAATTGATAATCGTGTAAAAAGAAATGCACTCCAATTTTCTCGGGATGTTTTGTCTTTAATGCAAAATTAAATCCTTGTATCGGAATATCAGCAAGATTTTCAATATATTCGGGCATTAATTCGGGAATATCATATTTACCAACACCGTCATATTGAGCATAAGCTAAATTACAAATATTCTGCTCCAAAAATCTTGTCGATACTTTGTCTCCAGTAAAATGCATATTAATTACCTCTGCGTTTCCAATATCTCTCTAAACTATAACGAACTGCGTCTATACTGTGATTGTTCATGTCAGGATAATCTGATATAAAATTACCGTCTCTATCTTGTGCGTACTCATACTGTGTAAACTCACGAAACGTATCCGGACACTTTCGTTTATCAATATAAATATGACGTAATCCTTGAAGCCACTTCATACTATATCGAACACTATCCGGACCTTTTTCTGCGCCTCGTATAAATGCGCCATATGCTTTAAAGTCAGCAACTGATTTAGGTTCTGCACTATCAGCAGTTACTAATTCCTCGGTCGTTAATAATTTCTTTTCATTATACAGAACTTCAAATACTTGGCTATTTCTTGATTGTATAGTTCTGTATTCACCGAAAATATATAAATCTAAATGTTTTCTATCAAAATGGCATCGACTATAATGGAACGGGTCAAGTGCAAATCCCCAGTCTATTCCGTTGTATATATGGTCAAATGTCTGCCACATAGGAACCTTACGAATCTCATTTCCGTATGCATCAAATATTGGAACAAGTTGATTTGTATCGAAATCTTCAACATTCGGAAATACATCACCACCAGTACCTATTGCTTTTCCGCCATATTCATGCTCATACGCACGTGGATTTATTTCCTTTAATTCCTCAGCTTCTTCAATAAATTGTGAGCCTAACCATTCAGGCGGTACATCTAAATATGTATTTCTTGTAACTAATGTGTTATCTATACGAAATGCTTCACAATCATCTGCGTATTCATTTGCCCAGTTATTTTTACTTATCGGCGGATTAAATGTTCTAAAATCCCAAAATCTATCGCCGCCACGCATTGTTGACTGTGTAACTGTACGTAACTCATTTTCGCCTGCAAATTGGTCTAATTCTTCAAACCAAGTAATTCCAATATATCCGAACTCAGGTTTTATAGACTTTACTTTCATTGGGTCATCTAATCCCATAAAATAAATCTTCTGACCCGTTGGAATATACGTAATTGGAGTTGAATATGTTTTAGGTATTTTAAAAAGTTGCTCAACACCTAATTGATATATACCCCAAATCACTTGGGAATATATACTGTTTTGAATCGTGTTAGCAACTTTTCTAAAACAAGCCGCATGAATCATAGGATTCTGCATTATAAGCAATGGAATAGCAATTCCTACAAACGAAGATTTCGTACTACCACGTCCGCCAGGAAATACATAATGTGTATGACGATGGTTTAAAATATCGTCTAACACATCGTCATACATAGGAATTATACAGTTTTTTAATGATATTGTTATCGTTTCAGCCATAAATTAATTAAATAACGAGTTCCAAACTTCTGCGCCGCATACGCATTTCTTCGGGTCATTACTGTCAACGCCTAATTTCTTCTCAATTTCGTATGCTCTGATTGCTTTACATAAATCCTCGCCACAAAATGCGTCCATCTTACCAAAATAATAACTCTTTGCACTGAGAATAAGCGCACATATATACGTAAATGTTCCTGACGAACCGTATCCAACTGATGCATACGGGGCGGCTTCTCTGCACGAATTACCAAAATTCTGATTGCTCGGTGTCAAGTTTGTTCCGTACTTTCTGTTCAGTAAATCCTTCCAAACTGCAAGGCAAGCCCATCTTGTTTTTGCTCCATACACTCCGTCAACGTCAAGTAATTTACCTTGTGTTTCTTCTATGACTTTTTTATAGTTTGTGTTCAACCACTTCTGTCCGTTCTTCACGTTTATATCTTCTCCACTTGGTGTTTCTCCCTGTATGCTGTAAACCGCCTCTACGTGCCCGATTTGCTTCGGTCTACTTGGGTCATTTCCAGCGTACAAAATACAATCCCCTACTTTGAGTATCTCACAATTCTGAATTTGTCCATCTTTGATTATAACTGGAACTGTTTCGAATAAATTGCTTGTGTAAATACCTGC
>JAEIGA010002953.1_pt1 | contig 26808 bp, 20 predicted proteins | sample 9270691 | NCBI WGS metagenome assembly JAEIGA01 (sample SAMN17057246, study PRJNA624740) | gut metagenome | biome: biome; isolation source: fecal sample | host: Bos grunniens | place: China: Xizang | collected 2019 | reverse complement strand
TCTTATCGGCGAGCCGGGTGTAGGTAAAACAGCCATCGCGGAAGCACTTGCACTGAAAATTGCCGAGGGCAACATCCCCACACGCCTTAAGGGTAAGCAGATATATCTTGTTGACCTTACCGCTCTTGTTGCCGGAACTCAGTTCAGAGGTCAGTTTGAGTCCCGAATCCAAGGACTTATTAACGAGGTCAAGGAGCAAGGCAACGTTATTCTCGTTATCGACGAGATTCATAATATCGTTGGCGCAGGAGAAGCCGAGGGCGCAATGAATGCCGCAAATATACTGAAGCCTGCCCTTTCAAGAGGCGAAATACAGGTCATCGGTGCTACCACCATGAACGAATACCGTAAATATATCGAAAAGGACTCGGCACTTGAACGCCGTTTCCAGCCGGTTATAGTCAACGAGCCGTCGGTTGAGGACACTTACGACATCATCTGCGGCATCAAGCACTACTACGAGGATTTCCACGGCGTTACAATCAGCGACGATATTGCAAAACGCGCTGTTACCCTCTCCGAGAGATATATCACCGACCGTTTTCTTCCCGATAAGGCGATTGACCTTATTGACGAAGCCTCGGCACACGTTTCCCTCGGAAACACCGTTGTTGATGAGTTCAACAAGATATCCGGTGAGCTTGCGGAAACTAAAAATAAGCTTGAAGCGCTTGAGGGTGAAACCACCGAATCCGAGCTTTCCGACGAGGAGCGTTACCGCGCCATAGCGGAGCTTCGCTGTGAAGAAATAAAGCTGACAGAAAAGACAGAAGAGCTTCGTCCGGCATACGAGAAGCGTCCTGAGGTAACAAACGAGCATCTCGCGGACGTTATTGAGATATGGACCGGTATTCCTGCCACATCTATAACCGAAAACGAGTTTATGCGCCTTGACAAGCTTGAATCGCGCATAAAGGAGCACATTATCGGTCAGGACAAAGCCGTATCTGCGGTTGTTCGCGCAATCAAGCGCGGACGTGCCGGAGTTACAAGCAAGCGTAAGCCTGTATCCTTCATTTTTGCAGGTCCTACGGGCGTCGGTAAAACAGAGCTTGTAAAAACCATAGCAAGCGACCTTTTTAATACTCCCGATGCGCTTATAAGAGTTGATATGTCCGAATACATGGAAAAGCACGCCGTATCCAAGATTATCGGCTCGCCTCCCGGCTATGTGGGCTTTGACGAAGCAGGACAGCTTACCGAAAAGATCCGCCGCCATCCTTATTCCGTGGTGCTGCTTGACGAGATCGAAAAGGCACATCCCGATGTGCTTAACATCCTCTTACAGATACTCGATGACGGTAAGATCACCGATTCTCACGGCAGAGTGGTGGATTTTTCAAACACTATTCTCGTAATGACTACCAATGCAGGCGCATCCGTCGGCTCGGCACGTGCCGGATTCGGTGCTGAGGGTGCATCCCTTGAAGAAAACAAGACGGAAAAATCCCTGCTTGAATTTCTCCGTCCCGAATTTATAAACCGTATTGATGAGATAGTTACCTTCCGCGCCCTTGAAGTGGAAGATTTCGCAAGGATCGCTCACATCATGCTTTCCGAGCTTCGCGCCGCGCTATCCGAGAGGGATATGAAATTCGCGTGGACCGACGAGGCGGCAAAGCTTATTGCAGAACGCTCTTATTCAAGAAAATACGGTGCGCGTAATCTTCGCCGCTATATCCAGACAGAGGTTGAGGATAAGCTTGCCGAAATGATAATCAAATCATACGACAACCGACTTGCCATGGCGGCGCTCAGTGTTGGCGACGGCGAGCTTGCATTTGATTTAGCATGAGTATGAACGAAGTAAAAGAAGTCTGGTACGACAAAACCGTCGAACAGGCAGAGCTACGATTTAAAACCGACCGCGGACGGGGTCTTGCACACGATGCAATACCGAAAATACGCCGCGAGTTCGGCTCAAATACCGTTTACGGCACAGGCGGCAGCGACATAAAAAAGCTGATTCCCACAGATTTTACAGCTCTCCTGCTTCTTGCCGCGGTATTTACCGCAATGATATTCGATGTGCCCTTAGCCTCCGGAGCTATCGTGGGGATGATGATTCTAAACTATGCGGCGGCACTTTTCACCTACTTCAAGGCGCAAAAGGTGCTCTCCTCCATGACCGCATATTCCCTGCCCACCGCCAAGGTGCTTCGCGGCGGAAAGCCGTCTCTTATTGATATGCGTGCACTTGTTCCGGGTGATGTTATATTCCTGTCCGCAGGAGATATCGTCCCTGCAGACTGCCGTCTGTTTATGACCGACGGACTTATGATAAACGAGGGAACGCTCACAGGCATCCAAAGCTCGGTTGCAAAGGATTCCGGCTTCACCAATTTCTCACATTCACTTCCCCTTGACCGCCACGCAAACGTAGCCTTTGCCACCACCGTAGTTACCGCAGGTCACGGCAGAGGTATAGTTGTGGCAACAGGAAAGAATACTGCCGCCTGTCAGCTTGACAAAGCACCCGCACCGGCAACTCACGAGAATCTTAAGATACTGGGCACACTGAAAAAATATTGCAGTGTGTGGAGTCTTGCAATGCTGGCTCTGGTTTTTGCCATCACCCTTATAAACCTGTTTGTTCCCGGCAAGAGCGGCATATTCAACGTGTTTTTAACGGGAATATCCCTTGCCGCGGCGGCAATGTCGGAGTTTTACGTGGCATTCGGTTACATAATAGTAGGCTGCGGAATTTTCGGTGCTATGAAGCGCCGCCGCGATGTCAACGTGGGTGCGCTTATCAAAAATCCCGAAAAGCTTGAAGCTCTAAGTGAGCTTACCACGCTTATCGTCCCCAAGGACGGCATAATAACAAGTGCGGACTGCGTGGTTGACAAGATATACACGTCGCGCACTCTCTACAGTGCGTCTGATATCGACCGCGTGGACAAGCTTCGCGCCACCATTCTCTCAGGCGTCATTTCCACCGGTATCTATGGTCCGGGTCTTTCCTCGCTTAATTCATCTTCAAGAAGAATAACACCTGAGGAAGAGGCTATCATTTCGGCGGCGGATTCACTCCACCTCTACAATTCGGATATTGACCGTATGCACCCGATTTTGGAGCATATGCCCTCCGGCGGCGCATCCAAGTTTGAAACCACGCTCACGGTAGACTCGGACAAGCGTTATCTTGCAGTCTGCCGCGGTGATGCGCAGTCAATACTTGACGCCTGCGAATACTACACCGAAAACGGCGGTATCTACCGCATGACCACCGAGGACCGCCTTGAATTTTTAGGCGCGGCACAGAGTCTTACAAAAAGCTCCTACCGAGTGGCGGCTGTTGCCACCGGTCAGACCGGCTACAACAACCTTCGCCGTATCGGCTCGATTCAAAGCGACCTCACATTCGAAGGCTTTATTGCCATACGTGAGCCGCTCCAGCCCGGAGTTGCCCAGACAATCGCCCGTTGTAAGGCGGCAGGCATCCGCGTTATAATGACCACGGACAGATACGCGGAAAACGACAAATACCTTGCAATGGCAGTGGGCATTATCGAAAACGAGCGCGGCATCCTCACAGGTGTCGGTGTCGATTCCATGCACCGCGACCTGCTTCGGACAAATCTTCCGCTTTACAATATGTACGCCGGTATTTCTACCGCCCAAATGGCTGATATCGTTAAAATGATGCGTGCCGACGGTGAGCGTGTGGGACTACTCTCCGGCGGCATTAACGGAGCACTGCTCTTAAAGCGTGCTGACGTGGGCTTTACAAGAAGCATTACAATTTCGCCTAAAGCGAAGCGCACCGGAATTGATTTAAGCACACGAAGAAGCGGTGCTTATTCAAGCATTGTCGGCGGCAGTACATACGAGACCGAAGCACTTAAATTCATTTCGGACGTTGTGGTTTCGGACGCTCACAAAAGCTCCGATGGCGGATTTGCCGCCGTTGTATCGGCTCTCGAATACTCGCGCACCGTATATCTTAATCTTCTTCGCATGGTGCGCTATCTTACCACAACACAGCTCTCCCGTATATTCATCGTCCTTGGCTCAATGATTCTCGGCACCAGCGCACTTACTCCCATACAGCTCATATTCAGCGGTCTTGTTATCGACCTTGCCGCAATCCTTGCGTCGGCGTTTGCAAAGCCGCCCCACAATGTGCTGAGTATCCGCGAGCGCGCCGAGGAGACCCTTGAAAAACCGCTGTTTATGAATATTCGCGCGGTGCTGTTTGCTCTTCTTCAGGCGATCTCCGTGCTTGCAATGCATCCGCTCCTTACTCTGTTCGGATTTCAGATATCTCCGGCAGAAGCCACATCGGCGGCATTTGTGGCGTTTTGTGCCACTCAGCTTGTAACCTTTGCAGAGCTTGCATCGGAGAAAAGCATTTTCTCGTCGGGAGTACGCATTTCGGTAAGCTACCTGCTGTTTGCGCTTGGAGTTATTGGATTCACCGCGGCGGCACTGTTAATCCCTGGCATTGGCGAAGTATTCGGCGTTGTACCCCTTGGTATTCCGTCAGCCATTGCCTGTGCGGCAGCGGCGGCACTGACTCTTGCTCTTAATGAGATATACAAGCGTATATCCCGTCAGGAGCGCAAATAATGTCCTTGACAATTACACCCATTTGTGATATAATTTTTTAATGATGTAAATTTACAAACCAAACTTTGGAGGAAATAAAAATGAAATGGACAGGACTTAATGAGCTTCGCGAGAAGTATCTCTCTTTCTTTGAATCAAAGGATCACCTGAGACTTCCCAGCTACTCGCTTGTTCCGAACAACGACAAATCGCTTCTTCTTATCAATTCCGGTATGGCACCTATGAAGAAATTCTTCACAGGCGAGGTTGAGCCTCCGCGCCGCCGCGTTACCACCTGCCAGAAGTGCATCCGTACTCCCGACCTTGAGCGCGTTGGTAAGACCGCACGTCACGGCACATATTTCGAGATGCTGGGTAACTTCTCTTTCGGCGATTACTTCAAGCATGAAGCAATTGCATGGGCGTGGGAGTTTCTCACCGTTACCCTCGAAATTCCGGGCGATCTTCTCTGGCCCTCCATTTATGAAAACGATGACGAAGCGTACGACATCTGGGTAAACGAGATCGGCGTTAATCCTGCTCATGTTGTACGTCTCGGCAAAGCCGATAACTTCTGGGAGCACGGCTCAGGTCCCTGCGGCCCTTGCTCTGAGATATACTTTGACCGCGGCGAAAAGTACGGCTGCGGCTCTCCCGACTGCAAGCCGGGCTGCGACTGCGACCGCTACATGGAGATATGGAACAACGTATTCTCTCAGTTCAACAACGACGGCAACGGCAACTATACCGAGCTTATACAGAAGAATATTGACACCGGTATGGGTCTTGAGCGTCTTGCCTGCGTAATGCAGGGCGTTGACAATCTCTTTGAGGTTGACACCGTAAGAAGCATTCTTGACACCGTATGCAAAATTGCAGGCAAAACCTACGGTAACGGCGGCGAAACTGACGTTTCCATCCGCGTTGTTACCGACCACATCCGCTCCGCTACATTTATGATATCCGACGGCGTTATCCCCTCAAACGAGGGACGCGGATATGTGCTCCGCAGAATCCTTCGCCGCGCGGCACGTCACGGAAAGCTTCTCGGCATCAACCGCCCCTTCCTCACCGAGCTTTGCGAGGTGGTTATCGCCCAGAACAAGGACGGCTATCCCGAGCTTACCACTAAGCACGATTACATCCTCAAGGTCATCTCCATGGAAGAAGAACGCTTCGATGCTACCATCGACGCAGGTCTTTCCATCCTCTCAAACCTCATTCGCCGTGCACTGACTGACGGCGCAGATACAATCTCCGGCGACGAGGTATTCAAGCTTTACGATACATTCGGCTTCCCCATCGACCTCACCCGTGAGATCGCAGGCGAGCAGAATCTTAAGATCGACGAGGAAACCTTCCAGAATCTGATGAACGATCAGAAGAACCGCGCAAGAAGCGCAAGAGCAAACATCAGCGGTTGGAGCGACACCTCAAAGACTCTCCTTGCAGAGCTTCCCAAGACCGAATTCACCGGTTACGGCAATACCGTTACCGACGGTGCTAAGGTGCTTGCAATCATCGTTGACGATGCCCCTGTTGACACTGTTTGTGAGGGCGACTTCACCCTTATTCTCGATAAGACTCCCTTCTACGGCGAGGGCGGCGGTCAGGTAGGCGACACCGGTACTATATACGACAAGGATACCATGATTTCCGTTACCGACACCAAGAAGTCCGACGGCGTTTATATCCACCTCTGCACCATCGTAAACGGTGATGTTAAGGTAGGCGATACTGTACGCGCCGAGGTTGACGCAATGCGCCGTGCGGCTATCATGCGCAATCACTCCGCCGCGCATCTTCTTCAGGCGGCTCTCCGTCAGGTGCTCGGCTCACACGTTGAGCAGGCAGGCTCCTATGTTGACGCTACACGCTGTCGCTTCGACTTCACTCACTTCGCGGCACTTACCGCTGAGGAGATTGCAAAGGTAGAGGGTCTTGTAAACGCACATATTCTTCTCGGTGAGGAGATAATCACCAAGGAGACCGACATTGAGACCGCCCGTCACGAGGGTGCAATGGCTCTGTTCGGTGAGAAGTACGGAAGCGTTGTAAGAATGGTCAAGATGGGCACATTCTCAACCGAGCTTTGCGGCGGTACTCACCTCGACAACACCGCAAAAGCAGGTCTTTTCAAGATCATCGGCGAATCCTCCGTTGCGGCAGGCGTACGCCGTGTTGAGGCTATCACAGGTCTTGAGGTACTGAAATACATCGCAGACAAGGACAACCTCATCGTTAAGACCGCAGGCGAGCTTAAAACTAATCCCGTTGAGATCGCGGCGCGCGCGGCTCAGCTCCAGGGCGAGCTTAAGGCGGCAAAGCATGAGATCGAATCGCTTAACGCAAAGATCGCGGCGGCAGGCACTGCTGATATCATGAATAAAGCCGTTAAGGTAGGTTCGTGCACAGTAGTTGCGGCAATCACCGAGGGTATGACTCCCGATGCGGCACGCTCCGTTATCGACGATCTGAAAGCCAAGGACGATTCTATCGTAGCACTCCTTGCAACAAATGCTGACGGCAAGGCTAACCTTGTATGCGGATGCGGCAAGGCGGCTGTTGCGGCAGGTGCAATGGCAGGCAAGATCGTGGGCGCGGCGGCGGCTGTTACCGGCGGTAAGGGCGGCGGACGTCCCGACAATGCAATGGCAGGCGTTGGCGACACCGCGAAGATTGCCGATGCAATCGCGGCAGTTCCCGGAATCGTTGAGGGAATGCTGAAATAAGCTTGATTTTATATATGAAAATCCCCGTTACCTTTCGGTAACGGGGATTTTAGCTTGTCGAAAAGGTCAATAACGCCCCTATCTTCAAAATATACAATAGCACAGAAACGAAAAAGCCGCTCCCTTTGGGAGATAGGTGTAGCAGATGAATTACATCTGCCACGAGCAGCGTGACGGAGAGGGCATTTGTCACATAGGAGTGCCCTCTCAGTCACCTTCGGTGACAGCTCTCCCATAGGGAGAGCCTTTTAAATTTGTATTCAGGCGCGATACCGCCCTTACAGAAGCGGCTTTGAGGCACGGCTTAAGATGCCGTGCATATGAGCAATTGCAACGCCGTAATTCGTCATTGGAACGCCGGATTCCTTAGCGACTCTGTAGCGTCTTTGTATCTCGCGCGGATTAAGCGTGCATCCGCCGCAGTGTATAACAAGCTTATACTCTGACACATCCGTGGGGAACTCCGTGCCGGACGTAAACGCAAACTCCGGCTCAACACCGGTGTGCTTTCTTATCCACATAGGAAGCTTAACCGTGCCGATATCCTCGCACTGGCGGTGATGTGTGCATCCCTCTGATATGAGTATCTTGTCGCCCGTTTTTATGGTGTCAAGCGTCGCCGCGCCGCTTACAGCCTCGGCAAAATTGCCTTTGTAGCGTGCCATGAGCATGGAAAATGACGTGAGCGGTATTTCGGGCGGCACGATCTTCGATACAGTCCCGAAAACCTGCGAATCCGTCACCACCATTTTGGGTGACACTTTTGAAAGTGCCAATTCTACCTCGCAGTCACGGCAAACCATGGGTATTGCGCCCGCTTCCAGCAGATCGCGTATAACTTGCTGTTGTGGCAGTATCAACCGCCCTTTCGGTGCCGATGCGTCAATTGGTACAACCAGAATAACAGTGTCGCCGCGCTCTACAAGGTCGGAAATAAGCTGACGCTCCGGCTCTTTTGCGGCAAAAGCCGCAAGCTTTTCTTTGAGCGCATCAATTCCCTCACCTGTAGCCGCACTGACGCAAATCCCGTCCTCCGCTGTCGGCTTTGCAATATCGCATTTGTTGTACACAAGCACATAGGGGACGCCGCGTGATTTAACGTCCGCAATAAGTGCAGTCTCATGCTCGGACATTCCGCGGCTCGCATCCGCAACTATAACGGCAATGTCGGTCTTGGCAAGTGCCTGCATGGTCTTTTCCACACGCATAGTGCCAAGCTCGCCCACGTCGTCAAGACCGGGAGTGTCCGTAATCACAACGGGTCCCAGCGGCAAAAGCTCCATAGCCTTTGAGACGGGGTCTGTGGTTGTGCCTGCAACGTCTGACACAATGGCAAGCTTTTGGGAAGTCAGCGCGTTTATAAGCGCAGATTTTCCCGCATTGCGCCTGCCGAATATGCCGATGTGTATTCTCTCCCCCGAGGGGGTACTGTTAAGTTCAGCCATATAAATCACCGTGTCTTTGCAATGCAAAGACTTCCTGAAAATTGATATTCACACTAAAATCTGAAATCTCTCTGTCCGTTTCTTATATCCTTAAGATGCTGTATAACAAGCTTTCTCACCTTTTCGTTGGGGATATTTAAAATCTCACGGAGAATAAGGTCTGTACCGATAACTCTTGTGTCAAGGCTTGCGTAGTCCATGAGATATTCCTTAAGAGTCATAAGAGCGTTTGGATGACAGCAGTTCTGAATCTGCTTTGACTTACAGAGGTCCATGAAACGGTCGCCTGTTCTTCCCTCTCTGTAGCAAGCGGTGCAGAAGCTTGGAATGTAGCCGAGCCGCATAAGCCAATTTACAACCTCATCAAGCGTGCGATTGTCGGACACATCAAACTGCGCCGAGCTTTCGTCCTCCGGCTCAGCCTCCGCATATCCGCCAACACTTGTACGGGATGCGCCGGATATCTGGGAAACGCCAAGGCGAAGCACCTTTTCACGAACCTCCTTGGATTCGCGTGTGGAGATGATCATGCCCGTGTAAGGCACGGAAATGCGGATAAGCGCACAGATTTTAGCAAAAATCTCGTCAGAAATAGAGTTGTCGAATGCGGATGGGTCAATATCCTGCGCCTTTTTAATGCGCGGAACGGATATGGTGTGCGGTCCGACGCCGTGAACGGCTTCAAGATGCTCCGCGTGCATAAGGAGTCCTGCACATTCGTAGCGATAAAGCTCAAGACCGAAGAGCACGCCAAGTCCCACGTCGTCAATGCCGCCCTCCATAGCTCTGTCCATCGCCTCGGTATGGTAGCAGTAATCATGCTTCGGACCTGTGGGATGAAGCTTTTCATAGCTCTCCTTGTGATATGTTTCCTGGAACAGAATGTATGTACCGATACCTGCATCGGCAAGCTTTTTGTAGTTTTCAACGGTGGTTGCGGCAATATTTACGTTAACGCGGCGAATAGCACCGTTTTTGTGCTTTATTGAGTATATGGTGTTGATGGATTCAAGGATATATTCAATTGGGTTGTTCACAGGGTCCTCGCCGGCTTCGATTGCCAGACGCTTGTGACCCATGTCCTGAAGCGCGATAACCTCACGCTTTATCTCCTCCTGAGTCAGCTTCTTTCTCGGAATGCACTTGTTCTTCAGGTGATACGGGCAGTATACGCATCCGTTCACGCAGTAGTTTGAAAGGTACAACGGAGCGAACATAACGATTCGGTTGCCGTAGAACTGCTTCTTGATGTCCTCGGCAAGGTCGTACATCTCCCTTATCTTCCCCTCATCCTCGCAGGCAAGCAGCACGGAAGCCTCGCGGTGTGTAAGTCCCTTGCACTGGCGCGCCTTGTTTAAAATTTCGTCAATAAGCGCCATATCACTTTTATGCTCGTCGGCATAAGCGAGTGTGGCTCTGATTTCTTCATCGGAAATAAATTCCTCGGCTTTTAAAGATTTAATGTCGTACATGGTGTATTATCCTTTCAGTTAATTTTCTATATATTCATCGAATCGCCGCGCGACATATCGAGAACGCAGTTTATCTTGGCAAACCGTTCTGCAAGCTCCTTGATATGCTCCGCGGTTTCGTCTCCGGAACACAGCTTGTCGTTGTACAGGAGATATTTTTTTCTCACGTCCACCGGCGACAGATTTGGCATGACTACGTTTGCACCTGCAAGCACTCCGCGCTCTCTGCCGTCCGGCGCAATAGTACCAAGTGCCGTTGTGGCAGGAAGCAGAACCTTTGGTATCATGATTCTTGTAAGTGCAAGCATAAACAGGGTCAAATCAAGCGTTCCTGCGCCAAACTCGCCAAACGGTGTATCTTTATGTGGGATAAACGGACCGATTCCCACCATTTGCGGCTGAAGCTCACAGAGAAACAGCAGATCTGCGGCTAAATTTTCGCTGGTCTGATAAGGTGAGCCTACCATAAAGCCTGCTCCCACCTGATATCCGAGAGATTTCAGGTCGTAGAGGCATTTTTTTCGTTTTTCAAGCGTCAGCGACTCCGGATGAAGCCTCGCGTAGTGCAAATCTGTGGCAGATTCGTGTCGGAGCAGGTATCTGTCAGCTCCTGCCTCGCGAAGTGCCTTGTATGACGCGTAAGGACGCTCGCCCACCGAAAGAGTCACCGCGCAGTCTGGGTGAGCTTCTTTTATGGAAGCTACGATATCGCAAAGGAGCGCATCGGTATAATGACCGTCCTCGCCGCCCTGCAAAACAAAGGTGTGGAATCCAATTCCTGCGCCGTAATCGGCACATTCGAGAATCTGCTCCTTTGTAAGGCGGTAACGCTCCGCATTTTTGTTATCGCGGCGCAGACCGCAGTAGTAGCAGTTATTTTTGCAGTACGAGGTGAATTCGATAAGACCTCGCAGAAACACCCGTCTGCCGTAGTGCTCGTCGCGAAGCGATTCGGCGTGTCGCCGTGCGGTTTCGTAAATTTCAGCCGCCGCATCTCCGCCTCTGCGGAATGTATCTATAAGCTCGGCAAGCTCCGTCTTTTCGGGAAGCTCGCCATTTATTATTTTTTCGAGAGTTTTATTCACCGGTATCACCGACCTTTGAATAGATGGTTTTTGATGTAACTCCTCGCAGCGCTCCAAGCTTACCCGACATTGCAGAGATAACGTCAGCCGGCGCGTCAACCGCAACGCTTATTATGGATATCCCCCTCTCGCGGTGAGGCACGCCCATACGTCCGATGATGTATTCGCCGTATGTGTGAAGTATTTCGTTAAGTCTCGCAGTGGATTCGGTGTCCTCCACCACGATTCCGATAAGTGCAACTCTTGTATTCATTATATCCTCCGCCCCGGGGCAAACAAAAATCCCCGGCAATTCTGCCGAGGAACGCACAAATAGACACAGCTATGGTGTTATCGTTATCCGTACATCTTTTGTGTCGGGCGCACCCTTCACGGCAGAAGTTGTTAATTTTATAACAATATTATATCACACTTTTTTATAAAATGCAATAGGTTTTTGGGGAAAACGGGTCGCTTTTTTGAAAAAAAGCTCCGCAAAAAACTTTATACAGGAAATATCATACCGCCAAGGCGAAATGAATGCAGAATCGTTTGAACGCCACATTCGCGCCGCCTGCATGGCCCCGCACCATTCCGGCGGCTTGGATATGCGTAACCGATTGTACGGCGTGGCGCGACCGCTTTGCGGCGCGCATCGTCACTTTTGCGTATTTGCAACACCTGCTATATAATCTATGGTTACACCATAAAAATCTGCAAATTTTTTTGCCAATTCGAGCGGAATATCGCTTTCGCCGTTTTCATATCTCCTATACTGTGTTAGTTGCATAAAAAACATTTTTGCAATCTCCGCTTGTGTTTTATCAATATCATGTCTCAAATCTTTAAGTCGGTTATAATATTTTTTCATAATACCACCTCAAGATATATTATACACCATCGCACAAAAAAGTGTTGACAATCGCACAATATTGTGCTATAATTATTTTTAATAGCACAATATTGTGCGATATTTTCTTGAAGAGGTAACATCATGTACACAGAAAAAGAATTGGCGCGATTCTGCCGAAATATAATGAATCTCCGTAAAATACACGGTCTTTCAAAAGCGAAAATGGCTGTAATTTTGGGAATTTCCTGTAAAACGCTTGAAATACTCGAAAGCGGAACGATTCCGAAGCGGCTGTCCTGCGAGGTCATTGTAAACGCGGCAAACTATTTTAACATTTCCCCACATCAACTGTTTATAAACGAAATACATACCGAATAACCGCAAAATCGGCAGGAGCAAACGCTCCTGCCGAAAGATTACATATATTTAAGACAACGTAATGCGCATTGATTGGCAAATTGAGAATATTGCGTTCTGACGAGGCGGCGAGGACGTCGCCCACTACAGATTTAACAAAATATGACGTCGTGACCGCACCGCGCGCCGCAAAGCGGTCGCGCATCACCCACGCAAACAAATACCGCAACCCAAGCCGCCGTAATGGTGCGGGGCCATGGAGGCGGCGCGAATGTAGCGCCCTAACGCCTCTGCAATCTCGTTGCCGTAGCGGTGTAGTATTTCCTTGTATAAAGTTCTTTGCGAAGCTTTCTTTCAAGAAAGCGCGTAATTCCTATATACAAGCACCTACCGAATTCCACACCTTACTTCTTCCCCATCAGCTTGACCATAACAGCCTTTTGCGCGTGGAGACGGTTTTCAGCCTCTTCGAAAATCTCGTTTGCGTGAGCCTCGAATACCTTGGCTGTGATCTCCTCCTCGCGGTGAGCCGGCAGACAGTGCTGTACCATAGCATCCTTTGCCGCAACATCCATAACCGCATCGTTGATCTGATAACCCTTGAATGCGAGTCTGCGCTTCTCTGCCTCGTCCTCCTGACCCATGGACGCCCAAACGTCGGTGAACAGAACATCAGCACCCTGTGCCGCTTCAAGTACGTTGTCGGTCATCTTAAACGCGCCGCCGTATGCCTTGGCGAAATCAAGCACCTGTGAATCGGGACGGTATCCCTCAGGACAAGCAACGGAAACATTCATACCAACGGTAAGACCACCCACAATAAGGGAGTTTGCCATGTTGTTGCCGTCGCCGATGTAGCACATCTTGAGACCGTCAAAGCCGCCCTTAAATTCGCGGATGGTCTGAAGATCGGCGAGCACCTGACAGGGATGGCAGTAGTCGGTAAGACCGTTGATTATCGGAATGCTTGCATACTCAGCAAGATCCTCGACCTCTTTCTGCGCAAAGGTGCGGATCATGATGCCGTCAAGATAGCGTGAGAGCACGCGCGCGGTGTCCTCTACAGGCTCGCCGCGTCCGATCTGAAGATCGCGGGATGAGAGGAACAGTGCCTGACCGCCAAGCTGATACATACCCGTTTCAAAGGAAACGCGGGTTCTGGTGGAAGCCTTCTGGAATATCATACCGAGAGTCTGACCTGCAAGATGCTTGTGCTCAATGCCGTTCTTGGTCTCGTATTTGAGCTGCATTGCAAGATTTAATATGTCGTTTATTTCCTCTTTACTCAGGTCAGCCATTTTCAAAAGATCGTTGTACATTATGAAAAATTCCTTTCTGTATTGTTTTTTAGGCAAGTGCCGCCGCTAAAATTGCGGCACCCTTGTCAATTTCCTCGTAGGAAATCGTCAGCGGAGGAAGAAGCCTTATTACATCCTTGCCGGCGGTGAGCACGAGAAGTCCGTTGTCCGCACAGGTGTGTAGCACATCCTTGGGATTGCCCTCGATGGCAAAGCCAATCATAAGTCCGCGTCTGCGAACAGCCATGACCTTTGAGGGACTTGCCGCCATGACACGGTCTACTATATACTGTCCCTTTTTCTCAACCTCAGCTAAAAATTCCGGAGTGTTAACGCGCTCAATTATCTCAAGCGCTCCTGCGCAAACCACGGGATTTGCACCGAATGTTGAGCCGTGCATACCTGCCGACAGCGTGTTCTCCACCTTTTCTCCGCCGATGAATGCGCCGATAGGAAGTCCACCGCCAAGACCCTTGGCAAGAGTGAGAATATCCGGTTTTACGCCGAATGCTTCGAATCCGAACAGCTTTCCTGTTCTGCCGATACCTGTCTGCACCTCGTCGAAAACAAGAAGCACATCACGCTCGTCGCAGAGCGCACGAAGTACCTTTACATAGTCGGTGTCAAGCATATTGACACCGCCCTCGCCCTGTATAGGCTCGGCAAAGACCGCGCACACATCGGCTGTCATAGCCTCACGCATGGCATCAATATCGTTTGCAGGAACGTACTTGAATCCCTCGGTGAAGGGGTAAAAATACTGATGGAACACGTCCTGTCCCGTCGCCGCAAGGGTTGTAACGGTACGTCCGTGGAAAGAGCTTTGCAAAGTGATTATCGTGGCTCTTCCCTCGCCGTATTTGTCGTATGAGTACTTTCTTGCAAGCTTTATCGCACCCTCGTTTGCCTCAGCGCCGGAGTTCCCGAAGAATACACGGCGGAGTCCTGAAGCCGCCACAAGCTTTTCTGCAAGCTTTCCTGCTGATTCGCAGAAAAAGTAGTTTGAAAAATGCTGAATCTTACCAAGCTGTGCCGTAACGGCAGATATCCAGCCCTCGTCGCACCAGCCAAGGCAGTTTACGCCGATGCCGCTGGTAAAGTCTATGTAAGTCTTGCCCTCGGAATCACACATCGTGGCATTTTTACCCGAAACAGGCGCAATTTCAAGCCGCCCGTAGGTCTGCATGATGTTTTCCCTGTCAAGGGCAAATATTTCGTTTGTAGTCATGACTCCCTCCGATTATTTCTTAAACAGAGTACCGATACCTTCATCGGACAGCATCTCTATAAGGATTGAGTGGGAGATTCTTCCGTCAAGAATAACGGTGTGAGCAATGCCGCCCTTAACAGCGTCAACACAGCACTGTACCTTGGGTATCATACCGCCGCTGATAACCCCCTCTTCGATAAGTCCCTCAACCTCGTCAAGACGGATTTCGGGAATAAGAGTGTCCTCGTCCTTAACATCACGCATAACGCCGCGAATGTCGGTCAAAAGAAGCAGGTTGGATGCACCGAGAGCAATTGCTATTTTGCAAGCCGCGGTGTCGGCGTTGATGTTGTATACAGAGGAATCGTCGTCACCGAGAGCAACGGTTGAAACAACGGGAATGTAACCCTTTTCGATGTTGTCCTTGATTATTGAGGTGTCAACCTCGTATATCTCGCCCACGTTTCCGTAGTCGGCATCCCCATCAAGCTTGTGAGCCTTTATCATGCCGCCGTCAATGCCGCAGAGTCCCACAGCCTTGCCGCCGATACGCTCTATTTTGTTTACAAGGTCCTTGTTGGTCTTGCCGGCAAGCACCATCTGAACGATCTCGATAGTTTCATCGTCCGTGTAGCGAAGACCGTTTATAAACTTGGATTCCTTGCCCACACGATTAAGCATCTCGGAGATCTCCGGTCCGCCGCCGTGCACAAGAACCACGTTGATTCCGACAAGAGTGAGAAGCACAAGGTCGGATATGACCGCATCCTTAAGTCCCTCATTGATCATAGCGTTACCGCCGTATTTTACAACAATGGTCTTGCCTGTATATTTCTGTATGTACGGAAGTGCCTGTGTGAGAATAGTGGCTTTTTCCATGTTAGAAAGAAAATTCATTTTATGTTACCTCTTTATTGTGATACCGATGTGTTGGGGGACCGCAGTTTGCGGCGGTTTGCGAAGCAAATTGCTGTCATTGACAGCAAAGGCGCAAACTGCCTTGGTCGCAAATGCGGAGCACCGCCTCTTTGCAGTTTGCGGCGGTTTGCGAAGCAAATTGCTGTCATTGACAGCAAAGACGTAAACTGCACAGGTCTAAGTGCGGAGCACTTATGACCTATAGTCTCCGTTGATTCTTACGTATTCGTAGGACAAATCGCATCCGTATGCAATGGCGGATGCGCCGCCGCACTTCATGTCAACATCAATTGTGATGTGGCGGCGAAGAAGAATGGTCTTGGCAAGCTCCTCGGAGAAATCAACGCCGCGTCCGTTCTCGCACACCAAAATCTCGCCTGCGTGGGAGATAAACTTAACGTCAATCTTATCCGTGTCAATGTCAATGCCGGCATAGCCGAGAGCGCAGAGGATTCTGCCCCAGTTAGCGTCCGCACCGAACATTGCGGTCTTTACAAGAGAGGATGAGATAACCGATTTTGCAAGTACACGCGCGCCCTCTACATCCTTGAAGCCGTGAACGTTGCACTGGATAAGCTTTGTCGCGCCCTCGCCGTCGGAAGCGATAGCGATGGAAAGACGGCGGCAGATTGCCTCAAGTCCTGCCTTGAATGCGTCAAAATCCGCCCCCTCAGAGGTGATTTCAGCGTTTCCTGCCTTGCCCGAAGCCATAACTGTGACCATATCGTTTGTTGAGGTGTCACCGTCAACAGAAACCATGTTGAAGGTGTCCTTGATAACCTCGGAAAGCGCTTTTTGGAGCATTTCAGAGGAAACTGCGGCATCGGTGGTTATAAAGCACAGCATAGTCGCCATATTGGGGCGAATCATGCCCGAGCCCTTGCAGATACCGCCGATGTGAACGGTCTTTCCGCCGATTTCAAGCTCATATGCATACTCTTTCTTCTTAACGTCGGTGGTCATGATAGCGCAGGCGGCCTTGTCGGATGCCTCAGCACCGTATGCAAGCTCCGCTACAAGCTGGGGAATGCCATTCTCAATAGGCTCGATCGGAAGCGGAACACCGATAACGCCTGTGGATGCTACGATGATATCGTCGGCATTTATATTAAGTGCCTTTGCAAGCATATCGCAGGTTGCGTTAGCCTTGTCGTATCCGTCAGTGTTGCAGGTGTTTGCGTTTCCGCTGTTGCAGATAACAGCTCTTGCCTTACCGTTTGCAAGATGTGCGCGTGTGACGCCAACGGGAGCGGCGAACACCTTGTTAGTTGTGTAAACGCCTGCCGCTGTGCACATATCATCGGCAAGTATCAGCGCAAGATCGCGCTTCTGCTTGTTTTTGCGGAATCCTGCATGGATTCCCGAAGCCTTAAAGCCTGCGGCAGCACATATGCCACCCTCAATGGCTGTAATCTTATAATCGGTCATTTCAAAATTTCCTTTCGTTTATACATAGCCGCCGTTGACACCGAGTATCTGACCCGTAACATAGGTCTGACGGCTGAGAAAATATATACATTCGGCAACTTCCATGGCAGTGCCCATTCTCGCCATGGGTATCTCACTGACAAACGCCGCCATGTCATCTTCCGAAACATTCTTGTTCATGTCCGTGTCGATAACGCCCGGACATACACAGTTGACACGGATACCCGACGGTGCCATTTCCTTGGCAAGAGCTTTGGTGAAGCCTATAAGTGCCGCTTTTGAGGTGGAATACTGCACCTCGCAGGACGCGCCAACCTGTCCCCAAATAGAGGAAACATTGACGATACTGCCCTTTTTTTCGTGAAGCATATATGGGAGCGCATACCTTGTGCAGTCCATTGCACCGAAAAGGTTGATATCAAAGAGCCTGCGCTCGCGCTCAATAGAGAGCATATCAAAGGGCATCATTTCGTCGATTGCGGCATTGTTTACAAGCACGTCTATCCGACCCTCAAAGCCTGCCGCAAATTTTACGAGAGCTTCGCACTCACAGCTCTTTCCAACATCCGCCTTGAAGATGTGAGCCTCGCCGCCGCTTTTGTTTATGCGACAGGCGACTTCCTTTGCCGCATCCTCGGAATTATTGTAATTGACAATAACGCGCCATCCGCGCTCGCCGAAATACTCTGCCGCCGCCCGTCCGATTCCGCGTGACGAGCCTGTTATGAGAACCGTTTCCATTATCAGAACGCCGGAGGGATCATATTAAGTCCCATGGTTTCTTCAAGTCCGAAGCGGATGTTCATATTCTGTATTGCCTGTCCTGCCGCGCCCTTTACCATATTGTCGATGCAGGAAGAAATGATAAGCGTATTTGCGTGAGTATCAACGTGGATCGAAATATCGCAGTAGTTTGACATCTTTACGTTTTTAATGTTGGCGTATGAGCCCAGCTTTTCGATTCTTACAAACTTCTCGTCCTTGTAAGCATCGCACCATACAGCGTGAAGCTCCTCGGCACTCATGGAAGCACCCTTACCCGTCATGCGGCAGTAGAGTGTGGATTCAATACCGCGGTTTACGGGAAGCAGGTGAGGTACAAAGGTAACCTTTACAGGAGAGCCTGCAAGATAGGTCAGCGTCTGCTCAATTTCGGGAGTGTGACGGTGAGCACCTGCCTTGTATGCCGCAAATGCCTCGTTTGTGTCGGGGTAATGAGTCCCCTGAGTAAGACCTCTGCCCGCACCGGTCACACCGGACTTTGAGTCGATAATAATATGATCGGTTTCGATAATGCCTGCCTTTATAGCCGGCATAAGTGCAAGAGAGATGGATGTGGGATAGCATCCGGGATTGCCGATAATTGGCGCATCCTTTATCTCATCCCTGTGAAGCTCCGGAATGCAGTACACAGCCTCGGTGTGAAGCTCGGGGTGCTTGTATTCCTTGCCGTACCACTTGTTGTAGTCCGCTTCGTTATGAAGACGAAAATCCGCACCGAGGTCAATAAGCACAGTGCCTGCCGCCTTGCATTTAACCGCAATCTCCTCGGAGACGCCATGAGGAACAGATGCAAACACCACGTCACAGCGCGGTATTATCTCATCAACGCCCTCAAGGGTCATGGGAAGTATCTCTTTAAGATTCGGGTAGATGTCGTCAAGCTGCTGTCCCGTATTTGAAACGGAAACCACAGCTTCGATTTTAACCTGCGGATGATTTATAAGTATGCGCGCAAGCTCCGCACCTGCGTAGCCTGTTGCGCCGATTATTCCAACCTTTATCATTTGTTTTCCTCCAAAAAGCGATCGACGATCTCTATCTGATAAAGCACGGATTCCTTTGCAGGACCGCCGCGGACCTTTCTGCCGTTTACACAGTTCATAAGGTCGATAGCCTCGTACACATCCTCGTCGAATATTTCGCACACATCGCGAAGCTCGGAAACAGAAAGCTCCTCAAGAGTCTTGCTGTTATCAATGCAGTACGCAACAAGCGTTCCCGAAACCTTGTAAGCATCGCGGAACGGCATTCCTTTCTTGACAAGGTAATCCGCAAGGTCGGTGGCGTTGATGAAGCCCTGCGCCGCCGCACGTCTCAGTCTGTCTGCGCGTACAGTCATTGTGGCAAACATGGAGGTGAACACCTCAAGGCATATGAGAGTGTTGTCGATAGCATCGAATATGGCTTCCTTGTCCTCCTGCATATCCTTGTTATACGCAAGGGGGAGAGATTTCATCATGGAATACAGTGCCATCATGTCGCCGTATACCCTGCCCGTCTTTCCGCGGACAAGCTCCGCAACGTCGGGGTTCTTTTTCTGGGGCATAATGGAAGAGCCTGTAGAAAAAGCATCGTCAAGCTCAATAAATCCGAACTCGGAGGAGCACCAGAGAATGATCTCCTCGGAAAAACGGCTCATGTGCATCATAAGAAGCGATAAATCAGATGAAAGCTCCAAAACAAAATCTCTGTCAGAAACACCGTCAATTGAGTTTTCGGTGACTTTTGGGAATCCGAGAAGCTCCGCCACACGCTCACGGTTTATTGGATAGGTGGTGGAAGCAAGCGCACCTGAGCCGAGCGGCATTACAGCCGTGCGTCGCTCGGTGTCACAGAGTCTGTCATAGTCGCGCATGAGCATCTGCGCATAGGCAAGGATGTAGTGCGCAAAGGTCACAGGCTGAGCACGCTGAAGATGAGTGTAGCCTGCCATAACAGTGTCGGTGTGAAGCTTAGCCTTGTCCGATATTGCAGCGAGAAGCTCCAGCACACGTTTCTTTATAACTTTTATCTCGTCGAGCAGATACATACGAATATCCAGAGCCACCTGATCGTTGCGGCTTCTTGCGGTATGCAGACGCTTACCGGTGTCGCCGATACGGCTTGTCAGGATTGTTTCGATATTCATATGGATATCCTCGGCGTCAACGGAAAACTCCTGCTTTCCGTCCTCGATGTCGGAAAGTATCTCAGTGAGTGCCGCCACTATTTTATCAGACTCACTCTTTTCAATAATACCGCACTCGCCAAGCATAGTTGCGTGAGCGATAGAGCCTGTTATGTCCTGACGGTACATTCTTCCGTCAAAAGAAATAGAGGAGTTGAAGTCGTTAACACGGGAATCAACATCCTTTTTAAAACGTCCTTGCCAGAGTTTCATCTTAATATTCCGTGCGGAATCGCTTGAATCCGCATCCTTTCCAAATGTTCTGTAAAACCAAAAAATTTCCCCACAGCCGAGCCGGTGGGGGCGTCGGGGGGGCGGAGCGGCGCCTGAGCGCAGCGCTCCCCCGACATCAGGGATAGCCCGCAAAGCGGGCGTAAGGGGCAGCCGCCCCTTAAATAATCAATCGTTTAAGCAGAATGCTTAATTCCCACGCTTCGCGTCAAGCTTCGCCTTAACCTTGATCGGGAGACCGAAGAGGTTGATAAAGCCTCTTGAATCAGCCTGGTTGTAATCTTCATCCTCGCCGAAGGATGCGGTCTGCTCATCGTAAAGAGTATAGGGAGATGTAACACCTGCATTCATAATGTTGCCCTTGTAAAGCTTAAGAGTAACATCACCGGTAACGGTCTCATTTACCTTGTCAACAAAGGCGCAGAGAGCTTCACGCAGAGGTGTAAACCACTGACCGTTGTAGCAGAGATCAGCCATCTTGGGAGCTACCTGTGCCTGCATGAAGTGGAAGGTCTCCTTGTCAAGAGTGATGGTCTCAAGTACGTTGTGTGCCTTGTAAAGAATAGTTCCGGCAGGAGTCTCGTATACGCCGCGGCTCTTCATACCAACAAGACGGTTCTCAACGATGTCGAGAAGTCCGATGCCGTTTGCACCGCCGATCTCGTTAAGATAAGTTACAAGCTCCACGGGCCCCATTTCCTTGCCGTCAACTGCGGTGGGAACACCCTTTTCAAAGTGAATCTTTACGTATGTAGGCTTGTCGGGAGCCATTTCGGGGGATACGCCAAGCTCAAGAAAGCCGGGCTTGTTGTACTGCGGCTCGTTTGCAGGGGATTCAAGGTCCATACCCTCGTGGGAAAGATGCCACAGGTTCTTGTCCTTGCTGTAGTTTGTCTCGCGGTTTATCTTAAGGGGAATAGTGTGTGCCTCTGCGTAGTCGATCACATCGTCGCGGGACTTGATATCCCACTCACGCCATGGAGCGATGATAGCCATGTCGGGAGCAAATGCCTTTATGGTCAGTTCAAAACGCACCTGGTCGTTGCCCTTACCGGTACAGCCGTGGCAGATAGCATCTGCGCCCTCAGCCTTTGCAATCTCAACAAGACGCTTTGCAATGCAGGGACGTGCATGGGACGTACCGAGAAGATAATCCTCGTATTTTGCGTCAGCCTTAAGGCAGGGCCAGATGTAATCGGTGATGTATTCTTCCTTAAGGTCCTCAATATAGAGCTTGGAAGCACCGGTCTTTATTGCCTTCTCTTCAAGTCCGTCAAGCTCGGTTCCCTGACCAACGTCACCGGAAACAGCGATAACCTCGCAGTTGTTGTAGTTTTCCTTCAGCCACGGAATGATGATAGATGTATCAAGACCGCCGGAGTATGCAAGCACTACTTTTTTGATGTTTTTCTTATCCATTTTAATCTCCCATCCGCCGCCATGAAGGCGGCACAATAAATTTAATGAAATTCAAATGTGTTTGCTTTGCAAACAAAAATGGGACGGGACCCATTTTTAATTTGAATTTTTTTGCGTGAACAGTTAACAAACGCTTGCGTTATATAAGCTTTCACGCTATGTACCTCTTTTGATAGAATTTTTATTATGCATATATTATACATTGTTTTTTGCATAAATTCAAGATAATTATGGCATAACATGTATAAATATTCACCTCGATGTTTTATATAAAAGTGATAAATATGTATAAATTCCGTGTATACCGCAAATTTTATACATTTTTTCACATTTTCCAAAACATCGGCACGCTACCTTATATTATAACCTATATTGGCGAAAAAATCAAGGTGATTTTATAAAAAAATCGGGAAATTTATATGTGCGCCAATTTTGACGCCATAAAACGAAAATGAAAGGAGTAAAAAATGAATATATTCACAAGAACACTATCGGTACTCTGTGCGGCATCCGTGATTATTGCACCTGTAAGTGCCGCGGCGAGTACAGCCGAGCTTCGCTGGTACTGCAAACCCAACGACAGCCACACACAGCCGCCGCTTCCATCGGAATTTAAATTTGTAGAGGACCTCGGCGGCGTTTATATTGACCGCGAGCACGGCGACGACTGTGCCGACAAGGTGATATATCTCACCTTTGATGTGGGATATGAAAACGGAAATGTGGCAAAAATTCTCGACATCCTGAAAAAGCACAACGCGCAAGGCACATTTTTCGTCCTTGAACACGTTATATCGGAAAACACAGACCTTGTTCGGCGTATGTTTGCCGAGGGACACACCGTTGCAAACCATACCATGTCACACCGAAACATGGCGGCGGCTGACAGGGCGGCATTTGAATCGGAGCTTCACGGACTTGAAAAGCTATGTCTTGAGCTGACAGGAGAAAGGATGGCAAAGCTCTACAGACCGCCAGAGGGATGCTTTTCCGAGAACAATATGAAGATTCTTTCGGAAATGGGCTATAAAACCGTATTTTGGAGCTGCGCTTATGCCGATTGGGACAACAAAAACCAACCCTCTCCCGCATCTGCACTTAAAAAGCTTAACACACGTCTCCACAACGGTGAAATCTTACTGCTTCACCCCACATCAGAAACCAACGCCGCGATACTTGACGAATTTCTCACAGGTCTTGAAGCTGACGGCTACAGAATAGGCTCGATTACGGAATTATGCGGCGTATAAAAAGATTTTTTTGTTTAATTGTGCCCTTTTTCCTCGCCTTTTCGCTTCATGCAGATGACAGCCTTGCGGACGTCTATTTTTCCTGCGGAAACGATTCAAAACGTATAGCAATCACCTTTGACGACGGTCCGCACTACAAATACACCGCGGAGATACTGGATATCCTCAAGGAATACGATATAAAAGCCACGTTTTTTGTAGTGGGACAGCTTGCACAGCGTTATCCCGAGCTGATACTCCGCGAGCTTGCCGAGGGACATGAGGTTGCAAGCCACACATGGTCGCATCCCCACATATCGGAAGTGACCGAGGACTCCCTTGCAAACGAGATTGTAAGCACCGAGGAGCTTATATTTGAGCTTGCCAAATACCGTCCGAGGCTATTCAGACCGCCTGAGGGAAAATACAGTGATACCGTCCGCCGTGTTGCGGCAGAGCTTGATTACGAGGTGGTGCTTTGGACTGTGGACACCAGAGATTGGTCGCACCCCACCGTCGACAAAATAGTGGAAACTGTACTTGAGAACACCGAATCCGGCTCTATAATCCTCTGCCACGATTTTATCGGAAATAACAGTCCCACCCCCGAAGCACTTCGCAGATTTCTTCCGGAATTAAAAAGAAACGGCTACGAATTCGTAACCGTTTCAGAGCTTATTTTAGGTGATGATTAGCCTTTAGTCAATGGAATATTTTGCGGCACAAGCGCGGTATTCGTCCATGAACTGATGCTCATTCTTAAGATCAGCTAAATACTTGTGCATATCGTAGGACTGTTCCGCCGCTCTGATCATACAAGCGGCAATGTTGGAGCAATGGTCGGATACGCGCTCGTAGTTTGTGAGAAGGTCAGAGAGAATGAATCCAAGCTCGATGGTGCACTTGCCGCCCTGGAGTCGGTCGATGTGCTTTGCTCTTATCTGCTCTTTGAGGTCGTCGATAACCTGCTCAAGAGGCTCTATGTGAGTTGCCGCATGAAGATCCTTTGAAATAAGGGCATCATATGTAAGTGTGAGTATCTCAGACACCGCAAGAGATATGGTCTTAAGCTCCTTTTTAGCTTCAGGCGAGAAGGTAATTCCCTTCTTGTTCATCTCCTCTGCCGCTTCCTGAATATTCACCGCATGGTCGCTTATACGCTCAAGGTCTCCTATATTATGGAGCAGACGCGTGGCGGTCTTGGAATCCTCGATAGAGAGGTCCTTCGAGGACAGCTTGACAAGATATGTTCCGAGTCTGTCCTCGTACTTATCCACTTCATTTTCAAGCTCTGTGATAACTTCGGCATCGGCCTCCGAATATTTTTCCACAAGGTCCATTGCACGGTTTATGCTGTCAACAGAAAGGTCAGCCATCTTGCTCATAACCGACACGCACTGTTCAAGTGCAAAAGACGGAGTCGCAAGGAAGCGATCATCAAGAAGGGACTGTTCTGCCGCAGATGCCGCCTTTTTCTCCTTGGAGCTCTTTATTGTAACCTCTGCAAGCTTTCCGATAAGCTTGTAGAACGGGAGCAGGAGAAGCGTGGTAGCTACATTGAATATGGTATGTGTTATGGCAATGGTAGTAGAAGTTACCTGCACTTTATCAAGTCCGAAGTCGAATATGGCGTCAAGGGTGTAGTATCCAATAAGGAACACAGTTGTACCGATAACGTTGAAGTAGAAATGCACAGCCGCAGTACGCTTTGCGTTTATGCCTGCACCGATGGTGGAGATCATAGCTGTGGTGGTGCTTCCGATATTCTGACCCATGATCATGGGAATAGCGGCACCGAACGGAAGTGCGCCTGTTGCGGAGATCGCCTGCATGATACCGACAGATGCGGAAGAGGACTGCATAATGGTGGTTATCACAGCACCTGCAATGAGACCGAGGATGGGGTTTGTAAAGAGCGCGAGAATCTCGGCAAACTGTTCATTGTGCTTTAAGGGAGAGAGTGCATCGGTCATCATAGTCATACCGAACATGAGCACGGCAAAGCCGATGCAGATTCCGCCGATATCCTTCTTGCGTCCGCTTTTTGCGAACATTATCATGATAATACCGATAAACGCAGCGATCGCAGCAAGGTTGTTGGCTTTCAGAAGCTGCATGACCGTACTGCCACCGCCACCGCCGGCAAGAGTAAGAATCCACGCCGTTGCGGTAGTACCGATGTTTGCACCCATTATGATACCGATAGCCTGTGTAAGCTTCATAATACCGGAGTTTACAAAGCCGACAACCATGACCGTGGTAGCACCTGAGGACTGAATAACCGCGGTAACGATAGCACCGAGCAGTACGCCCTTTATAGGATTGCTTGTAAGCTTTTCAAGGATTCGCTCAAGAGAACCGCCGGCACTCTTTTCAAGTCCCTTGCCCATATAATCCATACCGAAAAGGAACAGCGCAACGCCGCCGAAAAGCGAAATAAAGTTAAAAATCGAAAGCCGTCCATCCTCGGCACCGCCGTCAGCCGATACGCAAACGATGCCGTAGAAAATAACACAAAGCACCGTAAGTATCACCATTGTACGTTTGAATCCTGTCTTACACATGACTGTTCTCCTTTTTTTCATTACTGTCATTATTTGAATCGTTTTCCGTTAGGTAAAACTCAACTCTTATGGTTGTTCCCTCGCCAACACGGCTGTCAATGTTGATTTTTGCGCCGTGACGCTCCGCAACGTGCTTTACAATAGCAAGTCCGAGACCTGTTCCGCCGGTAGCCTTGGAGCGGGATTTATCAACTCTGTAGAATCGCTCGAAAATGCGCGACTGATGCTCCTTTGCAATACCGATACCCGTGTCGCTGACCGTAAGTATTGCAATGGGATCGCCGATTCCGTAAGAGGGCGACGTCACCTTTACATTCACGCTTCCGCCGCGCCTGTTATACCGTATACCGTTGTCGATAAGGTTGTATACAAGCTCGGTGAGCTCCGCCGGAACACCTCTTACAAGGCTTGCCTCACCTGCCACATTTACACTGACCTCGTGCTGTGCCGCGCTCATTTCAAGCATATCGCGGCATTCTGCGGCAAGCTTGTAGAGATCAACAGCTTCAAGCACCGCGCCGTCCGGTGTCTCGTCAAGCTTTGAAAGCTTGATAATATCGGAAATAAGCGCAAGCATACGCTGACTCTCTCTGCGTATGCGTCCGGCAAACACGGCGGCGTCCTCGTCCTTTGCCATGCCGGACTCAATAAGCTCCGCATATCCCGATATGGAGGTGAGCGGTGTTTTCAGCTCGTGAGACACATTGGCGGTAAACTCCTGCTTTATTCTGTCAAGCTGAGAGCGTTCGGTAACATCAAGCATAAGTCCGATTCGTCCTACCTGCTCGGCACTTGATACCACATGATTCACATGAAGCTGAAGATGCCGTCCGTCAAGGATAAGATTTGCGGAATCTGCCCTCTCTATGCACTGGCATATGTCAGCCGAGGCACATATTTCCGAAACAGGTCTGCCTGCGCATTCCTCACGGGGTATGGACGTGCCAAGCCAGGAATATGCGCTGTCATTGAGCATTATAACGCGAAGATCGTTGTCAAGGATTATCAGTCCCTCATCCATGTTGTTGATTATGGTTGAAAGACGGTTCTTCTCCTTCGCCACTCTTGCAAGCTGATGGCGGATCTC
>JAEIGA010002952.1_pt1 | contig 26816 bp, 37 predicted proteins | sample 9270691 | NCBI WGS metagenome assembly JAEIGA01 (sample SAMN17057246, study PRJNA624740) | gut metagenome | biome: biome; isolation source: fecal sample | host: Bos grunniens | place: China: Xizang | collected 2019 | reverse complement strand
CTGGTAGAAGCCCTCAAAGCCTTGTGCTGCAAGGGCTTGAAATCTTCTACTACTTCTTCTACCACTTAAAATTTGCAAACATATATACGCGATATATGGGGCATAAAGGCATTTGCTTAATATTATTATTTATAAGTAGAAATAGTAGAATAGTAGAAATATAATATTGAAAACCATTGGGGCGCGGGGTTTTCGGGGCTTCTACCGCTCTTCTACCTCTTCGCCAGATGGTAGAACAATTTCAACGCAATAAGGCACCTGGCCTGCAATTCCTTTTTTCTTCTTATACTTGTTCTTATACATAACAAGCCAACCATTGGCAGCCCAGGCTTTTTTCACCGCATCAAAGGAAAATCCCTTGTCCTGCAGCACTTTATTGAGGGCCGTGTCAATAATGAACACAGAATCTCGCTCAAGAGTTCCCCAGCGCTCGCCATAGTCGCCGGCACCAAATCTGGCACTGTTCATGGCCACGGCGTCCACAAGATAATGGTAAGCACGGGTGGCCACATCTACCTCGCTCTCCATCTTGAGGAAAGGAATAATATCCGCTACATCCAGCGGATCCTCACTGGGATAAAAACATTCGCAAGCCAATTTGTCCCCCAAAAGCAGCAGCGCCGCTCCCATGGCCTGCTTCGCTGTGGTCTGGCTCTCCTCCAAAAGTCGCTGAAGAATGTTGTTATACTCCTCAGCCAAAGGACGCTTGGCCACATATTCCACCAGTTTCTTTCCGGCATGGCCATAGTTCCTGGAGATAAACTGCACGGTTTCATTACCGTTTTTAATGATGTCGCCCTCTGCCTCCACCTCGATGACGCGGTTCTTTACGCCGCCTCCCGAATAGTCGCTGGTGCAGCGCTCCTCACCGGTGAAGAGAAAAGCACACTTCCATGACCTTGTAGGCAAATTTTTATTATAGTGCATACGGCCACGCTCCACGCCCTCTGTAATCTGCATGATGAGCTGGTCGTAATTCATGTACACATTCTTGATAGTCTGCAGCTCATCGCCGCCAAAGGGAAGATTTCGCAAAAAGGCCACCGTACTCATCATGGCAGCATTCGTCATGTTCATGGTACGGGTCAAAGCTCCATTGCTGGGATCTCCCCAGATAGACATGGCCACCATAAGGGCCACGGTCTTGCCTTTACCGGTGCTGCCCCAGAGATGAAAAACAAAGGGCAGCGCCTTTACGCGCTCAATCAAAGGCGAGGCAAAGCTTGCTGCCATCATCAGGCGCAGATAAATATTTTCCCGCAGAGTGCGGGTATAGCCCAGCCACTCATCAAAGTCGCCGCAAGGCTTGATAGCTTCAAAGAGGGATTTATTGTCCTCTGTGCCATCAAAATGGATGTTCTCACTATAAGGCAGAAAGTCGTCCCCTACCCAGCCCACATGGGACACGGATTTATAATGAGGAATTTTTTCTTCATTATATGTCTCCATGTCTGCCAGATACTGCACCAGCTTAGAGGCGTTATTGGAGTTTACGCTTATGCCGGAGTTTGCAAGAGAGATTATCTTGGACTTATTGGCAATAGTCTCCCGGTCACAGATAATAGACCCGGGAACGCCATTTTGCAGAAAGCTCAGCTTTACTTTCTGGATTCCCTCGCTGATATTTTTATAAATGGCCACAGGCACCACGGGAGTATTGGTAATACGCTCCGTGTCCTTCTCCCCTGTTTTCTTATTAATGACCACCTCGCAGCTGATGCCCTTTTTCTCAACGCTCCATTTACCGGTGAACATCTCCGGCGCACCAAGGCGTTGGAAAATCATTTTGGGCATGAACTCCACATCTTCCACGGCGTTATCCAGGATGGCAGCCAAATCTCCGCCTGCGGCGTAATATTCAGATATATCCTTATAAGGCGTCGGTACCTTGCCCACCACGAAATGGATCTGCTTCTTGGCCAAAATCTCCGCCATTCTGTGGGCAAACTTATCTCCGGCATGGCTGCGCTCATCATTGTCATAGACCAGCAGCACACGCTTAAAGTTATTGCAGACAGAAAGCACAGTTGGTAGCTGCTCACGAGAAAAGCAGCCGGTAATGGCAGAGAGTACAGGATAGCCGCAGACCTCAAATGAAGCCGCGTCAAAATAACCCTCTGCTATAACAAGAGTATCGCCACCTCTGTTCAAAGTCTGAAGCCCCCAAGGAACATGCTGGCAATAATCATCTTTTTTCTGCTTCATATATTTGCTGTCAGGGAAAGCGCCACCCGGCATGGCCCTGGTCGCAAAATAGCAGCAGTATCCGTTATTGAAATACGGGAGGAAAAGTCTCCCCTTCAAGTGACCATCAGTCACACGGCCAATCAAAAGTCTTTCGGCATCCTCATCTTTAATGCCTCTGGCGCGAAGATAAGCTCGGTCTGTTTCAGTGAGCTTGGAATGATAATATGCCGCCCTTGCATTCATATCATTGGTGTAACGAATCCAGTCCTGAGAAGGCTCTTCCCCGTCCGATGCTACACCTGTAAGGCGGGCAAGCTCGCGTATAGCCGCGCCCCGGTCTCCGTTATGGGTATAAGCTGCACACAGCTCAATCACATCGCCGCCCATACCGGCGCCAAAATCATAATAAAAATCATCATAGACAACAAATGAAGTCTTGTTTTTTGCCCCCGGTCGCAGCGGAGAAACACAGCGGTCTCCGGAAGCAGAAATGCCAAAGCCCATCTGTCTTGCATATTCCACGCAGTTAATACGCGATTTTATCAGCGATATATCATACACTATAAGCTCACCTCCTCATATTGTAGAATAGTAGGCAGGGGGTTGATGGCTATATAATTAATAGCTCTTGGCGCTGTAACCGTTGATCAGCCCCCTGCTGGTTTTATTTATAGTTAATATCTCTCTTGCTGTGCATTGCTCTATAGGCAAACAGGAAACTCCCTACCAGCAGCAAGAGGATTTCGGCGGCAAAAGTAAGCGTGAACGCCGCCACGAGAAGGTTTACGCAGAGAACAAAAACAGCCATCTTTTTACCTCCCTTATTTATTTTTATAGCTGCAGCCTATAGCACCGCAGCCTTCTTCTTTGGTATGAAACTGGCATCGCTTGCAGCAGAAATAACAGATATGCTCGCCAAAGGCCTGCATTACTCCCTCATGGCCACAGCGCCGAACAGCCAGCACATTAAATATTCTTTTACATCGGGAGCACTTTGAAAGTGCTCCCCTCTTCATGATTCACCTCGGATGAGGCAAAACATTATCATCCCATATAAAATTACGAATACTATACTCTCCAAGAAAACTCACCTACCGCCTGCGACGACGGTTGCCATAGAGCATGGCCTCAGTCTCTTGGAATTTGTTTCTGCGGTCTCTGGCATCACCTACGATGACCGCATACTCATGGTACTTCTCACAGGAAGCGTGACAGCCCACATGTCTGTCCTCGCATCTTCTCTCGCAGGGGGGCTTCAACATTTCTCATTCCTCCTTGATAAAAATATATTTACTGAGCTACAATCCTCAGGGCCTCTTCTACACTATGGGCAACGCCGGTAATCGCGCCGGTTGCCGCCATTGCTTCCAAAAACCTTTTCTGATACTCCCGGGGCTCTTCCCCCGGAAGCTTGACTTCTATGTATAATGCCTTTCCATCGGATATGCGGTGTCCCCAGACATCCGCCTCTCCCTGGTGTCCGATGTTCACCAGAGTGCCGTACTTGGTAAAAAACTGGCCTACCGTATGGTTTCTGGCCACGCAGCCATTCTGGCACAGAGCCACGATTATTTTATTTTGAAGTTCTGTCTCCCGATTAATCTTGACCACCTCCATGGAAGGAATGGCAATCAAGTTGCTCTAAGTTCTCCTACCTCGCATAACCTGTGATGCCCAGAAAGCAGGGTTTTTATATCCTCGTTCTTTTCCAAGGGCCACTAGGGCTTCAAAGCTCTGAGCTCTCCCCTGCTCACGCTTGAGCCGTTTCTTCTCTTCCACTACGCGCTGCGCTTCCTCCGCAGTTATCCGCTGAAGCTCGATATCCGTATGAGCCTTTATCTCTCTTGGCTTCAAGGTATACACCGCCCCACAGTATGGGCACACAGGCGCAGTCTTGAAAGTCATGAAGCACTGTGGGCAGCTTCGTATATAGAAATCTCCATCTTCATTTAACTGCTTTCTGGGTTTCATTGGCGCATCCAGAGACCAGTTTCGTGGCTCATCCGGTAAGCCAATGCGGGTATAGTTGCCGACAAAGTCTATTATCTTTGCCGTTTTTCCCGGCAGATAGCGCATGGACCGCATCATCTGTTGGATGCCCAGGGCAACGGATTCTGTTGGCCGCAGCATCATCACGCAGGAGATTTCATCAATGCTTATGCCTTCACTCAGGAGTGTACAGTTACAGAGAACGGAAATACGCCCTCTTCGGAAATCGTCCATGACCTCTGCTCTCCATCCTGCTGGAGTTCCAGCAGAAAGCGCTGCTGCCCGGATTCCAGCGGAATTAAAAGCGTCTGCTGTTTCTCGGGCATGTTTAACGGATACACAATAGACGATGCTCCGTTCTCCCGGAGCAATTTGTTTATAAGTTTTAATGACATCGCCATATATAGCCCTCCCTGTCATAAGTTCTTCCAGATCTGATATCACATAATCTCCGGCCAATGTCCGGAGGCCGTCTGTCTCAACTAGGGTCGGTGCGTAATACTCATATGGGGCAAGGCGCTGATGCTCGATTAACCACCGGGTATCCACGCCTTGAACTAAACAATTATAAATTTGACCAAGTGGCTTGCCGTCCAGCCTGCATGGCGTGGCCGACATGCCCACGGTCCAGGTATCGTAATATTCGATAATCTTCTGCCAGCTGTTGGAGCGAGATAAATGGGCCTCATCCACGATAAGAAGCCTCGGAGTCTTGTACTCTCCCAGTCTCCTGCTCTCAGTCTGGTAGGTTTCGATTCTGGCATTCTCTATCCCCAGGCTTTGGAAAAGCTCCTGGTGCTGCTGTTTCAGTTCGTTGCGATGTACTAACACCAGGCACTCCCCTGCCGTCCGTCGTACCATCTCGGCAAAGAGATATGATTTACCGGCTCCGCAGGGTGCAACCACCAGCACCCTGCGTTTACCGCTTTTGAAAGCTTCTACTGTTTTCTTATACAGCTCTTGCTGATAATCACGGAGCATCCACATCATCCTTCCGGTGCTTGATCCACCATTTAGCGGCATACCACATCTGCTCCAGACAGCCTACCTTTCTGTAAGGCATAAGCTTCCCCCTCTTCGGTGCTTATTTATACAGCCTTTTCTTCAGAATTCGGTGGCGGATTATGAGGTAGGCTGCCACACAAAGGACAAGAACAAGCCAAACAACAAAGCCCAGCTTATATGAAAAGCCAAAGCCAAATACCAGCGAGACCAGATACACCAATCCGCATACCAGCGGATAGATGCCACATACAATAGGAAGAAACACCATGAAAAAGATATTGCTCATTTTTTATCCTCCTTTATTCCAAACATATACAAGGGATAAGAAGTATGCCGCTGCGGAAAAGACTACAAACGCTTTCTCCCAGTCCATATTACATATCGAAAGGCAGGTTGCTCGGGTCTATTACTGAGCTATCCACGAAAGCCGATGCAGCCGGCTGACTGCTCCACATGGGCAGCTTCTCCTGATTGTTGCGGCTGATGCAGTAGGCAACCTTTGCACGGTTCTCGCCCTGGTATTCCTCATGCTTCACCTTTACTGCGCCTACAGCGCCGATCCACTGCTTGCCGGTACCCATTGCCGTATGGCGAATACCGAAGCTGTTGAAGAACTCGCCGATACGCTGGTTGGTCTGGGCAGGATTGCTGCGATCCAGCACCAGGTTAAACCAAAGCTTTGATGCATAACCGCTTATTTCAAGGGTGATTTCATAACCCTCGTTGCCGGAGTTATAGCGTCTCTCTACTACATCTGAGATACGCGCCCGGTGGTCACCTACCGGGATAAGCTGAAAATTATTTTCTTTATACTGTGACGGATCAAAGTTCCAATCTGCCATCTTGAAATTCCTCCTTTTTTGCCATTACATCGTGGCGATTATTTCTTTTTTAGTACCGCAGAGGGTGATAGTCTGCGGTGCATGGGATGTGGGTGAGAGCATCTTTTGTGCTGCATACCCTCCATACTGGAGCCAGCTGGTGGAAGAGACCACCTTGAAAGGCTTCACAGAAACGTTATTGTTGTACTTATCTATGTATATTTTTGCCGGCTGCGTAATGAAGGGCTTGTGGGTATGGCCCACAATGATTACATCTGCCCCATCAATCGCATAGCCAAAGCGTTCATTGCGGTTCACAGCGCCGCCGGTGAGTGCTCCACCACCAGCGCCATGGGTGACTACCAGCATATAGGTGGGATTCTGCTTTCCGTTGGATTTCTGCTCTCCCATCTGTATCTTTACGAAAGCTATGTTCTCCCTGTAAAGGTTCTCAATGTCCAGCTTGCAGAGAATGTCATAGGTTGGGTCATCGTCGGCATCCTTGCCGCTGCGCCTCTCATGATTTCCAGACACTGCACACAGGATCCGGTCACGAATGGGTGTCAACATCTCCACCATCAATCGCTTCTGATCTCTTGGCCGCATGGTTTCCTCAAACAGATTTGACACGCTGGAGCGTGTGCCGTTATTTATAAGGTCACCGCCCAGGGTAATGTAGAGGTTTGGATTGCTCAGCACCCTCTTACAGAAGCTCTCCCATTCCTTCCACATCTGCTCTGAAGCCCCTATATGTACATCGGAAATGGGCACGATGGTCAAATCCGGTCTCTCCGGGAACTTATGACTTATCATTTCAAAATCCGAAAGCATCTCCCACCTCCTCTATAAAGATGTATATATTATTAAGACTTCGCCTCCGGAGCCTCAAACAGCTTTTCAGGCATAAGGCTCTTGCGTCCATAGAGTTGATCCTTACAACCATAGCGAGTCTCGCTATCCTCGGTAACCAAGTACCAGACCATCTCACCGTTTTTGTTCTGCGCCTTGGCCATCTGGCCTACAATATTGCAAAGACCCAAAACATGAGGCAGGATCTTCTTCGGCAGGTTCGGGAACTGGCGGAGTACCATCGTGCCATCAGACTTCATGATCTCCTCTGAGTCATCCCAGCAGGTAAAGGTGAAGTGGCACTGGGCATTTGCCGCCATGCGGGTAAGCCGCTTGATTGCCATATACACCGCCTGATAAACCTGGCGCACATCCTTGACCTTGCCCTGCTCCTCGATTTCCATCAAGGCCAGCTCCTTAAGGTCAGTGAGATTATCTACAACGATGAGGGTATACTTTTTGGAAGCAATCCCCTTCTCCACCTGACGGGCGAAGTAGTTCTCTCCATCACCGGGATCAATCCAGTGTTCAACCCTCTCCACCGTTACATTGGGACGGTCAAACATCTTCAAAACTACCGATGAGTTATCGCTGCACAGCAGCAGGATTTTTTCTTTGCTGGGTGCCGTCGCCGCCACAGTTTTACCTGAGCCGGGACTTCCCCATATAAGTGCTACAGCCATATACAATCCCCTCCCATTCCGTTTTTTAGAATTAATATGTCTATTTGGCATATTCTGTCTTAAAAAAATAGTTCGACTTTTTAAGCCGTGCTTGGTTATGACTATTTGGCATAAGGTTGGTTAAAAAAATTAGAGAGTGCCGAATATAGCTTTCCTCTCCGCATTACTTAAACCTACCAGTTCAAAATCTATTGGTTTCTCTATCTTTTTAGTTGCCCTGCAGTAATCGCATACCCCGCAGCGCTCCGCCTCTACACGACCGGACTTCACATCCAGAATGTGAAGCATTGAGCGTTCCACTTCATAAAGAAGCTCTTCCCTGCGCCATGAGGGGATCTCTATCACATCCAGGTCTGCAGGGACCTGCTTTGTTACTACGGCTAAATATGTACTTAACGGCGACTTTCTCTTCAGGGCTTTCTCCTCTATGGCAGCATACACCGCCATCTGCAAATCATAGCCCCAGTGCTCTACAAAGCTCCTGCCCATGATGCGTTCCATGCTCCGCATGACTTTCAAATCTACTATGCTGTCACGAAGCCGGCTGTCTATCTTGATCTTCCACTCACAGCCAAACAGCTCTGCTGTACGAATGACCTGTTTCCTTCCGGACATGTATTTCATGAACACCTTATCCTTCCGGACTCTTTCAATAATATCCTCGGCCTGCTGATAGTCCGCTTTCAGCGTTCCATCCTTCTTAAATATCTCAGGATGTTCTTGTCTGAACTCATTCAAAGTGCCTTCAAACCAGGCGTCCACATAGCTGCCCACCAGCAGTGCTGTTGATTTCGGCTGCTCCCACTCCCCTCTTAACTGGGCCATGGCAGCGGCTTCACAGCTCTTGAACTGCTTGTATTGGGACACCGACATGTACTCCCAATTGGCTTGCGCCGAGTAGTAGTTGGCGTTAGTAAGGGTCATATTCGGCAACTCCCCAAGCCTTATCTACACATTCCTTGCACCACTGCTCGCCCATGATGTCCCAGTAGTCCTCCCCTTCCCGGATCGGCTCGCCACATCCGGAGCACACGAAAACCTGGTGAGGTTCCGGAGCATTTGGACACCTGCAATCACAAGGAGTTTTCAAACATATGTCGCAAATGATAATCACCTCCGCTCAAATAATAGGTTCACATCGGGACAGCCAAAATGCCAACAGATTTTTGCCGCTTCATCCAGCTGCATTTTGCTTATTCCTCGCAGCCTTCTGTACATCTGCAAATCATTCAAGCCTGCTACCTTAGCCAAATCCCGATAGTGCATCTTTCTCTCTGCCATTTCTCTATCTAAGTTAGGATAAATCGATGCCATCCTCATGCACCTCCTGGGTTTCGGTGTAAATATGACAATTTGGCATATTTACTATATTATGATAATTTTTATTTTCATTTTTTGCAACACTATCTAGTAAGTTCAAAATCTTTTGACAGTTTATGACTTTGGTGTTAATATGACTATTAGGCATAAGGCAATTGTGCTATAGTTTATTATGAATGTTGACATGTAATTTAGTCCGATTATTAAATGGAGGGGCACAATATTATGAATCATGCAGATAACCAGAACTTTGCTAAGCTTTTCGGTGAATTCATCCGCCAGGGGCGAAACAAGCAAAAGATCAATCAGCAGGACCTGGCCGACCATTTGGGCTTGACCCAGTCATATCTATCCCGGCTTGAGCAAGGGACAAGGAGCGTTGATTTAGAGCTCGCAATTAAAATCTGCTCTTTTCTGCAGCTGGATCTTAATGATTTCCTAAAACAAAACCGCAGCGAGTAAGCGTTTGCCTTGGCTTTCCCTCTTGAAATTATTTGCATTTTAGTCATATTCTGTATTGATTTAAAGCAATGACTCATTTAGAATAGACTTGACCATTAGCCCATCGCTCTCTGAGCTTGGATACAACATAGCACTGCTGTTTGGCTCATTCAAGGCTTATTACTGGCTCAGCAGTGGTTCATTATTGGCTCAGCAATGAGCTCAGTAATGGCTCAGCTGAGCCATTTTTCGGGTTTAGCAAAAAGTTCATGTTCACTGATTATTCCATCATTTTCAGGGGTAAAGCTTTATGAAAAAAGCAAGAAAAATGCCCGAGCTGATTTTGCAGCTCAAGGCCGTTAAAACTGAACGCAACCTTTCCAACCAGGACATAGTTAATCTTCTCCGGGCCAAAGGCTACTTTACCTCCCTCAGCTCCGTGAAACGAGTCTTTCAGGAGGGTTCAGAAGAGCTTGCTTTCAGCTATGAAGACACCATTTTGCCCCTTGTCGAGGTTCTGCTTGTTGAGGCAACTCCTGCCCCGGTAGAAGATTTGAACAAACTGGAAGACGCCCAGCAGTATATTATCCAAATTGAAGGCTTGCAGGCAGACGCCGCTCTTAAGGAAACCCTCATTGAAGAACTCACCCGCAACAACGCATCTCTCCAATCCACCGTTGAAACTCAGGCCGCCACTATAGAGAAGCAGACAAAAGCCATTGAAGACCTAACAAAAACACGGAAAACTTATAGAGTGGCCACGGCTATCCTTGTTGCCGCTTTTGTCCTTCTTACTATTATGGTTTTCGCCTATCTAATAATCCATGACGCTCCAAATCCCAACTATGGAATATTGCCGTCATACTTTGCGGATCAAACCGTGGGTTTTGTGGAACAGATTTCTAGCCTTGTTCATTTATGATTTGAATATAAAAACAGCCAAAGCCCGTTGAAAAACAACGGGCTTTGGCTGTTCCTCTATATCCTTTTCTCTTCTGCCAAATATGGCATCGCCTGGTTAAAGCTTTCAATCTCATCTGTCATAAAATATTTTGCGTGTTGACATCCCACAGGCTCAAACCGAATTTTCCTGATGGTTTCCCAGCCCTCTTCATCTTCATCATGAACAATGCAGTCAGGCTTGCCATACATGATTTCGCCTGATTTCAATACAAGTCTGACATAACCATCAACATTTTGTAATTTATCAAGGATATCTATACTTTCTTCTGTCATGGTGATTCGCAGTCCTCATCTTCATCTGTTACTTCAGCACCGATTTTGATCTCCACGCCTTTTATAAGGCTGAAGGCTATTTTTGCGATGCCAATGGCAAGAAAAAATATACCGAGTTTACGAAGCATAGTTGCACCTCCTTTTTGTATTATATAGCGTCTTTTGACCGTTCTTTTTGCTTCAGATAATTTCCGTAGCTTTCCTTGGCCTCAAATGGGGCATCATCGTTTATAACCGGAATGAAGAGGTCTTCCTCAATTTCTTCAAAATGATACCAAAACCGATTTGAACGCCAATACAAATCAAGATTAACCATTTTCCTCCCCTTCCCCTTGCTTGGTAGTGAAGCGCTTCCAATAACCAGGATGCCGCCGTTCAACAGCGCGGACAAAATCTGCTGTTGCTTTTTCCCATTTCTCTTGTCGTGCATCCCATTCTGGAGTACCTCGCTTCAAAGGGTCACGAATACGAACTATATTTCCTTTTGATGTTTTAATTTCGGTTATGTACATTTCAGATTTTTCCGTTGGCATTAAAGTATACCCCTATTTCAATATAGTCTGCCTTTTTCCGGTTTTGTTAGGAAAAGCTTCCTCGTTGCCCAGAAGAAAAATTTCTTGAGGGGGAAGAATCCTGGCATTTTTTGACTGCTCTCTATATCTTTGGTAGCTTTCCTGGGCTTCTTGAGGCGCAGAATTTTTTATTCTTGGGATTAGATTTTTATCATAAAACCACCAATCCCTGTTAGATTTCCAATAAAAATCAAGTTTTCTCACTCTATCTTCCCTCTATAGCAGCCAGACGCTTAATCTGCTCTAAATAGCGATTGTAACTTGCAACGGCTTCGGGGGGAGCTTTTTCGGTCAAGTAAGGGGCTGCCTCCTCATCATCGGCAAAATCAAACCATTCATCGTTGTCCATCCAATGCAAATCCAATTTTGTCATTTGAACTCCACCACCTTGCCTTCAAAATCACCTTCGGCTTCTACCGCATAGGCGTTTTTCATATCGTAAACCATTATGGGTTTATATTCCTGCCCGTCAATTACCAGCTTTGTAAAGCGTTTGGATGGAATGTCTGAATCAAAACAAAGAAGTGTAAGTGGAGTTTTCCTACCAGGTGTTGAGAGTTGTTTTTCTACCTTAACCATTTTTGTCTCCTTCTTTCCATGGGACGGTAAATATAATCTTTGCAGGGCAGTGGCTACACTTAAAGACCTTTGTTGTTGCGGAATCTCCAACTGCAGCAAAATAGCCATTCTCGCATTTAGGGCATTTTAATTGTTGCCCTTTTCTCATTAGTGCAATTCTTTCAAGGCTTTCATTTATTTTTTTCATAAGCAATCACATTGCCTTATCCCCAAATGCTAATATAAATTCTTCAAACTCGGCAGGTAGGCGAAGATTATACTTATCTACATAGTAAGCCAGCTGATTGCTCCAATAATGCTCGCCATCGGTCATTACCAAAACCTCAGTGTCAATAAGCTCTCCAGTGAAAACATCTTTATTTCTTGAGAGCTGGGCAAGAACAATAGTCCCCTTTCGCAAATAATCACTGATAATCTTTTGGTGGGGGTAGCTATCCTTTTCCATATTATCTCGCATCAACGGGAGCTCTCTTTTAGGGTTCAGCTCCTTGTAATTTATGTAGATCATCTTTTTTGTTCTTTCATACTGGAAGCAGATCACAATGTAAAACTGCCAGTTTCCTTGCCGTCGATGGCGAATGCAAACAGTGTTCCCTTGGTCACGGCTGCAAAGCAGCCAGTGCTCTCATACTCATATGCATAGTGCTTTTCTATCAGCTCCAGCGTTTCCTTCAGCTGCAGCATTGCCGCAAACTCATGCTTGCAGTTGTAGCTGCAAAAGCAGGAACAGACAAGATTGCTAATCTCACCGTTACGGTATTTGAACTCAACCTCATATGCTTCACTGCCTTCGACAATCGCATAACCCTTGTTGCCGTCTATACTTATGTATCTTACTTTGTTATCCAAGTAGTACTCATGGCCACGCTCTGCTATAGCGGGACTGACCTTCATGCCCTTGAGGTCATCCAGACTGAATGCTGTATCGTCACTGCTACTGACGATTTCTTCATCTTCTTTCATCGGAGGCTTAAACCATGTCACAACCTTACTGCTGGGCAGTGCAGTGCGGTCGAAGGTGACGAAGTGAGATCCTGCCATGAAGAACTGACCGTTGACCGTGGTATCCACAACAGCAATAACTCGCTTGTAGTCTGATACCTTTATTTTGAAGTTATAGTTCACGTCCGTCACACGACCGCTCAAGCCTTCCAGTTTGCCATCAACGTAAACCAAATCCCCACAGTGCAAGTCGAACTGGTCATTGTAATATGCAAGTGTGGTGTTCTTGGCCGCAAAATAAACCTGCACTACAGATTTCTTGGGAATATTGTGTGCCTGTCGCATAGTGTATGTAGTTTCAAGCGGCTTGTTTTCAGAGCTTTCTGCTGAAAATCCAATCTTAAATGCCATAACTATTTCCTCCTTGAATACCATGCTGTTTCACTGCTGGACGTAGATTCTATAAATGTCTTTTTCATAGAATTCAATGTAATGTGTTTCACCGAGACGAAGAACAATGCTTTCCTCATAGAAATCTTGTTCAGAGAGAAAGCAAAGGCTTAATTTACCCGAATAAGTCCTGTGGTCATGAGCGATGATAGTAACTTGCTCCCCCATGTGCTGTGAAAGAGTTTTTATAAAGCCCTGTTTTTGGCTCAGAACATGTGTCTCAAAGGCTGCTGGTAGGCGAAGATTATACTTGGCTACATAGTACGGGAGCTTGCTGCTCCAGGAGTATACACCGTCATCCATGTATACAAGCTCGCGCTTTACCCGTTCCCCGGTGAAAACATCGGTGAATGTGGTGGCTGTCACCATATGGATGTGCCCAGAGTTCAGGTAATCTACGATGGAGTTTTGCCCTTCATAGGGGGCAACCTGCAGAAAATCCCTCATGCTAGGGAATCCCATGCCCGGCGCAAGCTCTTCATATTGTCCCAGGAGAATTATATCTTTTTTATTTGCGGAGACAGTTTCAAAATTCTCCGGATAAAAAAGGTAATCTTCCCCGGTATCATCTACGATCCTGTACCAATCTTTTTCAATAGACATTACTTCGTATAACTTGCCGTTCGTTAGTGACACGCAGGAGTCACCGATATATCTTACATACATATTCTTTCTTTTTTAGGATGATGCATCCTCGTTGTTATCTTCCGCTTCACATGTTTCTATCTCCCGAAGCTGCTTGCGCTCATTCCACCATGCTTTCACCTTTGGAGTTACTTTATAAACTACATACCCTAAAACAAGCACACTACCAATTACTGCCCCGATTTTTCCGGCTTTTTTCCACTTAGCAATAAGTTCTTCCGCCTCTAAGGCCGCTCTCTCCGCTGCTTCCTTTGCGGCCTTTTCGGACTCTTGCTTTGCTAAGAAATCAGCATTTGCTTTAGCTCTTGCTGATGCTTGGGCCGCACTCCTTGCCGCTCGTTCCGCGGTCAGTTCCGCTCGAACTTCACGAATTACATCTGGCGAAACCTCCAACACCTCTTTGATTGATTCATCGTAGCTTATTGTTGTCCAGTCCCGGTTATAACAAGAGTAACCTCCTGGTCCTCTATGGAAAGCTTTTTCGATTGCGTACGGCATGCCTTTTTCAGTAGGGCTGTAGTTTCCGGGTTCTCCGTATAAGATCCCTTCCTTAACCAAAACTCGATTCATTTCCTCTGCAGTCAAGCCATAGCTCTGCCCCAGGATTCTTGCTGATTCTGGCATAAATTAGTCTTCTCCTTTCTGACCCTATGATAAATATTCCTCTACAGGTTTTACATTAAATTAAGCGACTCTACTTCACAACTGAGGCTAATCTATTCTACATAAATGCATGATATTGCTTTTAGTAATCCTTCGGGGTCAATAAATATGAAGCAGAACCAATTGTTACTATGACGTCATCGATAGGAACTCCAGGAGCAACATCAATTGGAGAGATAAAGTAAAGCAGCGCAAAGAAAATAATTAAAAATTTCATAATACGTTCTCCTCGTTATTTTTTGCTTGCTCTGCTAGTTTACTCTTGCCAGATGACCTTTAACAAAAGCATCCGGATAAATGAAGCGAGCTACGCGGCTCTCAAATGCAACAGTTATTACTCCATTGCTTTCCTTTGAAATGAGGGTGCCATCGCCCCATGTCTTATGATGCACAGTAGCATTGATGGGCATAGGAACAATAACATCCATATGCTTGCATTGAGACTTTGTAGGAACAGATTTCTTATGCTTACTTGCCTTAGCACACTCATTAAGGTAAGTGTAATTAATGTATGTGGTATAGGAATTGTTGAGTTTGTAGCAATGCATATTCCGCGCTCCCCTATTTATGTCCGGTTCTTTTTCTTTCCACTTACCTCTTCCAAGGGAAAAGAAAAAAGATTAGCCTTTATTATCCTCGCATTTTATCTCAGGCTGCACGCCTTGCTGGAGAGATGCCTGGACTCCGATTTTCTTTGCGAATTCCGGATTATTCTCTATCTTCTCCAGTAAGCTTAAGGCAAGCATACGTTCACGGACGGTCATCCTTACTCCCCCTTTTTTCTTTAGGATTATTTACAAGCTTATTGTAGTTGATCCCCCGCAGAGAATAAATGAGTATAATAGAAAAATAAACCAGCGTTTTTATGCTATTGCAGCAAAATAGATCGGCACCCCAAGCTCTGGGATGCCGATCTATTTCATTTTTCTTTATATGCTTTGTATGCTTCTGCATCAATCACGCCATTGGCGAGCATTCTTTCAGCCCACAGCTGCAGTGCCTCAACGGTAATTGAGATTCGCTCCAGCTCTTCCTGGATGTAAACAAAATCTTCAATTTCATCGGAATCAATTCTTCCATCGGCAGTGATTTCAATCAGGCGCTCCTTCTTTTTGTTTACGGAATTCAAAGATGCAAGCATCTCCAAAACAATGGAAGAGAGCTCCTTAATTTCTATCTTGGGCACATACTGCTGCCCTATAGGACACTGCGTTGAGCAATAGTAATTGCAAAGAGAAGGTCTTTTATACTTTTCAGCCATTACCAGCACTTCGTCAGGGTGAGGTAAAACCTTCTCACTCTCGATTTTTTCAATGCGTTCCGGCATGATTGTCACAAGAAGCTCACTAGCCTTCTCTCTGGAAAACCCTAGTTCTTCTCGAACAAGCTGATATCTGGTTTTATTTTCCTTCTTTGAGGCTCTGCCCATTTTTATTCTCCTTGATATTTATTATTACAGCACTTCCTTCTATGCTATCCAACGATCTTGCCATTTAAAGCCTCTCTCAATCTTCCTCTGTATGCTTTATGCAACATAGTTATCCGTCCACATTTCGCACTGGCTAATGACGGTATCAATAGCATCTTCGTATTGGTCAGGCGGATATTTATACTTCTTCAGAAGCCGTTTGACCATTTTACGCATTGTAGCCCTGGCGGTTTCTTTTCTCTGCCAGTCTATGGTGCGGTTTTTGCGGAGCAGTTCCGTGAGTTCGCGGGTCATGGCCACAAGCTCGTCGTTTTCGTAAAAATCTTTTATTGCTTCAGGGCGGGTAAGGGCATCATAGAATGCAAGCTCTTCTTGCGTCAGCCCCAATGCATCGCCGGCCTGATGATCTTCTGCTATCTTCTTGGCTGCCTCAAGAAGCTCTTTGATAACATCGTCATTGCTTATGTGCCCGTTGTAGTAGGCATTCATGATCCGCGCAATCATCTCTGAAAACTTGGCCGATTTCACCACATTTGTACGCTTATATAGAGCCACCTGTTCTGCAAGCAATTTTCTGAGGATCTCAACAGCAATGTTTTTCTGCTTCATTTTAGAGATTTCTTCCAGAACATTAGGATCAAACAAAGAGAAATTTTCACCTATATTACGGCTGTCAAAGAGACTGATAACACCTTCGCTCTGGATACTCGCTTTCAGTAACTCGTTAATCTGGGCGTTAATTTCCTTGAGAGACAGGGGCTTACCGCTGCTTCCGGAGTATGTCAGTTTGACAATCGTGGAGCGTACAGCCTCAAAATATGCAGCTTCTCTTCTCTCGGTTTCGCTGGTCATACTGGAGCAAAGGGACATCGCCTGTTTGGTGAGCATTGATTCCTTCAGGAAAAGCTCTTTTCTATTCTTCGCTTTAGGCTCCAACACAAAGTTTGCACCATCGGAGATAAGCTTTGCCATGGTAAGAGGGCTGCCGCCAATAAAACCGCTGTAGTCGAATCCATGGAACAAATCCCGGCAAACCTGCAGTTTTTCACGGAATTTCGGATATGCCGTCTTGGAAATGTCCATGTCTCCGTATCTGGAACGGTCACGGGCGGTGTATTCATTCATGGCGGCTTTCAGCGCCCCGGCTATACCTACATAGTCTACAACCAGTCCGCCTTCTTTGTCTTTGAAGACGCGGTTTACTCGGGCTATTGCCTGCATGAGATTGTAACCATGCATGGGCTTGTAAACATACATGGTATGCATTGAGGGAACATCAAAGCCGGTAAGCCACATATCAACGACAATTGCGATTTTCATTGGGTCTTTGTTGTCCTTGAATTTGCGGGCCAGCTCTTCTTTATGCCGTTTGGTGCCAATGATTTCTTTCCATTCTTCGGGGTCATTGTTACCGCCGGTCATAACCACGCCTACTTTTTCTTTCCAGCCAGGTCTAATTTCCATAAGGCGCTGATAAATCTTCATAGCTATGGGACGGGAATAGGCCACAATCATTGCCTTGCCTGTAAGGAGCTGGGCACGGTTGGTCTCATAATGATCCACGATGTCATTTACCAGAGAATTGATAGTGGAATCCGCACCCAGAACGCTCTCCATTTGGCCGAGCATTTTCTTGCTCTTTTCTATTGTGGCAGCGTCGGCTTGCTGTTCCAGAACATCGTAGGTGGCATCAATAAGTTCCAGTGTATTCTTATCCAACTTGAGGTGGACAACACGGCTTTCGTAATAGACAGGGCGGGTGGCTCCGTCTTCTACAGCCTGAGTCATATCGTAAATATCAATGTAATCACCGAATATCTCGCGGGTGTTTCGGTCTTTAGCGGACACCGGGGTACCGGTAAAGCCGATAAAGGTTGCATTGGGAAGGGCATCACGGATGATACGTGCGTTACCCACCACGATGCGAGCTTCCTCTTCCCCTTTTTCATTTTTGCTCATGACCACTCGCTCATCCATGCCGTACTGGCTGCGGTGAGCTTCGTCTGCCATAACCACGATGTTACGGCGGGTGGATAGGGGTTCTTCCCTTTCCTCAAACTTGAACATGGTGGTAAAAATAATGCCGTTTGCATTTCTGCCATCGAGCAGTTGCTTTAGGTGAATTTTGCTTTCCGCCTGCACAGGAACCTGGCGAAGGAAAGAAGAGCATTTGGAAAACTGAGAGTAGAGCTGATCGTCCAGATCTATTCTATCTGTCATGACTACAATGGTGGGGCTATCTAGTGCTTCCTGCAGCAGATGTGCATAGAAAACCATGGATAGAGATTTGCCGCTGCCCTGAGTGTGCCAGAACACGCCGCCTTTACCATCTGTTTCTGTAGCAACGATTGCTTTCTCCACAGCTCTGCGGACGGCAAAATACTGATGATATCCGGCAAGAATCTTAAATGTTCCTTCCTGGCTTACGGAGAAACAAATAAAGTTTTTGATAATATCCAACAGTCGTGCTCTGTCAAACATACCTTCATAGAAGGTGTCAAACTGGGCAAAGGCAGTGTTTTCATAGTTCCCGTCTTTGGTTTTCCACTCCATAAAGCGGTCAAGGCCGGAAGTAATGGTGCCTGCTCTGTTCGTGGTAAGGTCGCTTATTACGCAGATGGCATTATAGTTGAAGATGGAAGGGATATCCTGCATATAATTGCGGATCTGATTGAAGGCATTTTCAGCATTTACTTCATCGTTTGAGGGGCTTTTCAGCTCCATCAGAACCAGAGGCAAGCCGTTAATGAAGAGAATAATATCCGGGCGGCGGTTGTTTCCGTTTTCTATGTAGGTAAACTGATTGACAGCATAGAAGCTGTTTCTGCCTACATTTTCGTAATCCAGCAGATATACAATTGATGTTCGCTCTTCGCCCTTAACAAAACATCTGACAGGTACGCCATTTTGCAGATAGTCCATAAACTGCATGTTCTTTTGCAGCATGCTGCCGGTGTCAAAATTTCGCAGCTTCGCTATGGCCTCATTTATAGCATCCAGAGGAAGCCCTTTATTCAGTTTTATAAGGCTGTCCAGCAAGACAGAGTCCAGCAGAGGACTGGAATAATCACGCTCCATATCCGGTGCGTAGAGGTGGGTGTAACCCATGTTTTCAAGCAGCTCTATGACAGCCTGCTCGAACATATCCTCCGTGAAATGCATAGTTAGGCCTCCCCGTGATAGTAATATAAACGATAATTTAGCGGCTTAATCGAGGTCGTTGGTACTTAATTCACCCGACATCAAACGAGGAAGCAGGCTGTCGCGCAGTTCGCGCAAAGTTTTTACCTCAAAATAAGATTTTTGGATTTGCCGAAGCATAGGCAATACAATCTCATTGAAATCTCGGGCAACTTCTAAAGGCGGGATGGCAATTTCAATTTCACCCATTCCACCATTCCACACTGCATACGGCATAGTAGAACCTTTGGATGTATTTTGTGCATAATCAATGCTGCTGTCTAAATCACATGTCAACAGGCCGAAGCTTAAATATGCGGGATCAGTTGGCTTCAAAACGAAGCATGTTGTTCGAGTGATGCCGTCGCAAGGGGCAATTATGACACGGTGGAAGTATACACGCATCGCACCTATTAGGATATCATCTTTGCTAAAGCGGATCAAACTACTTTGCGCTTCTTCGTTGGGACGAAAATCAGACACCGCAAAGGTTTTCATCGGTATGGTGTCGATTGGCAAGTAAGGTAATTCAGGTGCAGCACCAGCCTTCATGGCATGTTTTTTCAACTGGAGAATATCTTTCAATTTTCCAAAGTGCCAATCAGCCGGGGGCGTGCCACCAAAGGGTGTATAGTCGATAAACCAGCTGCGGTACAGTGTCTGCGCTTGCTGCTGTAAATTATCGTTTATCTTCTCATTTGCGATGATCTTTTCATCAATAGAAGATAGAATCGCAGCAATCGCTTTTTGTTCTTGTATCTCAGGGCAACGGATAACACATTTCATCAACTCTGGCTGACGCAATCCAACAACTGTTGTGCCGGTTGCGCGTCCATCCAATTCACCCTGAAACTCAGGCGTTGTCATGTAGTAATAGATAAAGCGTGCATCATATTCAGGTTTAATTCTTACACAGAATAGCCGCTGGCTGAGTACAATCTTTTCATCACTATCCCAAAAGAAAATCTGCCCAAACGGAGCTTCTGATGTGATGAGAATATCGCCACGCTGGACTTCATCTTTCATCCACTTTCGGTACATCTCTTCGTCAATGTACCTTATGGTATCAGGCTGAACTATTCGTCCGGTTTTAATGTTCTTTGCGGATAACGCTCTATATCCGCTTTCGCTCCAATCGCCGCCGAGCTTTTTGGGTGTCTTGCCTCGGTAATCAATAACAAGCTCTGCGATCTCACCAAGAGGGAGTTCTTTCCAATCAGATGTCATAACCGATAGCCCCCAATCTCTCCTTGATCTCAGTCTCAAGTTCATGAGACTTCGCAAAGAGTTCAGACAGCTCGGAAGTCAGGCGGCTCATCTTTTCCTCAAAAGGCTCACCGTCATCTTCCTGATCCTCAATGCCAACATATCGCCCCGGAGTGAGGATGTAGTCCTGCTTTGCAATGTCCTGAGTAGTGACAACGGCGCAGAAGCCCTTCTCATCCTCAAGAGAGCCTTCGACATAGGTGTTATATGTATCAGCGATCTTCTTGATGTCCTCATCGGTCAGCTCACGCAGTTTACGAGTAACCATTGTGCCAAGTTTTCGTGCGTCGATAAAGAGAGTCTTGCCAGGCTGCTTCTTATTCTTAGAAATGAACCATAGAGAAACGGGGATCTGGGTTGTGTAGAAAAGCTGGGTCGGCATTGCGACAATGCATTCGACCAAATCTGCGTTGACGATGTTCTGTCTAATTTCACCTTCACCGCCACTCTGGGAAGAAAGCGCACCGTTTGCCAGCACCATGCCGATCTTGCCGTTAGGTGCCAGATGGTAAATCATATGTTGCAGCCACGCGAAGTTTGCATTACCTGCAGGAGGAAGACCGTACTGCCAGCGCACATCGTCCTTCAGCTTGTCTGCGCCCCAGTCGGAGAGGTTGAAGGGAGGATTTGCCATGATGAAGTCAGCGCGGAGCGTGGGGTGACAATCATTGAAGAAAGTGTCAGCATTGTAGCTGCCCAGATTTGCCTCGATGCCGCGTATGGCAAGGTTCATCTGTGCCATCTTCCATGTGGTGGGGTTGGAGTCCTGGCCGTAAACGGAGATATTATTGAGGTTGCCGCTGTGGTTTTCAATGAACTTTGCGCTCTGAACGAACATGCCGCCGGAGCCGCAGCAGGGGTCATATACACGGCCATTATAAGGCTGGAGAACTTCTACGAGGGTACGGACAACACAAGAGGGAGTATAGAATTCGCCTGCCAGTTTGCCTTCCTGCTCGGCAAATTTGGAAAGGCAGTATTCGTAGGTCCTGCCCAGAATGTCACGGCTGGAGCCTGAATCTACCATTTTAATATTGGTGAACAGGTCTACTACATCGCCCAGACGGCGCTTGTCCAGTTCGGGGCGGGCAAAGTTCTTGGGGAGAATATCCTTGAGCCTTTTATTTTCCTTCTCGATTGCTCTCATAGCGTCATCGATTACTGTACCGATTTCTGCGGTGTGAGCTTTGGAGGCAACAACGCTCCATCGAGCGTTTTCAGGGACAAAAAATATGCCTTCGGAGGTGTACTCGTCCACATCCTCCTCGAAACCGTCCCCTTCCTCTACAAGCTGCTGATACTTCTCATCAAAGCGGTCGGAGATATACTTTAAAAATATAAGGCCCAAAACTACGGATTTATACTCGGATGCATCAATATTCCCGCGTAGCACACACGCTGCATCCCATATCTGCTTTTCAAACCCTATATCTGCTGTATTCTTTGCTGCCATGGCTATATCCTCCGGTGAAAACTTGAGCGTTGATTCATGTTAATATACTATTTTAATATTTTCTGAATATTCAGTCAACGACAAAACAAGAAAAAGGCCTGTGCTCATTAGAACACAGGCCTTTTCCCAAACCACAACATAATAAAAAGTCAAGGGGAGGTAGCCCCTCGGCGCTATAATAATCCTGTACCAGCTATATGTCAAGCTCTTACAAAACCACTAGCTTCATGGTTTTTACGCTAGTTCATATATAGAACCTTATATATTTTCTTTTATAGAATATTATAGCTAATAATTAATTATTTGTTATCTAAAAGTATATTACGCAGCAGGGTGTTCAGCACCTTGCTTTTATTGCTTTTGTTCTGCTTTGCAAGTTTCTCAAGAGCTGCAACTACCTCATCATCCAGGTAGAATCCGTAGCTTTTTGCCTTGGGCTTCTGCTCAAGCATACCGGCGAGAAGGTTCTTCTTTACTTCCGGCTCTATGATCGAATTCTCTCTGACTGGTTCCACAGGCTTCTCCTCCACAACAGCAGGAGCAACCACTACCTGCACTTCTTCAACTTTGGGTGCTTCAACGGGCTGAGCTGCAGATATAGATACCTCTGATTCTACGACAGCAGGTTCTGACGCTGCTACGGGACGAGAGCCAGGAGCCTTTTTCTCTACTTGTTCTGCCTTCTTATAGGGATTGCTATTTTTCTTATAAGGATTAGCCATTACAGTACATTCCTTTCTCTCAGTTCTTTTACAACATCCATAAAGGCCTCACATGCCGGAGATTCGGGCGCAGTGAAGTTTATGGGCAAATACATGGTCTCAGTGTTCATAACGTCTACACGGGCAGGGATGGTATTATTCAAAACGATCTGACTGAAGTCCTCATCATCGTTATAATACTCGATTATGTTCTTGGTTGCATTCAGACGCATATCGCAGCGGTTGATGATCAGAGCGCTGGTCTTATCCTCAATCTCAAGATTCTCGCAAATCTCTCCCCAAAGATAAGCAAAGAGCTGCGCACCCTGGATAGCCTTTTTGGAGACATCAGAAACAAGGACTATCTCATCGGCTGCCATGAATGCATTCTGATTGACGATGCCCATGGAAGGATTGGTGTCAATGATAATGTAATCATAGCGTTCAAGCACTCCCCTGTTTCTATCAATCCACTTCTGCAAAATGCGCTCACGTCCTGCGGTTGCTACAAGCTGAAGTTCAGTTGCAGTCAGGCGGATATGGCTTGCAATTATGTCCAGATTAGGCAGCTGCCACAGAGGCTCTTTAGTGATAACTTCCTCTGCTGTGGTATGCATAGGATCACTAAAAACATCACGGATAGTAGCTCCATCCTGAACGGTTGTATCGATGCCTGCATTATCGGAAAGATTGGACTGAGGGTCCATATCAATGAACAAAACTTTATGCTCTTCAGCAAGGATACCGCCTATATTAAATGCAACAGTGGTCTTGCCAGTACCACCCTTCAAAGTGCCAAACGCCAGTATTTTCATAGTATACCCCTTATATAATATTTTATATTTTCTCACATATAAGCTTATATATAATATTATATTTCAGCTTATATATTTTCCTACATATTACCTTATATATAAGATTTTATGTTTTCTTATAGTGATTATTATATAGAACCTTACATATAAGACTTTACATAATATTATATATAAGAATTTGTATTTGTCAAGCTTATATATAATATCTTAGGTAATATAAGTTATTTTATATAATATTATAGTTTTTCTTATATATAAGATTATATGTTTTGTTATAGAGTATATTATATATTTTCTATAAGCTGAGTTATTGAGACTCATGTGGAATAAGCGAATAGAGGCAAAGAAGAACACCATAGATATTTCTGAGAATGAAATAATGAATGTAGTGCATCAAATTGCACGGATCTGACTTCACCTAATATATTGACAAATAAACCTAGCTACTCTACTTTATAAAGCAAGTTATCGCTCCAAGCAGATAGTCAGATCTTTGAAAGAGGACGAAGACACACTGAGCCTGGCAGAATGGGTAACACACCACCCTGAAGCAACCATAATGGAAATCAGGAAAAAAATGCACAGTTTTCTGATAAAGCGAGCAACGTAAGGTGATAGAATGAAACTAACTAAAGCTGAAAAACTCCTCCTCCAGGGCCTTAAAATATTTGGTCTAAGAAGAGGTAATGCCATGCTAGTAATGATGCTTATGGACACAGAACAAAAACGATGGGATCTTATGGAGTACATGGTAGCAAACCAATACGCTACAGAAGAAGAAATAATGGATGTAGCCCACCGTATTGCACGCAACTGAAACTACAACACATGATGAGAGATCCACCTAACTGCCGTAAATTTTAAGAGAAGTCAAGCTCCAAAGTAACACTGGACATTTTAGCCACATCCCACTAAAGGATGCTAGGCTTCTTTTTTTACGCCTAATTAGCCTCGCAACCGCTACAAAACCCTATTGTTCACTTAGAACATAGTGCTAAATTCAAAATAGCAGGGGAGGGGAAGCAAATATCCAAGATAGCAAAAAATCTTCTTTTGCAGGGGGAAGTATCCCCCTGGAGCTTCGGCTATGGAAATGATGGAAAACGCTTAACGCTGCGGGCATGGAAAACTCTGCGAGTTTACCACCCCCTTGCTACGTTTACCACATTACCACAACCTACGCTCCACCCCCTCATCTGACTGACTGATTTACAAAAAGACCATTAATTCTCTAGAAGAGAAGGGGAAAGCAAATATCCCAAAGACACCAATTAAACAGGTATAAAGTAATGTTATCAAGCATATACTAAGAGTTAACTAGGCGGATCATTCCCACTCTTATTTTTAGACTGTACGTCTGATAAAGACAGACCAGGAGAGGCGTCGCTATAAAAAACAATATTATTAAGAACCATTTTTGAAGAGGTATTACCCTCATTCAATTTCTTGGTTGTCTGCATCTCAGCGCCTGCAGCAACCGGCTCTTCCATTAAAGCAGCTTCTGCTGCATCCTGAGAAGCTCTCAGAGCCTCCATACGAGCTTTTTCATCCAGGATGACTCTTGATACCGTGTTCCATGAAACCTCAAGCTCACGGGCAATCTGGGACTTGCTTATGCCATCGGAGAACATTGCAAGGATCTTATTGTTACGGTCTTGCTTTACAGTCTTGCGAATAAGGTCACGATTATAGTTTGGTGCTTTGTGTCGTGCACTCTCAGCAGAAGTGGGGTAGAGGCCGATAGCCTGCTGCTCATCCTCATTAATCTGAAGCTCACCGATAACCCAGGTATTTGTAAGGCGATACTTGCGTTCTGTCGCAGAAGACATCATTTGCTTCAACGCAGACAGCTCCAGAGGCTCCTTAAAGCCCTCATTGAAGGCCAGAAGCCTGCTCCATGCCTCATCCTCTTTGTGGTTGGCCAGAAGGGCACAGTAAACCGTAAAGCAGAATCTGTCGCGCATCTCATGACCTATAGCAGCGTTTCTCATGGCTCTCAGACGAACTAACTGCTGTACACGGGCTGCCATTGCGTTTGAACCACCACGAATAACCTCAGCGTCACGATCCGCCAAAGGTACATACTCTTGATCCGGAACTTTCTCTACTTCGCCCCTCACAGCCCACTGAGGGCGCATAGAACGGCTTTGTTTGTTCGGGTTATACTCGGCAGGGACATACTGCTCAATCATCCCACGCAGGCTGTAACGCTCTTTGCGGAGAATTTGCAGTGTACCCTTACGACCGGTCTTTGTATTGTAAGTCAAAGGCAATCTGAAAAGACCTGCCAAGCGAACGCTTGCAGCTCTATCCAAAGAAATGTCCTCAAACTGCTCTGGATTCTCGTCCAGAACGCTCTGAAGGGCATCCATGAGCCATGCTTGCATACGCTTGTACCAATACTGGATCTTAACGCTTGCCGGCTCCACAGCCCACCACAGCTGCACACCACGACCGGAGAAAACGATAGAGTTAGGCTCCGGACATTCACCGGCATTCCAGAGGTCACGAGAGCAGCGCCAAATATACGCAGCCAGCAGCTCCGATGAATTAATCTTCTCTGAGTGGCAGTCAATATCAATAACGATGTTATGCAGGCCAAATACATCCTCAGTCACACGACGGACGCCGCAGACAGAGTTTGCCGTAGTATAGTAGTCTACATTTCTGGAGATATACATCTGAGAAACGAAGTCTGCCAGTTTAGAAATATCAGAGCGAGTCACATTGTAGATGCCTTCACTGCCTTTACGGCGATAGCAAAGGACAATACGCCCGTCAAAACTGCTGTCAGCAGGGAAGTGGAGGTCAATCCAGGGCATGATTTTGCTGTCTATATACTTGTGTTTATACTGTTCTTTAGGCATTGCTATCATTTCCTGGTCACCTCCCTCTAATTTCTTAAAAAGCCTTTATTTCCAACGGAATGAACAATCGTTTACCAAAAAAGTGAACGGTCGTTTACCTCTAAAAATTATTTGAAAATTCTATCGAATAGGTACTTGACATAACTTGACAGTTATTGTTATAATGACGGCGAAAATAAATATAGCTCCGCGCACCCGACATAAAAATGCCGCGTGTATTTTTTAGAAGCTTCGTGCTTTTATTTTTTAAGCGCCAACTTAAAAAATTTTGCTAAGGCTTCGCCGCACCCCCGACAACCTGGTTTCGCCAAAAACCAGCGTCAAGCGTGTACGAGTATTTGATTGTTCCGCGTGGAGTTGTCTCGAATAGAAAATACTAATTATCGAAGCGCCAACTTCGATACGACTAAGGGCCAGTCTTAAGTGACTGGCCCTTAGTCTTTCTGCTTCGCCAAAAACAGAAAAAGGCCAACCAGGATCCTCCCTGATTGGCCCTACAAAATGCTGAAAATTGTAGAAAATCGCCGTTAATTACGCTTGACTTTTCATGCCTGTATTGCTACAATAAAAGCACGAATAAGTCATATGCGCAAAGGCGCTGCCGGATCAGTTCGGATGATCCTAAGTTCCGCAGGGTGTTACCAGCACCTTTGCGGATGTCACTTATTCGAAAAGCTCTCGGTTACCAGCCGGGGGCTTTTGTTTTGTCCGTTGTCGTTGTTG